>Ga0070741_10003970_pt1 | contig 35357 bp, 26 predicted proteins | sample Coa_R1_4_FD_66440 | JGI IMG/M metagenome (GOLD analysis project Ga0070741, IMG submission 66440) | Surface soil microbial communities from Centralia Pennsylvania, which are recovering from an underground coalmine fire - Coalmine... | ecosystem: Environmental > Terrestrial > Soil > Unclassified ... | reverse complement strand
CCACCCCGTTTCCGTGCACGCGTGAGCACTCCCCACCGTGGAGAACCCTGGGCTCCCCGCGCCGGGAACGCGTATCCGCGCCCGTAGGGGGCGTGGTCATTCGGGGCCCCGACTGGGAACCGTTATCGCCATCCACGCCTTCGAGAGCGTGAGCCAGGGCTGCGTCATCGAGGTGCGCTGGGATGACGACGGGTCACGCTCGTTCCTCGCACCGGGCGCGGACCTCGGTGCCACAGGCCCGCAAGGGGGACGGTCTGCCGACCACGCCCGTCGCGGGCCGGCCGACTCGGTCGGGTCGCCGCCCTCGCGACGGGCCCGCCCGATTGGTGCCCTTGGGCCCTAGGGGCGCGACGAGACAGGGCGCGACGATTCCGGGGGAGATCGCGAAGAGGAGGCCCGGGATGGCGCTCGTTGCCGAGGACCTGGCCGTCCGACCACAGTTGCCGGCGGCTGCCCACACCCTTGATGCCGTCAAGGTGTACGGGAAGGGCCAGACCGAGGTCTGCGCCCTGGACCACGTGTCGGTCGACTTCGGCGCGGCACAGTTCACCGCGATCATGGGCCCATCAGGGTCAGGGAAGTCGACTCTCCTGCACTGTTGCGCGGGGCTCGACACTCTCACGTCGGGGAGGGCGTTCATCGGCGCCACGGACCTGAGCGCGCTCGACGACCACGACCTCACGGTGCTGCGACGTGACCACGTCGGGTTCATCTTCCAGTCCTTCAACCTGGTCCCGATCCTGAATGCCATCGAGAACATCCGGCTCCCGTTGCGACTGGCGGGACGGCGGCCCGACGCCGCTTGGGTCGACCTGGTCGTCGACACGCTCGGGCTGCGTGACCGGCTCGCCCACCGGCCGAGCGAGCTCTCCGGTGGGCAACAGCAGCGGGTCGCCGTCGCGCGCGCCCTCGCGAGCAAGCCGGACATCATCTTCGCCGACGAGCCCACCGGGAACCTCGACTCACGCGCCGGCGCGGAGGTACTGGGGTTCATGCGGCGGGCCGTCGACGAGATGCACCAGACGATCGTGATGGTGACCCACGACGCGTCCGCAGCCAGCCACGCCGACCGCATCGTGTTCCTCGCCGATGGCCGCGTCGTCGACGAGATGCACGACCCGACCACACGCCGGGTCTTCGAGCGGATGCAGCGGTTCGGGAGCTGACGCACCATGTTCGTCACCGCACTGCAGAACCTGTGGGGCCACAAGTTCCGGCTCCTGACCATGGCGTTCGCCGTGACGCTCGGCGTCTCGTTCCTCGTCGGGACGCTGGTCCTCACCGACACGATTTCCCAGACGTTCAACAACGTGTTCAGCGACGTCTATCGTGGCACCGACACGATGGTGCGCGGCGTGGCGGTGTTCGAGGGCCCGCAGAACAGCGGTGCCCAGCGGCCGCGCGTCGACGCCTCGCTCCTCGCGGCCGTGCGCCAGGTGCCCGAGGTGGCGCAGGCGGAGGGCCTGGTCATGGGCTATGCCAGGCTGGTCGCCAAGGACGGCAACGCCCTCGGCACCCCGGCGAACGGCGCGCCGACGCTGGGCGGGGCGTGGCCCACGAACCCCCCGCTCAACTCGTTCCACCTGGTCGCCGGCACCTGGCCGCACGCGGCCAACGAGATCGTCATCGACAAGGGCAGCGCCAAGAAGGGCAAGCTCGCCGTCGGCGACACGACGACCGTCCTCGTCCAGGGCGGGCCGCAACACGTCCGGGTGTCGGGGGTCGCCAAGTTCGGCCGCGCCGACAGCCCCGGCGGGGCGACCATCGTCATCTTCACGATGACGGCGGCGCAGCAACTGATCGGCGAGCCGGGGAAGTTCGACGAGATCGCGGTGGCGGCCCGCCCAGGGGTCGGCCAGCAGCAGCTGGCGTCGGCCGTCCAGCGCGCCCTCCCGAACGGGGTCGAGGCAGTGACGGGTGCGCAGGTCGTGAAGGAAGCCGACAACCTGATGCACAAGAACATGACGTTCTTCAATACGTTCCTCCTGATCTTCGCGGTGGTGGCGTTGATCGCCGGCGGCTTCATGATCTTCAACACCTTCTCGATCACGGTGGCCCAGCGCACTCGTGAGAATGGCCTGCTGCGCGCCCTCGGAGCGACGCGGCGGCAGGTGCTGTGGTCGGTCCTCCTCGAGGCCCTCGGCGTGGGGCTGCTCGCGTCGGTGCTCGGGCTCGGCACCGGGCTGGTCATCGCGGCCGGGCTCAAGGCCCTCCTCGCCGCCATGGGGATCGGTATCCCGGCAGGTGGGCTTGTTGTCGCCTCGCGCACGGTGCTCGCCGCACTCGTGGTCGGGACGGCGGTGACCGGGATGGGCGCCTTCGCGCCGTCGCGCAAGGCGGCAAAGGTGTCCCCCGTCGCGGCCATGCAGGACGCGGCCGCCGGGAGCAGCGGCTACGGCTCGAAGGAGCGGGTGATCGTCGGCGTCGGCGTGCTCATGGTCGGTGTGGCCATGCTGTTCACCGGCCTGTTCGCCGACATCGCCAACCGGGTCGCGATCGTCGGCCTCGGGGCCATCGTGGTGGTCCTCGCCGTGTCGGTGCTCGGCCGGACGATCGCCCTCCCGTTGAGCCGTGCGCTCGGGGCTCCGCTGCCCCGGCTCCGCGGCATCACCGGTGACCTGGCGCGCGAGAACTCGATGCGCAACCCGAAGCGCACGGCCGCGACTGCGTCGGCGTTGATGGTCTGCGTCGCCGTCGTGGGGTTGATGAACATCATGGCCTCGTCCACGCGGGCGTCGATCAACTCCATCGTCAACAGGGCGTTCACCGGCGACTTCGTCGCCGATCCCGGCGGCGGCGCGTTCGGTGGTGTCGACCACAGTTTCGTGCAGCGCATCTCGGCGCTCCCACAGGTTTCAGCGGCGACGGCGGTGCGCGTCACCTCCGCCAAGGTGAACGGCAAGGTGGAACAGCTGATCGGTGTGGACCCGGCCTCGGCGGCCCCGGTGTTCAACGTCGGCCCCACGGCCGGCTCGCTCGGCGCCCTCGGTAGCCGCAACATCGCCGTGTACGAGCAGGTCGCCAAGGACAACCACCTGCGCCTCGGGGACCCGGTGCAGGTCGTGTTCCGCGACGCCGGCCCGAAGACGTTGTACGTGGCGCTGATCTACGGTGAGAACCAGCCTGCCGGGAACTACTTCCTCGGCATGGCCGCGTACGAAGCGAACGTGACGGGCCGGCTCGACTACGGCGTGTACATCAAGAAGGCCCCGAACGTGCCCAAGGCCGAGGCGGCAGCCGCCATCAAGGCCGTGGCCAAGGACTACCCGGGTGTGACGGTGATGGACCAGGCGGCGTTCAAGGCGAGCATCGCCAAGCCGTTCAACCAGATGCTCGGGCTCGTCTACGCGCTCCTCATGTTCGCCGTCGTGATCGCGGTGCTGGGCATCGCCAATACGTTGGCCCTCTCCATTTACGAGCGGACGCGCGAGCTGGGGCTGCTGCGTGCGGTCGGGATGACGCGTTCGCAGCTGCGCTCGACGATCCGGTGGGAGTCGGTCATCGTCGCCCTGCAGGGGACCGTGCTCGGCCTGGGCGTCGGGGCGTTCTTCGGGTGGGCGCTCCTGCGGGCGCTCGGCCAGTCCACGGGCACGCTCGTCTTCAGCGTCCCGTACAGGGTGTTGGCAGCCGTCGTCGTATTCGGGGCCATCCTCGGCGTCCTTGCCGCCGTGATGCCGGGGCGGCGAGCCGCGAAGCTGGACGTCCTCAAGGCCATCGTGAGCGAGTAGCGGGGTGGGGAGTGAGCGCTCGGACGCACCGCGTCACGGGCGCCAGCGATGACCGGGCGCTCCGGTGGGCGGCCGCGGCATGCGCGCTCGCGATTGGCGCGCTCGTGGCGGGGTGCGGCTCAGGCACGCCGTCCCGCCACCGCGGCGGCACCCTCGAGGTGATGGCCGTGTGGACGGGCACGGAACAGCGCAACTTCAGCCGCGTCATCGCCGGGTTCGAGTCGGCAACGGGGGCGTCGGTCAGCTACACGGCAGCCCCGGCCGGCGTCCCGGCCGCGCTCGACGCCCGCCTTGCCGCGCACAACCCACCGGACGTCGCGTTCCTCCCCCAGCCCGGCGCGCTCCGCCGCTATGCGTCCGAAGGCGCCCTTGTACCCCTCGACCCACCGACGCGGCGCAACGTGGACCGCAACTACAGCGCGGCGTGGCTGGACCTGGCCTCCGTCGCGGGGCGCCCCTTCGGCGTGTGGTTCAAGGCGGCCGACAAGTCGCTCGTCTGGTACAACGTCGGTGCGTTCGAAAACGCGGGGGTGGTGCCACCGACCACCATCGACGGCCTCGTGCACGTCGCGCGCACGCTGACCTCGACCGGAGTCCCTGCCTTCTCGGTCGGCGGGGCGAACCCCTGGACCCTCGACGACTGGTTCGCCAACCTCTACCTGCGCGTGGCCGGCCCGGCGCGCTACGACCTGCTCGCGGCGCACCGCCTGGCGTGGACCGACGAGTCCGTAAAGGGCACGCTGCGCCTGATGTCGCAGGTCCTGTCGCCCGGCGCGCTGGCCGGCGGCCCGGTCGGTGCCCTCGGCATGTCGTTCTCCTCATCGGTGGCGGCGCTGGCCTCCGACCCGCCCGGCGCGGCGATGACGTCGGAGGCGGAGTTCGTGCTGGGAGCGTTGCCGCCGGACGCGGCCGTCGAGCCCGGGCGCGATATCGATGTGTTCCCCTTCCCCTCGGTCGCGCCTGCCGAGCCCGGGGTCGCCGCCCCCGCCGTGGCCGCTGCGCCCTCCGGCGTCGTCGCGGGCGGCGACGTTGCCGTCGCACTCCGGGCCACACCGCTCGCGGCCGCGTTCCTCGCCTACCTCGCCACGCCGGACGCTGCCGCCCGGTGGGCCTCGCAGGGCGGGTTTATCTCGCCGAACGCCAACCTCGACCTCGCCGTGTACCCCGACGACCTCACTCGGTCCGTCGCCCGCAGTGTCCTCGAGGCGGGGGACGCGTTGCGGTTCGGGATGGCCGACCTGCAACCGCCGTCGTTCGGCGCCAACCAGGCAGCCGGGATGCAAGGAGAGTTGCGCGCGTTCCTCCTCACCCGCGACGTCGACGCGACGGCCTCGCGCCTCGAGCAGGCCGCTCGCGCGGCATACCGGCCATGAGCTCAGCCGGCCGGGACCAGGTGATGGCGCTGGAGCCAGCCGCGCGCCTCACTCGGCACGGCCTTGCCCGCCACGCTCACGCGCCAGTTGAGGAACACGATGTCCTGTTGGGTCAGGGCGGACGACACTGCATCGAGCGCTGCTGCCACCGCCGGGCCGAACGTGGTGATCGCACGCGTCGAGACGATCGGCACCACGTTGTCGGCCGGCTGAAGATGGCGGTCATCGTCGAGCACGACGAAATCGCCGGTGGCGAGCTCGCCGTCAGTGGTGAACATGAGCGCGACGTCGACGACCTGCTGCTGGAGCGCAGCGACGCGTTGGCTCTCGGCGTCGAAGGGCTCGAACCTGGCGAAGTGCAGGCCATACGTGTGCTCGAGCCCGACGAGGCAGAACGGGCGGGTCGGGCATTCCGCTGGCGCGCCCAAGGTGAGCCTCGGCGCGACCGGGATGAGGTCGCTCGTGGCACGCAGTCCGAGGCGTGCTGCCAGCGCCTTGGTCACGACGAGGCCGTTCTGGTCCTGGGCGGGCGCGGCATCGAGGAGCTCGACGTGCCATGCACGCAGGTCCGCGATGAGCGCGCTGCGCTCGGTCCCGGAGCTCGCCCCCTGGAGGCTGGAGCCCGGGTCGAGCGCCGCGAGCAGGCTGCCCTGGTACTCGGGTACGACATCGACGAGCCCCTGGTGCACGGCAGGCAGCACCATCTCGCGTGTGCCGAGGTCGAGCTCGCGGCGCACCGGGACACCCGCATGCTCGAGCGCCTCGGCGTAGATCTCCCCGAGCAGGACGCTCTCGGGAAAGTTAAACGACGCGACCACGACCGGCCGCGATGCGGGGGTGCGCTGCCCGGGCGAGGCGGCGTGCGAGCAACCCACGGTCAGGACCAGCACCGCCACCCCCACGCCGACCCGCGCCAGGTGCCTCAACGCACCGACCCTCGCATGAACGGGTGCCGCTGATGGGCGCGGTGACGGGCAGCCCCGTCCCTCCCAGCGCCCCTGCCGTCGCGGGGCGGCGGAGGCGGCCTTCTGGTGAGCCGCCCCCGCTGCCGCGGCACCTGCCGCCCCACGCCGCGTGGTACGCGCTCATGCTCGCTGTGACCGCCGCGCTGTGGGCAGCGCTGCTGTTCGGACCGACCCTGCGGGCAGTGACCGACGTGGACACGACGGTGTTGCGCGTCGTGGCGCACACCCGCACGGCGGCGCTGACGTCGGTGATGCGCGCCGTTGACCATGTGGGCTCCGCGGCGGTCGTCAGGGTGGTGGCCTGGGCCACCATCGCCGCGCTGCTCGCCTGCCGGCGCTTCCCGCACCTGATCGCCTACCTCGCCGCCCTGCTCGCGGTCTCCGTCATCGAGACCGTCGTCGCCGTGCACGTCGCCCGCATCCGGCCCGTCGGTGTCGCGATTCTCGCGCCGTGGTCCGGGTACGCGCACCCATCGCGCCCGGTGGCCGGCGTCGCCGTCCTCCTGGTCGGGGCCGTGCACACGCTCGTTCCGGCCCCCTGGCGTCGGCGCGCCGCCGTGACGAGCGCCGTCGCGCTCGCGTGCCTGGGGCTCGCACGGCTGTACCTGGCGGTCGACCACCCCACGGACGTGCTCGCCGGGGTGGCCCTCGGGTGGGCGGTACCGGCCCTGCTGTACGCGTTCGCGACGCCCGACGAGAGCTTCCCCGTCACCTACGGGTACCGCCCGCGCGCCCACCTCGACATCGGCGGCGCCCGCGGACAGGCCATCAGGGGCGCCCTCGACCAGCAGCTCGGCATCCACGTGACGTCCGTCGAGCCGTTCGGCCTCGGCGGCTCCGCCGGGTCCACCCCACTGCTCATCACGGGCCGCCGACGCGAGCGCGACGAGGAGGTCGCCGTGTTCGCCAAGCTGTACGCCCGCAACCACGTCCGTTCCGACCGGCTCTACAAACTGGCGCGGTCGATCCGCTACGGCCGCCTCGAAGACGAGCTCCCGTTCTCCAGCGTCCGGCGGCTTGCCGAGTACGAAGACCACCTCTTGCGGCTGTTCCGTGACCTCGGGCTGCCCACCCCGGAACCGTACGGGCTCGTGGAGATCAGCCCGGAACGGGAGTACCTCCTCGTCATGGAGTTCTTCGCGGGCGCCGCGGAGCTCGGGGACGCGCCGCTCGGCGAGGGCGAGATCGACCAGGGGCTCGCCATCGTGCGGACGATGTGGGACGCCGGCGTGGCACACCGCGACATCAAGCCGTCCAACCTGCTCGTGCGCGACGGCGGCGTGGTGCTGATCGACGTGGCGTTCGCCGCCGTCCGGCCGACGCCGTGGCGACAGGCGGTGGACCTGGCGAACATGATGCTCACCTTGGCCCTCGTGAGCTCGGCCGAGCAGGTCTACCGGCGGGCGCTGCGGGTGTTCACGCCCGACGACATCGCCGAAGCATTCGCCGCCAGCCGCGGGGTGACGGTGCCCGCCCAGCTCAAGGCCCGTCTGCACGCCGATGGGAGGCGGCTGGACGACGCGTTCAGAGCGCTCGCGCCGACGCGTGCGCCGGTCGCCGTGCAACGGTGGACCGTGCGACGGGTGACCTCCACCATCGGCGTGGCGGCGGTGATCACGGGCGCGGTCTGGGCGGCATCGGTGTACGCGCGGTCGGCGGGGCTGCTGTGAGGCGGCCCGTACCGGCCCGAGTTGCGGTGGCCACGTTGGTCGTCGCCTCGTCGGCACTGTTCGGCGCAGCGTGCGCCTCGGTGCGCTCGCCGGTACCGACGTGCACGTCCTTCGGGCGCCTCGCGCTGGTGGCCGAGTCCGTGCCGACCGCGTCATATGTCCCGTGCCTCGGGACGCTCCCCGCCGGTTGGGGCGCGTCCGGGTTTGACGCGTCGAGCGGCCGCACGCGGTTCACCCTGACGTCGGACCGCGCCCGCGGCACGCCGGTGCGTGTCGCCCTCCTGCCCGCGTGCGACGTCAGGGGAGCCACTCCCACCTCGCCGCGCGCGCCCGGCGCCCGCACCTATACCGTCCTGCGGTCCGTCTCGCCCCGTTACGCCGGGACGTTGACGGATGTGTTCGCCGGCGGGTGTGTGACGTACCAGTTCGACTTCCAGCGCGGCCCGCACATCGCGCTGATGGAGGAATTCGAAGGCGCGATCACCCTCTACCCCCGCCAACAGCTCAGCGTCGAGGTGCACCGTCGCCTCGGCGTCTCGATCGGCTGATGACCCGGCCCAGGACCCGCGTGCTCCTCGGTGCGGGGGCGCTCGCCCTGACCGCGGCCGCAGTCGCTACTGACGGCGCCGGCCCGCTCGAGGCGCGCACCTTCACGGTGGTCAACGGCCTGCCCGAGCGCGTCGCCGCGCCGGTCTGGGTGCTGATGCAGGGCGGGAACCTCCTTGCCGCACCGGCCGCCGCGGCGGTCGCGGCCGCCGCCGGCCGGCCGAAGGCAGCCCGGCTGCTGCTTTCGAGCGGCGCCGCGGCGTGGGCGCTCTCCAAGGTCGTCAAACGCGTGGCGCGCCGGCCGCGCCCCGCGAAGCTCCTCCCCTCAACCCGACAGCGCGGGCGCGAGCAGACGGGATCGGGGTTCGTGTCGGGGCACGCCGCCGTGGCCGCCAGCCTGTGCGCCGCCGCGCTGCCCGAGCTGCCAGAGCGGTACCGGCCCGCGGCGGTCGCCGCCGTCCTCACCGTCGCCGTCGCACGGGTGTACGTCGGCGCGCACCTGCCGCTCGACATCGTCGGGGGAGCGGCTCTCGGCGTCGCGGTCGAGGGAGCAATCGAGCTGGGCATGGGGCGGTCGCCGGGGCAGCCCTAGGACGGTCGGCCGGTCAGGCCGCGTGCGGCCACTCGACGGGCGCCGGCGCCGTCTCGGGGACCTCGGGCCGTGCCCGGCGGATGAAGGTAGTCGCGGCCGCCGCCAGCAGCACGGCACCGAGAACGAGCAAGCCCCACGGCACGTACACGCGCACGATGCGCAACTGCGTGAGCTGATCACTGACGGTGTGCGCCGTCGCGGCCGCCGACGGTGCCGTCTCGCTGAACGCCAGGCGGTACACGGGCTGGGGTGGCGTACCGACGATGGCGGCGAGCTGGTGCTGCAGTGCGGCCACACCGGGTGCCTGGGCGTGCGCCGCCAGCATCGGCTGCAGCTGCCCGAGGCCGCCCATGTCGGGCTGGACCGACACCGTGATGGTGTCGGACGGCACCATGACGAGCGCGCCGGTCGGGCGATTGACCGCGATGACGCCCGCGGCCGACCACACGTAGTGCAACGGCACCGGCTTGGCGAGCAGCGCCGCGACCGTCGTGAGCTGAGCCGGCGTCAGCACCGACGCCAGCGTCCGCGTGGCCGCGGCCATGTCCGTGCCGGCGGCGGCCACGCGCGCCTGGACCTGCGCCCCGGTCAACGCACCGGGCAGGCCTTGCGCGACGAGCGACGCCTGCTGGGCGGCGATCACCGGCGTTGCCGGCAACGTCGCCGACAACCCGACGGTCGCCACGCCGCTCACCCGGGACGGCGCCGCCGCGTCAGCGCGGAGCGTCTCCGTCATGCCGACCTCGCTCTTCCACAATGGGTAGGTGCGCGCCGGGTCGGTGCCGAGGGGAAGGTTGACCGAGTAGCTGCCCGACCGGTCGACGACGTTGGACGGGACGATCGCCCAGGACAGTGGGCTGCGGATGTTGCGCATGGTCCGGCGGTCCAGCACGTACTGGTTCTCCTCGGTCAGCGTGCGGCCACCCGTGAAGAACGTAAGCGTCTCCCGGATGACCACGGTCCGCGCACCCCCTCCCGGGACGGTCTGGAGGTGCCGGTCGACGCTGAGCGGCTGCGCGGCGGGCGATGCCAACACCGTGCCGGTGGCTGCATCGACGTACACCATGGCGGTGCCCGTGTAGTGGAGCGTGCGGTCGAGGTGTGACGGGAACTTCACGAGCCGTGGCTCGGCGATGGGCCGCCAGGCGAACGACGCGATCACGACGATCACGCCGGCGACGGCAAGGAGCTTTGTCCGAAGGGTCACGTCAGCCCTCCTCGGGGCGCACCGTGGGTGTACATCGACTCGATGAGCTCGGCGTACCGCTGTTGCACCGCCGCACGACGGACCTTCAGTGTCGGCGTGAGCTCCTCGGCCTCGATGGTGAAGTCACTGGGGAGGACCGCGTACTCGCGGATCGACTCGGCGCGGGAGACGGTCTGGTTGGCGGCGGCGACGGCGTCCCTCACGAGGCGCTCGACGTCATGCGAGGCGAACTCCCGGGCGGCCTCCGCATCGAGCGTGACGAGGGCGGTGATGAACGGGCGACCGTCACCGATCACGACAGCCTCACTGATGATCGGATGGGCTCGCAGCCGGTCCTCCAGAGGCGCGGGCGCCACGTTCTTCCCCCCGGCGGTCACGATGAGGTCCTTCTTGCGCCCGGTGATGCGCAGGAACCCGTCGTCGTCGAGCTCGCCGATGTCGCCCGTCCGGAACCACCCGTCGCCATCGAGCACCTCGCGCGTGCTCACCTCGTCGTTCCAGTAGCCGCTGAACACCTGGGGCCCCCGCGCCAGCACCTCACCGTCGGGAGCGATGGCGATCGTCGTCCCAGCGACAGGGCGCCCGACTGTCCCCGGCCGCCATGCGAGCTCGCGGTTGATCGTCAATGTCGGGCTGGTCTCCGTGAGGCCATAGCCCTCGAACACCCTGATCCCGACCCCGTTGTAGAAGTGGGTCAACCGGTCGCCGAGCGGCCCACCCCCGGACATTGCGAAGCGCAACCGGCCACCAAAGGCCCGGCGCACGCGGGCGTACAGCACATGGTCGAACGCCGCATGCTCGAGCCGCGTCCCCGCCCCTCCGTGGCGTTCGTGCTCGGACCAGTGGACGGCGACTTTGACGGCGTGGCGGAACACCGCCTCCTTGTGCTCCGTGCGGGCCATCCGCTCGGCAGCCTCGTACGCCTTCTCGAAGACACGCGGGACGGCGACGAGCAACGTCGGCCGCACGGCGAGAAGATCGTCAGGCAGGCTGGCAACCCCGCGGCCGTACGCGACCTTCACGCCCTTTGCGCGCAAGGTGAGCGCGACGATCCTGGTGAGGCAATGGGCGAGCGGCAGGAACAGCAGCAGCGAGTCGTCGTCGCGGAGCATGTCTCCGACAGCATCGAGGTTCTGTGCCACGTTGGCCACGAGGTTGCCGTGGGTGAGTGGGCAGCCCTTGGGGCGCCCAGTCGTCCCGGACGTGTAGACGATGGTGGCGAGCCCATCGGACGAGATCATGCTCAGCCGGGTGTCCAGTTCGGTGTCGTGCACCCCGGCACCCCGCTCGGCAAGCGCATCGAGCGCGCCGGTCTCGATCGACCCACGCGCCACGCCTGCGACCGGGACAGCATCGGCCATGGCCGGTGTCTCCGTCAGCAGGACCGCCGCCCCGCTGTCGCGGAGGATCCAGTCGACCTGGTCCGCCGACGCCGTCTCGTAGATCGGCACGGTGACGCCGCCGGCGGCGAGGATCGCCTCGTCGAGGACGGTCCACTCATAGCGCGTGGAGGACATCAGGGCCACGCGGTCGCCGGGCTTCAGCCCGTCGGCGACGAAACCCTTCGCGACCCCCCGGACCCGCCTCCACATCCCGGCCGCCGTGACGTCGTGCCATCGGCCGCCGGATTCGTACTCGGCAACGATGCGGCCGGGCGAACGAGCCGCCCAGTCCATCGCGGGCTCCAAAAGGTGCGCACCGCGGTGCACACCTTCCAGTGGCGGCCCGCTGACCTGCTGCATGGGCACCACCTCCCCGGGCCATTGCACATCGCGTGCGGGGCCGCGCCGCAGGGCCGGAGGTCGCCTTGAGCGCGTCCGAACGGCCCTTTGCGAGCACGTGCCGGGGGCACCGAGCGCGGGGGGCCGGCCGGACCGGGGTGCGGCAGGGTCAGCCGCCGGCGCGGCCGTTCCAACCGCGCACGCGCGAGTCAGCCGCGGTGGCGCCGGCGGGCGGCGTAGCGGTGCAGCTCATCCGCCCCCCAAACGATGAAGGGCAACGGGACGAGGAGGGCCAGGGCACCGAGCGGCGGCAGCGCGGTCGCGAAGGCGGCGTTGAGCGGCGGGAGGACGACGATGGCCGCCGCAACAGCGAGCTCGAACGCGATCCCCCACAGCAGGAGCGGGTTGGTACGCGCCCCGACGGAACGGAGCGACGCCCGTTCCGTCCGTGCCGCGAACGCGGTCCCGACCTGGCACACGACGATGGCCAGGAACGTCATCGTCGTCGCCTGGAGGTAGGCGTGGTGGAGAGGTGCCCCTTTGCCGACCTGCTCGCCGGGGTGCCACCCGCTGTGGACGAGCATGGCGAAGTAGCAGCCCATGGCCAGGCCAGCGGACAGCAGGCCGAGGAACAGCCACGCGCGAACGAGCATCCCGGGCTGGATCACCCCTTCCGTGCGCCGGCGCGGAGGCCGGTCCATCAGGCCGGGCTCCGCTGGCTCACGGCCGAGGGCGAGGGCGGGGAGCGTCTCCGTTCCCAGGTCAATCGCGAGGATGCACAGGACCGTCAGCGGCAATGGCACCGCTCCCCCGGACAACGCGAACACGAGGAACGGGACGAGCTCCGGCGTCAGGTGGACGAAGATGTAGAAGATGAACTTGCGGATGTTGGCGTAGACCCTCCGCCCCTCCTCGACCGCTGCGACGATCGTCGCGAAGTTGTCATCGGTGAGGACCATCGTGGCGGCCTCGCGCGCCACGTCGGTCCCCGACCGCCCCATCGCCACGCCGATGTCGGAGCGCCGCAGTGCAGGCGCGTCGTTCACGCCGTCGCCGGTCATGGCGACGACTTCGCCGTGCGCCCGGAGGGCATCGGTCACCCGGAGCTTCGCTTCCGGCGTGCTCCGGGCGAAGACCAGCTCGCGGTGCGATCGGAGCAACGCGTCGAGTTCCATCTCGCTCATCGCGTCGAGCTCGCTGCCGGTCACCGTGGCATCTGCCTGGATCCCCACGCGCCGGGCGATCTCGCGCGCCGTGAGCGCGTGGTCACCGGTGATGACGATGACCCTGATCCCTGCCCGATGGCAGCTCGCGACCGCGTCAGCCACCTCGAGGCGCGGGGGGTCGAACATCGCGACCAGGCCGACGAGGCAGAGGTCCCGCTCCGCGTCCTCACGGCGCCTGGGCACATCGTCGGTGGCGAGCACCCGCCGCGCCACGCCCAGCACACGGAGCCCTTGCGCGGCATAGCCGTCGGACACCGTGGCGACCAGCGCCCGGCCGGCCGGCTCCAGAGGGTGCTCCGCGCCGTCGGCACCCAGTACGAAGGTGCTCCGAGCAAGGACCTGTTCTGGCGCGCCCTTGGTGTGGACCACGAGACGGCCGGCGTCGTCATCCACGGTTGACATGAGCTTCAGTGACGGGTCGAAGTGGAAGAGGTGCCGGCGGCGCGCCGCCCGGGTCGCGGCGCTTGCATCGACACCGGCCGCTCGTGCAGCGAGCAGGAGCGCGACCTCGGTCGGGTCGCCTGCCGGCCCGGCGCCCCGCGAGGCGTCGAGATCAGCCGAGTTGCACGCAGTGACAATCTCGGCGAGGTCGCGGAGCGACGGCCCAGCCGCCATCCGAGTGGGGCCGTCGCGCCACTCGAGCTGCACGTTCATCGCCATGGTCCAGATGTCGGTCACGCGCATCCGGTTCTCGGTAAGGGTCCCGGTCTTGTCGGTGCAGATCACCGTCGTCGACCCCAGCGTCTCGACCGCGCTCAGCCGCTTCACGAGCGCGCCGCGACGCGCCAGCACGCGTACACCGACGGCCAGGGCCAGAGTGATGGTCGGGAGAAGGCCCTCCGGCACGTTGGCCACGAGCAACCCCACCGCGAACACGGCGGCATCGGAGAACGCCAGCCCCGCTCCGAGGGTCCCGAGCGGGAGGAAGGCGAGGCCCACCGCGATCGCCACCCCGGCGATCAACCACGCGACCCGCCGGACCTCTCGCTCGAGAGGGCTCTCGTCCGCCCCGAGGCGCTGTGACAGGGCGGCAATGCGGCCGAGCTCAGTGGCCATGCCGGTCGCGAAGACGACCGCCTCTGCCTCACCCCCGGTGCACGACGTGCCACTGAATACCAGGTCACGCGCCTCCAGGAAGCTCACGCCTGCGTCGGTGAGCTCGGCGGAGCGGAACACCGGGAGGGACTCGCCGGTGAGCGCGGCGGTGTCGAGCTCCAACGCCCCGGTGAGTAGCCGGGCATCGGCGGAGACGTGGTCCCCCTCCGCGAGCACCAGCACGTCGCCGGGCACCAGGTCGCGCGCGTCGATGTGCCGCTGCACGCCGTCCCGGCGGACCGTTGCCCGCGCTGGCAGGTAGGCACTGAGGGCCTCGAGTGCACGCTCGGCCTGTTGCTCCTGCACGAACGCGAACACGGCGTTGACGACGACCACGAGAAGGATCGCCGCACACACCACGCCCGAGGACGTCATCCCCGCGAGCGCGGCCGCCAGCAGCAACAACAGCGCGAGCGGGTGCGTGAACTGGCGTGCCAGCCCGCGCCACCACTGCTGGCGGCCGGTGCGCTGGAGCTCGTTCGGCCCGTGCACGATCAGGCGACGGTCCGCCTCACGCTGAGAGAGGCCCTCCGGGCGCGTACGGAGGTCGCGCAGGAGCCGCTCGACTGGCTCGCGTGGGTCAAGGCCGACGGGGCCGGTGCCGTCTCCGGCGACCTCTGTCGGCGCCATCGTGCCCGCCGACGCCATGAGCTACGGCGTCCCGGTCGCGTCTTGCGGCGCCTGCCCCATGCGGCCAGGGTACGGACGAGGCCCGTACAGCCAGTAGGGCCGAACGGCTCAGTGCAGCAGGCCGCACTCCTTGGCGTCGCGCCCGAGCTCGTCGCGGAACGCCGGGTGGGCGATGGCGATCAACCGCTCCGCCCGTTCCCGCAGTGACCGCCCGCGCAGTTCGGCGACGCCGAACTCCGTGACGACGTGGTCCACGGTGTTCTTCAATGTCGTCACGACGGAGCCCTCGGTGAGGTGCAGCCGGATCCGGCTCCGCGACCCGTCCTTGGTGGTGGAGCGAAGGGCGATGAACGCCTTGCCGCCGGCGGAGTACATCGCCCCGCGGGCGAAATCGGCCTGGCCTCCGGACGACGACCAGTACCGCCCGGCGACCGTCTCGGACGCGCACTGGCCCATGAGGTCGACCTCGGTCGTGGCGTTGATCGACACGAAGTTCGGCTCGACGGCGATCACCCGCGGGTCGTTGACCCAGTCCACGCGGATGAGCTCGACTGCGGCGTTCTCATCGAGCCAGTCGTACAGGGCCTGGCTCCCGAGACAGAACGTGGCGACCACCTTGTTGCGGCGCTGCAGCTTGTGTGTCCCGGTGGCGACGCCGTCCTGGACCAGGCGCATGAGCCCATCGGACAAGAGCTCAGTGTGGATGCCGAGGTCCCGATGGTCGCCGAGGGCCTCGACGACGGCGTTCGGGATCCCGCCGATCCCGACCTGTACGGTCGCCCGGTCGGGGACGCGGTCAGCAATCAGGCTGGCGATGGCCCGGTCGGCGTCGTTCGGGGCCACGGCCGGCAGCTCGTCCAGCGCCGCGTCGTGCTCGCACAGACCGACCAGCTGCGAGATGTGGAGCTCGTTGTCGCCGAAGGTCCGCGGCATGTGCCGGTCGATCTCGCAGAAGAACGGCGCCCGCCCGATCAGGCTCGCCGTGTAGTCGGCGTTCGTCCCGAGGCTCACGTAGCCGTGCTTGTCGGGGGGCGAGCAGCGTGCAACCACCAACGAGCAGCGCGTCTCAGCGGTCAACAGCCGCGGGACCTCCGAGAAGTGGTTGGGGACGAGGTCCACGGTGCCGTTCCAGTACGCCCGGCGCGTCGCGTCCGACAGGAAGTAGCTGACGTGGCGGAGGTGGTCCCCGAGCTCCCCGCGGATGTACGCGCGCTCGCGGCGGGCGTGCATCTGGTGCACGTGGACGTCGTGGAGCTCGCCGGCGTGCGCCTCCAGCGCGTCCATGATGGCGTCAGGCTCGCCGTTGGCGAGCGGCACGACGATGTCCGCGTGCGGGGGTACGTGCCGGAGGACGTCCTCCGGGCGGCCGACGGCGACGGTACTGGTCACTCCGACCAGTGTGCCTCGGCGGCGGGCCGGGCGGCCCGGGGCGTCGGGCCCCCAGGCATGGGACTTTCGGCCCTCAGTCGGGTGTGATCAGTGTGCCGGTCTCGCCGCGCAACGCCCGCTCGAGGTTGGAGGGGTCGGTGATGATCGCCGCCCCACCGCCGGCCTCGAGGTACTCGATCACCGCCTGGATCTTCGGCGCCATGCTCCCGCGAGCGAAATGGTGGCCCTCAGCCAGGTAGGCGCGCGCCTCGGACAGCTTCATGTGGTCGAGCCACTCCTCTTCGGGCGTACCGAAGCGCAGCGCGACCTTCTCCACCGCGGTCGTGATCAGGAACAGCTCGGCGCCCAGCTGGCGGGCCAGCAGGGAGCTGGCGAGGTCCTTGTCGATCACCGCCTCGATGCCCTCCAGGTTGCCGCGCTCGTCGGCGACGACCGGGATCCCACCACCCCCGGCACCGATGACGATGACGCCGGCGTCGACGAGGGTCTTGATGGCGTCGAGCTCGACGATACGCAGCGGGCGAGGCGACGCGACGACGCGACGCCACCCGCGGTTGGCGTCCTCGACGACGTCCCAGCCGTCCTGCTCCCGCCGCACCGCGGCCTCCGCAGCGTCCATGAAGGACCCGATCGGTTTGCTCGGGCTGGCAAAGGCCGGGTCGTTGCGGTCGACTTCGGTCTGAGTGACGATGGCGGCGACAGGGCGGTCGATCCCGCGGCGGCGCAGCTCGTTCTGCAGGTTCTGGCCGAGCGCGTACCCGAGCGCGCCCTGGGTATCGGCGCCGGCGACGTCGAGCGGGATCCTGTGCAGCTCGTGGGCAGCGAGCTCCGACCGGCGGAGGATGAACCCCACCTGCGGCCCGTTGCCGTGGCCGACGACGACGTTCCAGCCGTCGCCGACCATGGCGGCGATGTGCTCGGACGTCTCGTGGGCGGCGATGTACTGGCTGCGGACGTCCTGGTGCGCCTTGTCCTTGATCAACGAATTGCCGCCGACCGCGACGACTGCGAGCTTGCCCATGGCGTCAGGGGAATCTATGCGATCCGCGGCGTGACGACGGCGATCTACGCCATCGTGAGCGCCATGGCGGCCTTCTGGCCGTGCAGGCGGTTCTCGGCCTGGTCGAACACCGCCGACTGGGGGCCGTCGATGACCTCGTCGGCGACCTCGACGCCGCGCTCGGCCGGCAGCGGGTGCATGTAGATCGCTTCCTCGTCGGCCAGGGCCATGCGCCTGGGGTCGGTGATCCAGTCGCTGTACTTGTCGACGAGCGCGTTCTCCTGCGCCTCGTCGGTCGTGGACATCATCGCCCCCCAGCTCTTGGCGTACACCACATGGGTGTCCTTGAAGCCGGCGTCGAAGTCGTCCATTACCTCGAAGGACCCGTGGCCGTGGTGGGCGTTGTCCTTCGCCTGCTCGTAGACCTCCGGCATGAGGCGGAACTCGGGCGGGTGCACAAGGCGGACGTTCATGCCGAAGCGGGGCAGCAGCAGCACCAGGCTCTGGGCGACGCTGAGCGGCTTGAGGTAGCTCTTGGCGTAGGCCCAGCTGACGGTGACCGTCTTGCCCCGGAGATCACCCAAGCGCTCGGTCATCGTCATCACGTCGGCCAGGGCCTGGTGCGGGTGGTACACGTCGCACTGCATGTTGAGCACGGGCACCCGGCTCGCCGCGGCGACGTCCCTGATGTACTGGTTGCCGACACCGAAGTCGCAGTGCCGGATAGCGATCCCGTCGGTGTAGCGGCCGAGGATCTCACCGATCTCCTTCGGGGTGTCCCCGTGCGCGATTTGGGTCGTCTTACTCTCGATGAACATGGCATGCCCACCTAGCTGGGCCATCCCCGCCTCGAACGACGCCCGCGTGCGCGTGCTGGAGAAGAAGAACAGCATCGCCAGCACCTTGTCCTCGAGCAGCGGGTGACGCCGGCCGAGGGCGCGGTCGCGCTTGAGGCTGAACGCCACGTCCAGGAGGGTGTCGAGCTCGTCTTTGGTCCACTCCTGGAAGTCGATGACGTCCCTGCCCTGCAGGTGGGTCTGCATGTGTGTCTGCCTCCTATTCGACTGCCCCCAACACGAGGGCGATGAGAGCCATGCGCATCACCACTCCGTTGAACGCCTCGAACCAGTAGCGGGCATGGCGCGTGCTGTCCACGTCGGGGGGCAGCTCGTCCATCCGGGGGAGGGAGTGGAGGATGATGGCGTTGGACTTGGCTTTGTCACGGAGCAACTGCTTCGTGACCCGGTAGGCCGCCGGTGTGAGCCCGTGGTCGGACCCGGCCTCGACCCTGGCCTGGGTGTAGTCGGCCTGGACGACCGGCTCCATGTAGATGACGTCAGCGTCGGCGATGCACTTCTCGACCGCCTCCACCTCGCGGAAGACCACGCTGCGGTCCTCGAGTTCGGCCTTGAACTCCGGGAGCAGTGACATCTCGGGAGGACACACGACCATGGCCTCCATGTCGAACTGGCTCATGGCGTACAGGATCGAGTGCATGGTGCGCATGCGCATGTCGCCGACCAGCAGCACGCGCAGGCCGTCGAGCGTGCCCTTGTCCTTCCAGATGGTGTACAGGTCGGTCAGCACCTGCGTAGGGTGCTCGCCCCATCCGTCGCCGCAGTTGATCACCGGGACGGACGCCCAGTGCGCCGCCTCGGCGGGCGCTCCCTGCTGGTAGTGGCGCATGGCGATGACGTCGCCGTAGTACTCGAGCATGTGGATGGTGTCCTTCATGCTCTCCTGGTAGAAGTCCCCCGCCCTGGTCATCTTGGCGTCGGAGAACCCCATCACGTGGCCGCCGAGACGGTGCATCGCCGCCTCGGTCGCCATGCGGGTCCGGGTGCTCGGCTGATAGAAGGCCGTCAGCAACGTCTTGTCCTTCAGCAGGTCGATGTTGCGCCGCTTCTCGGCGATCGGCGCCATCTCGTCGGCCACCCTGAAGACCTGGAAGAACTCGTCGCGCTCCATGTCCTTCAGGGACAGGATGTCCCGGCCGGCGAAGCTCCTCATTTGTTGTCTCCTTCCTGAGCGAACGTATCGATCATGAGGCGCACATCATCGCCCAACGGGTAGAGGATCGGGCAGGTTGCCCCGTTCTGGACGTACTCGGCGACCTTCGCCCGGCACTCGGCCGGCGTCCCGGAGGCGGTGATCATCTGGACGGCGTCGTCGGGCACGAGGCGCATCGCCTTGTGGATCTGCTCAGGGCTGGCGGGCCAGGTGAGCACCTTTCCGATGGCCTCGATGAGCGCCGGGTCGACGCCGCTCGCCTTCATGATGTGGGGCTGCTGCCCGAGGTACTGGGTGAGCAGCTCCCGGGACCGGTCGAGGGCCGCGTCGCGGTCCTCGTCGACCGAGCACACCACAAGCTGGGGCCGGTCGATGTCGTCGAGCGACTTCCCGGCCCGCTCCGCGCCGATGGCGATGGCCTCGAGCGCCTGCTTGTTGTAGTCCGGGCCCACCATGTAGTTGAGCACCACGCCATCGCCGATCGCGGCGCCGAGCTCCATCATCTGCATCCCGGTGGCCCCGACGTAGATCGGCACGTGCTTCGGCGAGCGGTCGCCGTGCACGATGTCGATCTCCACGTCGTCGAGGTGGACGAACTCGCCCTGGTAGGTCACACGTTCCATCGCCAGCAGGCGCCGCGTCGCCTCGACGACCTCGCGCATTGCCCGCAGGGGCTTGTGGCGGTCGACGCCGACCTTCGTCGCCAGCGGCTCCCACCACGCGCCGAGCCCCAGGATGGCGCGCCCGGGCGCCAGGTCGTCGAGCGTGGAGAACGTGGCGGCGAGCAGGCCGACGTTGCGCGTCCAGATGGGGATGACCCCGGACGCCACCTTGATCCGCGTCGTCACCGCCGCGTACGCGGCCATCGGCACGGTCGCCTCGCGCACCAGGCGGCTCTCCGCCTGCCACACCGCTTCGAAGCCCCGCTCCTCCGCGTACTGGGCGTACGCCATGCCGTCGCGGATGGGGTGCTTGTCCTGTAGGTAGAGCGCAACCCTGGTCACCCGGCCATCGTGGGGCCGGTGGGGCGCTGCGGGCTAGGGCCGAAGGTCCCGGTCCCGATGGGCCAGCGCCCCACCGGTGGCTCACGCCCTCCGGTGGAGGAGCGCCCGGGCCGCCGGGGCGGTGGCGGCCCGGGCGGCCGTTCACGTCCTCGTCACGGGGACGCGAGTTACCGCCTCCTTCGGTTCCGGCCCGACATGGGCACGGACCTCGAGGACGCCATCGGTGTAGGTCGCGGTCACTCCGCTCTCGTCGATGCCCGTCGGCAGCGCGACACTGCGCGAAAAGCTGCCGTAGCGGAACTCCGACCGGTACCCCTCCTTCTCACGCGTTTCCGACCGCTCCTGCCGATGGGCATGGATGGTCAAGACGCCCTCGGTGAGGGAGACCTCGACGTCCTTGTCGGGGTCGATGCCCGGGAGCTCCGCCCTGACGACCATGTCCTCGCCGTCTCGGAACTCCTCGACGCGGAGCCAGGACGCGTCCCACGTCTCGGTGTCAAAGAAGCGGCGGAACATGTCAGGCCACTCCAACCGCTCGCGCCGTACCAACACCATTGTGCTCACCTCCTTCCCGCCACCAGCCCGGGCAGCCCGGGTTGCCTGGCGGGGAACATGGTGCGCCTGCAGTGCGTCGCCCGCCAGGGCCGATCGTCAGGACCTATTCGCCACCCGCAGCCTCGCTGGTCAGGACGTGTTCGCCGCCGCCGAGGCTGACGTCAGGAGGTATCGGCCGCCCGCCGCGCCGCCTCGAGGAGGACACGCTGCTCGGCGCGCGCGACGGCACGACGAGCCGCATCAGCCGCATCCGGGTTGACGGAGATCGACGTGATGCCGAAGCGCACCAGGTGCTCGGCGAACTCCGGTCGGTTCGACGGCGCCTGACCGCACAGCGAGCACGTGATGCCCGCCTCGCGGCTCCTGGTGATGATCTGGCCGATCGCGTCGAGCACGGCCGCATCCGCCTCGTCGAACAGCTCGGCGCACACCTCCGAGTCGCGGTCGACGCCGAGCATCAGCTGGGTCAGGTCGTTCGACCCGATCGAGACGCCGTCCACGCCGAGCGCCGCGTACTCGGGGATCCTGTACACGACGGAGGGCACCTCGGCCATGACCCAGCGGTGCAGGCCCCGCTGGCGCCCGAGCGGGCTGGCGTCGACCATCTCCAGGCAGGCCTCCAGCTCCCAGCGCGTCCGCACGAACGGGATCATGAGGTGCAGGTTCGGCGTCTCGTCGCGGACCCGCGCGAGCGTCTCGAGCTCGAGCGCGAACAGGTCGGGCTCGCGCACGTACCGGTAGCACCCCCGGTAGCCGATCATCGGGTTGTCCTCGACCGCCTCGAACGCGTCACCGCCCTCGAGACCGCGGAACTCGTTGGTGCGGAAGTCGATCGTCCGGTAGACGACCGGGCGGGGCGCGAAGGCGCGGGTGATCGTGAGCAGCGCGTCGGCCATGGCCTGGGAGAACTCGCCCCGGCGCCCCTGCGCGAGGAGCTTGCGCGGGTGGACGCCGCCCAGCGCTTCGGTCACCATGAACTCGGCGCGCAGCAGCCCGACGCCGTCCACCGGCTGGGCGGCGACCTTCTCGGCCTGCGACGCCATGGCCAGGTTGACGTACACCAGGGTCGCCGTCGCCGGCGGGGCGGAGGCAGCCGGCGCGGCGGTCACCGCCGGGGCACTCGCGTCGGCGCTCTGGGCGCGTCTCCCCTCGTACACCTTCCCACGCGCCCCATCGACGGTCACGACCTCGCCGGTGCGCAGCACCGTTGTGGCCTGGCGGGTGCCGACAACGCACGGGACGCCGAGTTCGCGGCTCACGATGGCCGCGTGGCACGTCATCCCCCCGCCGTCGGTGACCAACGCGGCGGCCCGGCGGATGGCGGGCACCCAGTCGGGATTGGTCATCGGCGCCACGAGGACCTCCCCCGGCTCGAGCTGTGCGGACTCGGACGGCGACGAAAGGATGCGGACGGCGCCTGAGACGACACCGGGGGAAGCCCCAAGCCCGGACAGCAACGCCACCGCTTCCGCGGCGGCGGGCGGCGACGTGGTCCGTGCCAGTGTCGTGATGGGCCGGCTCTGCACGAGCCACACCGCCCCGTCCTCCTCGACCACGAACTCCATGTCCTGGGGCTCCCCGTAGTGGTCCTCGACGCGTTCGGCAAGCTCGGCGAGAGCGATCACCTGGTCGTCCGCGAGGACCCGGGCGGACGCGTCCGCGCCGGCAAGCGCGACCTCCACATCGCCGTCGGGACCGGCGACGATCTTGTGGCTCTTGACGCCGATCCGCGCCTGCCTGACCGTCGGCCCCTGCTTGGAGACGACGTACGTGTCCGGCTCGACCCGGCCACCGACCACGACCTCGCCTTGGCCGAAGGCAGCCTCGATGACGACCGTCGACCGGTCGCCCGTGGATGGGTCGGCGGAGAAGATCACGCCCGACGCGATGGGGCGGAGCATGCGCTGCACGACGACCGCGATCGACGGCTCGTCGGTGATGTGCTGCGTCGCCCGGTAGGCGATCACGCGCTCGCCGAACATCGACGCCCAGCACTCGCGGACACGCGTGAGCAGTGCCTCCTCCCCCTTCGTGTTGGTGAACGTGCGGTTCATCCCCGCAAAGGACACGCCTTCGGTGTCCTCGGACGTCGCAGACGAGCGCACCGCCACGAGCGCGTCCGGGCCGAGGCGGCGGTACGCGTCAAGGACCGCCGCGCGCACGTCGGGCGGGATCGCCACGCCGAGGACCAGGTTGCGCATCATGCGGCACGTTTCGGCCACCGCGACGGCGTCGTCCGGATCGGCCGCGCTGGTGGCGTCCTTGAGCTCCGCTCGGACGCCGGCGGCGTCCATCGAGGCCAGGTAGGCCTCAGCCGTGATCACGAAGCCCGGGGGGACCGGGAAGCCAGCGCACGTCAGCTCACCGAGGTTCGCCCCCTTCCCGCCCGCGATCGCCGTATCGGACTTGTGCAGCTCCTCGAACCACGCGATCAGTGCCACGCGGGCATCGTGCGCGCTGGTGACCGGCCCGGGAAGGGCCGAACGTCACTGTGGGCCCCCGCGATGTGACTATCGCCCCTTCCGCCGGCGATCGCCCGGGCGCAGAGTCACGGCAGGGAGGTGCGAGATGAAGGCGAACGTGGGCGACCGGATCGTGATCAAGGGGCACCACATCGGCGACCCCGACCGGGACGGCGTGGTCCTCGAGGTGCACGGGCCCGAGAGCGGCCCGCCGTATCTCGTCCGCTGGGAGGAGAACGGCCACGAGACACTGTTCTTCCCGGGGCCCGATGCCACCGTGGAGCACTTCGAGCCCGCGGCGACGGGGTGAGGGCGGATTAGGGACCAAAGTCCCTGGCGGGCGGGGGAGTTCCCCGGGCGAAAATGGACGAGTTCGTACGGCAGGCAGGAGGGACGGCCATGTACGCGACACATGCGGGCTGTGGGGCCGAGGCGGAGATGCGTGAACGCGTCTCGTCGCTCCTCGCCACCCTTCGCGAGGCCACCTGCACGGTCGACGCCATGTGGCGCGAGGCCGTGGAGCACCGAGATGCCGGCCGGCTAGTCGAGTTCGGCGACGCCAGCCACGGGCTGCACCTGGCGCTCGTCGCGCTCGACGACGGCGAAGCGGAGCGGCGCACGGTCGTTGCCTGATCGCGTTCTGCTGCAGCGCGACCCACCCCCTCGGTCGCCGCAGTGCGAGGTGCGGCCGGTCCCCCCCGGCCGCACCGTCGCGTTCAGGACCGGTGACTCCTGGCGCCCGACGGCGGGCGGATCGACTCTGGTGCTGACGGGGGTAATGGTCGGGCACGTGTCGGTGCCGGGGCTCACCGGGGGGTGCCCGCACGCCTGTCGGCGGCGACCTATGCGCTGCTCCGAGCGGGGCTCGGTTCGGCGGCGTGGCGATGACGGACTCGTTGGGCGCCGGCGCCATCTCCGCGGCCGGGTCCACCGACGCGTCCGCCGCGGTGGCGGCGATCCAGGCGGGCGCGGACATGGCGATGATCTCCTCATCTGCCCGGGCGGCAACGGGCGGCGCGTTGCAGCAGGTGGTCGCCGCGGGGCCCTCCCGGTGGCGCGCGTGGACGCCGCTGCGGCACGAGTGGCCACCGCAACGCACACCTGCGGGTGAGCCCAGCGCCCCTCGGCAGCCCGCAAAGGGCCGAAGGGCCCTATGTCTGCATTGGCGCGCGGCATCACCGTGGACTCAACGGCGCCAGCCCGAACGTTGCTGGCATCTCACACAAGGGACGGACCACATGGGTCACAGACATCGCACCATCTGGGCCGCGCTGGTGCTCTTCGCGTCGTTGGCGACCATCGCCGGTGCGTGCAGCAGCTCGGGCTCCAAATCCACGTCGACGACGAGCGGCGCCGCGCCAACAACTTCCGCCGGTGGAGCACCGACGAGCGCGGCGTCGACCAAGCCGTTCACGTTCGGCATGCTCCTCGTCGGGCCCTACAACGACCACGGCTGGTCACAGGCGAACTACGAGGCCGGCCAGTACGTCGTCCAGAAGCTCGGCGGCCCGAGCAAGGCGAAGCTGATCTTCCTCGACAAGGTCAACTCCTCCGACCGGCCTTCGACAAAGCCCGAGGACGTCATCACCTCCATGATCAACCAGGGTGCGCAGCTGGTCATCGCCACCTCTGACGACTTCAAGGACTCCATCATCGCGGCGGCGAAGCAGCACCCGAACGTCCCGATGGTCTGGTCCTCGGGTGACAGCGCCTGGTCCGCGGGCAAGGACTACCAGTCCAGCATCACCAACCTCGCGAACTACTACATGAAGATGGAGTACATGCAGGAAACCGCCGGCTGCGCCGCCGCACTGACGACCCAGACCGGCAAGATCGGTGTCGTCGGCCCGCTGATCAACGACGAGACGCGCCGGTTCGTGAACGCCGCCTACCTCGGTGCCAAGTACTGCTGGACGACCTACCGGAACCAGCCGGCGTCGTCGCTCGGCTTCAACGTCAAGTGGATCGGCTTCTGGTTCAACATCCCGGGGACGACGCTTGACCCGACGCAGGTCACCAACGACCTGTTCAACTCGGGCGCCGATGTGGTCATGGACCACCTCGACACGACCGAAGCCCTCGTCCGCACGCAGCAGCTGTCCCAGGCGGGCAAGAAGGTCTGGGCCGTCGGCTACGACTACAAGGACACGTGCAGCGTCGCGCCGTCGATCTGCCTCGGTGTGGCGTTCTTCAACTGGGGCCCGGGCTACCTGAAGATCGCCCAGTCCGTGATGAACGGGACCTTCAAGGCAGGCTTCACGTGGGATTCCCCCGACTGGACGAACGTCAACAACACCGACACGTCACCGGTCGGGTTCCTGAAGGGCCAGGCCCTCTCCTCCGACAACGAGGCGACGCTGACCAAGTTCATGGCCGGTCTCGGCAACGGGTCGATCAACCTGTTCCAGGGCCCGCTCAACTGGCAGGACGGGTCGACCTACCTGCCCGCCGGCCAGACCGCGAGCGACGCCCAGATCTGGTATTCGGGCCAGCTGCTCCAGGGTGTGACCGGGGCCAGCAAGTCCTGACCCACCGCCTGTCCATGCGCAGGGCCGGGCACCCTAGGCCCGGCCCTGCGCAGGACGCGAGATCGGAACCGTCCACATGGCGCTCGTGCTGCGAGACATCCACAAGACATTTGGTGAGACGCACGCCAACGACGGGGTGAACCTGACCCTCGAAGGCGGCACGATCCACGGCCTGCTCGGCGAGAACGGCGCCGGGAAGTCGACGCTCATGAAGATCCTGTCGGGGTACCAGGGCGCCGACTCCGGCGAGATGTCGCTCGACGGGTCACGGCTGCGGTTGTCCTCCCCCCGTGACGCCATCGCCGCCGGGATCGGGATGCTGCACCAGGACCCCCTCGTGTTCCTGCCGTTCACCGTGCTCGACAACTTCCTCCTCGGGTCCCCCGGGCGACACGACCGCGCCACGGGCCTGGCCGGGCTGGCGGAGGCGAGGGAACGGTTCGGGTTCCACCTCGACCCCGACGCACCCGCCCGCGCGCTCACTGTCGGGGAGCGACAACAGCTCGAGATCGCCCGCCTGCTGCACCTGCAGGCCAAAGTCCTCATCCTCGACGAGCCGACGACGGGCATCTCGGCCGACCAGCGCACGACGTTGTTCGCCGCGCTCCGCGCCCTCGCTGCCGGGGGCATGACCGTCATCTTCGTGTCCCACAAGCTCGAGGAGGTCGCGGACATCTGTTCGGAGGTCGCGGTCATGCGCCGCGGCCGCGTCGTCGGGGCCACGTCGATGCCGTGCCCCGCCGACGAGCTCGTCGAGATGATGTTCGGCAAGGTGTTCGCCGCACCCGAGCCGGTGTCGGTCGAGTTGGGCGCCACGGAACTGTGCCTCGACGGCATGACCGTCAGCGATCGAGGGATCGCGACGCGGGACCTGAGCCTTGCGGTACGCGCCGGCGAGGTGATCGGCCTGGCGGGGCTGGAGGGGAGCGGCCAGCGCACCTTCCTGCGCGCCTGCGCCGGCTTGCTCCGGCCCGATTGCGGGCGCCTCGAGGTGGGGGGACAGGACCTCGCCGGCCACCCCTACCGCGACTTCCGCGCCGCCGGCGTCTACTTCATGCCCGCCGGCCGGCTGGAGGAGGGCCTCCTGTCCGGGTTCTCGATCACCGAGCACGTGCAGCTGGCCCTCGGCGGCGGCGGGTTCGTCGTCGACTGGGCGAGCGCGAGAGCCGAAGCCGAACGGCGCATCCGGGACTTCTCGATCAAGGGCGACCCGTCGACGACGGCGGACGCGCTCTCGGGCGGGAACCAGCAGCGGCTGCTGCTGGCGCTGATGCCCGACAACGTGCGCCTGCTGCTCATGGAGCACCCGACGCGCGGGCTCGACATCGAGTCGGCGGACTGGGTGTGGACGCAATTGATGGCACGGCGCAAGCAGGGGACGGCGATCGTGTTCTCGTCTGCCGACCTCGACGAGCTGCTGCGCTACAGCGACAGGATCATCGTGTTCTTCGCCGGGCAGGTGCTCGAGGTCCTCGACACCAGGGCGACGAGCGGGGAGGCGCTCGGCCGCCTGATCGGCGGGATGCGGGAGGTGGCGGCATGAACGGCCTCGCGAAGCGCGCCTCGAGCGCAGTGCTCCCGCTGGCGCTGGCCTTTGCCGTCGTCGTCGGGCTGCTGCTCCTCGCCGGCGCCAATCCGTTCAAGGCTCTCGGCGACATCTGGAGCGGGTCGATGGGCAACACGAGCCAGGTCGGCGACACGCTCATGGCCTGGGTCCCGATCACGCTCGCCACCGCGGGGTTCGTGGTCACGTATGCAGCAGGGCTCTGGAACATCGGCATCGAAGGCCAGATCGCCATGGGGGGCATCGTCGCCACCTGGGTCGGCCGCACCATGCCGGGGCCGAGGCCCGTCCTGATCACGTTGATGTTCCTGGGCGGCGCCGTCGGCGGCGTCGTGTGGGCGCTGCTCGCGGGGCTCTTGAAGACCAAGGGCGGGGTCAACGAGATCTTCGGCGGGCTCGGCCTCGACTTCGTCGCCAGCGGCCTCGCCGTCTACTTGATCATCGGGCCGTGGAAGCGGGCCGGGATCGCCTCGACCAGCGGGACCAAGCTCCTGCCCGCCTCGGCCACGCTCCCCGTCCTCGGCCACACCCGCTTTTCGCTGATCGCCGCCGCGGTGGCCGTGGCCGGCGTGACCTCCGTGTGGCTGCTGCTGCGCGGCACCCGTTTCGGCCTGCGCCTGAAGGCGGTCGGGCGCAACCCGCGCAGCGCCTTCCTGATGGGGATCTCGCCCGACCGCTACATGCTCGGCGCCTTCTCCGTGTGCGGGGTGCTCGCCGGCGTGGCCGGCGCCGTGCAGGTGTCCGGCGTGTGGCACAAGCTCGTCCCGTCCATCTCCGGCGGGTACGGCTTCCTGGCGATCCTGGTGGCCCTCCTCGCCGCGTTCAAAGCCGCTCGCATCGCCCCGATCGCCCTGTTCTTCGCCATCGCATCGGTGGGGAGCACGCAGCTGACGCTCAAGCTGAACCTCAACTCCGCCCTCGGTGGCGTGCTCCAGGCGGTCGTCGTGCTGTTCGTCATCCTCGGCGGCGGCTGGCAGGCGCGGCGGGCATCCCGCCACCACAGCGTCCCCCCTCCCACCGCCGCCTCGCCGCCGGGCCCGCAACCGGTGGAGGTCGTACCCCCCGAACCCGTCGCCGTGGAGCGCTGACCATGGAAGCCACGCTCGCATCCATCATCTTTTCCGCCAGCCCGCTCGTCTACGCCGCCATCGGCGAGACGATCGGTGAGAAGGCGGGGGTCGTGAACCTTTCGATGGAGGGCACGATCATGCTCTCGGCGATGACCGCCTTCGTCGTTGCGTTGCAGGCGGGCAACATCCTCGTCGGGTTCCTCGCGGCCGCCGGCGTCGGTGCGGCCTTTGCCGCGATCATCGCCTTCGCCAGCATCCGGCTGCGGCTGCACCAGTACGCCGTGGGCTTCATCCTCTACCTGCTCGGGGTGTCGCTCAGCTCGTTCCTGGGCGACAAGTACGTGGGCCGCCAGATCCGCGGTGTGCCCCATTTCGCCATCCCCGGGCTGTCCAAGATCCCCGGCATCGGGCCCGTGCTCTTCAACCAGGACGTGATGGTCTATGGCGGGTACCTGCTCATCATCGTGGCCACCGTCTTCATGTACAAGACCAAGCGCGGCCTCGAGATGCAGGGCGTCGGCGAGCGGCCGGAAGCGGCGTGGGCGCGCGGCATCCCCGTTAACCGGATGCGCTACCTCTACACCATCATCGGAGGGGCGCTCGCCGGTGTCGCCGGTGCGGCGTACTCGCTGGACGTGATCCTCGGCTGGCGCCAGGGGCTGACCCAGAACTTCGGCTGGATCGCGCTGGCCATCGTCATCTTCGGCGGGTGGAACCCGGCACGGGCGGCCATCGGGGCCTACCTGTTCGGGGCCCTCGAGATCTCCGCGCTCAAGCTGCAGCCGGTGTTCCCCTCGCTGTCACAGGTGCTGCCCGTCATGCCGTTCGTGCTGATGATCGTCGTCCTCGTCATCATCTACATGCCCGCGCTGCGACGCGCCGCGGACCGGCACACGGCGCTGCGCAAGGTCATCGCCGGCGACCCGCCGTCCGGGCTGGCCACGATCTTCTCCACGGAGTAGGCGCGCGGACGCGGAGCGATCGCGGCCGCGCCAGGCCGCGATCGCTCCGCTTCGTCCCGTACCGCTCGGCGGGCAGGCCCGCCGGGGCGTGTGGTTGCTCGGCGAGCTCGCTCGCCGGACCGAAGGGCTAGATGACCCTCACGTTCTGCGCTTCCTCGCCCTTGCGGCCGGGCGCAACGTCGAACTCGACGCGCTGCCCCTCGCTCAGCGACTTGTAGCCGTCGCCTTGGATGTTGGAGTAGTGCACGAAGACGTCGCCGCCCTGCTCGCGCGTGATGAAGCCATAGCCCTTCTCACTATTGAAGAACTTGACCGTACCTGTAGCCACCGTATTGCTCTCTCTTACTGCAGGCCTGTCTGGGTGACGCCCGCGGGCCAACGGTACACCAACGGCCTCCTGCGGCGTCCCGGTGCCGGCGCGAGCGCGGGCACGGGCGGCCGTGCCGCCCTGATCGGGCGCCGGGGGGCGCCGCCGCCGAGGCAGCTCCGTCATGACGGCCGCGACCGCCGCGTCGCCGGGCCCGACGCGGATCCGGCGGGCCAGGACCGCAGCCTTGCGCATCAGCGCCTCGACATCGCGCGCCTGATCAGGTGTGGCGATCGTGACCACGGTGCCCGGCGACCCGGCGCGCCCGGTGCGGCCCGACCGGTGCACGTAGGCCTTGTGCTCCGCGGGCGGGTCGACGTGGACGACCAGCCCGATGGCGTCGACGTGGATGCCGCGGGCGGCGATGTCGGTCGCGACGAGGGCGCGGACGCTGCCGTCCGCGAAGGCGGCGAGGTTGCGGGCCCGGACGCTCTGGGCCAGGTTGGCGTGCAGGTCGGCCGCCGCCGTCCCGGACGCGACTAACTGGCGGGCGAGCTTGCGGGCGCCGTGCTTCGTGCGGGTGAACAGCAGGGCACGCCCGGGGCCCGATGCCAGCTCGGACACGACCCGAGCCTTCTCGCCGGGGTCGACGATGAACAGGTGGTGCTCGACGGGGTCGGGCGCCTCGCCATCCGGTTCCACGGAGTGGGTCGCCGGGTCGCGCAGGTACCTGCGGGCGAGCTCGGAGACGGCGCCGTCGAGCGTCGCGGAGAACAGCAGCCGCTGGCCGGCCGGCGGCGTACGGTCGAGGAGCTTGCGCACGGCGGGCAGGAACCCGAGGTCGGCGAGGTGGTCGGCCTCGTCGAGCACGGTGACGCGCACGCTGCCGAGGTCGCAGCGCGACCCGGAGACGAGGTCCTCGAGGCGGCCGGGGGTCGCGACGACGATGTCGGCGCCGCGGCGGAGGGCGGCGATCTGGGGCCCCACCGGCACGCCGCCGTGGACGGTGACCGACCGCAGCCCGGCGCGCTCGGCCAACGGCGCGACGGTCCGGCCCACCTGTGCGGCGAGCTCCCGGGTCGGCACGAGCACCAGGCCACCAGGACGGCCGGGCACCCGCCGCCCGCCGCCCGCGAGGGCGTACACGAGCGGGACGGCAAAGGCGATGGTCTTGCCGCTCCCCGTCTCGGCCCGGCCGAGGATGTCGCGACCGGCGAGCGCGTCGGGCAGGGTCGCGGCCTGCACGGGGAACGGCGCCGTGGCGCCCATCTCGGCCAGCGCCTGGCACAGCGCGGCCGGGACACCGAGGGCCGCGAAGGACCCGTCGGATGGGCCGACGGCCCTGAGGGCGGGCACGGTGGGCGCCACGGCCTCGCGATGGGGGTCGGTGCGCGGCTCGCGTCGTGGGTCGGTGCGCGGCGACGGCTCGCGGTGAGAGTCGGTGCGGGCGCGGTGGCGCTGCCGCTCTTGGCGGCGCACGCGGTGATCGGTAGGCACGTTCGTTCCTTTCAGGAGCGTGGAGGCCGTTGATGCTGTGGCTACACGCTCGTGGAGCAGGAACCGAGGGCGACGAAGTGCGCCCGCACGTCAGGCCGTGCCGACCACGGTGGGTGGCACTCCGGCCAGGGTAGCCGATGACGGCCCGTGCCTGGTGCGTTCAGGGCTCGAGCTGGGCCTCCAACGCGTCGAACTCCTCCGTGAACGTCTTGCGCATCACGGCGCGCTCGCCGTCATCGAGCCAAGCCGCGTCCACGCCGTTGAGGCACAGCTCGCGTACGACCTCCGTCCCGTACCCGAGCGCAGAGCACAGGTCCACGTACTCCTTGCCGATGTCGGTGTGGAACATCGTGGGGTCGTCGGAGTTGAGCATCACCCGCAACCCCTCCGACACCATGTCCCTGATCGGGTGTGTCGTCAGGTCCGGCCAGCCGTACACGATCGCCGTGGACGTCGGGCAGCAGGTGAAGTAGATCCCGTCGTCGCGGCACCGCTTCACCACGTCGGGGTCCTCCAGGATGTGGTAGCCGTGGTCGAGGCGCTCGCACCCGAGGACATCGAGGCACGTCGTGATGTTGCGCGGGGGGGCGTCCTCGCTCGCATGGCTGGTACGCCGCAGGCCGGCGCGTCGCGCCCGCCGGAAGACCTCGGCGAACTTCTCGGGCGGGTCGGGCGCTTCGGCGCCGTCCATCCCGACCCCAATGACCTCCTCGGGCCGGTGGGCGATCACCTCCTCGATCATCTCGAGCGCCATCTCAACAGTGTCCTGGCGGTAGACGTCGGCGATCAGCCGGCACCGGACGCCCAGGTCGGCCTCGGCGGCCCTGATGCCGTCGACGATCCCGTCGACCACGGTCGCGTACGGGACGCCGCGCCGCGTGTGCAACGTCGGGTTGAAGAACATCTCGCGGTACTTGAGGTTGCCGAGCTTGGCCCCGTCCTCGAGCGTCTCGTAGGCCACCCGGGCGAAGTCGTCACGGTCGATCAGCGTCGACGAGACCATCTGGAAGATCTTCAGGAACTCGTAGATGGTGTCGTAGTCGTAGAGCTTGTCCACGTCGGCCGTCGGCAGTTCGATCCCGTGCTTCTTCGCCTGGTCGGCGAACGTCGACGGCCGCACGGTGCCCTCGATGTGGCAGTGCAGCTCGACCTTGGGGACCCGGCGGAGGAATTCTGCGTTGTCCATGCTGTGCGTCTCCTTACGCGCGCGCCTACCGCAACTATCCACGCGCGCACGCCCCTGCCGGCAGAGGCGAAGGTCCCGGGCGATCAGCCCACGCCCAGCGGGACCAGCGCGCCACGGCTGCTGTCCACGAGCCCCTGGTCGGTCAGCCGGAGAGCGGGCACGACGGACAGGGCCAGGAACGACAGCGTCATCATCGGCGCGGGCAGCGGGCTGCCCAGCCCGTCCCGGACGGCGGCGCGCAGCCCGGCCACGGCCGCGGCCACGTCCGTGGCGCTGCGGTCCGAGAGCAGGCCGGCGACGGGGCAGGCGACCTCGGCGAGCACCCGGCCGCCGTCCACCGCCACCTGGCCCCCGCCGATCTCGGCGAGGCGGTGCACGGCGGTGGCCATGTCGTCGTCGCTCATGCCGAGGACGATGATGTTGTGGGCGTCGTGGGCGATCGTCGAGGCCACCGCCCCGCGCCGCAGGCCGAAGCCGTGCACGAGCCCGAGGCCCATACGCCCCGTCGCGTGGTGGCGCTCGATCACCGCCGCCTTGGCGAGGTCTCGCCCGGCGTCGGCGACGACGGCACCGTTGACGACGGGCGCAGTCACGGTCAGCGCGCCGGTCGTGATCTCGGAGCCCCGCACGTCGATGGCGCGCACGGCGGGAGCGTTGCTGGGGATGGCGAAGTCGCGCCCGGTGACCGGGGCGATGTGCACACTGGACCTGGCCCACGCCGGCACGGCGACCGTCGGCACGCCCACGGCGTGGCCGCCCGCCGCCGCCAGCCTGCCCCGCTTGTACACGCGCTCGGGCCGGAAGCGCGCGAGGTCCGGGACCACCGCGATGTCGGCGAGGTACCCGGGCGCGATGGCGCCGTGCTCGGGGAGCTCGTGGTAGCGCGCCGGGTTGAGCGTCGCCATGGTCACGGCATCGATGGGGCGGCAGCCGAGGGCAATGGCTTGTCGGACGACGGCGTCGATGTGGCCGTCGCGTACAAGGTCGTCAGGCTCGAGGTCGTCCGTGCACAGCATGCACTGGGCCGGCCCGTACCGCAGCACGAGCGGCACCAGTGCGGTGAGGTTGTGGGCCGCCGACCCCTCCCGGACCATGATCACCATACCGAGGCGACGCTTCTCGAGAGCCTCGGCGTACGAGGCGCACTCGTGGTCGGACCGCACCCCGGCGGCGACGTAGGCGTTGAGCGCGTTGCCGGTGAGCGCCGGTGCATGGCCGTCGACATGGCGCCTCGCATGGGCGGCGGCGAGGAGCTTGTCGATGTCGGCGTCGTCCCCGCCGACGACGCCCGGCACGTCCATGAACTCGGCCAGCCCGATGACGCGGGGCTCGTTCTCCAGCGCAGCGCGCACGTCGTGCGCGTCGAGGGTCGCCCCGCTCGATTCGAATGCGCTGGCGGGCACGCACGGCGGCGCCATCACGTAGTAGTCGAGGGGGACGTGCTCGGCGGCCGTCAGCAGCATCTGCACGCCGGCCAGCCCGAACACGTTGGCGATCTCGTGGGGGTCGATGACGACCGTCGTGGTGCCGTGCGGCAGCACGGCGGCCGCAAATGCGTCCACCATCAGCTTCGTCGACTCGAGGTGCATGTGGGCGTCGATCAGCCCGGGGACGAGGACCATGCCGGAGACGTCCTCGCGCTCGCGGCCCTCGTACGCCCCGAGGCCGGCGACGTGCTCCCCCGCGATGGCGACGTCCGCGTCGAGGAGCTCACCGGTGAAGACGCTCAGCACCCGGCCGCCGGTGAGCACGAGGTCGGCCGGTTCGTCGCCGCGTGCCACGGCGAGGCGGTGGCGGAGGTCGGCGCGCTCGGCGCGCTCGCCCGCAGTCATTCCGCGTCGTGGAGCGCCCGCCACACCCGCTCCGGGGAGAGGGGCAGGCGGGTGAGCGCCGCGCCCGTCGCGTCAAGGATGGCGTTGCGCACGGCCGGGGCGACGCCGTCGATACAGACCTCGCCGATCGACTTGGCACCGAAGGGCCCGGACGGCTCCATGGTCTGCACCAGGAAGGTCTCCATGGGCGGCGTGTCGTCGGCCCTGAAGATCCAGTACGGGCCGAACCGCGCGTTGACCGCCCTGCCCTCGCTGTCGAGCACGACCTCCTCGGTCATCGCGTACCCGAGGCCCTGCAGCATGGCGCCCTCGGCCTGGCCGCTCGCGGTCACGGGGTTGATGGCGACCCCGCAGTCCACGGCGGCGACGAGCTTGGCCACCGTCACCTGACCGGTGCCCGTGTCGACCTCGACCTCGGCGAACTGGGCGGCGAACGGGGCCGGCGAATCGGTCGACAGTTGCGACGCCGTCCCCATGATCTGCTCCTGCTCGTCGGCGTGGAGGGCGTTGAGGGCGATGAACTCGAGCGAGAGCGACTCGCCGCCCGGTCCCCACGCCCTCCCGCCCCGCAACTCGACGGGGGCGTCCGCGTCGAGGTGGAGCATGCGGCGTGCCCGCACCACGATGCGCTCGCGTGCCGCTTCGGCGGCCTTCTTTACGGCCATGCCGGACAGGTACGTGGTGCTCGACGCGTACGCCCCCTTGTCGAACGGCGTGAGGTCCGTGTCGGCCGCGTACACGATGATGTCGCCGACGCCGACGCCGAGGACCTCGGCCGCGATCTGGGCGAGGACGGTGTCGGCGCCTGTCCCGAGGTCGGTGGCGCCGAACAGCAGGTTGAACGACCCGTCGTCGTTCATCTTGACGGTGCACGACGCCATGTCCACGAACGGGATGGACGAGCCCTGCATGCACAGGGCGAAGCCGATGCCCCGGCGGACGTGGGGACGGTCCGCCGGTTGCTTCCACGCGGGGTCGTCGCGGCGCTCCCAGCCGATCGCTCGCCGGCCCTGGGCCACGCACTCCTCGGTCCCGCAGCTGCCCACCCTGGGAAGGTCGTCGGGGGCGATCTCGACGACCGCGCCGCGCTCGCCCAGGCGGGGGATGATGTCGAGGGGGTCGCCCGTGCCGACCCAGTTCTTGCGGCGCAACTCGATGGGGTCGAGCCCGAGGGCCTTGGCGATGTCGTCGAGGTGGGACTCGAGGGCGAACAACGCCTGCGGCGCGCCGTACCCGCG
>Ga0070741_10003969_pt1 | contig 35360 bp, 31 predicted proteins | sample Coa_R1_4_FD_66440 | JGI IMG/M metagenome (GOLD analysis project Ga0070741, IMG submission 66440) | Surface soil microbial communities from Centralia Pennsylvania, which are recovering from an underground coalmine fire - Coalmine... | ecosystem: Environmental > Terrestrial > Soil > Unclassified ... | reverse complement strand
GTCGAAACGTTGAATCGGCTGGAGGGTCACTTGCGCGGCAAGTTCGGGCGTGCGGCACAGCGTGAGCAAGTCGTATTTCTCGCGCAGCGCGCGATATTCCGCCATATAGCGTCCCGCCTGCCGCATCAACCAAATCGGCGTGCGTTCGACGCGTTCCCCGCGACACGCGCGCAAAAACGAATCGTTCATTGGGTTCATGTAGAAAAGTAAACAAGTAAAAAAGGAAACAAGTAAACAGCAAAAATGATTTCCCTCAGTCCCTGTCTACTGGTCTACTTGTTTACTTGTACACCTCTCTCCCTCTTACCGGCTGATAGGGACAAAACGGGTCGCTCTCTAACGCGTCGCCGGTATGGGTGAACGCGCGCGCGCGCGAGCCGCCGCACACGATGCGATATTCGCAGTAACCGCATTTGCCTTTGAACGTGTTCGGATCGTGCAGCGAACGCATCATCGGCTCGTCGCGGTAGATTGTCACCAAATCATCGCGGCGCACATTGCCGACGGTCAGCGGCAAAAAGCCCGCCGGGTAAATGTCGCCCGTGTTCGACACGAACAGGATGCCGTTGCCGTCGCGAATGCCGAACCCGCGATAGACCGACGAACGGCGAATCGCTTCGGGCGGCATTCCGCGCGCGCGCATTTGTTCCAACGCGACGCGGCGGTACGACGGCGCTTCGGTGGTTTTGATGGCGAACGGTGCGCGGCGCGACAGGTCAAGCGTCCAGCGCATGATTTCTTCGCCGCGTGCAGGCGACACCGCTTGGAGCATTTTGCCGCGCCCGACCGAAATCAAAAAGAACAAACTCCAACGCATCACGCGCTGCGTCAAAAGTAAATCGTAAATCGCCGGCAAATCATCCGCCGTTTCCGCCGACACGAGCGTATTCACTTGAATCGGAATGTTCAATTCCGCCGCGTCGCGCATGGCATTCATCGTCCACTCGAAACATCCGGGCACGCCGCGCACCGCTTCATGACGCGCCGCGTCAGAACCGTCGAGACTCAAGCCGAGACTCTGAATCTGGTGCGCTTGTAATTTGGCAATCACGTCGCGGGTGAGATTTTGCGTCGCGGCGGGCGTAATCGAAACTTGGATGCCGAGCGCAATGGCTTCGTCAATCAATTCGTACAAATCGGGACGCATCAGCGGGTCGCCGCCAGTGAGAATGAGATGCGGCAGCGGGTCGCCGAATGCGACGATTTGTTGCAACAGCGCGCGGCTCTCTTGATTATTCAACTCGTTGGGATGCTTTTGCAGCATCGCTTCGGCGCGACAGTGGCGGCAGGCGAGACCGCACGCTTGCGTCATTTCCCAATAAATAATCATCGGATTGCGCGCGAGATTCAACGGGCGACTGTACGTGTGCGCCTGCGGCGCGTGGATGACAACACTCATGGTAACTCCTTGACGAAATCGTAATCACGAATTTATTGATTCAAAATCGTTTGCGTCACGCGCGCGCCATCGGCGATGCAATCGGGAATGCCGACGCCGTGATACGCGCTGCCGACGAGATACAAATTTTTATGCTGCGCGGCGCGCTGCTCGATCGCCGCGACGCGCGCTTGATGTCCGACCTCGTACTGCGGATTGGCTTTGTGCCAGCGATAGACTTGGATAATGACCGGCGCCGCGTCAATGCCCAGTATGGCGCGCAGTTCGTCGCGCGCGGCTTGAATCAATGTCGCTTCATCTTGTTCCGCCAACGCCTCATTGTGCGCGCCGCCGATAAAGACGCGCAGCAAAACGTGTTCGTCGGGCGCGCGAAAATTGAATTTCGTGGACGACCACGTGCAGGCGAGAATTTTGCGATGCTCACTGCGCGGCACGACAAAACCGAATCCTTTCAGCGGATGCGCCACCTCCCCGCGTTTGTAGCCGAGCGAAACGGTCGCGGTGGAGACGTAGCGAATGCGCGCCAACTGCGCGGCGAGTTCAGAATCGAAACCGCGCACGAGTGCGGCGGTGACGTACGAGGGTGTGGCAAACACCACCGCGTCGGCGTCGAGCCGCGCGCCATCGTCCAGCCAAATCGCGTAGGCGTCGCCAACGCGTTGGACGCGCACCACGCGTTGATTCACGCGCAGCGCGTGCGCGTCGCATTGCGCGGTCAGCGCTTCCGTCAATTGCTGCACGCCGTGACGCAGTGTCATGAACATCGAAACGGGCGCTTTGCCATTGCCGTTGCCATTCGTGCTGCGCGTTTGCGCCGCCGCGCGTTTTTGCGCCAGCACGCCGCGCAACAAACTGCCGTACTTGTTTTCCATGTCGAGAAAACGCGGAAAGGTGCTGGACAGACTCAGCGATTCTGCGTCGGCGACGTAAATGCCCGCAATCATCGGCTCGGCAATTTTGTCCAACGCTTCATTGCCTAAACGGCGCCGCACAAAATGCGCGAGACTTTCGTCTTGCCCGTCGCGTTTCGCGGGGAGGAAGGCGTCCATGCCCATACGCATTTTGCCGCGCCACGAAATCAGCGGCGATTTCAAGAACGGCGTAATTTTGGTTGGGAGGATGAGCATGACGCCGTCGGGCATCGGGTGCAGTTTGCCGCGGCTCCACACAAACACTTGACGCGCCGCGTCATTGGTGCCGATCAAATCATTTTGCAGTCCCAACTCGCGGCACAATTCGAGCGCGTGCGTTTTTTGCGTGATGAACGAATCGGGTCCGCCTTCGACGACGAATCCTTTTTCGCGCGCGGAAACAATTTTGCCGCCGAGCGCGGGCGCGCGTTCGAGCAAGGTGTATTGCACGCGACCTTGCCCGCGCGTTTGCAAATAGTACGCGGTCGCGAGTCCTGCGATGCCGCCGCCGATAATTACCACTCGTTTCATGGCGTCATCCCAACAATTCCAAAGTCTCGGGCACAGGGCGATAGATGCACGTAAAGATGGGCGTATCGCGCAGGGTGTAGCGACGCGCTTCGGTGCTGCGCAATGCAATCACCAAACCTTGAAACGCTTCCAACTCATTCGTTTCGTACGCGACAATAAATTCCTGGTCGTCCAAACCCGTCGAATACACGAGCAGTTGCCGCACGGACGGATATTCGTGCCCGATGCGAATGTGCTCGTTCATCATGCCTTGCCGCGCGTCTTTGCTCATCAGATACCATTCGATGGTTTTCGTAAACGGATAGACGATGAAATAGCGCTGACGGTCTTGTTCGAACAGCGCCTGTTCTTGGGTCGTCGCGCGGCGCACATAACTCGACGGGCGCACCAAACCGCTGAACGTGTGTGTGACGTCGAGATATTTTCCGAGTCCCGTCATCAACAGGCGACTCAATGATTCTTGCAGCGCGTCGAACGAATCTCCCACGCGCCACAACAGCAAATCGGCGTCGCTTTTCAAACCGAGTGTGCTGTACAAATACGCTGTGATTTCGCTGGTGCGCGCGAGTTCATTGGCAAATTCCGCGCGCCCGTCACAGCGCGCCGCTTCCGGCAAACTGCGCCACGCGCGGTCCACCTTGAAGGTGAGATATTGGACAAAATTTTTTTCGGTCATTCATTCGCTCATCGAATAGAATTCGACGTCTCAACAAAGCGTCGCAAAAAACAATGCAACAAAAATCGAACAGACTTTGCATTGTTTCTCCTCATGCATTTTTCTGCCGTCGAATTCAATTCGACAGTCAAGCGCTCCATTCGGCAAATTGTTTCGCGTGATATGTCAAAATCAAATCCGCGCCCGCGCGTTTGATGGACGTCAAAAGTTCTAGCGTCGCTTGGCGTTCGTCGAGCCAACCGTTGCGCGCCGCCGCTTTGAGCATCGCGTATTCGCCGCTGACGTTGTACGCCGCGACGGGATACGCAAACGTGTCGCGCGTTTGGCGAATAATGTCGAGATACGGCAGCGCGGGTTTAATCATCACCATGTCCGCGCCTTCGGCAATGTCGAGTTCCATTTCGCGCAATGCTTCGCGCGCGTTTGCGGGGTCCATTTGATATTGGCGCCGGTCGCCGAATTTCGGCGGCGAATCGGCGGCTTCGCGGAACGGTCCGTAAAACGCGGACGCGAATTTTGCCGCGTACGCCAAAATGCCGACGTCGGTGAACCCTTGCGCGTCGAGCGCGGCGCGAATCGCGCCGACCTGTCCGTCCATCATCGCGCTCGGCGCCACAATGTCCGCGCCCGCGTCCGCATGCGAAACCGCCGTGCGCGCGAGATATTCGAGCGTCGCGTCGTTGTCAATTTGTCCGTCGCGCACGATGCCGCAGTGTCCGTGCGACGTGTATTGGCACATGCACACATCGGTCATCACGACCAAATCAGAATTGACGCGCTTGCACGCGCGAATCGCTTCTTGCACAATGCCGTGTTCCGCGTAATCTTCCGAACCCCACTCGTCTTTGACGGCGGGCAGTCCGAACAAAATCACCGCGCGTAAATTCAATGCGCTAATTTGCGCGATTTCGCGTTCGAGTTGGTCGAGTGACAAATGAAAAACACCCGGCATCGAAGAAATTTCTTCGCGCACGTTTTGTCCGTGCACGACAAAGAGCGGATAAATCAAATCGCTCACGTTCACTTGTGTTTCGCGCACGAGCGCGCGCAAGTTGTCGGTGCGCCGCAATCGGCGTGGGCGCACGCGCAGTGGGGATGCTTTCGCTACATCAAATGGTGCGCGCACTGGCAATTCCTGTTCCAACATCGGCTCAAATCCTTTCGTAAAATTTCAGCATCGCCGCAACCAGACCGTCGAGCGTGTGTTCGTCGGCGGTCGCGGACACGCGCAAACCCAATTCACGCGCAGTGTCCGCCGTGACGGGACCGATGCAAAAAATATCGCGCGTGTCCAAGAGGTCGCGCGCCGCATCATCCAGCATCGCGACGAAATGGCGTACGGTGGACGAACTGGTAAACGTGATGCCATCCACGTCGTCCAAATCAATGGCGCGCGGCGGCGGCATCACCGTGCGATACGCGTCCACGTCCAATACCTTCACGCCGCGCGTTTTCAAAACGTCCGCCAAAACGTCCGACGCGATGTCCGCGCGCAGCAGTAACACGCGCTGCCCTTTTGCGACGGGCAGTTCGCGCGCGACCTGTTCGCCCAAAAATTTCGTCGGCACAAAATCCACGCGTACGCCGATTTGCTGCAATGCCCGCGCCGTGCCCGGACCGATGGCGGCGACGCGCATAGTTTCAAAACGCGCGGGCGTTTGATTTAACGCGTGCAAGCGTTCGGCAATCGCGCGCACGCCGTTGGTGCTGGTGAACACCACCCAATCGAATTCGCGCGCGCGCGCCAATGCATCGTCGAGCGCGGCAAAATCGTCAAGCGGCGCAAAGGCAATCGTCGGAAATGCGACGGGCTCGCCGCCCTGCGCGCGAATTTTTTCCGCGAGTTCATCGGCTTGCTCCGCCGCGCGCGTAATCACGATGCGTTTGTTTGCGAGCGGAGAGTGGTCATATCGAGCGGAGCGAGATGTCTCGCTCCGCTCGATATGACCATTTGCCTCCAAAATTTCCGCCGCGCCGTTTTGCAGCAATTGCTCCGCCAGCGCGCGTCCCAATTGTTCCGCGTCATTCACATTACCGCGCCTTTCGCCGCGCACGATGCGCGTGCCGTCGAGCGCGCCGACCATGCCGCGCACGCGCAATTCAGCCGCGTCGGTTTCCGCGTACGCGCCCATCGGCATGCGGCACCCCCCCCCCAACGCGCGCAAAAAGGCGCGTTCGGCGGTCACTGCCGCGCGCGTCGGCGCATCGTCGAGTTGGGCAAGCAGCTGCGCGAGTTCGCCATCGTCCGCGCGAATTTGCGCAGCCAACGCGCCCTGTCCGGGGTCGGGCAGCAAAGTGTCAAGCGAAAGGTATTCGGTAATTTCGTGCGCGCGTCCGAGACGAATCAGACCCGCCGCCGCAATCACAATCGCGTCGTACTCGCCGCTGTGCGCTTTGCGTAAACGCGTGTCCACATTGCCGCGCAGCGGAATGATTTGCGCATCGGGACGCAGCGCCAAAATTTGCGCGGCGCGCCGCGCGCTCGACGTACCGATGCGCGCGCCTTTGGGCAGCTGCATCAAACCGACGTTGTGACGCGAGACAATGGCTTCGCGCGCGTCTTCGCGCGGCAAATATGCTGCTATCGTCAATCCTGCCGGCGATTCGGTGGGCAAATCTTTGAGACTGTGCACGGCAAGATCAATTTCGCCGTTCCACAGCGCGTGTTCCAACTCTTTGGTGAAAACGCCCAGCCCGCCAAATTCCGCGAGCGGGCGCGCTTGGTCTTGGTCGCCTGCCGTTTTGATGACGCGCAACTCCGCGCGCACTCCGGGCGCGACGCGCAAGAGTGCCGTGATGACAAATTCCGTTTGCCAACGCGCGAGCGCGCTGCCGCGCGTGCCGACGATAAGAGGGCGATTGCGGATTGCGGATTGTGGATTGCGGATTTCAAACATAAAGGGACTCAACTCGATTCTGCAAGCGCTTGCGCGGCGCATTCAATCGTAAACGCGATATCTTGTTCGGTGTGCGCGAGCGAGACGAAGGCGGCTTCGAACTGCGACGGCGCGAGATAGATGCCGCGTGCGAGCATCGCGTGAAAATAGTGCGCGTAGCGTTTGGTGTCGGCAGTTTTCGCGCCAGCGTAATCGGCGACTCGCTGCGCGGTGAAAAACGCGGTAAGCATCGAACCGACGCGATGGACGGTGACGGGAATTTCCGCGCGCGCGGCGGCATCGTTCAAACCGCGTTCCAATTGCGCGGCGCGCGTTTCGAGCTGCGCGTACGCGTCGGATTCCGCGAGCGCGTCGAGCGTGGCAATGCCCGCCGCCATCGCCAATGGATTTCCGGACAGCGTCCCGGCTTGATACATCGGACCGAGCGGCGCCACCATTTGCATAATGTCGCGCCGTCCGCCGTACGCGCCGACGGGCAGACCGCCGCCGATGATTTTGCCGAAACAGGTGAGGTCGGCTTGGACGCCGTACAAACTCGACGCGCCGCCGTACGCCACGCGAAAACCCGTAATCACTTCGTCGAAAATCAATAGCGCGTTGTGCGCGCGCGTAATGTCGCGCAGTCCTTGCAAGAAACCGGACCGCGGCGGCACGACGCCCATGTTGCCTGCAACGGGTTCGACGATGATGGCGGCGATGTGGTCGCCGTGAACCTTAAATATTTCGCGCACCGCGTCGAGGTCGTTGTACGGCGCGATGAGCGTAGTGCTCGCAACGCCGGAAGGCACGCCCGCGCTGTCGGGCAAACTCAAGGTGGCGAGACCCGAACCCGCTTTCGCCAAAAGAAAATCCGCGTGTCCGTGATAGCCGCCGTCAAATTTCAAAATCAATTCACGTTGGGTAAAGGCGCGCGCGAGCCGAAGCGCGCTCATCGTCGCTTCGGTGCCCGAATTGACAAAGCGCACCATTTCGACGGACGGCACTGCGCGCGTGACGCGCTGCGCGAGTTCGATTTCCAATTCGGTTGGCGCGCCGTAACTCGTGCCGCGTGTGGCGGCGTCTTGAATCGCGCGGACAACGCGCGGATGGGCGTGCCCTAAAATCAGCGGACCCCACGACGAAACGTAATCGAGAAATTCGTTTCCGTCCGCGTCCCAAATACGCGCCCCCGCGCCGCGCGCGATAAAGAGCGGCTGCCCGCCGACACTGCGCCACGCGCGCACGGGACTGTTGACGCCGCCCGGAATGATTTGCTGCGCGCGTTCAAACAGCTGCTGTGAAGTTTCCGTCGTCAAAGTTTTGGTCATCGGCATCATGCGTTTTTTTCTCCCGCTTACCCATGCAAATCAAACAAATCGCGCAGGGCTTCGAGATACATCTGCCCGTTGCCGTCTTGCAAATGAATTTTCAAATTGGCGGTCGGTCCGGCGAGCAGTTTGCTGACGAGCCCTGCCGAGAGCGCGGCGATAATATTCACTTCGCGCTCGCTCAGACCGAGATGATTCAAGCGGCGCAATGTTTTTTCCAATTCCGCCTGGCGAATGGTTTCGGCGCGCGAATACAATTCGCGGAGCAGCGGCGCGGCGCGGCGCGTGAGATACCACTGCCAAAACTCTTCGACCTGGTCGGCAATGATAGCGCGCACCTGCTCCAACGCGTGCAAGCGCGCGGCGCGCGTTTCGGCGACCACTTGCTGCAAATCGTCAATGTTGTAAAGCTGCACGTTCGGGAGCTGCGACGCGTCGGGGTCAATGTTGCGCGGCACGGCAATGTCAATGAGGCACAGCGGCTGCGCGGGACGCGTTTGCATCACGCGCGCCAGATCGCGCGCGCGCAGAATCAAATGCGGCGCGCGCGTGGCGCCAATCACGAGGTCGGCTTGCGCCAACGCGGTTTCCAACGCTTCAAAGGGCGCGGCGTGGGCGCGGATGCTCTGTGCCAATTCGTCCGCGTGGGCGAAGGTGCGGCTGATGACGGTGACGCGGCATTCGCCGTCTTCGGCAAGATTTTCGGCGGCGCGGCGTCCCATTTCGCCCGCGCCGATGACGAGCGCGCGGCGTCCGTTCAGCGAGCCCAATTTTTGGCGCGCCAACGCGACTGCCGCGTACGCGACCGATTGTGCGCCGTGTCCAATATCGGTTTCCGCGCGCGCGCGTTTGCCCACATGCATCGCGGCTTGGAACAATTGATGCAGTGTCGCGCCGACCGTTTGCTGTGCCGCCGCCTCTTGGTACGCGCGGCGCACCTGTCCGAGAATTTCAAATTCGCCGAGCACGAGCGAATCAATGCCGCACGCGACGGCAAAGAGATGTTCGACGGCGGCGCGGTCGGCGGCTTCGTACAAATAGTCGCTTACGGGCGCGGGAAACGCGCTTTCGAAGGCAAAGGCATCGCGCAGCGCCGCGCGCGCGCGCGCGCGGTCGGTGGTTACCGCATAAATTTCGGTGCGATTGCAGGTCGCGAGAATGAGATATTCGGGGAAAAGGGTGGGGTCAAGGTTGGCGCGAAAATGTTGATAGACCTCGTCGCGGGCACAGGCAAAGGGCAGAGCATGTTCGCGGACGTGGACAGGCGCAGTAGTGTGATTCAATCCCACCAGCAGGACTGTTGGAAGCACTCGTTACTCCTCAATGCAGGTTCGAGCGATTTCGACGCGCGTGCACGCATCGTATCGAAGGAAATTCTGCACTGACGACCTTACGACGGTCAACGGAATGACCCTATCCTGCCTCTAACAGGTCAGAATTGGGTATCAAGACAAGGGCGTTTTTAGTCGTTTTTTTGAGATAATATAAATTTTTATCATTTTTTCGGCGCCAAAAAAAGACCCAAATTGCCATTGGTCACAGCAATGTGGGAACAACGAGACAAAAAGCGGGACGCGTCAACGCGGCGTACGCAGGAGCGGCTTGGCGACGCGCGCGCGTTTCAGCGGCTTGCGCGGGGAAGTGGGCGCTTGAATTTGCTGCGCTCTCACATTGTCGTAATCCGTCAGCGCCGCAATCAACAGTTCGTCCATAAACTCGTTGATGCGTTCGAGCAAACGCACCCCGTCGGCGTCGCCCTGCGCATTGGTCCCGCCGGGGTGATAGGTCGCGTTGATGATGGCGCGGCGGAAAAAAAGAAACGCGCGGGCGAGGTCGCCGGAACCCAATTGGGCGCGCGCGATCTCAATTCCGTACTGGCGCGATAAATCGCGGGCTTGTTCCAAAAATTCGTGCGCGTTCTCGCGGCGGCTGACGTATTGAAGCAAGAGTCCGAGCAAACGCTGCCCCAGTTCGCGATGGAGCGCGCGCTGTTCATCCGACAATTTGGAATACCACGCCGCGTGCTGGATGGGGTGATTGCCCATCGCTTGCCGAATCTGCGCCAAGGTCTGGTCGGGCGCGGGAATCAATTTGCGCGCGCTCGGCGGGACATTCTGCCTTTCCATAAAGGCGAGCAGTTCACTGCGGCGAAAGCGGCGATGCCCGCCGGGTGTGCGAAACAAGCGCACGAGTCCTGCATCCGCCCATGAGCGCAGCGTAATCGGATGAACGCCCAACAGGATGCTCGCTTCGGTGAGCGTAAGCCAATCGGTTGTTGGTTTGGTCACAAACGCCTCTTGCCAAGAATCAGTCTAGCGCATAAAAACTATGCAAACCTAATAGCACACAAGTCTGTAACTGTCAAAAGTTTGGTGATTACCCACATTTGTCATTGCGAACGGAGTGACGCAATCCCCTAAGCGATTGGAAACCGATTTCGCCAACAGTATCAAAATTGCAAAGCGTGGGGCGAAGCATTCCGCGCCAAAGAACGTCGCTTGCGAATGCATCGCCCCCACATCGTCGTCAATAAAAAAATTCCAAAAAGTGATTGACAGCGGCAATTGGTTTGTGTAAAATGCACACGTGTTAATTGGCAAGACACACGTGTAAACTGATATTGTTTCGCCGTAATCGGGATTGCTCATGCCTGTTACGATCAAAGATGTCGCACAGGTCGCCGGGGTCTCGCACCCAACTGTCTCGCGCGCGCTGCGGGGCGACAAGCGGGTTACCCCCGAGACCGTCAACCGCATCCGGCAAATTGCCCAAGAACTCGGCTACGTCCCCAGCGCTGCGGCGCGCAGCTTGAAAACAAATCGCACACGTGTCATCGGAATCCTCGTGCATCGCGTCTCGGACCCCTTTTATTCGGAAGTCATTGATGGAATTGAAGATGTTCTCCAAGCCGAGGGCTATTCGATTTTTTTGGCGTCCAGCGATAACGACCGCGCCCGGGAAGCGAAAATTTTTCGTGCCATGACCGAACGGCGTGTGGATGGTCTGATTGTATGCTCGATGTACATCACCAATGAGGACCGACGGAACATGAACTTGCACGCCGCCCCACTCGTCCTCATTCACAATCGGGCGGAAGAAATCACGCCCTTTACCATCTATCATGACGACCGCTACGGCGCGCGCGAAATGACGCGGCACTTGCTCGATCTTGGTCACACTCGAATTGCTTTTATCGGCAACGAACGCGCCGGTCGTTCCTCAAACGAGCGACGCGCCGGATATCTCGAAGCTATGCGCGCGGCGAATTTGGAACCCGACCCCGCGTGGATTACCCAAGCCGCTTTCGCGCAACCGCAGGCAGCTGCCGCGCCAGTGAATGCCTTGCTTGCTCTAGCCAAACCGCCCACCGCCTTGGTTTGTTTCGACGATTTGCTTGCGATTGGCGTCATGCAGGTTTTGTACAATGCGCGGCGGCACATTCCGCGCGATATATCGGTGACGGGTTTCGACAATATTGTGTTGGCGGAATATATGAACCCTCCGCTCACGACATTCAATCAACCCAAATACAGTCTTGGCGCCCAAGCCGCGCAAATGCTGTTGGATTCGATGCGTGCCGCTGCGCCGACCGACCCCGCCTCCACAGTGCTCACTCTGCGCGGGGAAATCATCACGCGCGCTTCGACGGCTCCACCTTCTACATTGGTATAGCTCACACCTTCGTTACAAATTTATAGCCTATAGGTTTCTGGTTTGTCTCACGATGGGACAAAAGATCAATGCAGATCAAGAACGATATTCCGGCTTCGGTCACGGCACATGTTTTGATGCGCCGTCGTATCCTCGCGCTTGTCTTGCGCCGTAAAGCTAAGATTTCTTTACGACCATTTTACGCGCTGCGAACGATTTCTTAATCCGAATTTGATAAAGCGCGCATAGCGTACGATGGTTGCATAGAAAAGACGCGGCACCGGCGGCACAGCCCAATATGCCCGTGACGACATTTGTGTTTGAAGGGGAATTTACCCCCGCGCAAGAAAAGGAATACGCGCATTTGCCGTTCGACATGCCGGACGACGCGACGCGTCTCGACGTGGCATATTCGTACAGCAACCAAATTGATTCCGACCCCAAGCTGCGCGGCGGCAACACGATTGATTTGGGTGTGTTTGACGAACGCGGCATTGATTTTCTCACGGCGGGATTTCGCGGCTGGAGCGGCAGTGAGCGCCATGAATTTTTCATTAGTAACACTCAAGCGACACCGGGCTATTTGGCGGGACCGCTTGCGCCGGGGCGTTGGCATGTCGGTTTGGGTTTGTACAAAATCGCGCCAGAGGGCTGCCGCTATCGCGTTGTGGTGACGATTACGCGCGGGGCAAAGGACAACGCGCAAACACAAATGCACCCGCGTCCGCGCGCGCTGCCGTCTTCGCCCGTCACACTGCGAGAGGGAAAATGGCTGCGCGGCGAAATGCACTGTCACACGATTCATAGCGACGGCGCAAGCACGCCCGCGGAGCTGCTGGAAGCCGCGCGTACACGCGGTCTGGATTTTTTGGCGATCACCGACCACAATTCGATTCGCTGTCAACGCGAATTGGAAACGTTTTTCGAGCCGGGTTTGGTTCTGATTCGTGGAGTCGAGGTCACGACGTTCAAAGGACACTTTAACGTGTGGGGCATTCCGGATTGGATTGATTTTCGCGTGACGCGTCCCGAAGAAATGCGCGCGGCGATTCAGTTCGCCAACACGCGCGGCGCGCTCACCTCATGCAATCATCCCAAACCGTTCGGTCCGCCATGGGACTATCAAGCGGTGGACGACTATCACTGCATCGAGGTATGGAACGGACCGTGGCAAATCAACAATCAGGTCTCACTCGACTTTTGGACGAATCAACTCGCGCAAGGCAAACGCATTCCTGCCGTCGGCGGCAGTGATTGGCACAATCATCCAGCTGTGCCGGGCGTTCCCCCGCGCGCGTTGGGCACGCCGACGCTGTGGGTTCAAGTGGATGGAACGCCGGACGCGGACGCGATTTTGCGAGCGATGCGCGCAGGGCATGTCGCGTTGTCCGACGAACCGGACGGCGCGTGGGTGGATTTGCAAATTCCATCGCAGGCGCGCGCAGGCGATGTGCTGGAATGCAGTCCAAACGCAGAATTGGAGGCGCAAGTCTTGTGTCGGCGCGGCGCGGGAAATGTGCTGACGCTGCACGATGAGAATGGAAATTTTTTTCGCCAAGAAATTTTGACGCCCGAGCAATGCGTAACTGTCCGCGTGCGCGCGGCGGCACATCGTTTTGTGCGCGCCGAACTGCGCGGTCACGACAATGTCATGAAAGCACTAACCAATCCCATTTATCTGAGAGAGAATCGAAATGAGTGATGCGAATCGCTTGCGCGTCGGCGTCATCGGCTGCGGCGGAATCGCCCAAATGATGCACTTGCCGTACCTGCAAAGCTTGCCGGACCGATTTGAATTGGTCGCGTTGAGTGACCTTTCCAAGAACGTGATGCAAAAGTTGGGCGTGAAATACAACGTTCCGGAACAATGTCAGTTTACCCGCTATCGCGATTTGTTGGCGTTGGAATTGGATGCGGTGCTGATTCTCACGAGTGGGAATCATTACGCGCAAATCGCGGACGCGTTACAGGCGGGCAAACATGTCTTGGTCGAAAAGCCGATGTGCTTTACGCTGCGCGAGGCGGATGAATGTATGGCGCTCGCCGCGCGTGTGAAGCGCAACATTTTTGTCGGCAACATGAAGCGCTATGACCCGGGCTATCAGTACGCGCAGCGGCAGATTCAAAATTTGCCTGACATTCGCTATGCGCAAATCAATACGTTGCATCCCGCCGAGTCGGGCTATATTGGCATTTACAATCTGGAACGCGCGACGGATGTTTCGCCCGATGTGATTGCGGCGCTGCGCGAAGCGGAGGATACCAGCGCGCGCCAAGCCGTCGGCGATGTTTCGCCCACCTTGCGCGGCATTTACGGCGATGTGCTGTTGGGCAGTATGGTGCATGATGTGAATGCGCTGCGGGGTCTGTTCGGCGAGCCGGAGCACGTGTTGTTCTCGCAGCTGTGGCCCCCCGACCAAACGGATGTTTGTATTACGACGGTTTTGCAATATCCGAACGATATGCGCGTGGTGTTCACATGGGCGTATCTCGCCGAACTGCGCGACTATTTTGAAGAAATCGCGGTCATGGCTTCCAAAGGACGCGTGCGGATTCAATTCCCTTCGCCGTTCCTGCGCCATTTCCCGACGCCGATTGTGGTGCAGGGCATGGAAGATGGCGCGTCGTTTACCAAAACGGTCATTGCTTCGTACGACGAAGCGTTTCGACAAGAGCTGATTGGATTTCACGAATGTATTGTCAATGGCGTACCGGCGTTCACCGACGCGGCGAGCGCGCGCCAGGATATTCTCGTGCTGCAGAAAATTTTCGCGCATCTGCATCCGCAAGGACTCGGTGGGGAGGCTGCCCAAACCTTATGAACCGCATCTCATTCAACTGTTCCAATCTGGTCGCGCAGCAATACGGCTACTATCCGGAAGATACGTGGGATGCGTGTGTGGCGGCGGTGAACGCGTATTACAGTCCGCCCGAAACATTTGCGGAACGTTTTGAGCAAATGATTTTGCAAATCAAGGCGCTCGATTTTGACGCGCTGGACATTTGGACGCCGGGGCAGCTGAGTTGGCGTTGGGCAAGTGCGGAACACATTGCGACCGCGCGCGCGCTGCTCGACAAACATCAGATGGCGGTGACGACCATCGGCGGCGATTTCGGCGAAACGCGCGCGGAATTCGTCGCCGCGTGCAAACTCGCGGTCGGCGTCAACACGAAAATCTTGAGCGGCGTTTGCGACGTGTTACACAGCGACCGCGCGTTTGTCGTCAAAACGTTGGAAGAATTCGACGTGTTTCTCTCGGTTGAAAATCATCCCGAGACGTCGCCGCGCGTGATGCTCGCCGAAATCGGCGACACCGCCGGCGGACGCATCGGCACGACGATTGACACGGGTTGGTGGGCAACCCAGCATTACGATGTGGTGCGCGCGATTGAAGAATTGGGCAAGCACATCATGCACGTTCACCTCAAAGATGTGCGCGACGGACCGGAACACATCAACGTCGGTTATGGACAGGGCATTGTGCCGCTCGAAGCGAGCGTGCGCGCGCTCAAACGTATCGGCTATACGGGTGATTACAGTATCGAAAATCATCCGACGGACCACGACCCGATTCCGGAAATCAAGATTGCGCGCGGGCTCGTACGCGAGTGGTTGGCGTGACGTGTTTCCATCGAATTGAATGCGACGGCAGAACAAAGCGTTTCATAAAACAAAGCGCTTGTTGTTTCCGCTGTCTTGTTGAGACGTTGAATTCGATTCAATGGTCAACTCATAATTTATCGGGCGTGTTGGTGCAAATGCCGTCCACTTGGAGCGTGCGCAAAATTTTTAATTCTTCGTCGCGTTCTTCGTGCCACAAGACAATGCCGAGCTGCGCGGCGCGCAGCGCGCTTAACAATTCGGGTGTGAGCAAGGTGTGCGGCTGCGGCGCGCGGCTTTCCCAACACAGATGGACGTAATCGGCGCGGGCGGCGCGCGCCATCGCAATCAGTTCGGCGGCGGGATAGACCGGACCGACCAACAACGACACGCTGAGTTCGGGCGCGAGTTCTTTGGTTGCGCGCGCGAGTTCGCTTTGAAACGAGCCGACGATGACTTGGTGCGGCGCCGTAAAACGGTTTGCGCGTAACAGGGTGACGAGCGGACGCGGCGTGCCCTGTCCCTTGAGTTCGATATAGAGTCCGCTGCGTCCGCGCACGAGGTCAATTACTTCTTGCAGCGTGGGGACTTGCTCGCCGAGACCCGCGTCGAGGCGTTTGATTTCGTCCAGCGTTAGATTTTTGATTTCGCCATGACCGTTCGTGGTTTGGTCCACCGTGTAATTGTGCATCACGACGAGCGCGCCGTCCTTGCTCAGATGCAAATCCAGCTCGCTCATGTCCGCGCCCAATTCAATAGCGCGACGAAACGCGCGCAATGTATTTTCGGGTTCGTACGCGGACGCGCCGCGATGCGCAATGTTCAGATAATGCGCTTTCATTGGTTGTCTCCGTCTCTGCCTCAAGTACTGTCAAGTTGGGAATGATTCATCAGTTTGCGAAAGTATTTTAGACCCCTTGCTTTCCGTTTTGGCGCACCATATAATACCCCCGATTCACTCCGAAGGAGGAGAAGAAAATGAGGACCGCTCGAACTTTCGCGCTTTTCGCGCTGCTGCTTGTCGCCGTCGTTGCGCTCATTGCGTGCGGCACGTCCGCGACGCCCGCGCCCGCGCCGACACAAGCGTCTTCCGCGCCGCAAGCGACCAATGCTCCGGCGCCCACCAATGCCCCAGCCCAAACCTCCGGCGAGAAAAAGATAATCAACGCCTACTTTGACGATGATACCAACATCACGGACTGGATGCAGAACAAGATTGTACCCGCGTTTGAAAAACAGTATCCGCAATATCAGGTCAAAGTCACCATCGTGCGCGGTGTAGGGAATGGCAACACTGACATTGCCAATCGCGCGCTGTCTGCCATGCAGACCAATGCCGACCCGCAAGCGGACCTGATTGGGATGGATGCCAATAGCAACCCCGACTTGCTCAAAGCGGGCTTGTGGCTCAAGTTAGACGAAAGCAATGTGCCGAATGTTGCCAAGCTGTTGAAAGGCGTCAAGACTTCGGATTACAGCGTGCCGTATCGCGGTTCCCAAGTGCTGTTGGCGTATGACAGCAGCAAAGTTCCCGAAAACGAAGTGCCGCACACCTTTGCCGATTTAATTACCTGGATCAAAGCGCATCCCGGACAATTCGTCTATTGTCGTCCCGATAAAGGCGGCAGCGGCGGCAATTTTGTCGTGCGCGCGATTTATGAAGTCACCGGCAAAGACCCGAGCATTTTCAAACCCGGGACGCCTGACCCAGCAATCGTTGCCCAGTTTCCCAAAGCGTGGGAATTGCTGCGGAGCATCCACAATGACATTTATCAAAACGGCGCCTATCCCGCCGGCAATACCCAAGTTCTGACACTGCTGGCTAATGGTTCGGTGAGTATGGCGTCCGTATGGTCCGACCAAGCCCTGCAAGGTTTGGCAAAAGGCGTTTTGCCGGACACGATCAAGTTGGTGCAATTTACCGACTTGCCTTTCCCCGGCGGCGACGCGTATTTTTCGATTCCGAAAAATAGTCGGAACATTGAGGGCGCCACGGCGTTCCTCAATTACCTGTTGGACACGGATACGCAAGTGTCGGTTGTCAAAGACATCGGCGGCTTTCCGGCAGTGGATTGGAGCAATCTTCCGTCGGAATTGCAGCAGCAGTACACCAGCGTGATTGCCAAGAGCGTGCCCAATTGGCCCGGCGGGGCGTGGGACGCGGAACGCAACAAAGGCTGGTACGATAACGTCGCGACCAATATCAAGCAAGGTTCTTGATGTTGTTTTATTCACTGACCAAGCCGCGTCTGTAACGATGGGGATGAGAGGGGTAAGGCGTCCAAGCAAGCGCTTTGCCCCTCCTCTGAAAATGTAGAGCAAATTTCTGCGATGCAGTTCATCGCCATTTGCTTTACGGCTTGCCCATTTTCATCCAACTGCTGGTGCGCCGCAAGGCGGGGAATGGGCAACTCCTCTCCAAATTTTGGGAGCATCTATGGCAACTGCCCGAGCGACCACTGCTCAACCTGCGCCGGTGTCGGCGGTCCGCCGCGATTTCAGCGCGCTGCTCGCCTATGTGTTGATTTCGCCGCCCGTGTTGATCATGACAATGCTGATTTTTCTGCCGGCGGCGCAAGCGATTATTGACACTCTCTTTGTTGCCGACAATGCGACAGGGCAAAGCGTGTTTTCACTCCAAAACTATATTCATTTTGCGAGTGACCCGATTCTGGTCGCCAACTTGCAGTTTACGATTTTGATTACCCTGGCGACCGTGTTCATGCTCTTTGTCGTCGGTTATCCGCTGGCATTGTACTTGCGCTTTTCGACGGGACGGATTGCGGCGGCGGTGCAGGTGCTCGCGCTCTTTCCCCTCTTTGTGCCGGGCGTCATCCTCGCGTTTGCGCTGATTCGCTTTCTCGGCACGCATGGGATGCTTGACACTTTGCTGCATCTGGTTGGTATCACCAGTTACACGACGCCCTATCTCCAGCCGCAGGGCATTGTCATTGCGCTGGTCTGGGAAAATATCCCCTTTACCGTGCTCGTGTTGACGGCAGGACTGCGCCAAGTCGAAGATGCGGTCGTTGAAAGCGCGCGTGATGTGGGCGCGAACGATTGGCAAATCTTTACGCGTATTCTCTTGCCGTTGTCCACGCGCTCGGCGGTCATCGTCTTTTGTTTGAATGTCATTGGCGTCTTTGGCGCCTTTACGATTCCCTACCTGCTCGGTCCGGCACAACCCATGATGATGGGCGTTTCCATGCAGCAAACGTTCAACAATTATCAGGACCGCATCGGCGCATTGACCCAGGCAGTCATCACGTTTCTATTTTGCGCGCTGGTGGGCATCTTGTATGTCCGCACAGTGAGCCGTGCGCGTTAATGGCTATGACTACATCAACTCGAATCCGCCCGGAGGGGCTTGGGGCTTGGCGTTTCGTCAAGCGCTTGCGCCGCGATGCCATCGGACTGCTCCTTTTTGTTGCGCTCTTTATCGTCATCATCGGTCCGATGATTTCGGTCATCTTTTGGGCGTTCACAGAACAATGGCGGTACCCCTCGCTCATTCCCACCAAGTGGGGGCTGTCCTATTGGCAAGAGACCCTTTCACGCGCCGATATTGTGACGGCGCTGCCGCTCAGCATTGGACTTGCCACCGTTGTGACGCTTTTGTCCGCTGTGATTTGCTTGCCCGCGTCCTACGCCTTTGCGCGGCTGAAATTTCCCGGACGCCAAGCGCTGCTGCTTTCGTTTCTTTCCACCAACGCGTTCCCGCGTTTTGGGCTCTATGTCAGCATCGCGGTCGTGTTCTTTCGTTTGGGACTCATCGGCACTATCCCCGGCGTCATCTTGATTCAAATCGTCAACACCTTGTTGTTGATGATTTGGATCCCCACCTCAGCGTTTCAAGGTGTGGATCGTTCGTTGGAAGAAGCGGCGCTGGACGTAGGCGCGTCGCGTTTGCGCGTATTCCTGCAAGTCACACTGCCCTTGGTGCTGCCCGCGCTGAGCGCGGCGGTTTTGCTTACCTTTGTCAGCACCTTTTATGAAGCGCAAGGCGCGTTGATCATCGGCATTCCGAATGTGACGACGATGCCGGTGTTGATGTATTCCATTATCAACAGTCAGGTGATTGTCCAGTACGGCGCGGTGATTTCTCTCGCGTTGTGGCTGCCTTCGTTGGTGCTGCTGCTGTTTGCCCAGCGCTTTGTGCGCGGCAACGCCATCTCGGCAGGGTTTGGAGTTTGACACATGGCGACACTCGAACTGATTGGACTCAGCAAGCATTTTGTCGGCGCGAACGCGGTGAACGATGTGAATCTCAGCGTCGGCGATGGCGAATTTCTCTGCATCCTCGGACCGTCGGGCTGCGGCAAGACGACGACCTTGCGTATGATTGGCGGCTTTGAGGAACCGACCTCCGGCGATGTGCGGATTGACGGTCAATCGGTGGTGAACCTGCCGCCCAATCGCCGCCCGACCGCGATGGTCTTTCAAAAATACACCTTGTGGCCCCACATGCGCGTATACGACAACATCGCGTTCGGCTTGCGTTTGCGCCACATGCCCAAAGCAGAGATTGACCGCCAAGTCCAAGACGCGCTCGCGTTGGTAGGGCTGGTCAATTATGGTGACAGGTACCCGTCACAGCTTTCGGGCGGCGAACAACAGCGCGTCGCGCTGGCGCGCGCGTTGGTTTTGCGCCCCAAAATTTTGCTGCTCGACGAACCGTTCAGCAATCTCGACGCGCTCTTGCGCGTGCGTTTGCGCGAAGAACTTCACGCGATTCAGCGGCGCATCAAGATTACGGCAATCTTTGTGACGCACGACCAAGAAGAGGCGCTCAGTCTCGCCGACCGCATTGCGGTCATGCACGCGGGACGTTTGGAACAACTGGACAAACCATCGCAGATTTACGCGCATCCGCGCACGCTTTTCGTCGCCGATTTTATCGGTGTCATGAATCTCTTGCCGGCGGTACAGGAAGGCAATCGGCTGCGCGTCGGACAGTACACTCTGCGCGCGCCGCAAGAGCTGAATGGCAGCGAGCAGCTCACCATCGCCGTGCGCCCCGAAGATTTGAGCGTAACCGCAGAGACAGACAGCAGCGACAGTCGCGCACTGTGGAAAGGCATCGTGGACCAATCCATTGACCTCGGGCATTATCGCAAAGTGCTGGTGGTGGTGCCCGGACTCTTGGGCGATGAACAAACTGCCATTGGAAACCGCCTCAAGGTGTATGTGCCCAAGGCGACCGATGTGCGCGAAGGCGACCGCATCGCGCTCTATCCGAACCGTTATCTCGTCTATGCGGATCAGATGCAGCCAGTCCAAGTGTTGAATGCTCCCGACGCGAATGGCAATGAAACTCGGCGTAACGACCTCTCCGGTATTGCTGTCTCTGCTGAGCAGCTCCGCAATGCCGGTTGATTACATCAAAGTAGATGGCGCAGAATCTCTCGCCACACTGGAAAGCGCGCTGGCGCGGCGTCCGGTGTACGTGCACGACATTTCGAATAAATTCTGGCTGAATTATACCGACCCGTTTCAAGCGGCGGCGATGGACAAGGCGCGCGCGATGTTGGACCGCGCGCAGTCGCCGTGGTTTTCCACTGGCATCGGGGCGAGCGCAGAACCGCAAGGACACACGACGCCATATTGGCGCGGCGCGCCCGCCAGCGCCTTGCAGCCGCGCGAGGTGTGTCTTGAAAATATCGTTCGCAATGGCAAACGCCTCAAAGCATGGCTCGGCATTCCACTGCTGCTCGAAAATTACAATTATCATCCGACCAACGCGTACGAGTACGTCTGCGAGCCGGAGACGTTCACCGCGTTGATTGAAGCCGTCGGCTGTGAGGTCTTGCTCGACCTCGCGCACGCGCAAATCAGCGCGTTCAATTTGGGCTGGCGCGACCCGCGCGAGTATCTCCTCAAACTGCCGCTCGACAAGGTGCGCGAGATTCACATCAATCATCCATACAACGACGACGGCAAACAAATGCTCGACCGTCATTTGCCGCTGCAAGCCGATGACCTCGATTTACTGCGCTGGACATTGGAACACGCGCCGAACGCCCAAGCCGTTACGCTCGAATCCGAAAGTCCGAACGAACAAGTCTTGACGCAAGAAATCGAATTGGCGCGCGAGGTGGTTCGCTAACAAACATGGATACGTTTCACATCACATTTGACCGCATTCTTTCTTCCGCAGACGCCAAGAAAAATATTCCTTTTACGTTTCAGGTCCCCGATGGAACGACCCAACTGCATATCACGCTTTCCTTTGCGCCGTGGCAAGTGGATAACATCTACAACATGCTCACCTTGAGCGTGTTTGACCCGACGGGCTTTCGCGGCGCGGGACATCGTCACGGCGACAAACACGCCGTCGTCCTCCACGCGCAAACTGCCTCGCCCGGCTATTACGCAAAACCGATTCAGCCCGGCGAGTGGACGGTCTATGTGGACACGCACATGATTATGCCGGGTCCGTTGTGCTCGATTCATTTGGACATTACCGGCACGGATGAAACGATTCCTGCAGATGCGCCCACAAATGCGTCCAAACCGCGCGCGGCGCGCGGCGCGGGATGGTATCGCGGCGATTTGCACGCGCACACGATTCATTCGGATGCCCAATGGGAATTGGACGGACTGCTCGCTTGGGCGCAGGAAAATCACCTCGACTTTTGTACGTTGAGCGACCACAATACCGTCACCGGCTTGCTGCCGCCCGACAGCGTGCCGCGCGATGGAGTGCTGCTGCTCGGCGGAATGGAATTGACGACGTTTTGGGGACACGCGCTCGCGTTGGGCTTGCGCGAATGGGTGGATTGGCGCGCCAACAATGGACGCACGATGGAACAAATTGCGGCAGAAGTGAACGCGCGCGGCGGACTGTTTATTATTGCCCATCCCAAAGCGGTCGGCGACCCGTACTGCACCGGCTGCCGTTGGGTGTATGACGCGATGATGCCGGGCAATGCGCGCGCGGTCGAAGTGTGGAACGACCCGTGGGCGAATCCGGGCGACAACAATGAAGAAGCGTTGGCGCTCGCGTTTGAATGGCTCAATCGCGGTTATCGCCTCGCGCTGACTTCCGGCACCGACATTCACGGTCGCGCGCGCGGTGCCGCGCCGTACGGTTTTGATGTGGTGTACGCGCAAGATTTATCCGAACGCGAAATTTTGCGCGCGGTGCGCGCGGGACATTTGTATCTGAGTTCGGGACCGCGTCTGGAATTGAACGCGTCGCTGAACGAACAGCGCGCGATGATGGGCGATGCGCTGAATGCGGCGAACGGCGCGCCGATTCAAGTGAGCGCACAGTGGGATGCGTGCCCGCCCGACGCGCAGCTCCAATGGATTGTGGATGGCGCGGTGCGCGAAACGCGTCGCGTGAATGAAAACGGCGCGCACGCGTGGCAGTTGGTCGGCGGACAAGACCATTGGTGCCTCGTCGCGCTGCGCGCCGCAAACGATGCCGTGCTGGCGCTGACGAATCCGATTTATTTCGACGGCAGAACCTTTTGAATGTCCAACAGCTGCGCGAGCGCATGCGGCGTGTTCGTCGTGAACAAATCTACGCCCGCCTCGCGCAGCCGCCGCGCGTTTTGGACGGCGCTCGGATTCGTCACATCCATCGTCCACGCGTCGAGTTTGATTCCCCGTTCGTGCAGCGCCTCTGCCCAATTAAACCCATCGGTTAACGATTGCGCCAAAAGCCGGTGGTCCACATAAAACACGCTCACATCCGGCACCAACCCCGCGAAACTCTCACAGCGGTCGCGCAAATATTCGGCAATGCTCCAATACCGCGCGCTCGCGAGCATGTGGTCGTCATAATAGCCGTACGCGCCGCGTTGTTTCGGAAAAGCGCGCGGGTCGCGCGTCTTGCCGTTCGGTTCCCAATCAATATAAAACATGATGTCGAAACCGAGATGCAGCCACGGCGCGAGTTTGCGCAGCTTGCGTAGTTGCCAATCCGCGCCGCTGCTCACCAGCACGCGTTCACCGAGCGGCGCGATGAGTCGAATCAGGCGCTGCAGCGGTTCGTCGTCGGGCAGGGGAATGACGTTTTTGAAATCGAGCTGCAAGCGCGTCGGCGCGGGCGCGTGGAGAAACAAATCCACGACCTCGCTCAACAGCGGCACACGATGCGCGGTAATTTCGCCGCGCCATTGGATCGATAACTCGCGCGCTTGAGCCACCGTGCACGATGCGACCGCGCCGTGTCCGCTCGTTTCGGATTCCAGCACGTCGTCGTGCACGAGCAAATAATCGTCGTGCGCCAGCGCGGTCACATCCACTTCGACAAATACCGCTTGGTCTTGCAAACACGCTTGAAGCGCGGCGAGTGAGTTGGGCGGCGCGCCGGAATCGTCGAGCGCCGCCATGTGGTGAACAATTACGGGAGTTGGAATCGAGAGGGAAGGCATGGATTGACCTTAAAGTTTCGACGCGTCACCGCGTCAATTGGAGGGTGAGAATTTGAAACGGGCTGTACGGGAATGTGACGCCGCCGTCTTGCCATTCGAGCGTCGCTTCGGGTTCTTCGAGCAAATTGCATAACGCGGCGGATTGAAACGGCAGCGGGCTCGTCAAACGCGCGACGCCGCGCGTGCCGTGCGCTTCGTACAAACGCACAATCAACGCATCGGAATCTTCCGCGCGTTTAATCGTATCCAGCACCAACGCGTCCGCATCCAATTCAAAAAACGATTGCGTGGTCGGCGCGGCGCGTGACACGGAAAGCAGCAGCGGCACATTGAACGCGTACGCGGCGGGAATGACCCCCGCGTCCTGAAAACTGCCCGCGTGCGGCATGAGCGCATAGCGCACCTTGTGCGTGCCCATATCCGCGTTCGGGTCGGGATACTTGGGCGCGCGCAGCAGCGACAAGCGCAAAACGTTGCCGTGCGCGGCGTAACCGTACTTGCAGTCATTCAACAGCGCGACGCCAAAATCGGGTTCCGCCAAATCCGCCCACTTGTGCGCGCACACTTCAAAGCGCGCCAGGTCCCAACTCGTGTTCATGTGCGTTGGACGTTTCACGTGCCCGAATTGAATTTCGTACGTCGCTTCGTCGGCGAGCAGATTCAACGGAAATTCCACCTTCAGAAAACGATGCGCCTCATGCCATTCGATGTGCGTGTCGAAATCGAGACGCGGCGCGAGCGCGTCGAGCGAAACGGTTTGCGTCAGCGCGCTTGTGTCGCTCAACGCGTATTCAAAACGCGCGGCGACGCGCAGCGGACCGCGTTCGACGATGCGCGCGGACAACGCTCCGTGCGCCTCGTCGCGTTTTTCGAGATGAAACACATCCGCATCCCACGCGTCGTACTCGTTGGGATTGTCGTCGTACAAAATAAAATGATTCGCCGCCGCGCCCGCCGCGATACATTCGCGCGACGCGCGTTTATCGTACAAACTCACGAGCGCGCCGTCATGCCGCAGCGTCGCGCGGAGGAAATCATTTTCTAAAACAAACGTGTTGTCTTGTTCCGCGATGCGCGCCGCCGCTTCCGACGTCAGCGGTTCGAGAACCGCAAAGCCGTATGCGGGCGCGCGCACAACGCCGAGCGGTTTGCCGTCCGCGCTGTGCTGCGCGGCGCCGAACGTGTCGGGCAGTTCCACCACTTCGGCGCGCGCAAAACCCAACGTGTTGACCACGCCCACGCGCGGCGTATTCGCGTCGTCGTGCGGCAGCAGCGCGTCGAGCATTTCCGCGCGCTGCGCTGCGCCGCGCGCGAGCACGCGTTCATACACCGCTGCCGCGTCGGCGTACACTTCGCCGATGGACGAGCCGGGCAGGATGTCGTGAAATTGATGCGTCAAAACGTCGCGCCACAGCATTTCCAATTCGGACGCGGGATAGGCGCGTTGTCCGCGCGCGTGCGCGACGGCGGCGAGAAATTCGACATCGTGCAGCAAAAATTCGCAGCGGCGGTTGTACCATTTCGTGCGCGCCTGCGTCGTGTACGTGCCGCGATGTGTTTCAAAATACAATTCGCCAACCCACACAAACAAATCGCGCGCGCCCGCTTCGCAGCGCGCGAAAAATTCTTGCGGCGAACGCTGCTCGACGCGCGGCAAGCCGTCCACATCGCGCACGCGTTTCAAGCGTTCCAACATTTCGGGCGTCGGTCCGCCGCCGCCGTCGCCGTGCCCGAACAAAAAATAACTTTCGTTCGAACGCGCGTGGTCACGAAAATTTCGCGCGTTGTACAACAATTCTTGAATTTTCACGCGCGCATTGTACGTGTCGGCGGGCGGAAAATGCGTGAGCACGCGACTGCCGTCAATGCCCTGCCACCAAAACGTGTGGTGCGCCGGTTTGTTGAATTGATTCCACGAAAGTTTTTGGGTGAGAAAAAAACGCATCCCCGCGCCGCGAATGATTTGCGGCAGCGCGCCGCTGTAGCCGAACACGTCGGGATTCCAAAATTCGCGGCAGTAGCTGCCAAACTCGGCGCGAAAAAATCGCTGCCCGTACAAAAATTGGCGCACGAGCGATTCGCCCGATGGCAAGTTGCAGTCGGGTTCGACCCACGTGCCGCCCGCCGGCACTATGCGCCCCTCGCGCACGCGTTGTTTGAGGCGTTCGTACAACGCGGGATAATTTTCTTTGACCCATTGATACTGCTGCGCTTGCGACAAGACAAATTTGTAATCGGGATAGTCGTCCATATAGCGCAGCGTGGACGAAAGCGAACGTGCGATTTTGCGTTTCGTCTCGGCGATTTGCCACAGCCACGCGCTGTCAATGTGCGCGTTGCCGATGGCGGAAAGATTGTGCTGCCCGTCGCCGTTGCGCGCATTCAAAAATTGTGCGGCGATTTCGCGCGCGGCTTGCCAGGTGGCGCGATGGTCGCGGCGCCAGACATTGACCATCGCGTTCGCCGCGTACAATGCCTGTCCGCCGCGCGGCGTATCGAGCGGCAAATGCAGCGCGCATTCGGCGACCACGACATAGTCCCACAACAAATCCCACGCCGCGCGATCAAAACGCGCGAGTTCCGCTTGCCGCAAAAGCCCGATGTTCGGGTCCGCGCTTTCTTGTCCAAAGCCAAACAAACCATTGCACGCCATTTCGACGTACAGGTCCACGCGTTCGCCGCCGCGCGCGTTTTTCGTGATGATGAAATCGCGCCGCAGCGCATTTTCCGCGCCGACGGTGCCGGTCAAACCTTGCGCGGGCGCGCCGTCTTGCCACACCATCGCTTCGGACGACGAGTCCCACAAAAAATGGACTTCGTGTCCGCGCCACGCGGCGGGGATTTCGCCTTCCACATGGAACCAATGTGTTGCCCAGCGCGGACCAAACATCTCGCCAACGCGCGCGGGACGATATTCGCCGCGCAGGGCTTGGTCGAATGGGATGCGGTCGGGCGCAGGATAAACGCTTAACTGTACGGGGATCGCTTCGGGATACAACCAGCGCATCAACGCGGGGATAAAATTCGCGATGCGCGTGCGCGTAATTTCGGGATGCGTTTGCATAGACTGGAAACGAAAATTATACAACTCCTTGTCACCCGCGCGTTACGCGGGCAAAATTCCGGCGGACACACAGCGTTTTAATAACGGCGCGGGGCGATACCGGTCCTCACCCCACTCGGCGTACAAACCTTCCATCACACCCAACACGGTCGCAAGTCCGATTGCGCGGCTCCACGCGAACGGACCGTGCGGGTAATGTGTGCCGAGTTGCATCGCGAGGTCAATGTCTTGCGGCGATGCAATTTTTTCGTGGAGCGCGCTGAACGCTTCGTTGATGATACAACAGACGATGCGTGCGCGCACCAGCCCCGCGCCGTCGGCGACGACGACTATGTTTTGCTCCAATGCGCGCCAAAAATTTTGCGCGCGTTCCCAACTCGCATCATTTGTTTGTAAACCGCGCGCGAGTTCGATGACACCCTTTTCGGGAATCGGCGGCAGCGCGCCGAAACCGACGACGCGTTCGGGCTGCGCGACCCAACTCGCCGCGAGCGTCGTACTCGTAGTGAGCGCGCACGTGAGAATCAAGGCGTCATCCGCTGCCCGTCGCAGCACCGCGCGTTTTTTGTCGAACGATGCGGTTTCGACTTCGATAAACATTTCGTGCGCGTCCACATTTTGCGCGGCGAGAAAATCATTGGATGTAAGAGACGCGACGCGATGCCCGCCGCGTTCGCACATTGCCGCGAGCGGCGCTGTAAATTCCGCCGTGCCGACAATCAAAACATTCATTCGCACGAATCAATCCGCCTGCGCTTTTATTCGTACGAATAAAAGCCGCGTCCCGTTTTGCGTCCGAGATGTCCGCTTTCGACCATGCGTTGTTGAAGCGGATGCGGGCGATATTTGGGGTCTTGGAAATACGCGTTGTACACCGATTGCGTCACGGCAAAATTCACATCAATGCCGATGAGGTCCATCAAGCGAAAGGGTCCCATTTTCAAGCCGAGCGATTCGACCAATGCGTCAATCGTCGCCGCATCCGCCGCGCCTTCGCCCAACAAACGCAGCGCCTCGCCGTAAAACGGACGCGCGATGCGATTGACGATGAACGCGGGCGTGTCCTTGCACTGCACAGGTATTTTCTTGAGGCGCGCGAGAACGTCCAATGCGACCCGTAACGTCTCGTCACTCGTCGCGTCGGCGCGAATCACTTCGACAAGCGGCATGAGAGGCGCGGGATTGAAAAAATGCAGACCAAGAAATTTTTCCGCGCGCTTTGTCGCGCTCGCCAAGACGTTGATGCTGAGCGAGGATGTGTTGCTGGCGAAGATGGTGTGTGCGGGCGCGAGCGCGTCGAGTTGCCCAAACACTTGGCGTTTGAGGTCGAGTTGTTCGGGAACGGCTTCGATGATGAGGTCGGACAGCGCAGCGTCGGCAAGCGTGTGCGTTGGATGAATGCGCTGCTTGGCATCGTCTGCCAACGCGGCATCCAATTTTTTGCGCGCGACGCTTTCCGCCAAATTTTTGTGAATGCGTTCGACGCCGCGTTGTGTGAATTCGGGCGCGACATCGTACAACACGACGCGATACCCGCCCAACGCCGCCGTGTGCGCGATGCCGCGCCCCATCGTCCCCGCGCCAATCACCGCAATCGTTTCCATATCGGTTATCCACGAATAACACGAATAACACGAATTTTTCTTTTATTCGTGCCGATTCGTGTTATTCGTGGATTATCACGACTGCCATTCTGCCGGGTCGTATTTGGGCAATTCGCAGCGCAGCGCGCCGTCGGTGCGATAGCCGAGCGCGTAACCCGCCTGCATCAATTGATGAATCTCGCTCGTGCCTTCGTAAATCATCGCGCCGCGCGCATTGCGCAAATAGCGTTCCACATCGTACTCGTCGCTGTAGCCGTATGCGCCGTGAATTTGAATCGCTTCGTTCGCCGCTTCAAATGACGCGTCGGTGGCGAACCATTTCAACAGCGACGTTTCGCGCGTGTTGCGAATGCCTTGATTTTTCATCCAACCCACTTTGAGCATCATCAATTTGCCGTACTCGTAATCGCGCGCCATGCGCGCAATTTTTTGCTGTACGAGTTGATGTTTGCCGATTTCGCGTCCGAAGGTTTTGCGCGTGTTCGCGTATGCAACGCTTGCGTCCAACGCCGCGCGAATCAAACCCACCGCGCCCGCGCCGACCGTATAGCGTCCGTTATCCAGACACGACATCGCGATTTTGAAACCTTCGCCTTCTTCGCCCAACCGATTGGCGACGGGAACGCGCACATCGCTGCAATTCACCCAGCCCGTCGAACCCGCGCGCACGCCGAGTTTGCCGTGAATGTCGCCGCGCGTAATTCCTTCGCGGTCCGTTTCGATGAGGAACGCGGACAATTGGTCGTGCGGGTCAGGGCGTTCGGGATTCGTGCGCGCGACCCATAAAATGTGATGCGCCTTCGACGCGAGCGAAATCCACATTTTTTCGCCATTGAGAATGTACACATCGCCGTCGCGTTTCGCGGTGGACGCCATATTTGCGACATCGCTGCCGACGCCCGGTTCGGTCAGACCAAACATGGCGTATTTTTTGCCTTGCGCTTGTGGGACAAGAAATTTTTGTTTTTGTTCCTCATTGCCCCACTGCAAAATCGCGAGCGAGTTCAAACCCATGTGGACGGACATGACGACGCGCAGGGAGGTATCCATCGCTTCGAGTTCTTCGCACACGAGACCGAGCGTGATGTAATCGAAACCTTGTCCGCCGTATTTTTGCGGAATGCAAATGCCGAGAATGCCGAGTTCGCCCATGCGCGGCAAGATGCCCGGATGCATTTCTTGCTTGCGGTCGGATTCTTTGATAATGGGCGCGACTTCTTTTTTGCAAAATTCGCGCACCATTTGCTGTGCCTGAAGATGTTCTTCGGTGAGGGTGAAATCCATGGTTTAGAGATTAGAGATTAAAGACTGGAGATTTATGCGAAAGAGCAGCGCAATCTCCAGTCTCTAGTCTCTACGAATGTGATTGGATAAAATTCAAAACCCGCGTCCACGCGTCCGCCGATTCATTCACAAATTCCGCGTACTTGCGGTCAAAAAAGCTGTGCGGCGCGCCTTCGTAAATTTTGATGTTGTGTTCAACATTCGCCTTGTCCAATTCGGCATCAAGCTGTTGGACTTGTTCAACGGGAATGCCTTGGTCCGCGCCGCCAAAAAGCCCAAGCACCGGCACGCGAATTTTGTGCGCGACTTCTAATGGCATTCCTTCCGCGCCGGCAATGCCGCGCGACATGCCCGCGTAAAAGGCAATGATGCCCGCGAGATTCAAATCTTGCGTTCCTGTGAGCAGCGTCAACATTCCGCCGCGACAAAATCCCAAAACGAATGTCTTGGCGTTCGGCGCGTCTTGACGCAAGGCATCCAGCGCCGCGTGAACGTCCATCATGAAGGTTTGAAACGTCATTTGTTGAACGTGCGGCATGTACTCGAACGAATCGTCACGCGCGGTCAAACCTGCTGTGCGCCCAAAATAGTCCATCGCCAACGCGCGTACGCCCATTTCGGCAAAACGCACGGCGAGGTCTTTATAGAATTGGTGCAAACCGCGCACGTCGGGATAAATCAAAACTTGTGAATGAAATTCGCGCGTGGGTGTCGCCAAAAACGCGTTGAATTGATTGCCATCGCTCGCGGTCAAAACCAACTCTTGCGTCGCCGCTTGCCCGCGTTCTCCCGGCGGGATGGGGGGGTCAGATTTGCTGTCGTAGCACATAGCACGCTCCTATTGCAGATTGCAAATTGAAAATTGCAAATTCAAAATCCGAAAATTGGAAATTACGTCACCACCGGTCTTGCTTTCGGATATTTTTCGTACAACTTTTCATCGAGCACGCGTCGCATTCGTTCCATCGCGCGATAAATGTCTGTGAACGTGGTGTATAGCGGCGCAATGCCGCAGCGGAGATTGTCGGGCGGGCGAAAATCGGGGATGACGCGCATGTCCTCGATGAGCGCGCGGTCAATGCGTAATCCGTCGGGATGTCCGAACGAAACGTGCGAGCCGCGCGCGTTTGCATCACGCGGCGAATGCAGGGTGACGCCAAACGGTTTCAGCCACGCGTCGTACAACGCAATCATGTATTCGGTCTGGGCGATAGATTTCGCGCGCACGTTTTCGATGCCCGCTTCGAGCAAAATGTCCACCCCCCCCTCGATAGCGAGCAGCGAAAGCATCGGCGGCGTGCCGACCAAAAAGCGCGCCATGCCCGGCGCAGGCGCGTATTCAAACTCCATCGCGAATTGATTTTTTTGTCCGAACCAACCTTGAATCGGATTTTGCAATTGTGCTTGCAAATCGCGCCGCACATACAAAAACGCGGGCGCGCCCGGTCCGCCGTTCAGATATTTATACGTGCAGCCGACCGCCAAATCCGCGTTGCAGTCGTTCAGGTGAATCGGAATCGAACCGACGGAATGCGACAAGTCCCACAGCACGAGTGCGCCCGCGCGCTGCGCCGCGTCCGTAATGGCTTGCATGTCGTATATCGCGCCGCTTTTGAATGACGTGTGCGTCAGGGTGACGAGCGCGCAGTGTGCGGCATCTATCGCGTCAATGACCGTTTGCGTCGGAACGACGCCATCGTCTTGCGGCGCAACATTCGTGATGGAATGTCCGTCGTCGAGAATTCGCGCAACGCCTTGCAAAATATACGAGTCGGTGGGAAAGTTGATAATTTCGCTGACGATTTGTTTGCGCCCGGGACGCGCGGCGAGTGCTGCCATCACGAGCTTGAAAAAATTGATGGACGTGGAATCCGCGACAATCACTTCATCCGGTTGCGCGCCAAGCAACCGTGCGATTTTCCCGCCGATGCGCGCGGGCGCGTCCATCCAACTTTCGCCCCAGCCGCGCACCAGACGTTCGCCCCATTGATTCTCTAGCGCGTCATGCAAAATTGCGCGCGTGCGTTTTGGCAAGCGTCCCAGCGAATTGCCGTCGAGATAAATCGTGTCCGCGTCGTCAATCACAAATTCGTCACGAAATTTTGCCAGCGGGTCGCGCGCATCCAGCTCTCGCGCATAGGCTTCAAAATCCATCGTGGCTGTTTCCGCTTTCCGAATTCCACTTTCCGCTTTCTAAATTCCACTTTCCGCTTTCTAAATTCCACTTTCCGCTTTCCGAATTCCACTTTCCGCTTTCCGAATTCCACTTTCCGCTTTCCGAATTCCACTTTCCGCTTTCTAAATTCCACTTTCCGCTTTCTAAAACATCACCATCCCGCCGTCCACATTGATTGCTTGTCCCGTAATCCCGCGCGCGTTTTCGTCAATCAACATCAACGCGACGTGCGCGATTTCTTCGGTTGTGACCAAACGGTTTTGCGGCGAAAGTTTTGCCAAATACGCGCGCGCATCGGCTGCGGACATTTTTGTTTTTTGCGTCATGTTCGCAATCGTTCCATCAGTCATTGGGGTATCCACATACGCGGGACAAATCGCGTTGACGGTAATGTTGTTGGCGACAAATTCCATTGCGAGCGCGCGCGTCAAACCCAGCACGCCGTGTTTTGATGCCGTGTACGCCGCCATGTATTTGCCGCCCACTTTCGACGCAATCGAAGCGATATTGATGATGCGTCCCCAATTCGCTTGCACCATCATGGGCGCGACGGCTTTGGTGACGTAATAGACCGAGTTCAAATTCGTGTCCATGATTTTGTGCCACAGCGCGTCGTCGTGCCCCAAAAATTTGTGCGAGCCGGCGACGCCCGCGTTATTGACCAAAATGGTAATGTCGCCCAACTGCGCGCGAATTTGTTCCACCGCGCGCGCGATGTCTTCGGGCTTGGTCACATCGCATGGCGCCGCGAACGCTTCACCCCCCCCCGCGCGAATTGCTTGCGCGACGGTTTCAATCTCGGACGCAGTGCGCGCGGAAACGGCGACGCGGATGTCGCGCGTTCCGAGCGCGAGCGCGATCGCTTTGCCGATGCCTTTGCCCGCGCCAGTGACCCAGGCGGTTGTCATGGGACATGTCCTTTGGTATGCGGTTGTGAGTCGAACGGTGAAAGAAAGAAATGCGTCGTCATTGACGTTAAATCCGCTTGTCTTTTCCGCACAATGCGCGCGCAGAGCTCACGGCGCGGCGGTCGAGTCAGTACCGGATGCGCCGCCCTCTTGCAGCGGGACCGAATTGGCGATACTCGGCGGCACAACGTTTAGATTTGTAGGCGCCAGCACAAACGTCGTCCTGCCAACAATCAATGGCGAATTGGCAGTGTTCCATTGTCCTTGGATAAAGATGTTCGCGCCATCTTCTGCGGTCAGCGTGACGGGTGTTGGCAAAACATAATAACGGCAGGCGGAATCGGTCCGGTCTGTGGTGTCCGAAAACTGCAAGGTCCGTGGACCCGCCGAGTTGGTATGGGTGTACGTATTGATTTCGACGTACGAAAATACCGCGCTTGCGCTTGCGGTATAGCAAAACTCGACCCCGAGCAACTTGAGGTTTCTACCGTAAAGCGCCGTCGGCAGAGACGGGTGGAGCGAAAAAAAATTGATGCCGGTGGTTGTCTTTTTTAGATAGGTCGCGTTCGAATAATGTTCAAACACGACATTGTCGTTGGAATAAAACGGTCTCCAGTTCGCAAATCCTTCACTGACCAGAATCAAGCCGCTTGAAGGTGGAATGTCCGCGACTTTTTGGAGCCATACCGCCGCCTGTGCGCGTGTGGTCGCGTCATCGGGGCGAAAGCGTTTGCCGCTCACCAGTCCATTTTCTTTCATCCAACAAATGGCTTGTTCAAAAGGATGCCCATTCGTATCCTTGAAACAACCGGTCGCGGCAAAGGCGGTGCCTGTCCCAAACGCAGCCAATGCTACAAGTGTGCCTGCAACCACGACCAGAATAAGCCTGACACGCATGAGATGCCTCCTTCCAGATTGAGCATCTATTCTATTCTGAACCTTATCGAATGCAAACGGGGGAGCGCCAACCCGGCAATCGCGCACAAGCAACGCGCCGCCTGTGTTCACAGACGGCGCGTGTTGTATCGAGTTGTGCTTTAGGCAGCGATTTGTGTACTTGAGTTGGACGCGACACTTGTTTTTGTTTCAGTCGTTGGCAGCCGCGCGGTGCGCCAATACGCAATCACAAACAGAATGCCCAACACGAAATCAATCGAACCGGTCAGCAGCAGTTGCTGCGGCGCGCGTCCTTGCAAAAACAATACCGCAATGCCGACCACATACGGAAATTTTTCCAAAAACGTGACGGGCATCAGACCGCGATAGCGCAGCGGATCGCGCGCAATGACGAGAAACACAATTTGCCACGCCAGCACCGCAAAGGCGAAACCGTAATAGTATTCGGGATGATTGATGGGCGGCGGCATCATTTCGCCGATTTGGTTTTCGGAAAAAAACAGCGGCAGCGTGACGAGAATGCCGTACACGCCGGCGATGGCGTAAACCCATTTTGCAAATCTCATTTTGTTTTCTCCTTGAAAAAGGTGTGGTCATTATCATAACATTTTTGCGCGATTTTTGGATTATACTTACGGCATTGAATTCGCGGGATGAAGGAGCGAGCATGTGTCGCAGTATTAAGCAATTACGACAAAGCGATGTCACGCCGACGGAGGAAGAGATTCACGCGGCGGCATTGCAATTTGTGCGCAAGGTCAGCGGTTATCGCCAACCGTCCAAACGCAATCAAGAAGCATTCGACAGCGCGGTGAACGAGATCGCGAACGCAACGCAAAGATTGCTTGCGGAACTCGAAACGATTCGCGCACAATCTGAACTCGTTCATCAAAGCTCATAAACTAAAATTCCATCACAGGAGCGGCGTCATGAAAAAAGTTCGTTGGGGACAAATCAGCACGGCAAATATCGGAGTCAAAAAAGTTTTGCCAGGAATGATGCGCGGCAAATACAGCGAGGTCGTCGCGATTTCATCGCGCGATGTGAACGCGGCGCGCAAAGCGGCAAAGCAGTTGGGCATTCCCAAAGCGTACGGTTCGTACGAAGAACTATTGGCAGACCCGGACATTGACGCGGTGTACAATCCGCTGCCGAATCATTTGCATGTGCCGTGGTCCATCAAGGCGTTGGAAGCAGGCAAACATGTCTTGTGTGAAAAACCGTTGGCGTTGACGAGCGCCGAAGCGCAATCGTTGGTAGATGCGGCGAAAAAATTTCCGCACTTGAAAGTGATGGAAGCGTTCATGTATCGCCACCATCCGCAGTGGCAGCGCGCGAAAAAAATGGTCAATGATGGAAAAATTGGAACGCTCCGCACGATTCAATCTTTTTTTTCGTACTATCTGCTCGACCCGAACAACATTCGCAATCAAGCGGACATTGGGGGCGGCGGATTGATGGACATTGGCTGTTACAACATTTCGCTGTCACGATTTATTTTTGACGCGGAACCGCAGCGCGTCGTCGGCATTGTGGAATATGACCCGCAATTGAAAACCGACCGTCTCGCTTCGGGCATCATGGATTTTGGAAATGGAACTTCGACATGGACATGTTCCACGCAGTTGTCGCCGTATCAACGCGTGAATATTTTTGGGACGGATGGACGCATCGAAATTGAAATCCCATTCAACGCGCCGCCCGACCGTCCCTGCAAGATGTGGTACGAGCACAAGGGCAAAATTCAAGAAATTGTTTTGCCGACGACGGACCAGTACACCGTACAGGGCGATTTGATGTCCAAAGCGATTCTAGACGATACACCCGTGCCGACGCCCTTGACCGACGCGGTGGCGAACATGCGCGTCATCGAAGCGATTTTTGCGAGCGGACGCGAGCGGCAGTGGGTGACGTTGTAATTGTGGAGGGATGCCCCCTTGCTCTTGACGCGCCTAGTACTCCGTCACACTGATATTGCAAGGTTGGGCAATCGGAGTATCCTGGGAGACAATTTATCAACCCCAAGGAGTCTTCGATGCCGAAACAATACATGGTCAAACTGAAACTGGA
>Ga0070741_10003968_pt1 | contig 35362 bp, 25 predicted proteins | sample Coa_R1_4_FD_66440 | JGI IMG/M metagenome (GOLD analysis project Ga0070741, IMG submission 66440) | Surface soil microbial communities from Centralia Pennsylvania, which are recovering from an underground coalmine fire - Coalmine... | ecosystem: Environmental > Terrestrial > Soil > Unclassified ... | reverse complement strand
ATTCCGAGCCACATGATGCGCATCCAGGAGGATGTCGCGCCCCCGCAAATTGGGATGGCCGGTATTCCCGGAGGAACGGGCGATCATTGGGCCTCGAACTCTGTTCTTAATTCCATCGGCTCGGGCGCGGGCATTGCGGTTCCTCCTCCGCCTCCCGTTGTCGTGCCACCCCGTCCCACCTCTCGGATGATGGAAGGCAACCTGGTGCACCGAGTGCAGCCCCAATATCCCGCCATGGCCAGGGCGGCGCGCGTGCAAGGGACGGTCGTATTGCGTGCCATCATCAGCAAGGAAGGAACCATTGAAAACCTGACCGTGCTCAGCGGTCACCCTCTCCTGGTGAAAGCTGCCATTGACGCGGTCACGCAGTGGCGATACCGCCCGTACTACCTGAACAACCAACCGGTCGAAGTCGAGACGCAGGTCACCGTCAACTTCATCCTGTCCGGCGGATAACGTCTCACACGACGGACATCGCGCACCGTTCCGCCCCGCAACGCTCGACAATTTTTCACCTCGACCGGCACTCTGGTAATCAAGACGCAAAACTATGAACCGATATAATCGCAGTGAGTGTCCCTCACCGGCCTGGAACCGCAAATTCGCACCGCCACTCGTCCCACGTGGGCCGAGGTATCCCTCGCCCTCCTGCGCGAAAATTTTCGCGCCGTGCAGCAGCACGTAGGAGCGGGGGTCACCATCTGTGCGGTGGTGAAGGCCGACGCTTACGGTCACGGTGCGCTCGAATGCTCGCGTGCTCTCGAGAAAGGCGGCGCGACCTGGCTCGGTGTCACCTCGCTGGACGAGGCCATTCCTCTCCGCGATGCAGGCATCGAAACCCGCATCCTGATCATGACCGGCTTCTGGCGCGGCGAAGAGGACGAAATTGTCCGCCTCGGCCTTACTCCCACCGTCTGGGAATCCTGGCACCTCGATTCGCTGGAAAGAGCCGCAAGTCGCTTAGCCGTTTGCCAGCCCGTGCATCTGAAGGTCGACAGCGGAATGGGAAGGCTCGGCGCCCGTCCTCAAGAGCTGCCGGCGCTTCTTGCCCAGATAAAGTCCTCGTCGCACCTGCGGCTCGACGGAGTCTCAACACATCTCGCGTCGTCCGAGGTGCTGGACGCGCCCTCAGTCGCCGACCAATTGAAAGTTTTTACCCGCGCTCGCCAGATTGTCAGCGACCAAGGGCTCGCGCCCAAGCTAGTGCATGTCGCCAATACCAGTGCAGTGGTCTCCAGGCGCGAGACTTGGAACGATATGGTGCGTCCCGGTCTCGCTCTTTACGGCTACTACATGCCGTTCCAACGCGCGGGCAGGGAAGTCGCTGGCAGCGCGTTGCGCCTTGCAGTCAAGCCCATTCTTACCTGGAAAACTCGCATTCTCTCTCTCCGCGACGCAGGTCCGAACGAGGCTCTCGGGTACGGTGGAACCTACGTGACCAAGGCTCCCGCGCGTATCGCTGTGCTCCCGGTGGGGTACGCCGATGGATTCAATCGTGAGCTTTCGTCGCGCGGCCGCGTGATCGTACGCGAGCACTATGCTCCTATCGTGGGCCGAATCTCGATGGACCTTACGCTCGTCGACGTCACCGGCATTCGCGATACTCAGGTGGGAGACGAAGTCATCCTGCTCGGCTCCTCCGATGGCCTCAGTGTCGATGCGCAGGAGCACGCCGAACTCGCGCACACCATTCCCTACGAAATCCTGTGCGGCATCTCAAAACGTGTTCCCCGCCGATACAGCAACTAAGCCATTCGACAATTCACCAGCTCTGTCCGTAAAAGTCTCTTGAAAATTGCATTGCTGAATGCCGTTTGCCGACTGCTGACTGCTGCGTTTGCCCATTTCGCTGGCCTCGGGCAGACTCGCGCCAAGCCTCATTGCTATAGTCAAAATAGACCATGCCCACCCGCTACGCCCAATGGATGTATGACTGGGAACACCGGCTCACCTCGGTAGACAACAACCGGGTGGTTCGGCCGCTCGAATGGGGTATTGAATACGCTCACGATTGGCCCTGCCGCAACGGCGTCCCTGCGGGACACACGCCTGCCGATCCCGAGCAGTTCTTCGCCGAATACAACCAGCGCATTGTGGCCAACAGCGATCAGTTCTTCTCGTACCGGACGCCCTCCAATTTTCGCCTGGAGCGCCGTCCCGTGCAGGTGTTCAGTACCCGCGAGGTGCCCGACCCGAGACTAGAAGAAAAGGTGCGGGGGACCTCGGCGGAGTTTTTGCGCTTCACCTCGCCCGTTCGCACTCCGTTTCCCGAAAACAACCTGGTCAATGCGCGCTGGTTTCCCGCCCGCGGTCGGCGCGCGGTGGTGCTGCTTCCTCATTGGAATTCCGACGCGATTTCCTACACCGGGCTGTGTCGCGTGTTGAACTGGCTGGGCATTGCCGTGCTTCGGCTCAGCATGCCGTATCACGACATTCGTATGCCGGCGGAAATCCGCCGCGCCGATTACGCCGTCTCGTCCAACATCGGGCGTACTCTCGACGCCGTCCGCCAGGGCGTGATCGACGTCCGCTGCTGCTTCGATTGGCTCGAACAGCAAGGTTACAATCGACTCGGGATCGCGGGCACGAGCCTTGGTTCCTGTTATGCCTTCATTGCCAGCGCGCACGACCAGCGCATCCGGACCGCGGCCTTCAACCATGCCTCCACTTACTTCGCTGACGTAGTCTGGCATGGCCAGTCCACACGCCACATCCGCGAAGGTCTCGAAACTGCCATCGATCTGGAACGCCTGCGGAACCTCTGGCTCGCCATCAGTCCCATGGTGTACTTCGAAAAGTTCTCGCGGTATCCCAAGCGTTCGCTCGTGGTGTACGCGAAATATGATCTTACTTTCTTGCCGGAATTTTCCCGGGAAGTGGTCAGCGAATTCTCCCGCCATCATCTTGATCACAAGGTAGTCGTCCTGCCCTGCGGGCACTACACCACCGGTGAAAGCCCTTACAAATACATGGACGGCTGGCAACTCGCCTCGTTTTTCCGAACCGCCTTCGAAGCGTAGAATGGCGTGTTGCAGCCGGGCAGAGTTGGTGCGATCGCTGAGACCCGGCCGCGTGATTCGAATGCCGCCTGCCTCCATCCCGTACGACGCCGTCGTCGAACATCGTTGCGGCGACTTCCTCATCAGCACCGACCGCACTCTCATTGATCTCGAAGCCGTCTACCGCTTTCTCACCAATTGCTACTGGGCTAAAGGTATTCCCCGCGATGTGGTCGCCCGCTCGATCGAGCACTCACTGTGTTTTGGCGTGTATCGGGGGACAAGGCAGGCCGGCTTTGCGCGCGTGATTTCCGACTATGCCACGTACGCCTACATCGGCGATGTCTTTATTCTCGAGGAACATCGTGGTCTGGGTTTGGGCAGGCAACTGATCGAAGCCATCATGCAGCATCCTTCTCTACAGGGACTGCGGCGTTGGAGTCTGGTGACCCGCGACGCCCATGGCTTGTATCAACCCTTCGGCTTCACCCCGCTGCATGCGCCCGATCGCTGGATGGAAGTTCACAATCCCGACGTATACAAGAATTCTGATAAATGCTCTGGAGCTTGAGGTCCCCACATGAATGACAGCATGTCGCGCCCGCTGTATGAAGCCGATCCGCAGATCGCTGCCGCGATCGACAACGAAACCCGCCGCCAGCACGAAGGCCTGGAACTGATCGCCTCGGAGAACTTCGTCAGCGAAGCTGTGCTCGAAGCTGCTGGTTCTGTTTTCACCAATAAGTATGCGGAGGGTTATCCCGGCAAGCGTTACTACGGCGGTTGCGAGTTCACCGACGTGGTCGAGAATCTTGCGCGCGACCGGGCCAAACAGTTATTCGGAGCGGAGCATGCGAATGTACAGCCGCACGCGGGATCGCAGGCCAACATGGAAGCCTATGCCGCGGTGCTGCAGCCCGGCGACACCATCCTGGGTTTGAATCTGGCGCACGGCGGCCATCTCACCCACGGCCACCACCTCAATTTTTCCGGCAAAACCTACCGCATCGTACCCTATGGCGTCACCAGGGAAACCGAAACCATCGATTATGACGAACTAGAAAAACTGGCCGAGAAGGAACGTCCCAAGCTGATCATTGGCGGCGGCAGCGCTTACCCGCGCATCATCGACTTCAAGCGCATGCGCGAGATCGCGGACAAGGTCGGCGCACTCTATCTCGTCGACATGGCTCATTTCGCCGGCCTGGTTGCGGGCGGCGCACATCCATCGCCGGTTCCGCACGCCCATATCGTCACCTCGACGACGCACAAGACCTTGCGTGGTCCTCGCTCCGGCATGATTCTTTCTCGCCAGGAATATGCGGCAGCCATTGACAAGGTCGTCTTTCCTGGAATGCAGGGCGGCCCGCTCGTACACATCATGGCGGCTAAGGCAGTCTGCTTCCATGAAGCCATGCAGCCCTCCTTCCGCGATTACGCTCGCCAGATTGTGGCAAATGCGAAAGTGCTCGCGGAGACCCTCGCGGCCGAAGGCTTCCGCATCATCTCCGGCGGCACAGACACTCATCTCATGCTGGTCGACGTCTTTTCCAAGGGCATGCTGGGCAGCGAAGCGGAAAAGGCGCTGGGCGACGCCAACATTACGGTCAACAAGAATGCCATCCCCTTCGACACGAACCCACCCTTGAAGCCGAGCGGCATTCGTATCGGCACTCCCGCCCTGACCACCCGCGGAATGAAGGAGCAGGAAATGCGGCAGGTCGGTCGCTGGATCTCAGAGGTCCTTCACCATCGCACCGATTCCGCGGTGATCACCAGAGTGCGCAAGCAAGTCCTGGATCTGGCGGAAGCGTTTCCCCTTTATGCGGAGCGCAGAGCCGGCGCCCAGGCGGAGGTACGTGCGTAACCCGGCCAGGGTCACAACCGGCACGAAACGTGGGCCATTTGAAATGTTATGCCCGTCCCGGCGCCGTGTGATTAAATCATCCCCATGAGAGTGGCCATCGATATCCGCCGCATGACGGAGTTCGGCATTGGCACTTACATTCGCAATGTTGTCCGCGCCATGGGCCGGGTCGATCGTGTACACGAATATGTTCTGATCGGGTCGCCTGAAAAAGTCCAGGAAATCGGTTCTCTTCCGTCCAATTTTTCCGCTATGCCGTTGCTGGAACCGGATACTGTCGCCAAAGGCTACTTCGAATTTCGCGCCATTGTGAAACGCCTGCGCTGCGATCTGGTCCATATCCCGCATCTGTTCTGGCTTCCCCGGGCATTGCCCTGCCGCTATGTGATGACGGTTCACGACGTTCTCGAGCATATGTATCGCGCGCGCGATCACTCCGGTCTTCGCCGGTCGCTGCACTTTCAGTTGACCCGCCGCGTGCTCAAGGGTGCTTCCCGCATTTTTGCCGTCTCGCAGTTCACCAAGAAAGAGATCGAACAGCTGTTTGGAATTCCATCGCAGTGCATTGAGGTCGTCTACAACGCCATCGACGAGCGCTTTCTGCGCGGCCACGCTTCCGAAGCTGATCGCCAACTCATCGCGGAGCGTTACCAGGTCACTTACCCTTTTCTCCTGTATGCCGGGGCTATCAGCCCGCACAAGAATCTCATTCGCATCATTGAAGCGTTTTCCGCCGTGAAGACCGAGCTGGCGAGGGACGCGATCTATCCAGATCTGAAGCTGATCATTATCGGCGATGCCCTGTCTGGCCACCCCGATTTGCGACGCACCGTGGTTCGCAGCGGCGTGCAAAATGACGTGCGCTTCCTGGGCTTCGTGCCGATTGAAGTGCTTCGGATTTTCTACGACAACGCCAAGATTTTCGTCTTTCCCTCTCTCTACGAAGGCTTCGGACTTCCACCTCTGGAAGCTATGGCGCATGGAACCCCCGTGGTCACTTCAAACACCTCGTCGCTGCCTGAAGTAACCGGCAAGGCCGCCGTCCTGGTGAATCCGGAAAACGTTTTTGAAATCAGGCGTGCCTTGCACCGCGTCCTGGTTGATCAATCGTTCCGCGAAAGACTCAAGGAACGTGGCTACGAGCAGGCCAAGCGCTTTTCCTGGGACGACTCCGTCCGCAGAATTCTTTCCGCCTATGAAGAAGTCGCGGGAGCCCGTCGCAAGAGCGAAGTCGCTGCCGATTGACTGTCCGCCTCTGCGCGACGATACTTCGCTGCCATCAATCCTCCCGCGCAGCCTTCGCCAACTGACAACCGCCCCTGTTCAAATAACACTGGGCGTGTCAGGCAACAATTTGTTCGCCCGCAGGATTGTTTGGCGCCTCTCCAAAGTGCCTCTCCACTTCTCATAGAGGGCATGCTTCCTCTCTTCTGAATTCCATAGTTTGTTCACAATCAGAATCTTGTTCCGCGCCTAAATGCAGAGTATTTCAGCGCCGCGCCGTTTTGGCAGCGGCCGTGCGTTACTCCAGGTATCTCTCCGCGATGTGGGGAGACTTAGACAATCTCCCGTTGTTTGGGAATTTTCGCTTTTGTCTTCGCAAGGAGGAGTTCATGAATTGCCACTTTCGCCGGCAAGCAACGTCAGCCATGTTGTTGGCGCTGTTGATTGTTTTCTCGGCAATCTTAGCTTTGGGACAGGGTATCGTGACCGGATCCGCGTCCGGTGTTGTGCAGGATCCGCAAGGCGCGGTCATCAACGCCGCGTCAGTCAGCGCGACCCAGTTGGAAACCAATCGCCAGTTTCAAACTGTAACCAATAATTCCGGGCAGTTTGCTTTGCGCCAACTGCCTCCCGGCCACTATGCCATCACCATCTCTTCCCCGAATTTCCAGGACTTCAAGGTTGAGAACCTGCAGGTCGTTGTGGGCCAGGACAGTTCGGTGGGCAATGTGAAGATGCAACTCGGCAACAAGCAGGAGACGGTTACCGTTGAGGGAGCCGCGCCGATCGTGGAGTCCACCACGAACGAGATATCCTCCAGCTTCGACACCAAGAAGGCGGCCGATCTCCCGGTGGGAAACACCTTCGACTCTCTGGCGCTGTTCGTGCCTGGCGTCGCCACCGCGGGCGATGGCGGTTTCGGCAACAACAATGGCGCTGAGTTTTCCGTCAATGGACAGCGCGCCCGTTCCAATAACTACCAACTCGACGGCCAGAGCAACAATGACAACGTCATTGGTGGCCCGTCGATCTTCTTCGGCAACCAGGATGTGATTGCGGAAGTCCAGGTAGTCACGAACTACAGCGCCGAGTACGGCCGCAACGTGGGCTCGGTCGTGAACTACGTGACTAAGTCGGGCACTAACTCCTATCACGGCACCGCTTACGAATTCTGGCAGGGCAGTCACTTTGATTCGCTCGAAAACCAGGAAAAAAATCCTTTGCTTGGTTTTTGCACGCCAGGACAGGACCCGTCCGCCGGATGCACGAAGCCGGAGGTGAGCCGCTATGTCGATAATCGCTTCGGTGGCACCATCGGTGGCCCCATCAAGAAAGACAAAGTCTGGTTCTTCGGATCGACCAACCTGGAACGCTTGAGGCAGGGCGCTGCTCCCAGTTCCTCCGGCAATTCCTTGACCCCGACTTTTACCGGCCTGCAACAATTGCAGACTGCATTTCCCAACAATCCTGGCGTCGCGGCCCTTGCCTCGATCGGGCCCCAGGCAATCAAGTCGGGTAATCCCAGCTTCACCGGGGTCACCACTCGGCTCGTCAGTGATGATCCGACCGTGGATTGCACGGCGACCCCGGGCAGTTGCGTGCCCATTCAGTTTGGAACCATCACTCGCTTCATCCCGTCCATTTTTAACGACTATGAAGCGACGGGCCGCATCGACACGCAATTAACCCAGAAAGACCGCCTGTTCGGCCGCTACATCTTCCAGCAGACTATCTTTACCAACGAACAGTTCTTCGGAGGCGCGGCCGGCGCGGCCGGCAACTTTGTCGATGTGGGAGGGCGCTCTCAACAGATTGGCCTCGACTTGACCCACACCTTCAACGAAAGATTTCTCGATCAGACACGGTTCAGTTACTCGCGCTCCAGATCGTCGTTTGATGGCGGCGCATTTCCCAACTGCCTGCAGACAAATCTCGCCGGCTGTACTCCGCAGATCAATCTTTTGAGTCCGAATGATTTGAGCTTCGGCGAAAACATAGTTTTCCCGCAAGGGCGAATCATCAACATCTACCAGGTCCAGAACAACGCTTCTTATGCCAAGGACAAGCATCTGCTGAAGTTTGGCGGCGAGTATGATCATCAACGTTCGCCGAATTTCGGACTGTTCAACGTCAACGGTCTATACAATTTCGCCGACTTCAACGCGCTGCTCGCCAATCAACCCCTTGCGGTCAGCATCACCCAGGGCAACTTTGAACTTCCCCTCAAGGAAAACGATCTTGCCTTTTACTTCCAGGATGACTGGCGCATAAAAGACAATCTCACTTTGAATTTGGGCCTTCGCTGGGAGTGGGACTCGCAGGCCATCAACCTCCTGCACGACCTCTCGGTGAAGCAACAAACCGGACCCCATCCTTTCTGGGATACGTCGCTTCCTTTGAACCAGACCACCGTCAATACTGTGCCGGAACACTGGCACAATTTTGGCCCGGTGCTCGGCTTTGCCTGGACGCCCCGCATTTTCAAGAAGATCATGGGTGAGGACCAGACCGTCATTCGTGGCGGCTTCCGAATCGCCTACGAATACGAGTACTACAACATGGGCACCAACGTGGGTGGCGGAGCCCCGTTTGTGAATGCGGTGAATTTTTCGCCCACCAACTTGCCTGGCCTGCCAAACGGCACCAACTTCTTCGCGCCCGCTATCCAGGCCGCGTTGCTGCCGCTGGCTCCCACCGGTGGCAATCCTGGATTTCGCGGTCAGACCATCCTCTCGCCTACGTTCGGAACGCCCTACTCACAACAATGGAACCTGGGCGTGCAGCGCAGAATTGGTCCCAAGACGGCCGTCGAAGTTCGCTATGTCGGCAGCCACACGTTGCATAATTTCCAGGAAACCAATGGCAATCCGGCTCTGAGCCCGCTCATTCAGGCGGGTTTCGGAAACCTGATTCCTCCCGGCCTTACTCCCTGTACGACTCCCGGTGCTCCCGGGTCTGATTTCGGGCGTGTCGATTGCAGCCGCACCAACGTAGTCAAATACGATACGACCGCTTACTCCATCTATCACGCCCTGCAGTCTGAACTGAGAATGCAGAACTGGCACGGCCTCACCGCCAACGCTACTTACACCTTCAGCAAGACCATCGACAACACCAGCGAAGCGTTTTCGTCGCAGGGCGGATTCGGTGGAAATACTCTGGCCTACGCGCAAAACCCGTTTGACATCAGTCGGGCGGAGCGCGGGATCAGCGGCTACTCCTATCCTCATGTCGTCGGCGTGCTCATGATTTACGACCTGCCCTTTTTCAAAGGACAGACCGGGTTCCTGGGACGCGCGCTCGGCGGTTGGGAAGTCAGCACCACCTACCGCTACACCAGCGGTCAGCCATACACGGTGGTGCAGGTGCCGCCGTCTAACGGACTGTCGCTATGCGATCCCACCAACTTCACCGGTGGATCGGTGTTCGATGCCTGCCGTCCGATTCTTGAGAATCGCGGCGCACCATTCGCTTCGGTCGGGACGTGCACCAACCCGGCGGCAGCCGATTGCGGCATCGTGGATATCGCCAGCAGTCAGCCGACAACTCTCAGCGCGGTTCATTGGATCATCAACGACAACAACGCGGCCAAGTTCTTGGGCTCGCCTTTCCTCGGCGCCGCCCGGAACCTTTACCGCGGACAACCCATCAGCACCGCGAACCTGTCAGTCTTCAAGAACCTGAAGTTGACCGAGCGCTTCACCATGCAACTGCAGGCGCAAGCGTTCAACGTGATGAACACGCAGTTCCGTGGAGTGCCGTTTGCGGATGTCGATGGAGCGGTGAACGGTTCCTTCGGGAGTACAGCGTTTAACAACAACGGTGGGGGCACTTTTGCCGGCAACACGGTCTACGACGGCATCGCTCGTCGGCGACTGTTGTTTGGGGCGAAGGTGATTTTCTAACAGCAACTTGCGGCAGTAGTGCTCTAAGGCCGGTTCGGGGGAACCGGCCATTTTTTTTGTCGACGCGGGAATCGATGCTGGCAAATTTTGTGTGCTGGAACTGAAAACGAGAACTCGCAATCTAGTTAGATCATACCTAACTATAACCCGCGCTAAGCGGTTAGAGGGTTAGGAGCTGCGGTTTGCATCAGTCTTTGATCGGAAAAGTGGCGCCAGACGCTCCAACGTGGAACATTGTTTAGGCGTCCATATCCTGCAACCCGCTTACTTCACCAGCGGATTGCCCGGCGACACCAATTCCAGTCGGTGCAGTTTGGCACGCAACTGATTCTGTTCGTTATCGTTGGAAGAGGCTGCGAGACGCTTGCGCAACTTCAATACTTTTTCTTTACGGGTTCGGCGGCGGCGAATCTCAGGCCGTCGGCTTGGTCCTGACATTGATCACTCCTGGTTTCTGGAATTTACGTGATAGCGGACGGAAACAGTGGCTTGTGGGAAGCCGCCAATAACCGACCCGAAATTCTAGTCGCAGTCAGCACCGCTCTGCAAATTGGTTCACGGCTGCGGCTGGTGCAGTGTCCGCGCGCGATCACTCACCCACTGCGGAAACACTGGCGCACCCTGCGGCGGCTTTCCCAAAGTGATGGCCCAGTGCTCCATCCATCCCGTGCCTTCTTCTCCCACGTAGGTATCGGGCAATGAGTACGCTTCGTCTTCGAGTGCATCGCCCAATGTAATAAAGCGATAGCCCCGCTTGCGCAGAACCTCTAGGAGTTCGCCGATGTGATCGGCCTCAAGCTGATTGCCGTGCAACAACAGGACTTGCCGCGGCTCGTAACCAATCGTCTGTTTCGCCAACTGTTCTTCGTAGGCAAAAACCGAATCGCTATATGTAAGATAGCTGCTCACCAGCTGCTCTTGCAGCGCGGCGTCATTCCGCTTCTTGGCGTCATCGTAAACGCCGGCATACATCCAGTCCCAGGCGTCGAGCGTCACGGGCGCGATCCGGTAACCTCTGGCCACGAGAAATGCTTCCGCCTCGCGACGGGTCTGCAGATCGCGCCCAACATCTAGATAGGGGTGACGGAAATAGCGCACCTTCATCTTGTGCTCGGCGAGCAGCAGCGAGATCACGCTCTCACCCTGCACGATGTCGTCCTCCCAGGCCTTGAGTCCCGCCTGGTTCAGAGACATATGGCTGTAGGTGTGATTGCCGAGCTCGAAGCCGTAGTCGAGCCACATCTGCAATGCCTTGATGCGCTCGTCCACTTCACCGGTCTTGTAGAGCTTCTTTTCGTTGACGAAGCCGACAGCCGGCACTTTCTGGTCGCGCAGAGTACCGAGAAGCTTCGTCGTCATTTCCGTAATCTGTGCAGCGGTCATGAAGTTGGCCGCGCCCGCAGGCAAATCGTCGATGGTGATAGCGACCTGGCGGTCTGGTTGATTAGCGGCCTGCGACAGCGAAGAAAAAATGGCGCTCAACAGAGCGAATAAGAAGATGGCGAAAACCCGCGGCCCTCTCATCGAGCAGTCCTCCACGTCACAACATACAGGAACTCAGAGGCGCTCTCTATAATCAATCGTGCTTGTTTCGGATTTTGACTACGAGCTGCCGGAATCGCTGATCGCGCAGGAATCGCTGCAGGATCGCTCTTCTTCCCGCATGTTGCATCTCATCCGCTCGAGCGGCGAACTCCGCGACCGCATGTTTCGCGAATTCCCGGACCTGCTGCGTGCGGACGATCTCCTGGTCGTGAATAACACCCGCGTGTTTCCCGCGCGCCTGTACGGAAGAAGAAGCGGTTCCCGCTCGCAGCCGCTCAGCCCGCGCAATCCGGCATCACGCGACTTCCTGCATGGGCGCGTGGAAGTTCTGCTGACGCGGCAGGTGTCAGAGACACCGAACGAATGGGAATGCCTGGTGCGTCCGGGACGGAAAATCGGAACAGGCGAGCGGCTGTTCTTTGGCGACGGCGATCAACTTCATGCCGAGGTCATGGCGCGAGGTTCGTTCGGCGAGCGTCGCATCCGTTTTGCGCCTGCCGCCCAGGATTTCTTTCAACAACTGCAGGAGATCGGCCATGTCCCGTTACCTCCGTACATTTCGCGGCAGGATCGCGCGAGCGACCAGCAGCACTACCAAACCGTCTACGCCCGTGAGCGGGGCTCGGTAGCCGCTCCCACCGCCGGCCTGCACTTTACCCCGGAGATTCTCGAACGAATACGCGGGCGCGGCATCGACGTCGCGGAACTCACGCTGCATGTCGGCCTGGGTACTTTCCAGCCGGTACGGGTCAAGAAAGTGGAGGAGCATCGCATGCACGGGGAGTCCTACTCCATCCCGCCGGAGACCGCAAGCAAGGTGAACCGGGCGCTCGCGCAGGGTCGACGCATTGTTGCGGTAGGCACGACCACGGTGCGAACGCTGGAGTTTGCCGCTCAGCGATCCGACGCGACCGGCGAGCGAGCGCAAATCATTCGCGGGAGCGGCGAGGCAAATTTATTTATTTATCCGGGGTTTCGTTATCGCGTAGTGGGAGCGCTGCTCACGAATTTCCACCTGCCGCAATCGACGTTGCTGATGCTAGTCAGCGCATTCGCCTCCCGGGACCAGGTGCTCAGTGCATATCGACATGCCGTGGCAGAAAAATATCGCTTCTATTCCTATGGCGATTGCATGTTCGTTGAGTAGGTTCGCGCACGACTGATCCCGCGCTATATCACCCGGAGGTGGGGAGAAAGCCCCGTTTGCATTCGACGATCGACTCGCAAGCTCTTCTAAGTTGCTGATACTACAGGGTCAATGTAGCGTTTCGGGTGGACCGCTTTGGCATCGCATGTGCATTTTCCTAATACGCGATGAGCCAGCTTTTTGTCAGCGCTCCCGGATCCGTGCAGGCTTCTCCCCTAGCTTCGCAAGAAGTCGAAGTATCGGTCATCCTCCCCTGCCTGAACGAAGCGGAAACCGTGGGTGAGTGCATCGCCCAGATCCAATCGACATTTGAAAAGCACGGCATCTCGGGAGAGATCGTGGTTGCCGACAACGGCAGCAGGGACGCTTCGGCCATCATCGCCGACGCAATGGGCGCGCGTGTCATCAACGTGGCGCGCAAGGGTTATGGGAGCGCGCTGATGGGAGGAATCGAAGCCGCCCGGGGCAGGTACGTGGTGATGGGCGACTCGGACTGCAGCTACGACTTTCGCGACATCCCGAATTTTATAGCTGAGCTGCAGGATGGCTGTGACCTGGTGATGGGCAATCGCTTTCGCGGCGGAATTCGTCACGGGGCCATGCCGCTGCTGCATCGTTACCTGGGAAATCCTGTCCTGACTGGACTGGGGCGTCTCTTCTTCAAGAGCGAGTGCGGCGATTTTCACTGCGGCCTGCGCGCGTTTCGCAAAAGCGCTTACGACCGGATGAACTTACGCACCACGGGCATGGAATTCGCCAGTGAGATGGTGGTGAAAGCGACCCTGTTCGGAATGCGCGTGAGCGAAGTGCCCACGACCTTGTCTCCTGACGCGCGCAGCCGACCGCCTCATCTGCGTAGCTGGCGCGATGGCTGGCGCCACTTGCGCTTCCTGCTGCTTTACAGCCCGCGGTGGCTGTTCCTGTATCCCGGAACGCTTTTGATGTTGCTGGGCACGGCGGCAGGGATCTTTCTCTTGCCCGGCCCGCGAAAAATTGGCGGCATTGTGCTGGACATCCACACTCTGTTGTATGCAGCGCTTGCCGTACTGGTCGGATTCCAGGCAGTCCTGTTCGCCCTGTTCACCAAGGTGTTTGCCATCACCGAGGGCCTGCTGCCGGAGGATCCCAGCCTGAAGCGGCTGTTCAAGATCTTTACTCTCGAGATCGGGCTAGTGGCCGGCCTCTCCACGCAGCTTGCCGGAGTCGCCTGCGCCGTCTACTCCGTGCTGCTATGGAACGGGCACGGCTTCGGTAACATGGATCCCAGTTCGCTGATGCGGGTAGTAGTGCTGGCAGTGGGGTTGGTGCTGCTCGGGGTCGAGATCACACTATCCAGTTTCTTCTTCAGCGTTCTGGGACTTGCGCGGAAATGATGCTGTGCCTCCCGGGGATTCAACCACAATGAATACCTTGCAACAATTTGGTGGACTGCTCCGGATGCGCATCATCAAGCTCGCATCTCTTGCCGGGTTGCTGGCATTTGTGGTCTGGCGCAGCCTTGACCTTAAGTTCTTTGTGCGCGATCTCGATATCTGGTGGCACCTCAAAGTAGGCGACTGGATCAGCGAGCATCATGCTTTCCCCCACAACGGCATCTTCTCGCGAACCGCCGCGGACCGCCCGTGGGCGGCCTACAGCTGGGGCTTCGAACTGATGTTATCGCGCGCGTACCACTGGCTCGATCTGATTGGGATGGGCATTTTCGGAACTCTGCTGACGGTCGCAGTGGCATTCGCGGTGTACTGGATGGCGCGCCGGTTATCGCAACGATTCTGGTTCGCGTGCGCCGTCGCGACCGCCGCCTGCTCGGCTTTTCTCTTCAACCTGATGCCACGTCCGGTGTTCTTTTCCATGATCTTCTTTGCAGTGCTGCTGGCGCTGATTCTGGAAGCGCAGCGTAGCGGTCGCGTTGAACTGCTGTACTGGCTGCCGCTCATCTTCGTTCTCTGGGCCAACATTCACATTCAATTTATTTACGGACTCGCGATCGTAGGCCTGCTCGCCGCCGTCACCGTGCTTCAAGATGCGAGTCGGCGGCTGGGAATTCATGCGCAATATTTCGAATCCAGCCAACTGAGTGCTGCCAGAGTGTCTGTAATATTTGGGGCCTGTGTAGTCGCTACCTGCATCGGACCGTACTCGTATCACTTGTACGCGGTGGTGTACCAGTACGGGATGGCAAAGGTCCCCTACAAAATGATCCGGGAGTTGCAGCCGCTTAATTTCCGGGCGTATAGCCACTACGTGCAACTGCTGTTGACCGGAGCAGCTTTTTTCGCGGTAGGACGGCAGAAAAAAATCAACCTGTTCAAAGTCGCTTTGCTGGTTGCGACCAGCGTGCTTGCTTATCGCACTATGCGGGACGCCTGGTTCATCTGCATTGCCGCCGCAGCGTGCATTTCCGATTTCCCCGCGGAGGAAGCGGCGCGAGAACGCCCGGAGAGTTTCTACGAAATGGCCACAGTGTGCGGGTTCCTGGTTTTGGCCGGCTTCCTATTTGCCCGGAGTAACGATTTCAATCGTGAAGGACTTGATGCTGCTATCTCTCATGACTTCCCGGTAAAAGCGGTGAATTTCCTGCGGCAGAATCCGCAGCCGGGCGCCCTGTACAACAGCCACGATTGGGGTGGCTTTCTCATCTGGTACATGCCCGATCACCCCGTGGCGATTGACGGACGAGGCGACCTCTATGGAGACGATATCGACGGCCAGTTCTTTAATACCGCGAACGGCGACCAATCTCCGGAAGCGGACCCTTACCTGAAGCAATCCGGCATCGTGCTTTTCCAGAAGGAAGCTCCGCTGTCCGCTCTCCTGAGCATGGACCCGCAATTTCAGAAGATCTATGAAGACCGGATTGCGGTGGTATACGTGCGCAAAGAAGGGCGCACGGATCTGCCTGCGCTGCCCTCGCCGGTATCGGCGCAGATTCCGTGATTGGCTAACGCCTAGCTCACGCACCGGTTTTGGGGGACTTTTTTCACCAGCCATCGGCGACTTTTTTGGCCTTCTTACCGTTCCGCCAGCTTCTTCAACCAGGTTCCCGCTTTTACCGGCCCAACCGTTCCATCGGGATTGTGCGCCTGGCCGTGGCAACTCAGTGTGCACGTATTTGCGCCGCGGTTGTAGGTGATGGGAGCGCCGCCATTCGGGGCCACGACATTCATGTCGAAATTGATGAGCCGCTGCCCAGAAACATTGGCGCTGCCTGACCCGGTGCCATGCGCCGTATGGCATGTGGAGCAACTCATGCCCGCACTGATGTGTTTCGCGTGCTTGCTGAAGCTGGCATTCTGCATCACGTTGGTCAGGTTGTGGCATTTTCCGCAAAGCGCATAGGGACCATTCACCGTCAGGTCGGGATTCGGAAACAGGTTCGTGATCGGTTGTCCCGGAGCCGGGGCCTGGCTGAATTCGTAACGGCGCTCCAGGATGTGCGTCCACCGCGATCCATGCGGGCCACTCGGACCGGTGCCTCCGAATTCGCGGTTATCGTCGCTATTGTGGCAATCAGTGCAGAAGATCTGGCTGCCCATCACGCGTCCCTGGGTAGTCCCGTTCAGGTTCCACATATTGGCAAGCAGGCTGGGTTGGGAGAAAGCACTGCTGCGTGGATGGGTGACTGGATGGCTCGAGGCCGCCGTGGGACTGAATTGCGGAATGATGTTGCGGGGATCACTGGCAACGTCCAGCCGCGCCGGAATGTACCCGTACTTCGCGACATCGGGAGCTTTGCCGGGCCGCGGACCGTGACAGCGCAGGCAGGTTTCGAACTGATACTTGGCAGGACGCACCACCGTCATGCCGTCTTTCTCGCTGATGCCGTCCACGCCTCTTTGTGTAGCGCGCACCATCGGCGCGGCAGGGGACGCTGCATTCGTGCCGCTCTGCATGGCGTGCGGATCATGACAATTCACGCATCCCGTCAGAGTCGGATTATTGGCCACGACGGCGCGGGTCTGCGCCTTGGCGCCGGGCTTGACCGGGAGCACGCTTGTGGTGGCGATCGGATGTCCCACCTTTGCGTATTCCGATGCCACATTGAGCAGCGCGTTTACCTTGGGCGAGGCCACGACGTTCGGCATCATCCTGGCCGCGCGTCCGGCCAGCGTATTTGCATTCGCCGTGGCGGAACTCGTGCCTGAGTGGCAATTCAGGCAAACCTGGTCTCCCGATCCACGCTGCAACCACGCCGGTCCCGCGGCGTTATGGTCGGTATGGCAGGAGAAGCACGCATTGGTGGCCAGCGTGGGATAGGGCAGATTCTGCACCGCAGCCGTTGAAGTGGCGTGGATGCTCTGATACCAGCCATTCAGCGGGTTGGGGTCTTGCCCTTCCGAGGCCTGACGATTGGGATCGTGGCATGCGTAGCACAGGACGCCGCTTGCGCTGTTCAAAGCGAGGAAATTCTGATTCAGAGGATCCTTCGCCTGCACGTGCGGGTTGTGGCAGGAAGTGCATTCGATGTTGCCCTGGATCAGTTTCACGGCGCCGGTTTTGTCGGCAGTCTGACCGCTGACCAGAGTGCTCACCAGGTTGGAAGCGTCATTGAGCGGCAAAATCAGGCTGAACGGATGCGAGGCCTGCAGCGAGGTCGCGGTGTTTTCCTGGAAAACATCGTTCGGGTTCATCGACCCGGTCATCGTGACCTGGCCGTAGGCGGCGGTGTTTCCTACTGCCACTGTGCCGTCGTGGCAGCTCAGGCACAGGTTGCTATCGGCACCCAGCACCTGCATGTTGTTGCCCTTCTCGTGATAGGTCGTGCTGGTGTAGGGAGTGAAAGTCTGGGTGGTCAGCTTCTGATTCCACAACGGCGCTGTACCTTGCACCAGGCTGGTATGCGGGGCATGGCAGTAGAGGCAGAAATCGGGACGCGCGCCGGTGATTGGCGACTTGCTTCCCGGGCCCAGGTCGTGCACTCCGATCACGTCTCCCGTGATCTGGGCGCTCATTGTGCCGGCTGCAGCCAATAGCATCATGCAGGCCAGCAGGATCTTCGACTTCACTGCATCCCCCCTTGTGCCTGCTTTGGCTGCGCATAAAAATGGAATACCTGCACGCGCCGGTTGTAGGAATCGACCACATAGATGCGGTCGTTTTTATCTATGAAAAGCCCTGCCGGAAGCTGGAACTGGCCCGCGCCTTCTCCGCGGTTGCCGAAGTAATACAGCAGCTGTCCCTCGCGGTTGAAGGCTTGTACGACGGACCACAGGCCATCCACCACGTACAAGTCGCCTTCCGAGTCAACGGCCACGCCCTTCGGCCGGAACATGGCTCCCGTCTCGTCGCCGATCTGCCCAACCGAGTAGCGGAACGCACCCGAGCGATCCAGTACCTGCACGCGGAAATTCATCGCGTCGACTACAAAAAGGTTGTCACCGGAAAGACGCAGTTCGGTGGGGTAGTTGAATTCTCCGGGGCCATTGCCGTTCTTGCCTATGCGCTGCAGCACGCTGCCCTGCATGTCGGTCGCGAAGATCTCGTTGCGCAGCGTGTCGGTGATGTAAATGCGCTGGGCTGCGGAATCTACGGCGATGCCGGTGGGACGCTTGAAATAGCCTTCGCCGCCTTTCAGGCTGCCGATCGCGCGCTCATATTTGCCCTCTGAGTTGAAGACGAAAACTTTTCCAGTTTCCGAATCGGTCACGTAAATGTTGTCGTCCGAGTCGACGGCGACGCATTGAGGCTGCAGCATCGCGTCTTTGTCCCTCTCCGCGCGTGAAAGGAATTTGTACTTCTGCTGAGCAAAGTCGAAAATGTGCACGCCCGCTACGCCGGGATCGGTCACGATGATGCGGCCGCGCGAATCGCTAGCGACGCTGTAGGGGCGGACGAGTTCATGAAAATCCGGCTCCCCGGCGACGAAGTCGAGCAAGCGGTTCCAGAAGCCGCGCTTGGGCTTGACCTCGCGCTCATTACCGAAGCTGCGCTCCCAGGTGAGCTTGCGTCCGCCCAGCAGTTCCAGTTCCGGGCCGGACTGCGGCGGTTTCGCCTTATCCTTGGAACGGCGCGCATACCCCGGGATGGCGAGCAGCACCATGCATGCGGCCAGGAGCCCCACACGCATGCCCTGAGCGCGCCGGCCTGTCAGAAGAAGTTGAACCACCGGGACACCCCAATAAAGAATGACGACAAGTTTTCGGGACCGAGCGGAGAGGCGTTGGTCCCTTGCAGCAACCGATTGTACCCGCCGGTAAAAACCATCTTCCGGAACTGATAGTGAAACGAGGTTCCAAACTGCTCGCTCTTGTTCCAGGAACCGATTCCGCCGTTGAATACGTTGCTGTTGGCGTGAGAAAACGAGGCGGCGACTGTGAATCGTCGCGTGGGATTGCTGGACAGGCCGAATGAGTAACTCTTGCCGCCGTAGAGGATGAGCAGCTCAGGGGGAATGATCGGGGGCAGCGGTGTTGGGGAAATGCCGCCGGCGGTCAACAATCCATTTCCTGTCGACTTCGAATAGCTGGCATTGGCTCCAATCCAGCGGCCGTACCCAATGCCGGTGCCGTAGCTCTGGCTGGAACTGTCGCTATGCGGTTGCGCGGTGATTCCAGACCGGCTGCCCGCGGCCGTGAGACTCCAGATCACTTGATTGGAAAACTTGCGGCGCACGTTTCCGGAGTAGGTGTAGTACGAGTTGGTGTAGGAAATCAGCAGCGTCTGCACGTTCTGGGCATAGCTGAAATTTCCTCCAAAGGCCCAGGCTCCAAGTCTGCGGTTGTAGCCCGCAGCAGCGGAGAAGCCGAGAGAGTTCACATCACTATGGTCGCGCGTATTGTCCGACACTGAGCCGAACGCGCTGAAGCTGCCGCCGAGCACGGTCCTGGTGTAAGTCAGTCCACCACCGTAGCTGTTTGCACCGAATGCCAGGCCCAAGTAACTTTGCACGCGTCGTTGGGCATAGACGTTGCCACTCAGATTGGGGAGGAACGCGTAATCGGCCCCGCCTTGCATGTCCCAGGAGTGGGAAGATGTTTGTGTATTCACTACGGACGGCCCACTGCTGGTGATGCTGGGGACGGTCGGCGTCGTCGCCTGGCCCGGGTTAAGCGTGTTCTCAAACAAGGTGCCGGTCAGGTTGTTGTTGTATCCCGTGGTCGCCTGCAGGTGTAACTTGTTGGTGGGCTGAATGCCCGCAGAAACGTAGGTGGTATCGATGCCCCCATTGAAGTGATATCCAAGATAATCGCTGTTGAGGTTGGTGTGATTGTAGGAGAGCGAAAACATCCCGCGCAGCGGAATAATATGACCAGTTCCGAAACCATAGCTGCTGCTGTGCGACGTCGAGCGGTCCTCGGTTACCGCTCCTGCCACTAGCGAAGGGAACGTGGAGTCAGACGCGCTGTTGCTGTAGTAGCCGCTGGTATTAAAACCGAGAATGCGGTAGGCGGAACGCAGGTTGAAGGTGTGCGAATTTGTATTCCCCGTCTGGTCGAGGCCGTAAACCGAGTAATTGTTGCCGCCTTTGGAGAACCCCACCGAAAGGCTGGGCAGATCGGGAATCAGTTCGCTCCAGTTGACGTTGAAGTTGTGACTGTTGCCGTGAGTTGTCAAATCGGCTGAACCGGGAACATTGAATGTCCCGGCGCTGTTGTAGTTTTCCGAGTAGCCCACGGATCCGGGGAAATGACTGCCGGCAAAGATACTGCTGTTGAAATTCAATCCGCTGGCGCTGCTGATAGATTGCGAACTGGAATTGGTACTGGACCGATTGTAGTAGGGAGCGAGCGAGAAGCTCAGGAAGTTGGGGCTGTAATAAGAGCCGTTCAAGATGCTGTCAAAACCTACATCAATATTGTGCGATGACTGCACGAAATTGCCGTAGCCACCCCCGTACCCGGCCGAGACATTGCCGTTGGCACTCATGGTCAGATCGCCGGTCTGAATCTGCGCTACGGCGGGCATGAGCCAGATCAGGATCCCGGCAAGAGCCATGCACGCATTGCGAATATAACCTTCCACGTCATGCCATCCTTCGGCCTAGAGCACTTCTACCCTTGCAGCTTGACGAAGCTTCTTGCCCAGCGCGGAGCGCACCTCGTTCTGCTTGTTCTTCTCGAGCTGGTTCTTGAGCCGATCCTTCACGTCCTCAAACTTCACCTTGCCGGCGGCGATATGCTTGTTCAGCCGCACGATGGTGAATATCTGTTCCACCTGGATAATTCCGGTGACCTGTCCCGGCTGCAACTTCAGAAGCGCATCGACCACTTGCGGGGCCAGCCTGCCCCGGTCTACTGCTTTGTGATCGCCCATCATCACCCGGTAGTCATCTTCCGAAATCTTCTCCGCCAGCACGCCAAAGTCTTCGTACGTTTTGGCCGCTTTTGCCTGGGGCAGCGCTGCCTCGGCGCGCTTTCTCGCTTCCTGCACCTGCTGCGCAGTCGCCTTTTCCGGCGGAATGAACGAGATTGTCTGGATGACGAAGGACTCGCCGTACGCGAAAGCCTTTGGGTTCTTGTCGTAGTAGGCTTTCAAGTCCGCGGGTGAAATGACGGCGCGCTGATCCACCTCGGCCTTCAGAAACTGGTCGATGAGCAGGGAGCGTTCAATCTTTCTGCGCATAACCTGTTCCGAACCGTTGCACTCGGATTTCAGGAAATCCTGGTACTGCTGCGGCGAACTGAATTGGGTGCGGAAATCGGCTTCAGCCTTACGCAGCTTGCTTGCAGCCACGCTTAGCTTGCGGCGCTGGGCATCCTGGTAAACCAGTTCTTCGAAGATGATCATCTGCAGCGCGCCATTGCGAATGCCGGGTTCCATCTCCTTGGGAATTTGCCCGCCATGCTGGCGCGCGTAGGGGAAAATCGCGTATTCCTCGCGTAAAAGATCGCGGTCGGTGAGCACGGTGCCGTTGACGCGAGCGACCGGTTTTCCTGCTGCCTGAGCGGCTGTGCCGGCTTGAACTGCAGACTGCGTGGAGGCATGGGAGGCGACCAGTTGCGCCATCGCCGGACTGAGCGCGGCGGCGATTACGAAGCTGATGAAAATTGTGCGGTCCATATATCCGTCCTCCCCAGCCTGGGAAAAAGAGGGGAGAGATCGCTCTCTCCCCGGTGAAAGTTAAAAAACGGTTGGGATGGTGAGTCCGCCGTTCGACTCGTTGCCTTCAGCACCATGGCACTGGCGGCAGAATTGCGCCGTCTGGTTGGAGCCAGTGGTGGTGGTCGCCGGGTTGTAAGGACCACGAATGAAGAACATCGTGGCGTATATTCCCTGCGGCAGGCCAGAGTTGGTTTTGGCGGTGATGGCGAATGCGTTCATCACGTGCTGGTTGTGGCAGGTGGTGCACATAACCGTCGGTTGCATCTTGCCGGCAACGTTGTATCCGTTGGTGCGCACGAAGAAACCGTAGTTCTTTACAAATGCGGCGGAGTTGGTGCCCGTCATTTGAATGTTGCCGTTTGCGTCAATGCTGCAATCCCAGTCATAGGTGCCACCGCATCCGACATAGGCATTCAGGCCTACCGGGTGATCGTTCAGGTAGTTGCCGGTCGTGGTTTTGTCGTTGCCGAGCAGTGTGGGGATGGTGTTGCTGGTCCCATAAGTGCTGGGCAGCGTCTCATAAACCGCGTTCTTCATCATGGCGCCCTGCGCATAGTTGCCGTCGTGGCAGCTAAGGCAAGTCAGCACGCCAGCGGTGTCAGGGCGGGTGCTATCCCAGCTCCCCGGCAGCGACTCGGTGTAGCTGCCATGCTCGCTCTGACCGGTGACGAAGGTCTTGCCGAACAGGGTGCCTACGTCCTGACCCCACAAAGCGATGTTGCCGGAAGTGGCGTCCGCGGTCTTCGCCGCGCCGTTACCGTAGGCGCCGCTATGCGGTGCGTGACAGGCCGCGCAACCGCGACCCTGGTTGAGGTGTGCGCCCAATACATCGGACGTTGGGTTCTGGGCCAACACGAAACCTGCCACAGCCAGAACCATCAGCATGACTAATAGTGTCCGTTTCATTTGAATAAGACCTCCTGATGAATGTGTTGCAACACTTTCACTTCTACAGCCGAATCTACCGCGGTACTGCGATTACCGGAGAGGGCGATGCCGGCTCGCCCGTTCTCCGTTCCGGCTGCCCGAAGGCAACCAAAACTCGGGATGTTATTTTTGCGCTGCATTTTGCGCCTTCGCTTGGGTGCTGCCTTTTACTTCTGCCGGTTTCTGCGCGGCACTGTTGCCGGCCTTCGCTTCCGCCTCAGCCTCTTGCTTTTTCTTCTCCGCCGCGGCTTCCGCATCGGTTACGTAGCGAAACATCTGCATGCGGCCGGGATACTGATCAGTAACGAACACGCGGTTGTCTTTGTCGATGGCTATGCCGATAGCCGCGGCGAACGTCCCCGGCCCATTGCCATGTCCGCCCATATAGGCGAGCAACTGGCCTTCGCGGTTGAAGATCTGCACGGCATCGAGCATCTGGTCGACAACCCAGATATGGGCGTCAGCGTCCACCGCGATGCCCTTGGGACGCGCGAAACACCCGGGGCCGTCGCAGTGCTTACCGAACTGTGAAATGAACTTGCCTTCTGCGTCGAAGATCTCGACACGGTTGTTCATGGTGTCGGTCACATAAACGTTGCCGTCGGCATCGACCGCCACGCTGTGAGGCGCGGCAAAGTTGCCGGCGTCGGTCAGCCAGTGATTCTTGCCGCTGGTGCCGATACGCCGCAGCAGCTTGTAGCTGTCGGCGTCATAGACGAGCACCTGGTCCTGCTGCGTATCGACGACGTAAAGGAAGCGATTTTCTTTGTCGAGGGCGATGCCGTTCGGGTCCACCATGCCGTCGTTCACGATTCCGATGGAGTGGTGGTCCTTGTCAAACACCAGCACGCGGCGGAACTTTCCGTCGGAGACGAACAGGCGGTCGCCATCGTCCATGGCGAGGCCGTTAATCAGGCCAAACTTTGCCTCGACTCCGTTGCGGATCAGCTGTACGTCGCGAGTTTCCGTGTTGAAGATAAAAATCGCGCCCACCTTGGGATCAGCCACATAAACTCGACCCTCGGAATCCACCGCAATCCCTGTGGGGCCGATCATCTGGAAGGGGAAGTCCTTAATGACGTCCTGCATGTCCTTCTGCTCGGAGCCGGCAAGACGGTCCATCCAGCTGGATTTCTGTTTTTTCTTCTCGGCCTTGGTGTAGTCGACCTTCATGCCTGCGTAGTAGTTCAGCCACTTGATGCGCGCGATGTTGGGCGGCTCGGGCCAAACCAGCTTGGTGGTGTCGAGTTTCGCCGGGTCGTAGACGGGGCCAACCGGCTCCGGCTTCGCGGGTGCGAGCTTTTTCTTCTTGCCCGCGTACACGCTGGAGGGCAGCACAAGCATCAGCGCGAGCAGCACCAGGAGCGTTGCTGCCGTCCGGCTTGCGCGCTTTTCATCTGGGAGATGGGTGAACATCGCTCTGCTCTCCTTTGCCGACATTTATTGCGCTCCCATCGTGACCCTGTTCTTGTGGCAGGTGTCACAGAAGGCCATGTTGTTTTCCTGGTCCTTCACCAGCAATCCCGCTTTGGCCGAGGAGTGTGGTTGATGGCAGGTCAGGCAATTAATCTGGGTCTTCACCTTGGTGATGTTGGTGGGATCCATGACGTCTTGCACCGGGTGATAATTCACCGGGTGGCCCAGCCCATACTTCAGGGGGAGGATCGCCACCTTGTTCTTCTTGTAGTAGTCGTCGGGCAATTTCACCTTGCCGCCGAAAATCGTCAGGACGTGCTCAGCTTCCAGTTGCTGAGGCTGCGAATCGGGACCATGGCACTCCAGACAGAGGGAGTTGCCTTGCGCCCGCAGCAGCTTCGGACGTTCGCCTCCGTGCGGCTCGTGACAGGTGGCGCAACCTTGCCCGAAAGCAGGCTGGTGGTGCACAGCCTTTTTCGCCTGTTCGGCCTGATCGGCGTGGCACCCCAGGCAGATATTCACGGGGTCGGTTTTCGGCAGACCCGGGCTCTTGCTGGCGTGGGGGCTGTGACAGTCGGTGCAATCGCCGGCAGCGCCGGGATGCTGAACTTTGGCGCTCTCGATCTGCTTGGCCTTGTCGTCATGACAGGTGACGCAGAGCGATTTGGCATTGGCTTGTGTCAGGACGACTTTGCCGTCCTTGGCCGGGGCGTGACAAACTTCGCAAGTCTTGTCGGCAAACGGCGGATGCATGAACTTGGCCATCAGCTTGGGCGCAGCGGATTGGTGCGGATCGTGACAGGTGACGCAATCGGCGGTTCCGAACGGCTGATTCTGATGGACCTTCTGCAGGTTGGCATCCTTGGGATCGTGACAATCGACGCACAGCGCGGGCGTGTTCTTGGTGAGGTGGAAATCGAACTCGCGGCTGCCGCGCTCGCCGACCTTGTGGGTGGTGTGGCAAGTGTCGCAACCCATGTCGAGCGCCGCGTGCCGGCTGCCTTTGTCGGGAACATTCATTCCCGTGGTATGGCAGGAAAGGCAGAGATTCTCGTTGGCGGTGGCGCCCGCGGCCGGCTTTAGAAGTTGGTTCTTGTTGTCGCTGCTGTGGGGATCGTGGCACTTCAGGCAATCACGGACCGCCGGGCTGTGGACGAGGCCCTTCGCCTGCTCGGCATTCTTCTCGGCGTGGCAAGTGAGGCAAAGTGCAACAGGCGTGGTCGTGATCAGCTTGACGCGCGTGACATCTCTATTGACCCGCACTTCATGGCAACTGGTGCAGCCCATCGCAATCGCCGAGTGCACCGCTTTGCCTTTGGTCTTGTCTTCATGACAGGCAATGCAGGTGGAAGAATCGGCGTTTTTTTCCAGGGGCACTGGATGCGTGCCTGCGAACATCTTCGGGACACAAATGAGGATGAAAGCTGCCAGTGCTCGCAGAACCGGTCTGGTGCTGTGGCCGATTTCGGAATTCGAGTTGGATTCGAGGGACTTCACCACAAGCTCCATGAGCTGGTAGTGCACGAGCCATTCCGCAAAGCGGCGCAGTGCAGAGTTTTTCCACACCCGTCTAGCCGATTGACAACAAGGAAGTTGTGAGCTGCATGAACGGCGGCGAGAAATTCCTCAACAACTGTTGAATTTCTAAATGGGGTTTCTCCCACAGGCGCACAGGTGAAATGACCCAAGTAACTGCTTTTCCCAAATATCACCTTGTGCTGAGAGCCCCGGTCTGCCATTGCTCACCTGAAGTCAATTGCAATATGTCCGTGCGCGGGCCTGTCGTACATGCATCACCCCGGAATGTGACCGCCAGCACGCTGTTCCGACGTCGATAGCGCCAAATCCCGGGCCTGCCCGAACTTACATGCGCCATATACCCCAAGTCCCGCCCTGTCATGAAATTTGGCATTGTTCCCAAGCCGCTTGCTTCTAGCGAGTTGCGCAAAAAAGAAACTTTGGTGCGGAACGTGCCTTTATGAGCAGCGGAACAACGGGAGTCGTTATGGCTGGAACGAATCATCTGGGCCGCAAGCTTTGGCAGACGCTCAGCTCCATCAGGACGGGAGTCATCCTGCTGATCGTGGTGGTGATTGTGGCGGCAGCAGGGACCATGATTTTGCAGCGTCCAATCACGGATACGGACGAAATGCAGCGCACCTATTCCCCCCAGGTGTTGCGTGCGCTGGACGCCCTGCAGCTCACGGATGTCTATCACGCGTGGTGGTTCATCCTGCTGATGGTGCTGGTCAGCTGCAGCATTGTGGCCGCATCGATCCAAAGGTTCCCCAACTCATGGCGATATTTCTCTCGTCCTTACAAGAGCCCGAACGATAGCTTTCGTCATTCCCTGGCAACCCAGGCCACGATTTCGATCGAGGATGAAGAAGCCGGCGTCCTGGCCGCGGCCAGCGCGCTGCGAAAGCTCGGCTACAAGCCCGACCTGGTGACGACAGAAAAACACGTGTCACTGTTTGCGGAACGCCATCGCGTGTCGGAGCTAGCGGTGTACGTGGTGCATGCCAGCCTGCTCTTGATTTTTATGGGAGGCATCATTGACGGACTGTTCGGCTGGAGCGGTTTCGTTGCGCTCACGCCCGGGCAGCAGAGCAGCAAGATCGAGATGCGCAACGGCACGGTTCGCACCCTACCCTTCGCGGTGCGCTGCGATAGCGCGGGGCAGGAGAATTATGCGGATGGCAGTCCGAAACGCTGGTGGTCGAAGCTGGCGATCGTGCAGGACGGGCAGGATGTTCGCAACAAGGAAATCGTGGTGAATGATCCGCTGGTCTACCGCGCGGTTCGTTTCTACCAGGCGAGCTACGGACCGACCGGCAAAGTAGAAAAGATCACCTTCTCAGTGAGGCAGGCGAACGGCGAGGGGACGCCCAGAGATATCGCACTTGCACCCGAGCAACAGGTTCAGTTGGATGCCGACACTTCGGTGGTTCTTGCGGAATTCATTCCCGACTACGTGGTGCGCGACAACCAGGTGTACACGCGCTCGCAATCGGTGGACAACCCCGCGGTCCACCTGGTTGTCGAGTCAAAGAGATCTGCCAGGCCAGTCAACATATGGCTGCCGCCGATCGAAGGCTTCGCGGAGAACGCGTTATCCACTTACGTCTTCGAACCCCAAGACCTGCAGATGGGCCATTACACCGGGCTGCAAGTCTCGCATGAACCGGGACAGTGGGGCGTCTGGAGCGGCGTCGTACTGATGGGAATCGGGTTGGCGTTTGTGTTTTACCTGGTCCACACGCGTTACTGGGTGGTGCCGGTGCGCGACGCCCATGGCCATCCGGGACTATGGGTGGGCGGCACGGCCAATCGCAACCGGGAAGCATTCGAAGAAAATTTCAAGCAGCTCGTGGAAGAAATTGAAGCCAAATTGAAGGCCGAGTCGGCGGCGCTCGCTCGGCTGCACACCATGTCAATGGCCGGGAACTGAATCCGGCAGGAGGAATACGTATGGCGCGCGCGCGAGTCGAACAGCAACCCGCTGCTGGAACCACCCTCATCGTGGGAGTGGGGCTGAGCATTGCATTCCTGCTGTTCATGGCCTTTCTGAACGTGGTGAAGAGCGGAAACCTGCTCAACGAATCGAACCTGCTGTTCGCGGCACTGATTTTTTATTCGGGAGCAGGAGCCCTGTATCTGGGTTTTGGCGTGACCGGCACCGAGTCTTACGTACGCTTTGCCTCGCTCGCAACCTGGGCTGGGCTGCTGGCCAATACCGGAGCGGTGGCGCATCGCTGGTACGCGGCTGGTCATCCGCCGTTTGCCAGTATCTATGAAATGCTACTGAGTTTCGTGTGGACACTCGCGGTGCTCACGCTAATCGCCGAGAAGCGTTTCGGCGTCAAGGTAATCGGGACGGTCACTATGCCCGTGGCCATTGTGGGCGTGGTGCTGATGCAGTTGTTACCCTCCGAAGTCCGGCCGCTGGTTCCGGCACTGCAATCGACATGGCTGCATGTGCACGTCACTCTTGCCATGCTGGCGTATGCGGCCTGCGCGCTGAGTTTCGCTCTAGCCATGATGTTCTTGATCCAGGACCAGGTGAAGACGGAGACCTTTCTTGCGGCCACCAGCTTCACATCGGTTGCGATCTATACAGCCATCGTGCTCACTCGTTTTGAGAAATGGGGGGCGCTGAACGTGATCGCGTGGGATCCGCAGCGCAAATCGGAGTTGTTCCTGGCGAAGGGCATGCGGTTGTTCGTGAGCATCCCCGACCTGGGCTGGCTGATGCTGATGGTATTCGCCGCGGTGGCCGCGCCATTCGCGATTTATGCGTACGCTCGGGCGAGGAAAGACGAAACCCTGTTCGCCACGGCCAATCGCGCGGTGTTCATCAGCATACTTCTGCAGGTAGTCGCGCTGGCGGTGTTCTTTGTACGGGTCCGCGACGGCATGTATCCATCGCTGGACGCCGACGGACTTTTTGCAACTAACCTGGCCACCAGTCCTTTCATACTGTCGGGACTTGTGGGCAGCATTTTTGTCTCGCTCATGTACCTGCTGCTCTTATGGCGGCGGGAGGACCTGCAGGAGCTCCTGCCGGATGCGGCGAGCCTGGATCGCATCACCTACAAGACGATCGCGATCGCTTTCCCGCTGCTCACTCTCATGATTGCTGCCGGCGCGTACTGGGCTAACCGGACCTGGGGATCTTACTGGAGCTGGGATCCCAAAGAGACCTGGGCGGCGATTACCTGGCTGGTTTATGCCGGCTATCTTCACATGAGGATCACGCGCGGCTGGAGAGGCCGGCGGGCCGCGTATTTCGCTATTTTAGGTTTCGCGGTCGTGATGTTTACGTTTTTCGGCGTTACTTATCTGTTGCCCGGACTGCACGCTTATGCCTGATCAGCATGATCCCATAAGAGTCGCAACTAGCAATGCTGCCGCGGCATTCTCCGCAGGCGTGCCGGGACAAGCCGGACTGGAACCAGTCCTGCCGGAACTCGCTCCAGTCACCCCCAACCGGCCCCATCCGTTCGACCTGAAGGAAGCGTCAATGTCGTCGACCCCGGTCACAGATCCAAAGCCGCATTCCATGCGGCTCAACTGGCAAGTGAAGACTGTCCTGCCAGTTGCCTTTGTTCTCTTGAACGGTCTTTTATTATTTCTTCTACTTACGCTTTCACTAAAAGACCCGGAGCGGCACGCTGTTCTGGAAATCGCGGGTGGAGGCGCGGTCGCGATTTGTGCGGTGCTGATTTTCGCTCTGGCCTACTTCGTACAAAAACCTATGGTGGAACTGCAGGAGAAGATTGCGCGCCTGGGCGAAGGCGACCTGGAAGTTCGGGTAAGTTTCTCGAACCGCAATGACGAGATGGGCGACCTGGGCCGCAACTTCAACCGCATGGTCGAGCAGTTGCGCGAGAGCCGCACCGAGATTGAGCGCCTGCACCGCACCCAGATGTCGCGCGCGGAACATCTCGCTACCCTGGGAGAACTGGCTACCGGACTGGCGCACGAGATTCGGAACCCGCTGGCCGGCATTGCCGGAGTGATCGAGATCGTAAGCCGCGACCTGCCTCCGACCAGCCCGGCACGTGCGGTGGTCAAAGACGTGCGCCTGGAGATCGCGCAAATCAACCGCATCGTCACCGACTTGCTCGAAACGGCGCGCCCGCGGCCGCCGGAAATTCGCCCGAGCGATCTCAACACCACGATCGAGCACGCGGTCATGCTCGCGCGCCAACAGGTGCTCTCGAAGCCAATCACTATCGAATTGCAGAAAGCGCCGGAGTTGCCGGCTGTCGAGCACGACGGCGACCAAATGCACCAGGTGCTGTTGAATCTGCTCATCAACTCGGTGCAGGCGATGGATCACGGCGGCACAGTTCGCGTGCAGGTCTCGGAAGATCACGGCGTGGCGAAAATCGCCGTCAGCGACAACGGAAAGGGCATTCCCGCGGATAACATTCCCAACATCTTCCGTCCGTTCTTCACCACAAAGGGAAACGGCACAGGCCTCGGTCTTTCGCTGGCGAAGCGCATCGTGGAAGATCACCAGGGGCGCATCGAGGTGGTTAGCGAGCTAGGCAAGGGAACGAAGTTTGTCATTTCGCTTCCCTTTAAGCGCCCCGCTCTGCGGATCGTTGCCTCGTAGCGCAAGTGGCAAGGTCATAGCTGGCTTTGCCGGCGTTTCTGTTGGCTCTGTGCGTCCACTTCCCGCGCTGATTTTGGGCCGTTCCCCATGCGATACAATCTTCTTATTAGATGGCTGCAGACAAGATCCTCATCGTCGATGATGAGCGCCTGGTCCGTTGGTCTCTACGGCAGAAATGCGAGGACTGGGGCTACCAGGTTCTCGAGGCAGAGGCTGGCGAACCTGGGCTGAAGCTCGCCCAAAATGAGTCTCCCGATCTCATCCTGCTCGACGTGCGCCTGCCGGATATGAGCGGTCTCGAAGTTCTCGATCAACTGAAAAAGAATGGCGACGCCCGGGCCGTGATCATGATTACCGCCGATCCGCAGCTTGATGACGTGAAAGCAGCGCTCAAGCTGGGAGCCTATGACTTTGTCGGCAAGCCTCTCGATTTTGACGAACTCCACGTCGCCATCAAGAACTCCCTGGAGACCACCAAGCTGCGCAGCGAGGTCCAGACCCTGCGCGCGGACGTGCGCCGCCGGGCGGGTTATCACCAGGTCGTCGGCACGTCGCCGAAGATGACGGAGTTGATGAGTTTCGTCCGCAAGGTGGCCTCGAGCGAAGCGACGACTATTTTGATCCAGGGCGAGAGCGGCACCGGCAAAGACCTGATCGCCAAGGCCATCCACTACGAAAGTACGCGCCAGGAAAGGCCCTTTGTCGCGATCAATTGTTCCGCGATTCCCGAGCAGTTGATGGAAGCCGAACTCTTCGGCCACGAGAAGGGGGCCTTCACCGACGCCAAGCAGATGAAGAAGGGTTTATTTGAGGCCGCCGACGGCGGAACCCTCTTCCTCGACGAGATCGGCGAACTCTCACCTCTGTTGCAAGCCAAACTGCTGCGCGTCCTGGAGGACCAGGTCATCCGCAGGGTGGGCGGTATTCGCGACATGCAGGTCGACGTGCGTGTCATTGCGGCGTCCAATCGCGACCTGGAAAAGGCGGTGCGCGAAGGAAACTTCCGCCAGGATCTTTATTACCGCCTCGCGATCATTGCCATTTTTATCCCGCCGTTACGCGAAAGGAAGGAAGACATTCTCCCGCTCGTCGACTTTTTCATCGATCGCTACAACCGCAAGTTCAAGAAATCGGTTCGTGGGATTACCGAGGACACGCGCCGCCTCTTGCTGGGACACAGTTGGCCGGGAAATGTTCGCGAGCTGAAGAATTCCATCGAACGCGCCATGATCCTGGAAGACGAATTCCAGCTCAGGCCCGTGTATCTCCCCTTTTCGGTCGCCGAGTCCGGCGGGCGCACCGTGTTCGAGCGCTCCGTCCCCGCAGACGGCGGTCAGCAGTTGCCGAATGGCCGCATGCTTCCCCGCCTGTACATTCCCGAAGGCGGCACTTCACTTGAGGAAGTTGAGCACGCCCTGGTCGAACTGGCCATGCGGCAAGCCAATAACAATCAGACGCACGCCGCCAAACTGCTCGACATCAGCCGCGATGCCTTGCGCTACAAGCTTAAGAAATTTGGCATGGTGCACGCGGAAGAAGAAACCGAAGCGGGGGAGAGCGCGGGGCGAGCTTAGCGTTTTGTCGGACTGGCGAAAACACTACCACTGCCCTGTTGGGCGCCAGCCGCAGGACGCCGCGACGCAAACACCCGTCCATAGTGCATAATGTTCGGTTTCGTCTTGCCGGAGCCGCATACCCTTATCGACCCCAAGGAGGCCCTTAATGCTGGAACCTGAATTCTATTGCTATGCTTTGCCGCGGCGCTTTGCCGTCGTTTCTTTCGCAATCATGGCTGTATTTTTACTTCTCGCCAGCGTGTCTGAACCGGCGCAGTCTCAAACTTACCGCGTCATTTACAACTTCACCGGCCAAGGCAGTGATGGGGCCACTCCGTACGGCGGGCCAATCCTGGATCGATTGGGAAATCTTTACGGCACGACGTACTTGGGCGGGAAGTACGGCGCCGGAAGTGTCTACAGGCTTTCGCCCAACGGCTCCTCCTGGACCTACGCGTCTTTGTACAGCTTTAAAGCTGGATTCGACGGCTCCGGGCCCGCTTTCGGTTCCCTCGCGTTAGACGCGAACGGCGCTCTGTTTGGAACCACCGAAGGAGGCGGATACTTCGGCACTGCCTTTGAAGTCTGCGCCTGCCCGGGCAGGGAAGTTGTCGTCCACCGCTTTGGTACCGGAACAGATGGTGCGCAACCCATAGGCGGAGTAGTTCTCGATTCAACAGGAAATGTCTATGGCACCACCAGCCTCGGGGGCGCTTTTGGCAATGGCACCGTCTTCGAAGCCAAGCGTTCCGGGCAGACTTGGATCGAGTCTGTGATCTACAGTTTCACGGGAGGGACCGACGCGGTGAATCCGGTTGCAGGCGTGACCCTGGACGCTCACGGCAATCTTTACGGCACAGCTTCGACTGGTGGCGCTTTCGGCATCGGCGCGGTGTACAAGCTGACGCGCTCGAGCTCCGGTTGGACAGAGAGCATTCTGTACAGCTTCCAGGGCCAGAGTGATGGCCAGAATCCTGTCGGCGGCGTGGTCCTGGACGGGGCCGGCAATCTCTACGGCACTACTTTTGACGGCGGGATAAATGGAGGCGGTACGGTGTACCGGCTGTCGCCTTCCGGCCCGGGCTGGACCTTTAAAACAATCTATAGCTTCACCGGCGGATACGGCGGACCTTATAACAAGCTCACGCTGGCCAACGGCAGTATTTACGGATTCACCAACGCGGAGGGTGCGAATGGCCTCGGCTCCGTGTTCAAGCTGACTCCGGGCAAGAGCGGCTGGACGTTCACCGACCTGCATAACTTTGCCGGCGGCAATGATGGCGGCTCACCCTACGGCAGCGTAGCGGTCGATAGCGCCGGCAATGTCTTTGGCACAGCGGTGATCGGCGGAACTCAGAACCAGGGCATCGTGTTTGAGATCACGCCGTAAACTCGTATCAAAGAGACTATAGCCAGTTCAGTTAAGAAGCAGCTGACGCTTACGCCTGCTTTTATTTTTGCGCGAGCAACGACTTTGCCCGCGCGAGTTCGGGCCGGTCTGAAGTGCCGCCGCTGCAGACTTTTACCAGTTGCGAGTAATACTCGCTGGCTTGCGTGGATTTTCCCGCAAGTTCGGCGGCCTGCGCGGCTCCATATAAAGCGTTGAACCGGTTCGGATCGAAGCGCAGGTCGGTCTGATATTCCGCCAGTGCCTCCAGCGGGCGTTTCATCTCCAGCAGCATGTCGGCAAGCATCTCGCGCGCCGGAATGCTGGACGGCTCCTCGCCGATCTTTTCTTCGTTGTCGGCCATGGTTCGCAAAGTGGCGATGGCTTCGTCCTGCTTGCCGGTCACATAGGCGAGCCATGCAGCCGCTTCTTTCTGGTCGCTCTCCACGGCTTCGGCAAAGTCCTTCTTGTTGTCCTTGATCAGCTTCGCGTGCAGGACCTCAATCTGGTCCACGTCTTTGCGGGCCTGTTCAAGGCTGCCGCTGCGGACCGCGCCAATGGCTCGCGCCCAATAGGTGATCGCCTGGTCTCCGGGGGAGGCTTCGGCCACGGGTTGCAACTCGGCCGCCTCCTTCCAGTGATGCAGTTCGATCTCATACTCCGCGGGAAATTTGGAGAGAGCGTAGGTGCGCGGATCGAATCCCATGCCGTACATGTCGTGCACGCCGGGCAAAGTTTTGACTTCATCGATGACCTTCTTCGCATCCTCTTCCCGGCCGCTCTGCAGGTAGGCGTAGACCAGGAAATCCATGGCGTGATACTGGTGGCCTTCGCCTCCCATGTGCATTTGCGCGCTCTTGCGGGTGGCCGCGATCGACGCCAGGTTGGAATCAATATCGTCCTGCCAGTCGCCCACTCGCGCAAAAATATGTGACGGCATGTGCAGGGCATGAGGAGCGGCAGGGGCGATCTTTGCGTAACTCCTGGCGGCCGGCAGTCCCAATTGCGCGAGCTGCGGCTTGTCGTAGGCGTGAATCAGGTAGTGCGCTACGCCAGGGTGGTTCGGTTCCGAGGCAAACAGCGGCTCGAGCACGGCCGCCGCTTTCTTGCGATTCGCAAAGCTGGTGTCGTTGTCCGGCTCCGACCCCAGCAATGAGAGCGCATAGAACGTCGCGGCCTCGTGATCGTCGGGATAACTGCGGTAGAGCCTCTCCATGGCGTTGGAGTAAGCCGTTGCACGGGCCTGGTGATCGCGCTTCGCCGAGTTGTCATAGAAGGCGTCCAAGGCATTGAGATACGCTTTCTCGCGGGCGGCCTTGGGCTTGAGAGATTTGCCCTTCTTGACCTCGGCGAGGCCCGTGTGGAGTTGCGCCGGGTTCGGACGATTCCACAGTTGGTGCCATTGGCTCATCGCGAGGCCCCACTGCGCCATCGCACAGTTCGGATCTGTGCTGGCGATCTGCTGGAATTGTTTTTCGGCTTCCTCGTACCAGAAGGAATGCAGCAATGCCACGCCGCGTTCAAACGGCTTCTGAACCGCAGGGGTGCACGAGACAGGAAAGTGCACGGTGCCCAGCTGTTCGGGGGTCATTTCCTCGTGATGATGACCTTCGTCGGCCAGTGCGGAGAAGGTTACACATACTGCGAGGATGCAGAAAAGTCCAGCAAAGCGCTTCATGGTGAGCTCCGAGAGCAGAGTCTAGACCTCGGGGTAAACCGAGGTCAACGCAAGGACGAACGGAGTGACGCGCAGTGGGGTACCGCGGGACATCGAACCGTCCCGATGCGGAATAAACGACTTACTGTATGCGGAAGCGCTCGCGAATGACGCGCTGCAGGCGCGGCTTATAAAGAATGTCGAAGGCGAATTCTTTGTCGGGGAACATGGCGAGGGCGGCGCGCTTGGCATTGGCCACCATCTCCGAAGCTTCTTCCATGGTGAGGTTGGGATCCTGGCTGAGAACCGAGGTCACCATGCTGATCATGATTTGCAGACGCCGGATTTTTCGCGCTTCTTCCTGGGCTTCGCTCTGGGTAGTGGCCTGAATCTGAGAACTGTCCTGTTCGCGCCCTTGCGGAATGTCCATTACTGCCCCCTGGGGATTCCGGCAAATGCGCCCGGACCCTGGCTCTAGTGTTTGGATGAGCCCCAGTCCACAGGTGTTGCGTTTACCCCGTTGGCTACATTGTCCGGGCAAAGACGTGGAGATGCAATCGTCTGAG
>Ga0070741_10003967_pt1 | contig 35363 bp, 31 predicted proteins | sample Coa_R1_4_FD_66440 | JGI IMG/M metagenome (GOLD analysis project Ga0070741, IMG submission 66440) | Surface soil microbial communities from Centralia Pennsylvania, which are recovering from an underground coalmine fire - Coalmine... | ecosystem: Environmental > Terrestrial > Soil > Unclassified ... | reverse complement strand
GGGGGGGGGGGGGGGGGGGGGGGGACGGGGGGGGGGGGCGGGTGGGCGCGGCGGCCCTGCGACGGCGGGGCCGCTCCTGGGCGTGCCCATCGGCGCCCGGGACGGAGGGCTGAGCGCGCGACGGCCCGGCGCACGCCTCAGGCGCCGTCGCCGCCTGCCGACAGGGCGGTCTGTGACCGCCGCCCGGCCCAGCGGGCGCTGCGACCTCACGGTCTTCGTCCCCGAGCCCGCCTCGGTCCGTGGGGCCCCGGGCGTCCTGGTCGAACTTCTTCCCCCCGGCACGGCCGCCCTCGCCGAGGTCGTCAGCCGGGCGGCCACGCCGTTCGCGGCCGTCGCCGGCCCCGGTGACCACCCCGACGTCGAGCGGCTCGCCGCCCTGGCGGAGGCGCTCGCCCTCGACCCGGTGCCCGTCCTGGCCTTCGGCCGGGCCGAGCCGCACGCCGAGGCGCCCGACCCGGCGCTGCACCCGTGGGCGTTCGCCCTCGGCGAGGGCGCCGGCGTGATCGACGGCCGCTCCCTCGCCGACGGCGCCCTGCGCAACGGCGCCAACCTGATCGGGCCCACGGCCGCCGTCGTCGTGCGCCGCGCCGCGGTGGCGCCGGGCGACGGCGCCGCGGGGCCCTTGTCCCTCTGGCTCGAACTGCTGGCCCGCGGGCCGGCGTGGTACGACCCGGCCCTCACCGCGACGACGGCATCCGACCCCGACGACATCCCGACGTGGCCCGCCGTGGTCAACGCCGCCGTTGCGTGCGGGCTGCTCGCCCCCGACGGGGCCGAGGCCGTCCTCGTGGCCCGCCTGGCTCGCCTCGCCGTCGGGGCGCGCCGCCGCCTCGAACTGGGCGCGGCGGCAGGCACGGCGCTGGCCTCCGCATCACGGGCCCTCGGTGACGCCCTCGACGCAGCCGCCGCACGCCGGCGCCGCCCGACCGTCGACGTCCTCGTCCTGGCCGACGGCGACCACACCCTCGCCCGGGCCTCGGCCGCCGGCGCCGGTTGGGCGGGGTCCGTCACCGTCGCCGACCGGTCCGGCGCCCCCCTCCCCCCTCCCGACGGCACCGTCCGGTGGGTGACGGCGGACTGGGCCGGCGACGACAGCGCCGTGCTGCTCGGCGCCGGCGACCGCCCCGTCCTCGTGGTCGCCGCCGGTGAGGTCCCCGACCTGCTCGACCCCGCGCAGCTCGACCGGGCCACCGCGGGCGCCGGGGCGGGCTTCGCCGCCGAGGTCGCCGCGCCCGCCGGGCCCGAGGTGCGCCTCGTCTCCCCCGGCGAGGGGGCCGACGCCCGCATCGGGGGCCACTCGGCCATCCGTGTGCACGCGCTGCGCCTGCGCTCGGTGCACGACGACGACTGGCTCGTCGTGGAGCCGACCGCGCCCGCCGAACCGGTCCGCTTCGTCATCGCCGCGCCCGGGTACCGCGGCGACTCCGGCGGCGTCGCCGCCATGCACCGGCTCTGCGACGTCCTCAACCGCCTCGGGCACCACGCCGTGCTGCTCCCGATCGACGGCCGCGCCGACACCCACCCGGGGTGGCGCACGCCGCTCGCCGGCCCCGCGGCGGTCGACGGGGCCGTCGTCGTCTATCCCGAGATCGTGGTCGGCAACCCGCTCGGTGCCGGCCGCGTCGTGCGCTGGTTGCTCAACCGCCCCGGCGAGGTGGCCGGCCAGGGGCTCGGCGCCGGGCCGGATGACCTCGTCGTCGCGTGGAACCGCGCCATCGACCCGGACCTGCCGCTGCTGACCGTGCCGCTGTTCGACCCCCGGCTGTTCTTCCCGAAGGACGCGCCCGGCCGCGGCGGCCTGGTGTGGCTGGGGAAGGGCCGCCTCCCGCACGGCTTCGCGCGGGCGGGGACGTCGCTCGTCACGCGCGCGTGGCCGGCGACACGCGCCGAGCTCGGCGCCGCCCTGCGCGCCGCGGACGTGCTCTACAGCTGCGACTGGATGACCGCGCTGGCGTTCGAGGCGCTGTTGTGCGGCACGCCCGTCGTGCTCGTTGGGGAACAGCGGTGGGGCCGCGACGAGCTCGTCGCCAACGGCATCATGCTCCCGGGCATGGCCTTCGAGGACGGCGACCTCGACGCCGCGCGCGCCGCCGTCCCGGGCACGGCGGCGCTGTACCGCGAGCAGGTCGACGGTGCCGCGGCCCACGTGGCCGCGTTCGCCGAGCTCGTCCAGCGCCACTTCGCACGGGGAACACGACCGCAGCCCGCGATGGCCGCTGCCGCGGCGCACGCATGATCGCCGCCACGCGCGCGGCGGCAGGAGTGGCGCCCAGTCACGTCGCGCGTGCCGACGTCGCAGAGGTCGTCGACCGCACGGCGGAGCTGTGGCGCGACCTGCGTGGCGCGCGCGTGCTGCTCACGGGGGCGACGGGGTTCTTCGGCTGGTGGCTGCTCGCCACGCTCGCCGAAGCCGACCGCCGCCTCGCGCTCGGCGTGCGCGCCGTCGCGGTGACGCGCGACCCCGACCGCTGCCGCGCCCGTACGCCCGAGGTCACGACGTGGCCGGTCGAGCTGGTGGGCGCGGACGTGCGCAGGCCGCTGCCGGTGACGGGCATGTTCGACGCGGTCGTGTGCGGGGCGGCGTCCTCGAGCGCGGCAACCGGCGCGGCGACGCCGGACGAGACGGCCGAGACGATCGTGGCCGGTGCTGCGCACACGCTCGGCGCCGCGGCGCCCTCGGGCGCGGTGCCGTTCCTCTGCATCAGCTCGGGCGCCGTGTACGGCCCGGCCACCGCGCCGGTGGCCGAGGACCACCCCCGCGACGTACCGGCCTCGCCCTACGCGCAGGCCAAACGCGCGGCCGAAGTGCTGTGCACGGGCGGCGCGGGCGCGGTCGTGGCCCGGTGCTTCGCCTTCGTCGGGCCCCACCTGCCGCTCGACCAGCACTTCGCCATCGGCAACTTCCTCGCCGACGCCGCCGCCGGGCGCGCTGTCGAGGTCGCTGGCGACGGCACGACCGTGCGCTCGTGGATGCACACGAGCGACCTGGCCGTGTGGCTGTGGACGCTGCTCCTGCGCGGCGAGCGGGGCCGCGCCTACAACGTCGGGTCCGACGTGGCGTGCTCGATCGCCGACGCGGCGGCGCTCGTGGCGCGGCTGGCGCCCACGCCGGTGCCCGTCGTCGTGCACGGGCGGGCCGCCTCGCCACCGGGCGCCGGCTCCTACTACGTGCCGTCGACGGCGCGGGCGCGCCACGAACTGGGCCTCGAGATGGCCGTCCCCCTCGATGACGCGCTGGTGCGGACGCTCGCGTGGGTGCGCGGCCGATGACCGGCGCACCGTTCGGCGACTTCTACCGCGGCCGGCGCGTCCTCGTCACGGGCGACTCCGGCTTCAAGGGCGCGTGGCTGTGCCAGTGGTTGTCGCTGCTCGGCGCCCACGCCCGCGGGTTCGGGCTCGCCCCCCCGACCTCACCCAGCCTGCACGACGAGGCCGGGCTCGCAGACCTCGTGCCCGCCCGTCGCGGCGACATCCGCGACACCGGCGCGCTGCGCGCCGCGTTGGAGTGGGCGGAGCCGGAGGTCGTGTTCCACCTCGCCGCACAGCCGCTCGTGCTGCGCTCCTACCGTGAGCCGGCGGAGACGTTCGACGTGAACGTGATGGGGACCGTGCGCCTGCTCGAGGCATGCGACCGGGCCGGCGGCGTGCGCGCCGTCGTGGTCGTGACGAGCGACAAGTGCTACGCGGACGCCGGCGCGCGTGCGCACACCGAGTCGGACCCACTGGGAGGCGCCGACCCCTACAGCGCCAGCAAGGCCGCCGCCGAGCTCGTCGTTGCCGCGTGGCGCAACACCCACGCGGCCCACGGCCCCCGCCTCGCCACCGCGCGGGCCGGCAACGTGATCGGCGGCGGCGACTGGTCCGACGACCGCATCGTCGCCGACCTGGCGCGTGCCGCGGCGTCGGGCTCGGCCGCCGTGCTGCGCCACCCGTCCGCCGTTCGGCCGTGGCAGCACGTGGTCGAACCGCTCGCCGGCTACCTCCTCCTCGGGGCGCGCCTCACGCTCGACGGCGCGCCGTTCGACCGTGCGTGGAACTTCGGCCCGGACCCCGGCACGGCACGCACGGTGCATGAGCTGGCGGCCGCGTTCGCGGCGCGGTGGGCGCACCACACCGGTGCCGAGCCGCCCCCGGCCGCGCTCGCCGAAGGCGCTGGCGCGCCGGGCGAACGGGCGACGCTCTCGATCGACTCAGCCGCAGCCGCGGCCCGCCTCGGGTGGCGCCCCGTGCTGTCGTTCGACGACGCCGTGGACCTCACCGCCGGTTGGTACGCGCGGTGGGCGACGCAGCGCCCGTTCGACGCGCGCGCGGCCATGGCCGAGCAGATCGAGCACTACCAGGCGCGTGCCGCCAGCGCCCCCGAGCCGGTGGCCCACCACCCGGTCACCCACCTCGTCCCCGCGCCGACGTAACGCCGGCGGCGCACGCCGCGTGCGTGCGGCTCAGTTCGAGGCGGCCGGGCGGCTGGCGAGCGGGGTGCGCACCATCGCGCTGTCGCCCTCGAGCACCACCTGGGCGGCGAGGCGGCTGCGCAGGTTGACCACGAGGGGGCCGAGCAGGTTGACGGTCGCGTCGTAGGGGGTGGGGCCGAGCGTGACGATCACGAACACGATCGCGTCCTCGGCGCCCGCCAGCCCGAGCCGGTCGGCGGTGGCACGGTCGATCTCCGGTGCGTAGCCCGGGAAGAAGGGCTCGGGCCGCACGACGACGAACGCCAGGTCGGGCGTGTCGAGGCAGTCGAGGAGCCAGAACGGCCCATCGGTGTCGCCCCAGGTCCCGAGGCGGAACCGGTGCGCGCCAGGGAACCCGGGCAACCCGGCGTCGAGGTAGAGCTCGGCCTGGTCGAGCACGGTCGGGTCGATCATCGTCGCGGTCACAGGGGGGGCTCCGTGGTCACTGGAGGAACTGCACAAGGGACAGGGACAGCACGTGGGCGGTGGCCTGGAGGGCCGCCTGATAGGTCAGCTGCTGGGTGGCGAGCTCGGTCTCGGCCTTGGCCAGGTCGAGGTCGGCGATCGCCGACTTCGCCTGGGTCACGGTCGTCTGGCGCGACTGCGACTGGGCGAGCAGGAGCTGGACCTCGTTCGTCCGGCTCCCGACCGTCGCCTGCGCGGTCTGCACCTGCGTGATGGCCTGTTGCACGGCATCGAGGTCGGTCGTACCGACGGCCGCGTTGTTGGTCGCGTTGGCGCTGCGCAGGTCCGAGGACAGCTGCGTGAGCACGGAGAACACGTTGTTGGCGCCGGACCCGAACACATCGGTCCCGATGACGTTCACCTGCACCGATGTGCCGGCCGCGACGGTGCGGTTGACGGCGCCGCTGTCGCCGACGTAGTTCCCGCTGGCGTCAAAGGCCGTGGTGCCGCCCGTCGTCCCACCGAAGATGGGCCGGCCGAGGTAGGTCGTGTTGGCGCTGGCCAGCAGCGACGACTTGATGCTGTCGATCTCGTTGGCGATGGCGGCACGCCCGGTCGCGTCCGTCGTACTGTTCGCCCCCTGCTGCGCCAGTTGCTGCGCCCGCTGGAGCTGCGTCATCACCGACCCGAGCACGTTGTCGGCGGTGCCGAGCCACGCCGTGCCGTCGTGGGCGTTCGACTGGTACTGGGCCAGGCGCGTCAGGTCGGCGTTGTAGGACATGACCTGCACGGTGCCGGCCGGGTTGTCGCTCGGCTTGCTGATCGCCTGCCCGCTCGCGATCTGCGTCGAGAGCGTCTCGAACCCGTCGTACGCGGTCTCGATGCCCTGCAGCATGACGTTGCCGGTGGTGCTCTGCGTCACACGGAACGACACGGCACGCCTCCTCAGCCCACCATCGAGAGCAGGGTCTGGATCGTCTGGTCCACGGCGGCCAGGTACTTGGCAGACGCCGAGTACGCCACCTGGAACTGGGTCATGTTCGCCAGTTCCTCGTCGAGGTTGACGCCCTCGGTGCTCTGGCGCTGGGCATCGGCCTGGGTCTGGATCGTCGCCGTCGCCGTGGCGTGGGTCGTCGCCGTCGCCACGTCCGTGCCCACCTGGCCGACGAACCCGCGGTAGATCGCGTCCGCCCCCGCCGGTGCGCTGCCGAGCTCGGCCATCAGCTGGGCGTTGCTGCCGTCGCCCGGCCCCGCCGACGGTGCACCGGCGGCGATGCCCGCGCCCGTCATCCCGGCGGCCACGGCCAGCGTGCCCGCACCGGTCCCGGCGAACAGGGGCTGTCCCGGCGCGGACGCCTGCGCCGGCGTCCCTACGCCGCTCCAAGTCACGCCTGCGGCCTGCTGGGTGTTGACTGCGTTCTTCAGCGCGACGGCGGCGCCGTCGAGCTGCGCCAAGTACCCGGGGATCGTGCTGTTGACGCCGCGGACGAGGGCGCCGAGCTCGCCGCCGGCTGCCACCGTCGACGCATCGGGCCACGTGAGGCTGACCATGCCGGTCGACGGGTTGGTCGACGCCGAGATCGTCGACGACGACGTCCCCTGCACGAGCAGCTCCGAGCCCATCAGCACGTCGAGTGACCCGTTGGCCTCGGCGCGCACGGACACGCCGGCCAGCTGGGCCAGCTTCCCGATCAACGTCGAGCGCTGGTCGGCCAGCCCCGTCGCGTCCGAACCGCCCGCCTGGGCGCCGACGACCTCGCTGTTGAGCTGGGCCACCTGCGCCGCCAGCTGGTTGACCTGCTGGGCGTCGCTCAGCGCGCCCGCCGTGGCGCCCGACCGCACCTGCGCCAGTGCCGACGAGGTCTGGTTGAACGCGGCGGCGACCGACGCGGCGGTCGACACCAGGGTGGCGCGGGCCGCCTGGTCGGTCGGGTTGTTGGCGACGGCGTCCCACTGCGACCAGAACGACGCCAGCTGGCTCGAGATCCCGCTCGTGCCCGGCTCGCTCAACGCGGCCTGGGCCTGGTTGAGCAGCGACTGGGTCTTGCTCGCGTCGGCGGCGCTGCCCTGGGCGGCGATCGCCTGGTCGTCGGCGTTGGCGTCGACGAGGCGCGTCGTGCCGACGATGATCACGCCCTGGCCGCTGCCGCCGCCCGCCATCAGCAGCGTCGGTGTCGGCGCCGGCTGGGACGCCAGGTTGACCCGTTCGCGAACGTACCCGGGCGTCGACGCGTTGGCGATGTTGTTGCCCGCGACATCGAGCTCTTCGCGCGCCGCCTGGATCCCGCTCAGCCCGACGCCGATCGCGGCGAACTCGCTCCCCACGGGCTACAGCCTCCCGTCGACGAAGCGGGCGCCCACGGGGGCGCCCGACGATGCGCCGACCGGGGAGTAGGTGTGGGCCATGGGGCGGTCGGCGGACTCGCTCAACCAGTCCAACGCCTCCTCCACGGCGCGTGCGCCCTGGCTGAGCAGGTCGCGGTTCACCCGCGCGATCCCCTTCAGCTCTTCGGCGGTCGTGAGGAACGCGGCGCGGTGCTGTTCGAGGATGCCGTCCCACGGCTCCGGGGCCGCGGCGGCGAGCTCGCGCAACGTGCACCCCGGGTCGAGGCCCAGCTGCTCGGCGGCAGCACCCACGAGGACGGCCCGCAGCAGCTCCACCTGCTTCACCTCGGCGAGGACGTACTCGACCTCACGCGTGACCGCGGGGAGCCAGCGCGTGCGGCCGGCGGCCAGCACGAGCTGCTCGACTTCGAGCTTGCAGAGCAGCAGGTCCAGCAGTTGGCGTTCGCGCCACAAGATCTGCGAGACCTCGTCCAAGGACACGCCAAGGCTCCCTCTCGGGCGGGCTCTCCGCCCCACGAGCCCATCTGTCGGCCGGTGGCGGGCCCACGTGAGCGCTACGGAGCGTGGTGGCGCGACCCGCTCAGCACGGCGCACGGGCTGCCGATAGCCGCCGCAGCCCCATCCGGAGGGAGCCGTGGCCCCGCACGCCGTCATCGTCATCGACCCGTCCGACCCGTCGCCCGCGCCGGACCTGCGCGACGCCGGCGCCGACGTCGTCGTTGGCGCGCCCGCACCGGTCATCGACGGGACCGGCGCAGACGTGGTCGTCGTCGTCCGCGGGGGCATCGCGCTCCCCGACGGGTGGCTGGCGCCGATGCTCGAGCCGTTCGCCGACCCGTGGGTCGCCGCCGTGGGGCCGATGTTCGATGCCGGGCCGCCCGCCCAGCGACTGGGCATGCAGGACGCGCCGCCTGAGGTCGCCGACGCCGTCCACGCCGCGCTGCGGCTCGACGGGAGGTGCTTCGCCGTGCGCGCCGCGACGGCACGCGCCGTCGGTGGATTGCGCACCGGTGCCCACCTCGCCGGGATCGAGGCCGACGACCTGTGCCGCCGCCTGGCCGCGGCCGGCCACGCCATCCGCGTGGTGGAGTCGGTCCACGTCCACGCCGAGGGGGGCGGGGAGCCCGAGCCGGCGCCCGACGCGTTCGCCGACGTGCTCACCGCCGAGATCGCCCACCTCGCCCGCGTGTCGGCGGCCGGCCGTGGCGGGCCGCTCGTGTCGGCCGCGCTGATCGTCAAAGACGAGGAGGAGAACCTGCCCGCGTGCCTCGCCAGCCTGTCGGGGCTGGTCGACGAGGTGGTGGTCTACGACACCGGTTCGACGGACCGGACGGTCGAGATCGCCCGGGACGCGGGGGCGCGCGTCATCGAGGGGTACTGGGACGACGATTTCAGCCGGGCGCGCAACGAGGCCATCGAGAACTGCCGAGGCGAATGGGTCCTCTCCATCGACGCCGACGAGGTCGCCACCGGCAACCCGAGCGCGGTGCGCACCGCCCTGGAGGTCAACTGGGGCGTCGACGTGTTGTTGGTGCAGATCACCAACATGTTCGGTGCGGGCCAGGCGACGCGCTCGGGGCTCGACCACTTCGGGCCGCGCCTGCTGCGCCGGTCCCGGTGCCGTTGGCGCTACCGGCTCCACGAGCAGCCCTGGTGCCCCGAGGGCACGCCGCCCATCCGCGGGAGCAGGATGAGCCACCTGCGGATGCTGCACAAAGGCTATGTCGACGAGGCGGCGTTCGGCCGCGACAAGCACGCCCGCAACATCCGCGTGGCCGAGGCGGGCGTCGCCGAGCTGGTCGACCCCTCGCCCGCCGAGCTGGCCGCCAACCTCGTCAACCTGGGCCGCTCCTACAACTGCGCCGGGCGCAGCGAGGACGCGCTCGCCTGCTACGAGCGCGTGATCGCCATCGACGCCCCGATCGGGTACCGGCGCACGGCGCTCAGCCATGGGTTCGAGTCGCTGATGCTGCTCGAGCGCCTCGACGAGGCCGAGGAGTGGCTGGCGCTGCTGCGCGAAGCGGCGACGGAGTCCAACACCATCCCCCGCTACCTCGAGGGGATGCTGCGCTTCCGGCGCGGCGACCTCCCCGGCGCACTCGAGCTGTTCCGGGGGATCGAGGTCCTCGCTGACGACGACGGCACGGCGCGTGGCATCGACTTCCTCGCCAAGGTCCGGGGCATGGCGCACCTGGCGAACGGCGATTGGGCCGAGGCGCTCGACTGCCTCACGCTGGTCGCGACCAGCGGGTCGCCGCCGGCGTGGGGGCCGATGGTCGTCGCCGCCGCCATGGCCGGCGCCGACCTCAGCGTGGTCACGTCGTTCGTGACCGACGAGTCGCTCATCGCCGCGTGCGCGGAGCTGGTCAGCTCCCTGCCGGTGCTGGCCCCACCGTTCCTCGAGCAGCTCTGGGAGCGCTTCCCGGGCGACCCCCGCATCCTCGGTGCCGCGGCCCGGCTGGGCGCCCAGCTCAGCGTGGGCCGCGCCCTCGACTGGTCCGCCCGCCTCCGCGCCGCCGGCGTGGCCGAGCGGTGCCCGCTGCGGGCGATCGTCGCCGACGAGGCCACGGCCCCCGCCGAGCGCCTGCGCGCCGCCGCCGTGCTGGAAGCCGCGTTCGGGGAGCACCAGCCCGACGGCCTGGTCGGCGGGATCTCGTCGCTGCTCGGGCCCGACGAGCGGGCGGCGGTGGGCGCCGAAGTCGCCCAGCTGTGCCCGCGCCTCGGTGCCTCACTGCTCGCCGCCTGAATTCCACCGCCCGCGATTTTCGGCGGGAGGCCGCTCAAGTCAGGCGGCCGTCCACCGATGACCCAGCAGTCGCCGTGCCATAGCCCACGGGGGCCCCCAATGGATTGGGGATCGGAAACCTTCAAGGAGGAGCCCAACCATGGGCATGACCGTCAACACCAACGTCAGTGCCATCAACGCGGCCCAGAACCTCGAGGCCAACCAGATGGCCGAGAGCAACTACCTCACGCAGCTGTCTTCGGGCCACCGCATCAACAAGGCATCCGACGACGCTGCGGGCCTCGTGATCGCCGAGGACCTCGCCAGCCAGGTCAGCGGTTACCAGCAGGCCACCAACAATGCCCAGGACGGCATCAGCCTCGTGCAGACCGCTGAAGGCGCGCTCAACGAGACCACGTCGATCTTGCAGCGCATCCGTACGCTGGCGATCGAAGCGTCCAACGCCACGACCGACAGCACCGGGCTCACCGCCATCAAGTCCGAGGTCGACCAGTCGGTCCAGGAGATCGACAACATCGCCAACAGCACCAAGTACGGCACGCTGTCGCTGTTCGGGAGCGGGACGTCGCAGGCCATGTTCACCTTCCAGGTGGGCGCCTACGCCGGCCAGGTCATCGCCGTGCAGGTGTCCGGTGCCAACTCGGCCGCCCTCGGCGTCAGCAGCCTCGACAGCTTCTTCAGCATCGTGAGCTCGACGCAGTTCAGCTTCTCTGCGGCGATGATCTCGACGATTGACGCAGCGATCAACGTCGTGACCGGCCTGCGTGGCCAGCTCGGCGCCTACCAGAACGAGCTGCAGCACGCCATCAACAACCTCAACGTCGGCGTGCAGAACCTGTCGGCCGCCGAGTCGACGATCCGTGACACGGACATGGCGTCGACGTACTCGAACTTCACCAAGGAGCAGATCCTGGTGCAGACCTCGACGGCGATGCTCGCCCAGGCCAACAACCTGCCGGCAGCCGTCCTCAAGCTGATCGGCTGATACCGACGGCTCAGATGTCGCGTCGCAGGGGGCCGGTGGCGACCGGCCCCCTGTCGCGCGCCGGGCACGGTGAGGACCAATGAGCATCAGCTCGAACGGCAACAGCCTCGTCTTCAACGGGCTGTCCTCAGGGATCAACACCACGGCGGTCATCAACGCCCTCATGCAGGTCGCGGCCCAGCCGCAGCAGATGCTGCATGCAGAGCAGACGGTGGCGACGACGCAGATCACGGCCTACCAGGCGCTCAACACTGCGCTGCAGTCGGTCACGAGCGACGCGCTGCTCCTGACCCTCCCGACCGGGTGGAAGGGGACGGCGGCGACCTCCTCCGACGATACCGTCGCCACCGCGGCATCGACGTCGGCAGCGGTCGGCGGCGCGTTCACGTTCAGCGTGGGCAACCTGGCCACGTCGTCGTCGCTGATCTCGTCGGCATCGGTCGCGTCGACGTCGACGACGGTCACCTCGGGCAACCTGCTGCTCAGCCAGGCCTCAGGCCTGGGCTTCTCCGGGCTCGCCGGCGACCAGGTGCTGGCGACCGGGTCCCACACGCTCACCGTCACGACGGCGACGACGGGGGCGAACCTCACGGGCACCACCGCGGTCGCGGCGTCGACGACGATCACGGCGGGGAGCAACGACTCGCTCGCCTACACCGTCGACGGCGTGCCGAAGACGGTGACGATCGCGCCGGGGACCTACGGGCCAACCCAGCTGGCCGCCGCCGTGGCGGCTGCCTCCAACGGTGACTTCACGGCGACGATCAACGGCAACGGCGACCTCCAGCTCACGACCACCGCCCAGGGCAGCGCCCACAGCGCGTCGGTCACCGGCGGCACCGCGCTCGCTGCGCTCGGGCTCACCGGGGGCACCTCGGGCACCGGCACCGACGGCGCCGTCAACCTCGACGGCGGCCCGTCCGTAACCGTGAGCGACGCCCACGCGGGCGCACAGCTCTCACTCACCTCGGGCACGGGGGGCACGGTGACGGCGACGCTCGCCGGCGGCCTCACCGCAGGCGCCACCACGCTGTCGAACGTGTCGACGGCGAGCGGGAGCCTGTCCGACGTCATTGCCGCCATCAACGGCGCCAACGCCGGGATGACGGCGACAGCCGTGGGCGTGGGCAACAGCTACCGGTTGCAGCTCACGTCGACGACCACGGGCGCGGCGTCGTCGCTCACGCTCAGCCCGACGGCGTTCCTCGGCTCGCTCGGCACGCTGACCACCCTCCAGGCCGGGCAGGACGCCCGCCTCACGGTCGGCTCCGGCCCGAACGCCTACCAGGTCACGTCGCCGACCAACCAGGTCGGCAACGCCCTGCCCGGCGTGACCATCAACCTCCTCAAGGCGGGCACTGGCCCGGTCACGATCAGCGTGGGCGCCGATTCGAGCGGCATGGCCGCCAAGGTCCACAACATGATCAGCGACATCAACAGCGTGATCACGCAGGCGAAGGCGGCGACCGCCTTCGACCCCAACAACGCCGTCAACACCGGGCCGCTCCTCGGCGACAACACGGTCGAGGGCCTGGCCAGCGGGCTGACGCAGGCGGTGACCGGCGCGGTGGCGGGGTCGGGGCTCGGTGACGCGTCGGCGGTCGGGATCACGGTCAACACCGACGGCACGCTGGCGTTCGACCAGGACAGGTTCAGCGCAGCCATGGCGGCCAACCCGCAGGGGGTCGCCGACCTGTTCCAACGCCTCGGCGGCAACGGCATCGCTCAACAGGTCAGGACCTTCGCCGATGGGATGAGCAACCCCACGACAGGCGCCATCACCGCCGCAATCCAGGGCTCACAGGCGACGGTGGCATCGCTCGCCGACCAGATCACCGCCATGCAGCCCCTGCTCGACATGCAGCGCCAGCAGCTCACGCTCGAGTTCACCCAGATGGAAACGGCCCTGTCCCAACTGAACGCCCAGAAGACGGCGCTCGGCCTCTAAGCGACACACTCAGGAGACACGGATGTCCATGACGACGTCGACCAACGGCAAGCACCAGGCGGTGCGCGCCCGTTACATCAAAGACACGGTCGAGACGATCCCACCCAGCCGCCTGGTCACCATGCTCTACGACGCGCTGGTCACCAACCTCGACATGGCCGAGCGGGCCATCGCCGCCCACGACCTGCACACGGCCAACCGCGGCCTGGTCAAGGCGCAGGCGATCCTCATCGAGCTGCGCAGCTCGCTCAAGCCGGAGCTGTGGTCGGGCGGCCCGCGCCTCGCCGCGCTGTACGAGTACCTCATCCGAGAGGTCGTACAGGCCAACGTGGGCAAGGACGCCAAGGCGGTCAAGGCCTGCCGCGAGCTGATCGAGCCCCTGCGCGACGCATGGCACGTCGCCGCCCGGGAGGTCGCCGCCAAGGCATGAGCGCCGACAACCGCTGGTACTCGGTGCTCGACGACCTCGACAGCCACCTCGCGTGGCAGGAGCAGGCACTGGCCGAGGGCCATGCGGACCTGATCGTCGCGTTCGCCATGCCGCCCGGGCTCGGGCCGCTGCCGCCGAACCTGGAACCGAGGATGCACCGCCTGCGCCTGCGCGCCGACGAGCTCGTCCGCGAAGTGACCGCGCGGCGTGACGCGGCCGCGTCCCATCTGGCGTCGTTGCCGCGCCCCCCGCGGGCGTCTGCACGGCCCCCTGCCTGCTACATCGATACGACCGGTTAGGGCCACAAGCACCACTCTCCGCGCTCAGGTCGCCCGGGCTCCGTCCGACAAGGTGCGCCGAGCAAGGATCGCTCACCCCCCACCGCCATGGAACAGGCTGCACCCTGGAGTGGTCGATGGCGCTCGGTCGAGCGGACGAGATGCTGGACAGCCTCAGCAGCCTGCCCGTGCTGCCGCCCCTGGCCGATGAGCTCGTCTCCATGGCGATCTCGTCGGAGGGCGGCTTCGAACGTGTCCTTGCCGTAGTCGAACAGGACCCCGTCCTCGCGGCCATCGTGCTGCGCATGGTCAACTCGGCGGCGTTCGCGCTGTCGGCCGAGGTGACCGAGCTCTCCCGTGCGGTCGTGCTGCTCGGGGCCGCGCACGTGCGCTCGCTCGCACTCGCCGCAGCCATGAGCGCGCTGTCGGCGGTCCCTGACGCCGACGAGCGGTTCGCCCATTCGTTCAGCACGGCGTGCACGGCGCGGCTGGTCGCCGTGGCCGGACGGGCCACGTGGGAGGAGACGGCCTTCGCCGCCGGCATCCTCCACGACATCGGCGAGCTCGTCGTCGTCGCCCTCGACGCCGAGCCTGCTGAGGACGGCCTCAACGCCACCGCGCGCATCGCCATCGAACGCACGTCGCTCGGCACCGACCACGCCGAGCTCGGGGCCGCCCTCGCCCGGCGGTGGTCGATCCCTGAGGTCCTGTGCGCGCCGATCGAGGGCCATCACGGCGACATCCCGCACATGGCCCTGCCCGCCGAACCGACGGGTGAGGCGCTCACCGCGATCGTGGCGGCAGCCGAGTGCGTCCTCGACGAGCTCGACGGGACGGCGCACAGCGACGGTCGCTCCGCGGCCGATGCGCTGCTGGCGCTCGGCCTCGGCGACCCCGACGCGATCATCGCCCGGGCGGGCGCCGTGCGCGAGGCGCACTTCTCCGCCATGGGCATGGCGACGGCCGGAGCGCAGCGGTGATGGAACCCACCATCGACGTCCTCCACGCCGCCCTCAACGGCCTGATGGCGCGCCAGTCGGTGATCGCCAACAACATCGCCAACGCCTCGACCCCGGGCTTCAAGGCGTCGCAGGTCAGCTTCGAAGCCGCGCTGCGCCAGGCCATGCAGGCCGGGACCGCACCCGCGACGGACCCGTCCGTCGTGTCGCCGACGATGGCCGCCCCGAACCAGGACGGCAACAACGTCAACCTCGAGGGCGAAACGCTGTCGCTCGCCGAGACGGAGCTGCGCTACCAGGCGATGGTCGACGCGGTCAACGGCCAGTTCCAGGTCCTCAACACCTCGATCCAAGGGTGAACATGAGCAGCCTCTTCCCTGTCTTCTCGGTGTCCGGTTCCGGCCTCGACGTGTACAAGACGTGGCTCGACGCCGTGTCGGACAACGTCGCCAACGCCGACAACTCGTCATCGACCAGCGGGCCCGCGTTCCAGGCGCGCTACATCGTCGCCCAGGACGTCCCCGGCGGGACCGACGGCACCGGTGCCGGGGTGCGCGTCGCCGGTGTGGCGTACGGCCCGGCCGCCGGCATCGAGGTCTACGACCCGAGCAACCCGCTCGCCGACGGCAGGGGCATGGTGCGCAAGCCCGAGATCGACATGGGCGAGCAGCTCACCGCCCTCATGATCGCCGAGCGCGGCTACCAGGCGAACCTCGCCGTCGTGAGCCGGGCCGAAGGCGCCTACCAGGCTGCGCTCACCATCACGCCCGGGCGGGGTTGATGGCGATCGCCCCCATCGGCGGTGCGGGCTTCACGATGCCCGCGGCGCCCGTCACCCCGAGCGCGACCGAGACGACGGGGTCGAGCCCGGGCGGGTTCGGCAACGCGCTGGTGCACGCGCTCGACGGCGTGGCCAACGCGCAGGCCAACGCCGACCAGGTGGCGTCGCTCGCCGCAACCGGCGACCTCACCAACGTCCACGACCTCACCATCGCCACATCGGAGGCCGAGCTGGCCACATCGTTGACCACCGCCGTGCGTGACAAGGCGGTCGCCGCCTTCAACGCCATCATGTCGATGCCCGTCTGATGGCGGACCTCCTCGCCGACGCACGCACGCGGGCCAACGCCGTCCTCGGCGGGTTCTCGCCCGGCCAGAAGATGATGACGGTCCTCGCCGTCGTCGCGCTCGTGGTCGGCGGCGTCATGTTCACCAAGTGGGCGGGGCGCCCGAGCTACGCGCCGCTGTTCAGCAACCTGGCGCCGTCCGATGCGGCGTCGATCACCAGCAAGCTCACGAGCGACAAGGTGCCGTACCACCTCACGGACGGCGGCGCCACGGTGATGGTGCCGGTCAACCAGCTGTACGGCGAGCGCATCAAGCTGGCCGCCGCCGGCCTGCCGGGCAGCAGCCAGTCGGGCTACTCCCTGCTCGACAAGCAGGGCATCACGACATCGCAGTTCACCCAGCAGGTGGACTACCAGCGGGCGCTCGAAGGCGAGCTGGCCAAGACGATCACGTCGATCAACGGCATCAACGCGGCCAGCGTGCACCTGGTGATCCCGCAGCAGGACGTGTTCGCCGACTCGTCGGCACAGGCGTCGGCGGCCGTGCTCGTGTCGCTCATGCCCGGGACGTCGCTCAACGCCACCCAGGTGCAGGCCATCGTCCACCTCGTCGCCTCGAGCGTCGAAGGGCTGGCGCCCAACAACGTCACGGTCACCGACGACAAAGGCGACGTCCTCGCTGCGCCCGGGACCAACGGCAGCCAGACGGCGGCGGGCGATTCGCAGCAGCAGCAGACGCAGGCCTTCCAGTCGGCAGTGGGGACCTCGCTGCAGGACATGCTCGCCCAGGTCATCGGGGCCAACCACGCGGTGGTGCGCGTGACCGCCAACCTCGACTTCGACCAGAAGGCCTCGACGACCGAGACCTACCCCAACAACAAGCCCGTCCCCCAGAACCAGACGACGACGCAGGAGTCCTACACGGGCCAGGGCAACCCGCCCGTCGGCGGCACGCTGAGCGCCAGCCCGACGTCGCTGCCGCAGTCGAGCGGCGGGCAGACGACCTACAGCAGCCAGCAGAACGCCACCAACTATGCCGTCGACAAGGTCACCCAGCAGATCGTCCAGGCGCCGGGGACGGTCAGCCGCCTGTCGATCGCCGTGGCCGTCGACAGCAACGCCAAGGGCGTCGATGCGACGACGATCAAGCAGCTCGTGTCCGCGGCCGCCGGCATCCAGCCGAGCCGGGGCGACACGGTCGACGTGGCCGTCGTGCCGTTCGACACGACGACGGCCAAGCAGGCGCAGAAGGAGCTCAAGTCCGCGGCGGCCGCCAAAGCGCAGTCGAAGCTGATGAACGAGGCCAAGACCGCGCTCATGGTGCTCGTGCTGCTCGCCGTCGTCGGCGCCGTGCTGCGCAGCGCCAAGCGGTCACCGCAGCGCCTGCCGCTGCCCATCGGGCCGGAGCTCACGCTCGGGCCGGCGGCGCGCGGCCTGGCCCCCGCCGGGACGTACGGCAGCGAGGCGGCGGGCCCCGGGCGCTTGGAACCGATGACCAAGCCGCAGGCGGAGCTGGCGGCGGCGGACATGTCGCGCCAGCTCAACTCCGCCCAGCCCGAAGAAGTCGCCAGCCTGCTCCGCGACTGGATGACCGAACGGACCAACGCGTAGGACGATGCCGCTCTCCGGATCGCAGAAAGCCGCGCTCGTGCTGCTCCACCTCGGGCGTGACCAGACCGCCGCCGTGCTGTCCTCGATGGGCGACGACGAGGTCGAGTCGCTGATGAGCGAGATCGCGCGCATGGGCCGCGTGCCCGACGAGCTCGTCACCGAGGTCATGGAGGAGTTCGTCGGCGCGACATCGCCGTCGGGGGCCACCGGCGGCATGGGCTTCGTCCGCGACGTGCTGGCGCGCGGGCTGCCGCAGAACCGTGCCGAGGCGCTGCTCGAGCGCATCCAGGACCCCGTGCAGCCGTTCAGCTTCATCGTCGGCGCCGACCGCCGCCAGGTGGTCACCTTCCTCGCCGAGGAGCACCCGCAGACCATCGCCGTCGTGCTCATCCACCTCCCCGCCGGCACGGCCGCCGACCTGCTGGCCCAGCTGCCGATGTCGCTCCAGGGCGAGGTGGCCAAACGCGTCGCCACGCTCGACCGGCCCTCGCCAGAAGTGGTCGCCGTCGTCGAGGCAGAGCTGCAGAAGCGCCTGGCCTCGATGAGCCGAGGGCGCAGCTCGGCCCCGTCGGGCGGGATCACGCCGCTGGTCAACATCCTCAACCGCGCCGACCCCTCGACGGAGAACCGCGTCCTCACCTCGCTCGACTCGCTCGCCCCCGAGCTCGGGCAGGAGGTCCGGCGCCACATGTTCGTGTTCGCCGACATCGTGAAGCTCGACGACCGCGCCGTGCAGGCCGTGATGCGCGAAGTGCTCACCGCCGACCTGGCGCTCGCCCTCAAGGGGGCGACGGAGGAGGTGCGCGACAAGATCATGCACAACCTCTCCGAGCGTGCGTCGCAGAACCTCGCCGAGGAGATCGAGCTGCTCGGACCGGTCCGTGCCCAGCAGGTCGAGCAGGCCCGTGACGTGATCATTACCGCCATCCGGGCGCTCGAGGAAGCCGGGACGATCGTGGTCAGCAGGGGGGCCGATGACCTCATCGTTTGACGCCGTGTGGCTGGCCGAGCTCGACCCGGCCGACGTCGCCCGGCCGCGCGGGTCGCGGCGCACGGGCGCCGTGTTCAACGACGCGCGCGCCGACGCAGTGCGCGCCGCGGTGGCCAGGGCCGCAGCCGAGGCGACGCGCCGCGGGTTCCGCGACGGCCACGACGCGGGGTTCAAGGCCGGCCACCGCGAGGGCGTGCGCGCCGCGCGCGACGAGACGCGCGCCGCGGTCGCCGCGCTCCACGCCGCGGCCCTCGACATCCAGCAGCGCGCCGCGACCGACCTCGCCGAGGCCTCGCGCGCCATCGCCACCGCGGCGCTGGAACTTGCCGAAGCCGTCATCGGGCGCCACCTCGCGGTCACCGACGACCCGGGTGCCGAAGCGCTGGCCCGCGCCCTGGCGCTGGCGCCCAGCGTGCCGCTCACCGCCCGGATGCACCCCGAGGACGTGGCCCTGATGGACGCCTCCCTGCTCCCCGACGACGGCAGGGTCACGCTCGTGAGCGATCCGTCCATCGAGCGCGGCGGCTGCGTGCTCGAGGGCGGTGCGACGACCATCGACGCCCAGATCGGCCCCGCCCTCGACCGCGCCCGCCAGGCACTGCTCGACGACGACGGGGCGCTGGCATGACGAGCGTGACCGACCTGCTCCACCGGGCCACCGTCGCATCGGCGCCGCGCCGCACCGGCCGCGTGTCGCGCGTCGTCGGGCTGAACCTCGAAGTCGAGGGCCTCGACGCGGGCATCGGCGACGGCGTGGTGGTGGACACGGCCAACGGGCCGCTCCACGCCGAGGTGGTCGCCATCACCGACGACCGGCTCACGTGCATGCCGCTCGGTGAGCTCACCGGGATCCGCGCCGGGACGCCGGTCATTGCGTCGGGGGGCCGCCTCACCGTGCCGGTCGGCACGCGCCTGCTGGGGCGGGTGCTCGACGGGCTCGGCCGCCCCATCGACAGCGGCCCCCCGCTCGACGGGCTGGCGCGCGTGACGATCGACGGGAGCGCCCCCCACCCGCTGCGGCGCTCGACGATCCAACAGCAGCTGCCCCTCGGCGTGCGCGCCCTCGACACCCTCGTCCCGTGCGGGCGTGGGCAGCGCCTCGGCATCTTCGCCGGCTCGGGCGTGGGCAAGTCGACGCTGCTGTCGATGATCGTGCGCGGCACCGAGGCCCCCGTGTCGGTGCTCGCCCTCATCGGGGAACGCGGCCGCGAGGTGCGCCAGTTCCTCGACCAGGACCTCGGGCCTGAGGGCCTGGCCCGGTCCGTCGTGGTCGTGGCCACGAGCGACGAGCCCGCTCTCGTGCGACTGCGCGCCGCGTTCACGGCGACGCGGATCGCCGAGTGGTTCCGCGAACAGGGCCTCGACGTCGTGCTGTTGATGGACAGCCTCACGCGCTTCGCCATGGCCCAGCGCGAGGTGGGCCTGTCGGCCGGCGAGCCGCCGGCGACGCGCGGGTACCCGCCGTCGGTGTTCGCGCTGCTGCCCCGGCTGCTCGAGCGGGCCGGCACCGGCGAGCGAGGGAGCATCACCGGCCTCTACACCGTCCTCGTCGAGGGCGACGACATGAACGAGCCCATCGGGGACACGGCCCGCTCGATCCTCGACGGCCACATCGTGCTGTCGCGGCGGCTCGCCAGCGCTGGCCACTACCCGTGCATCGAGGTCCTCGACTCGGTGTCCCGCGTCGCACCGGCGATCCTCACGCGCGAGCAGGTCGCGGCTGCAACGGAACTGCGCCGGCTGCTCGCTGCTGAACGCGACGCGCGCGACCTCGTCGACATCGGCGCGTACGTCCCCGGCTCGAACCCGACGGTCGACCGGGCGCTGGCGCTGAGCAACGGCATCGGCGCGTTCCTGCGCCAGCCCAGCGACGACACGGTGCCCGTCGACGACAGCTGGTCCTCGCTCCTGTCGCTGGTCGGCGGTGGCCGGTGAAGCGCTACCGCTTCCGCCTCGAGTCCGTCCTGCGCGTCCGGCGCCTCCAGGAGGACGTGGCGCGCGCCGCCCTCGCCGAGGCGACCGCCGCCGTCGCGGCCGCCGCGGCCGCCCAGGCGCACGCCGCGGAGTGGCTCGACGGCCTGCGCGCCGAGCCTGCACCGGATAGCGCACCGGCATGGGAAGCCGCACGGGTCGTCCAGCTGGCGGCGGCCGAGGAACTGGCCGCCCGCGGCGTCGAGCTCGACGGGGCGCGCGCCGAGCAGCGCAACCGCCGGGCCGTGCTGGCCGAGGCCCGCACCCGCGTGCGCGCCCTGGAACGCCTCGACGAGCGCCGCCGGGCTGAGCACGAGCGAGAAGTGGCGCGCCAGGACGAGCGGGCGGCGGACGACCTCGTGACGTCGCGCCACGGGCGGAGGACGGCGTGAACGGGCCCGACGTCACCGCTGCGATCGCGGACGTCGCGTCGCGCATCGCCCAGATCCAGGCGCGCGTCGGCGCCACCACCCAGGCACCGGCGCCGTCGTTCGCCGACACCCTCGCCGGCGCCATGTCGGGCACCGGTGCGACCACCTTCGGTGCGGCGATGGCCGCCCCACCGCCCGCCGTGACCGGCGACGCCGTGGTGGCGCACGCGGCGCGCTACATCGGTGTCCCCTACCAGTGGGGCGGGACGGACCCGAGCACGGGCCTCGACTGCTCGGCGCTGGTCCAGCGGGTCTACGCCGAGCTCGGCGTCACCCTGCCCCGCGTTGCCGCCGACCAGGCGCGGGCGGGCGCGCCCGTCGCATCACTGGCCGACGCCCGCCCGGGCGACCTCGTCGCCTTCGGGTCGCCGGCCGACCACATCGGCATCTACATCGGCGACGGCAAGATGATCGACGCCCCGCACACGGGGTCGACGGTCCGTGTCGACGACGTCGGCCAGCCCACGGCGATCCGCCGGGTGACGGGCGCGGACGCCCAGTCCCCGGTGGCGCAGTACGGGCCGCTGTTCGCTGCGGCGACGGCGCGCTACGGGCTCCCGTCGGGCGTGCTCGCCGCCGTGGCCCAGGTCGAGTCGGGCGGCGACCCCGGGGCCGTGAGCCCGGCCGGCGCAGAGGGGCTCATGCAGATCATGCCGGGGACGGCGCAGGGCCTCGGGGTCAACCCCTTCGACCCGGCCCAGGCGGTCGACGGTGCGGCGCGGGTGCTCGAGGGCAACCTCCAGCACTTCGGCTCGCTGCCGCTCGCCCTCGCCGCGTACAACGCGGGCGCGGGCGCGGTCGAGCGCGCCGGCGGCGTGCCGGACTACCCGGAGACCCAGGCGTACGTGCAGAAGGTGCTGTCGATCGCAGGAGGCGCGTCATGACCAGGACCACCGCCATCGCCGAGGGCGGTCGCGCCGCGGTCGCCCAGCCCAGCGCGCAGGACCACTCGGGCGCGGCGTTCGACGGCGTCGTCGCCATGCTCCTCGGGTCCGCTCCGGCGGCCTCGCAACCGGCGCCCGCCGGTGGGGGGACGGGCGCGTCGAGCGATGACGGGAGTGACGGCACGGGCGGCGGTGTCGAGGCCGTGGGCGGCACCACGGACGTGACCGCAGGCAGCGTGGCGCAGGCCGCCGCGCCGGGCCCGGTCGCGGCCGGCATGCCCGCCAACCTCGCCGCCCTCCTTGCTCCCGGCGCTCCCGGCGCGACAACCGGCGCCACGCCCGGCCAGCTGCCGGGCGACCAGCTGCCCAGCGACCAGTTGCCCGCCGATGTGGCGGCCGCACTGCTCGCGCCCGGGCCGATGGCGGGCGCGGCGCCGGGGCAGGTGCCCGGAGACCAGCCGCCGGGCGCCCCGTCCGCGCTGGCCGGGCCAGGCGCCCTCGCCAACCCCACCGGCCCCGGACCGGCCCTCCCGGCGGCCCCGACGATGCCCGCCCCCGGGAGCGCCCCGGGCCCGACCGCATCACCGCCCACCTCGGCAGGGGCGCAGTTCGCCGGGCCGGTCGGCACCCCCCAGCCCTCGCCCACCGTGGCCCCCTCCGCCGGCCCAGTCCCAGCTGGGTCGGCCCCGTCCGCCGCGCCCACGACGGCCCCCGCTGCGCCGTCACCCCCTGCGCCGAAGGACCAGACCGGCGCGAGCACCGGGCGCGCCGCGGCACCGGGGACCGGGTCGCCGCCCGCCGGCGCGCCCGCCACGCCCGCCGTGGCAGCCCCGCCGTCGAGCGCAGCCACGCCCGGGGACCAGGGAGCGCCCGGCCACGGGAACGACGGGCAAGCGCGTGGGGCCGTGCCTGCCCCGGCCACCACCGCGCGGGCGGCAGCGGGCTCGGCCCCCGCACCAGGCTCAGGCGCGCCCGCAGCCACCGCGTCGGCCGCGCCGGCGAGCGCCCCGGCCATGTTCTCCACCACCACCGCCGCCACCACGGCGCGCCCCATGCCCGCGGCGCCGGCCGCGCTCCCGCTGCCCGCTGAATCGGTGACAACGCTCATCGCTGCGGCGCGCCGGGCCGACGACGGCACCCAGACGCTGACGCTGCGCACGCACCCCGAAGAGCTCGGGCCCGTCGAGGTCACCCTGCAGGTCCACCAGGGCGTCGTGAGCGTCGCCATGTCCGCCGGCTCGGTGTTGGCGCGCGACGCGCTCACCGCGCACCTCGGCGACCTGCGTTCGGCATTGACCGACGCGGGGCTGCAGCTCGGCTCGCTCGACGTGGGGACCGGGCGCCCGGGTTCCGGCGCGCCGAACCTGCCCCGCCACGCGGCCGCGACCGCCGACGAGCCGTCGGCGCCGGCACCGCTCCCGTCCCCCGTCCAGACCCGCGCCCGCGGCGGCGTCGACATCCACCTGTGAGGTGCCCATGAGCTCGATCAATCCCCTCAACCCGGCCGCGCCGGCCCCGGCGGCGGCGACAGGCAGCAACAGCCTCACCGACCCCAACACGTTCCTGAAGCTGCTCGTCGCCGAGCTCAAGTACCAGAACCCGCTCAACCCCGCCGACCCCAACCAGTACCTGGCACAGACCGCGCAGTTCAGCATGGTGCAGAAGATCAACGACCTCGACACACAGATGACGGCCATGAACAAGGCGTCGCAGGAAGCGGCCGCCGCCGCGCTGATCGGCCGGCACATCACCGGCTCCACGGCGAGCGGCGACACCGTGCAGGGCACGGTCACCGGCGTGCAGGCCACGGGCTCGGACGTCCAGCTGCTCGTCGGCGGCCAGGACGTCCCCATGACCGCCGTCACGTCGATCGCCGCTGCTACAACCGCCGCTGCCACAACCGCCCCCGCCACCCAGTCCTGACCCGATCCCCCCACACGCAAAGAAGGAGCGTCACACCATGCTGCGAGCCATGTACTCCGGCGTCTCGGGCCTCAAGGCCCACGAGGAGATGCTCGACGTCATCGGCAACAACATCGCCAACGTCAACACCATCGGCTACAAGGCGAGCAGCACGCAGTTCGCCGACGTGCTGAGCCAGACGATCGCCGGCGCCGGCCCGCCCGAGCCGCTTGTCGGTGGCACGAACGCCACCCAGGTCGGCCTCGGTGTCCGCGTCGCGGGCATCGCCACCGACTTCAGCCAGGGCGCCGACCAGCAGACCGGCCGCACGACCGACATGGCCGTCGAAGGCAACGGCTTCCTCGTCGCCGACCTCGGCGGCCAGCAGCTGTACACCCGCAACGGCAGCCTGACCTTCGACGCCAACGGCGAGCTGGTCAACAGCGACGGGGCGATCATCCAGGGGTGGATGGCGGACTCGAGCCACAACATCAACTCCAACGGCCCGACCAGCGCCCTCATCGTGCCGTCGGGGCAGCTGATCCCGCCCGTGCCGACGACGACCGTCATCGTCGGCGGCAACCTGCCGACGAACCCGGTGCTCAGCGGGGCACCGCCGAAAGCGGTGCTCGATTCGACGATCAACGTGTTCGACGGGCAGGGTACGGCGACGCCGGTGACGTTCGAGTTCACCTACACGCCCGGGACCGGCGGCGCCGCCGGCGCGTGGGCCGTCCAGGCGAAGGACGCGAAGGGCGCCGCCATCGGCAGCTCGCAGTCGCTCACGTTCGACGCCGGCGGGAACCTCACCGCTCCGACCAACTACGCCATCACCGTCAACGGCCAGAACATCGCCATCAACCTCCAGGCGGCCGGTTCGCAGCTGGTCAACTTCGGCGGCACGGCGTCGGTGAGCGCCATCAGCCAGGACGGCCAGGCCACCGGCACCCTGCAGTCGATCACGGTGAGCAAGGGCGGCGTGGTGTCGGGCGTGTTCTCCAATGGTTCGAGCGAGGTGCTCGGGCAGATCGCCCTCGCCTCGTTCACCAACCCGAGCGGCCTCATGAAGGCCGGCGGGTCGCTCTACGAGGCCACGTCGAACTCCGGCCAGCCCCAGGTCGGTGCCCCCCAGTCGGGTGGGCGCGGCACGATCTCGAGCGGCGTGCTCGAGGGGTCCAACGTCGACCTGGCACAGGCGTTCAGCGACCTCGTCGTCGCCCAGCGCGGGTTCGAGGCCAACTCGAAGATCATCTCGACCTCCGACCAGATGCTGTCGGCGCTCATCGCCATGAAGCAGTAGAGATTTGGAGCTGCCTAGCTGCGAAGATACAGCGGTGTAAGTCGTCGAGCAACTGACATGGGCACAAAGCGTGTGCCCGGTGTCGTTACGTGTCGGGATCCCGGGGGTTGGTGTCGTTGGCCAGCCCCCGGACTCGTTCACGGATTATCTCGAGGAGAGACTGCAGCTGGTCGACGCCGGGGACCCACACCGACTTCCTGTTCATGGCGACCCCGGACGTCTTCGCTGCTAAGTACTGGGCGCTGGTTGACGAGTTGGCACCGGGCGGCGGGTGATGCCAACCCGGGGAGGACCGGGGTCATCACCGGCGGGCACGGGCGGGACGGTGGCGACGATCGTGATGATGCAGCACGAGTACGTCAAGCCCGACCAAAACGACGACATGTGCCTCGTTCAGCGATCTGGCGGTCGTGAAGATTGCGTGAACGGGTTGTGAACTCCTGCGGTGCGGTGTAACCCCTGGCGGCCCATGAAGGTCGAGTGGTTGATTGGCCACAATGTCGACGAGGTTGAAGGGCGTGATCCGCCATGGAAGCGATGCTCCCGGTCCCAGCCGGTTCGTCGCAGCTCGTGCCACGGCACGAGGTCCAAGTTCTCGATGCCAGCGCTGGTAGGCCGCTCACCTACGCAGCGTACGCAGCGATCGGTGGAGCGGGTGCCGTCGTCGGACAGCGAGTCGTTAGATCGGTCTTCAAGGCGTTTGCCTTCGTGGGCTTGCTCGCTCTCGGTGGCCTCGGAGCCATGAACTTCGTGCCATCCATCCAACACGCCGTTCGGTCCTGGGAGGCAGTGCACATCCATCACATCCAGGCGGGTGCGACGTACAAGGTCCCGCTCGATGGCACGGTCAACTCGATCATCACCGCAGCGGTCAACTGGAATGCGTCGCAGGTGTGCAAGCAGGAGCAGCCGCCCGACGCTCAGTGGTACGTGAACTACGAGAACCTCTTTCGTCAGCTCAACGGGCTTTCAGCGCACGAGGATGTCACCCCGTATTCCACAGTGAAGCTGCCAAAGTTCACCTGTTAGTCGAGCCGGAGCGGGCGCCGACCGTGTCCCCGCTCGAGTGGTGTGAGCTGACGGGGCGACGTCTGTCTGCGCACTCGTGGGTGTTCCAGACGACGCCGTCAACGCCGGTATCCGCCCACGCATGATGCAGACGACGCACTCGTCAGTCCGGCAGGTTCCTGAAGGCCGCTAGCGGTCGTGACTTGGTTCGTGCTTTGCGCTCTCTCGGGCGCAGCGCTAGGTCGAAGCGACGTGAGGGTTGTCGCCAGCCCGAGGATCATCTCGAACCGGTGAGGTTCCCGTGCGGAGCATCAAGAGTCCATCGTCGCTAATGTCCGGGTCCCCGACACGAGCCCCGTGGGCGAGAATCGTGTCGGCACGGGAGGGCGGGGGCTCCGCTGCATCGAGTAGGGCTCGCCTCGTCTGGCCAGCTCCTCATCCCACAGAACGTGTAGCCGGCGGACCGCCTCCTCGTTCGATGGCGCCCCCTCGACGACCCCAGCACACCTCCTGGGCGATCTTAAGCAGCTCCTCCCGGACGATCGACGGAAGGGCGGTCACTAAAGCATCGACGTCGGGGGACGCCTCCGTCAGGGCGCTGCTGACGACGACGGCAGAGACATCCGGCTGGGGGAATGTTGTGGTGGCAGGCCACGACGGAGGCAGAGGAAGGAGTCAGCGAGTCGCTGGCTGCGGCGCCGTCGGCGAGGGGCCGGGGAGGACCGGTGAATGGTGGCCCAGTGACACCGGGCCGGCGTGGGGCGCCGGGGGGTAGCCGTGACGGCGGCCCCACGATCATCGGCCCGGGGCGTGGCGATGTCTCCCCTTCCGTGCGTTCAGTCTCGTCGCCGACGACGCTCATGATTAGGACATCCTTCGTGTTGAGCGTAGGGCGGAGTCGGCACGTGCGGGGAACCGGCCGCCCCTTCTTGTGTCTCCTGATGTGTCGTGGGGTCCTTGCTCTAGAAGGGCGTCTGCCGGCCAGCTTTCGGGGTGGGCCCCAGTCATACGTCCGAGAAGATTGAGAGCCCCTACGGGCGCCACAGGGCCTCTGAGGCGTAGTGCCTTGGGCACCGAGGGTCCTCCCGATTGTCGACGATCACTCGGGCCGCCACAACCGCCCCGGTGTCAGCCGCCATCCGTCCGGTACCCTGGAAATCAACCATCCAGAGCGGGGTGAGGGACCTGGCCCGTTGACCCCCCGGCAACCGGCGAACGCACGGTGCCAACGCCAGAATTCCGATGGAGTCTGAGATGAACGAGCGGGCTATACCGACCGATGAAGTCGCCTTCAAGATCACGAGGCATACGACCGGCAGAGCGTGGAGCTGGACCCTCAGGCGGGGTCCTACGGGTCTCGAGCTGATCGGCCCGGACGGTCACGTTGGCGGGTCGTTCCCGACTGTCCGGAAGGCGGTTGCCTCGAGCCAGCATCTCAACCTCGTGCGTCGCACGGACGACGTTGCCATCGAGTGTCCGGTGCTCGACGATGAGGCCGTAGCCCGCATGCTCGTCGGCCGGCTCGGCGCCCGCTGCACGATCAACGGCTGGCCGTGGAGATGGCACAGCACGGCCGACGTGGTCGCCTTCCTGCCCAAGGACCACCGGTCGCATCCTCGGTACGAGGAAACGGTGGCCGAGCTGAGCTGGACCTGCCCGAGCTGGCCCGGATCCGACTGGCCGGATGCCGGCGAGGTGTCGCTCGACAGACTCGGTCAGCTCTACTGGTGGACGAGAACGGCCGACGGTGACCTGATCGAGCCGGAGCGGTACCTGGGCCGGTTCGACACGCTGGACGAAGCTCGCATTCAACTTTGGGACCTGCTCGATGCTCGTGGCTACCGGCTCGACTGGAACGGCAACCCGGGTCAGCACCCCGGCGGCGTGATGGCGTTCTGGTCGTCGAACGCTCGGGAGCCGTTGAACGACGACTCGTGGAAGAAGCGCTCAGGCAGCTCGTAGCTGCTCGGTCACCCAATCGATGCAGCCTTGGTCGAGCGTGTCGGCCCAGGCGGCGTCTAGCCTTTCCTCCTTGACGCAGTCCCACCAACGACCGTCACGGTCCTTTGCAACGAGGACTCGCACCTGCCGGTAGCTCGACTGGGCCGGGTACTCGGACCGGAGCATGACCGGATGGCCCATGATGTGATCGCCGATGCTGAACCGGGCGGCGTACATCTGGTGCCCGTCCTGGACGACGACCCTGCCGTCGACGACCGAGCCTCCCGGACTCGAGATGGTGACACTCCACTCGCCCCCGCTCGGGGTGTATGCCGGTACGTCTACGGACGGGCGGGGCTGGACATCGGTCGATCTCTCGACGGCCGCTTGTCTGACCCATGTGGCCGACGAGCGCCAGGCCAGGAAGCCGAATAGCACCGCAGCGCCGCCAAGCACGATCAACACGATGGTGGTGGTGTGGTCGAAGGTCCAGAAGCCGCTCTTGGCTGCCAGCATCCCGACAAGTGTGGACCCCCCGAGGTAACGGCGCTCCGGGGGAGGCGACTTCTGCACCGACGGCGCCGAATTGACGATAATCACGGCGAGAAGCCCCGGGCGGGGCGTTGTGGAGGCCGTGACCATGCAGACCCTCTACGAGGTCTTAGGCGTGTCGTCTGGGGCGACGGACGAAGAGATCCACCACGCCTACAAGGTGAAGGCCCAACTCCTTCACCCCGACCACCACAGCGGAGCCCCCGACGAGGTCGTCAAGCTCGCCCAGGAGGAAATGACGGCGCTCAACCAGGCGTACCAGACCCTTCGGGATCCCCACGAGCGACGTCAGTACGACGCCTCGCTACAGACGCCATCGGCACAGGACTCGGCGCACCATTCGAGGGCCACAACGAGGCGGCACACGGTCCGCCAGCCCGGAGTCGGCGAATGCAGGTTCTGTGGCTCCACGCCCGTTGCAGACGTAGTGCTGAAGGCCCAGACAGGGAAGGTCATCTTCCGCAGCCTCTACACGGTGCATGCGCCGCTATGTCGAGACTGCGCCCTCGCAACGGGACGATCCATGACGAACCGGACTCTGTGGCTCGGATGGTGGGGAGCCATCTCAGCGCTGACAACACCCTTCTACGTCGGGAAGAACCTGATCGAGATGCATAAGGCGAAGCGGCTTGAAGCACCGAGCCCCACTCCCGGTGTAGCGGGCGCCTTCCCCCAACCAATGCCTATCGGGAAGCCCCTTGTGGGCCGGTCGGGTCCTTGGTTCGCTGCGGCGGCTATTGCGGTGGTCGTCTCGGTCGCCGCTGGGAGCAGCAACTCCTCGCAGACGCCGGCATCGTCCTCGACGGACACAGCGACAACGATCGACCCTCAGCTCGTCTCGAACGTCTGCACGTCCCTGAAGTCAGAGTCAGTCTCGCAGTACGCCTCGAACCTCTACGCCAGCAACTCTGGATACACAGTCCAGCAGTACGAGGCAGCAATCAATGAAGTCGCCGGGCAGGGCTGCCCGACGGAACTGCAAGGCAATCAGTAGTGGGATTGGGCGGCAAAGTGACGGTGCATGCGGAATGACCGGCGTCCAGTCTCCACCTGGCTGGTACCCGGACCCGGGCGGCACCGGGCGCCAGCGGTACTGGGATGGATCACAGTGGACTGAGCATTACGTTGAGGGCTTTGGGTACGTCCGGCCGTCGGAGGCGCCTCAAGCGGAGCCCGAGCCGACCAAGCCTGCTCTCCGGCTGATCCGTAGCGCTACGGATGCGGAGATCGTGGCGGCCGAGTGGATGCGGTACTGGGGCTTCGAGGACGCCGTCCGCACCCCGACGGGTCCCGATGGCGGGGTCGACATCATGAGCAGCCGTGCGATCGGGCAAGTGAAGGCTCACTACAAGCCGATTGGCCGGCCCGACCTCCAGCGGCTGTACGGCGAGGCCGTTGCCCAGCAGAAGACGCCGCTGTTCTTTTCGCTCGACGCCTTCACGCCGGAGGCACTGGACTGGGGCACGAAGGTCGGCATGGCCCTCTTCCGCTTCGACATGCAGGGAGAGCCGGAGCCCGTCAACAGCGCTGCTCGTCAGATTGCCGATGGGTCTGCTCGAGCCTCAGACGGCCCCATCGGCCTCCAAGTAGATGCGCCGAAGCGAGTGCGTGTGTTCCCCTTCTGCTGCAACGACGCCGTCGTGCTCCACACGATTCAGGGCCAGTGCAGGGGCGTCGTCCGACGGGACGCCGTGGCCTGGATCAAGCAGGTCTGGTTGCCGCTGTGGGAGATGCGGATCGACTACACGGTGCTCGAAGGAAGCTTCCGCAAGACGCTCCAGCAGCGGTCGGTCGGTCTCCTGTTCGAGAGCATCGGCGGAAACCTCATCAACCCACCTCTTCCGAAGGCGTTCCCTGGTCCTCAGTGGGGGAACGCAGATGAGCCCCGACTCGAACCGTGGGTGAAGCCTGACGAGATCAGGAGCGAGATCCTCAAGACCTGGAACAAGTACGTCACGCTGAAACAGCAGACCGCCATTGACAAGTACAAAGCACGGCTTGCCTCAATGGGTGTACCCACGATCGCTCGAGGCATCTCCGTCGTGCGCTTGCAGCCGATCCGGCTCCCCATCTTCATCGGCTTGCTTCAAGGTGCCTCGGGGCGGCGGATGGTTGTGACGGAAGGCTTGACGGGTTCGCTCGCCACCACACTCACATCGGTGATGACCCACAGGCTCAGCGACATCGAGGAGGAGCTGGAGGACCTCGACGTCCGCCAGCTCCTGTAGGCGTGACGTAGCGCCTCCATGTAGCCGCCGGCTGGGAGCACCGAAGTGACTCGGGACCCAAGGCCCCTCGCTGTTTGTCGCACCCTCGATGTAGAGTTCCAGGGGTGTAGTTACACAAGCGTCAGAAAGGGGCTCGATGTCCAGAGGGCGCCCGTCACCGAGGGCGGGACAGCACAGCGGTGGGGGCACGCCTACACGGGGCTCGAACCCGGCTTCGGCCCCGAACCCGGTGGCTGAGTCTGTTGCGGCGGCACTCAACTCGCCGCCCGACATCGGCGAGACCATTCGTCGTGTCCACCACAGCCGGGTCAAACCGCTCCTTGGGGACCTTCAACAGCGCCGCTCGAGCAAGGTCGTCACGTACTTCCTTGCGCCTGGGGCCGCCATCGCAGACGATGCCGTCGTCCATCTGTTTGAGCATCTTCGTAGGATCGGCCACCAGGATCAGATTGACCTCTTCCTCAATAGCCAAGGAGGCGCAACCGAGGTCCCATGGCGTTTGGTGTCTCTCCTCCGGGAGTTCTGCGACCGGTTCTGTGTGCTACTTCCGTATCACGCAGCGTCGGCGGCTACGCACATTTCCTTGGGCGCAGACGAGATAGTGATGACGGAGATAGCACAGCTCGGTCCGGTTGACCCGAGTCGTCAACATCCCCTCCTTCCTCCCGATCCATATGCCGGCGAAGGTGAGAAGCGCCCTTTGGCTATCAGCGTGCAGGACCTTCGACACTTCATCAAGTTCATCGAGAAGGAGGGTGAAGAGGCGAACACCGTGAGGCCCGCTGATGCGACAGCCATCTATGTGGCATTGATGGAGCATGTTCACCCGCTCGTGATTGGCGCAATGGAGCAGTCGTATGCGCTCGCCAAGCTCATCACGAAGAACATGCTCTCGCTGCACATGGACCCCACAAGTGATGCCGACGAGATTGAGCGATTAGCTAACCACCTATCTGACGACTTCAAGTCTCATGTGTATCCAATTAACCGCAAAGAAGCACGGCAAATGGGTCTCAAGGTAAAGGACGCAGATGCGCCGCTAAGAGACGCAATGTGGGCCTTGTGGCATCATTATACGTACCAGCCCCCGACACTTCCCGAAATCAGGGGAAAGATTTCGGGGACGCCGATGCCATCCGCTTATATCGATTCCGACGAAGGCTCCTCGGTCGCCTTTGCCCTCTTCGATACGAAGAACCAGCCCGTCGGCGCAGGGGGTTGGGTCGACAGTTGGGCTAATTAGCCAACGGTCCGACTGCTCGCCGGCGTGAGATCTGGGTCGAAGGTCGTGGTTGGCGCCGTCGGCCTCAGTAGGGGCGCATCGAACGTTGAGACCGGCTGGACGACGGGCCGTGCCAGGGGACTTTGGGGCTGCAGTTCGTCCGTGGTGACGATCGTCACTGTCACGTCCTTATCCGCCATGCTCACACTCTCCCACACCTTCACCTGCATCGGCAGGGCGACGACCGCCATGAGTGTGGGGAGCGCCACCGATGGGTCGACCGCCATCAGGTCACCGACCTACTGATCGGCCCCCACGTGCGCTGGTAGTACGTCTTGTAGAGGCGGGTGAAGACGTCCCCGACGCCCTGCGATGCCGCCTGGTCGAAGTACCAGATCGCCCCCTTGCGGATCTGGTCGTAGACCTCGGGCGGGATGTCCTCGGGGTTGTTGGTCAAGTCGTATCCCTCGTTCTTCAGGATCGTCTCCTGCTCCTTCTCCCAACCCTGGAAGTCGACGAACTCGTTGTAGCCAGGCTGGCCGTTGTGGAGGTAATCGAGGCTGAGCAGGTCCGTGGCCCGCTGCGTGGCCTCGGCCGACACCTTCCCCAACTCCCGCTGGTAGCTGGGGTACGCCTCGTAGATCTTCGCCTTCTGGGCGTCGTACCACTGCTTGAGCGGCCACAGGGGCGACGTGTTCGTCGCCCGGTTCACCTGCGCCAGCGTCACCCCCTGCGCCTTGAGGGAGTTCGTGGCGTACGACTTGAGCTGGTTCATCGCCGAGAAGCCGGCGTCTACCTCCGCCTGGCGGGTGAGGTGCTGCGAGCCGAACACGTCGTGGCCCTGGTCCCGCAGGTCCGTCATCAGGCGGTTGATGTCGTTGTAGGCGGGGAGGAGGCGGGATGCCAGGTTCTGCGCCGACTTGTGCTGCTGCGGGTTCTCGAGGTGCAGGAGGGTGGGCATGAACAGACGCAGGTACGGGGCGTTGATGCCGCCAAGCTCGCCGAGATTGAGCCCATGGTAGAAGGGGTTCAGCTTCTCGAGGTCGTTGACGAGGGGCAGGTGGTCCTGCAGCTCCTTCGAGAGGTCGTAGTGCCTGTTGAGGATGTCGTACGTCTTCAGTGCGTCATGCACCAACAGCGTGCGGCTGTAGTCGTCGGCAAGAAGTTCCGCCGATGCCATCGTCACCTTCTTCTCGAACGAGAACGGGAAGAAGACGAAGTTCCATGACTGCTCGAACGGCGTGCGGGCGCCGTACGAGGCGAGCGACCGGGCGAGCTGGAATGCCTTCTCCGGGTCCATGCCCTGCTGGGTGAGGTTGTAGTACGCCGATGCCTGCCAGTCCTTCGGGCTGAAGCCGAGGATGCCCCGTTGGCTGAAGAAGTGCTCGGTGTCGCCGAGGTCGTCGTAGTTCCCCCTGGTCGCTGCGTTCCACGCCGCCTTGGCCTCCTCCGAGGGGGAGCCGAGCGTGAGGGGCAGCTCGTACCCTGCGTGCTCCGCCTTCGCCTGGGCGAGGTACGCCGTCTTCACCGCACGGCGAGCGTCGAAGAACGGGCTGATGGCGAACCGCACCGTGTCACGGAGGTGCGCCAGCTCGTCGGGGAGGTACCCGTAGTGGACCCAGTTCGACGAGTCGTACGAGGGCAGCACGTACCGTGCGACCTTGCCGACGCCCTGGTGGATGAGCCCGACCGTCGCACCGGTGGCTGCGCCACCAAGCGCCGTGCCGGCGATGTACCCGGGGTTCAGCCGGCCGGTGTCGATCCCCTGGGCGATGCCGCCGATGGCGCCGAACGCTCCGCCGACGAGCGCACCCTTGAGGGCGCTGTTGACCACCTGGCGCCCGGTCGACGTCTGGCCGAGGAGGAGCCCGTCGGTGAAGAGGTTGTACTTGCGGATGTGGTCCTCGATGGACGCCAGACCCCGGTACTTGCCCCCGACGTCGTACGAGTCCTTGATCGCCTTCTGCACGTCGTTGAGTGCAGCTATACGATCCGATCCCTGGAGATCATCGAGTACAGATCCCTTGAGCGCCTCGTCGAGCTGCTTGAAGCTGAGGTCCCGCAGCCCCTGCGGCACGAACAGGTTCGTGACACGCTGCGCTGCACGGTTGGCGATGTTGCTCGCACCGAGCGCACGCTCGCCCTCCTGCGCCACCTGCTGCCGGTTGCGGATATAGTCGTTCAGCCGGTCGAGGACATCGTTGACTTGTGCCACTCGGTTGCGGTCGTCAACTGCGCCGATGTCGACGAGCCCACGCTGCACGAGCGAGTTGAGCAGTGACTCACGAAGGTTCCCGTTCCGCACGGCGTTGAGCGTCTCGTTCGTCACCGGCGTGAAGAAGGACCCGAGCGACATGCGGTACATCTGGCTGCGGCTCACGTCAGCGAACGGCTGGACGAGCTGCATCATGTCCTGCGGGTGCAGGAACAGTGCGCCGGCGACGGGCTTGTACCCACGATCGGCGAGGACCGTGCGCAGCTCCTCGGGCACGTCCACGTCCTGTGCCGTGTAGTTCATGAGCTGGCGAAGCTGCTTCAGCTTCGTGGGTAGGTCGAGCTGCGGCTTGATGTAGAACTGCTCGCCCCACGGGATCGACCGGTCGAGTGAGTCACGTACGGCCTGGATGGCGGCCTTCGCCTGGTCCAGGTTCGCCCACTGGTCGAGGGCGTTGAATGCAAAGCGGGGCTCACCGTTGAGCGTGTTGATCGTGGAGGCGGCCTGCTTCAGCTTGTCGGCGTAGAGCGGCACTCCCTGATCGCTGCGGAACGTGGAGTCGATCGCCGCACGCAGCACGTCGGGGGCGATGAACTGGTTCTCGCCCGGGTGGAGGTGCGAGAACACGCCAGCCAGCGCCTCGGCCTGCTTCGGGTTCGCACGCAACCAGTCGATGCCCTTCTCGAGCCTGTCGAGGATCCTGAAGTTGGCGAGCAGCCGTGCCTGGTCGTTGACGGTGAGCGTGCCCTGGCGTGCGACGGCGATGCGGCTCGGGGCTGGCACGAGGTCACGTGTGAGGGGGCTGACCCACGACTTGTCGACCAGGTCCGGCGCCACGTTGTTCTCGAGGATGGCGTTGGCGAGCTTCACGCCCACCTCGTCCTCGGGGAGCTTCAGCGCACCGCCGGCGGGGCCAAGCGTGATACGCCGGTTGATGAACGTACGGTTGGCGAGGCCAGCCTCGAGGTCCTCGGGCGACGCCGGCAGGTCTGCGTTGCCGGCGCCCATGAACTGGCGCACCTCGTCCATGGCGGCGTTGAAGTCATGCCAGTTCCCGTCGCCCTTGAAGAAGTCGCCGACCCACTGGCCGACCATGCCGGGCTTGAGCTGGTTGCGGAGCAGGTCCGCCGAGTACCCCGCCCTCATCTCGTTGTGGTGGACGATGAGGGCGTTCATCGTGCCGTACGCCTCGGGGTCGCCGTCCTTCAGCGCACGCCCGAGCGCCGTGCCTTCTGCAGCGGACAGTGCCCCGGACCCGTCCGGGTGATCGAACGCCTTGTGCCCGAGGATCGTGAGGAACTGGTCCACGTCGTTGGGGTCGACGTGGATAAGTCGACCGAGGATCTGGTTCCGCTGGCGGAGGAAGACGTTGAGGTACTTGACCGGGTCGTTGGTGCGGTCCCCGCCCACGGCCTGCATGGCCTGCGCCTGGGCGTTGGCGTCGATGGCGGCCATGTGTGACGCCCACGTGACGAAGAAGCCGGCGGACTCC
>Ga0070741_10003966_pt1 | contig 35369 bp, 30 predicted proteins | sample Coa_R1_4_FD_66440 | JGI IMG/M metagenome (GOLD analysis project Ga0070741, IMG submission 66440) | Surface soil microbial communities from Centralia Pennsylvania, which are recovering from an underground coalmine fire - Coalmine... | ecosystem: Environmental > Terrestrial > Soil > Unclassified ... | reverse complement strand
CCGGCCAGAACGAGACCGCATGCCAGACGGCGAACACGCCCTCGGGGCGCGGCGGCAGGAACAGGTCGCGCACGTCCTCGACGCGATCGAGCGCGACGCCGTAGCGCTCGCGCAACAGCGCGTTGATCGCGAGGCCCCAGTGCTGGTTCGACTCGAGCGTCGGCGGATCGCCGCGCGACTCGACCAGCATGCGCAGCTCCGGCTGCGCGCCGCCGACGGCGATCGAGAACTCGAACGGCGTGTGATCGTCGCAGACGTCGGAGGGCCACGGCGGCGGCTGGCCGAGGGCGATCCCGCCCCAGGGGTGGATCAGGTCGCGAAATAGCTGCAGCATCGACGGCAGCTGATCGCCGAAGCCGAGCGGCCGCGCGAGCGCCGCCAATCGCTCGCAGCCGTACTCGACCACCGTCGCGGCGTCGCGTTCACGCTTGGTGCTCATCCCATCCTCCCCTGTCGGCTGATTTCTACATACCGCTTCGCCTCCGACGGTGGAATGCGACACGTTGTCGCGCGGCAATTTGTCGCGCGGCAAATTGTCGCAGCGGCACTTTGCCGCAGGCTGCCGTCAAGCGGACGCCGCTACGGCGCGCCCGTCAGTCCGGTGACGTCGTCGGTGACCAGCTTCTGCCGCGCGTCGGTGGCCGCCGCCGTCGACGCGCACGACGAGAAGGTCACGCCGGCGACGTGGCGCAGGTAATAACCCCACGCCGGCAGATCGCCGAACATGTTCGATTCGGGATATTGGTTCGGCGTGGCCTCCGGCGGAGCGGCCGGCACCGTGGCCCGCCCGCCGTCGAACGTGACCGCGACGTTGCTGAAGGACAGGTTCGTGATCGGATAGGTCGTGCCGTTGAAGACGTGGCCGGTGACGAGCGAGCCCTGGTGCGGCGAGTTGGCCCACGAAGCCGTGGAGCCGGCGACGTCGGTGAACGAGACGCCGTCGATGCTCCCCAGCTTGGGAACGTCGCCGGCCGGGTGGGTCGTCGACTGCTGCGCGAGGTAGACGAAGAACGCCGCGCCCGCGTCGGCGAGCTCGATGCGGTTGAACGCCACCGCGCCGACGTCCGCGCCCTGCCGCGACTCGACCGCCATCGCCGCGTACTGCACGTCCTTGACGTACGAGTCTTCGATCGTGACGTTCTTGAACGCGCCGTAGGTCGCGGTGCCGAACTTGATGCCGTTCGAGCCGCCGCTCGTGCCCGAGCCGCCGAAGAACGAATTGCGCACCACCATCGTGTCGATGCCGCGCCGCACGCCGCTCTTGAGGCACATCGCGTCGTCGCCGCTGCGCACCGCACACTCCTGCACGGTGACGTTCTGCCCGTCGACCACGTCGATGCCGTCGTGCGTGATGCCGTCGCTCTGGATGTTCACGTTGTTGATGAGCACCTGATCGGACTCCATGCTCACCAGGCTCCAGACCGCGCCTTTTCGCAAATACAGGTTCTGCACCGTGACGTGATTCGACAGCACGGCCCAGATGATCATCGGGCGCGTCGCCTCGACGCCGGAGAAGGAGTCGCCCTGACCATCGATGGTGCCGCCGCCGTCGATGGTGAGCTGCGCGGTTTGCGGCGCGTAGAGCAGCGCGCGCTGGCAGTTGCTGAGCTGGGTGTTGCCGGTGTTCGGCGTGAGCTGCGGATAGTCGGCGGCCGCGGCGCTGCCGACGAGGACGGCCGAGGGATCGATGAAGAACGTCAGGCCGCTCTTCAGCGTCAGCGTGCCGCTCAAGAACCTGCCGTTCGAGAGCAGCACCGAGCCGCCGGTTCCCGCGGCGGCGTCGATGGCCGCCTGGATCGCCGCCGTGTCTTTGGTGGTCCCGTCACCGGCGGCGCCGTACGCGCGCGCATCGAACACCGGCGCCGGCGCCGCGCCGATGTAGTCGGCTTCGTTGTAGACCTTGACGTTGTCGACGTAGAGCGTGCCGACGTTGGTGCCGTCGATGAAATAGCCGACGCTCGAGACCGAGGGCGACGGCGTGCGCAGCGCCTGGCCGGCGGCGACGCGCACGCCGTCGACGTAGAGGTCGAAGGTGCCGTGGTTGGTATCGACGACGACGCGCACGCGGTACCAGACATCGGCCGCGAACGTCTGGAGCGTCGAGATCGTGCCGCCCACGTGCGCGATGATGTTCCCGTCCTGAAACGCCACCGACGCGACCGCGTTCCCGCTCGCGTCGTACACGTACGGGATCGCCTTGAAGCCGGCGGTCTCGCGCGCCTTGACCTTGGCCTCGAAGACCACGCGCCCGCTCTGCGCGGCGAACGTGGTGGAGAGACGCGCGAGACCGGCCGCGCCGGGCTTGGCCAGCTCCGCGCTCTTGTCGGCGGCGAAGGGGATCTCGCGAACCAGCACGCTCGCGCCTCCGGACGCGGACGCGGTCCACGGAGCGCCCGGCGGCGATCCGGTCGGCATCGCGTTGAATGTCTCGTACAGCAGGTAGACTCCGGTGTGGCGCGCGCCGAGATCGGACGCGCCGAGATCGGGCGTGGCGCCGTCGTCGCCGACGCCCAGATCGCGCGGCTCCCCGACGGCGGGATTGCCAAGCGCGCACCCGACGGCGCCGGCCAGCACGCACGACAGGACGATCAGCCGCCACGCCTTCATCTCGCGGATGAGAGCAAGAGACGGGCTGCGAGGCAAGCGCGCAGCCTTGACCGCGCCGCGGCCGCGTCGCATCGTCGGCCATGGACGAACGGAAGACTCCGACGGTCAAGCTCGACCACCAGACGCTGGTGTTCGATCTCGGCAAGAACCAGCAGGTCATGTGGATCGACGGCGTGGTGACGCTGCCGGTCGGCTCGGTGATCGAGCTGACCAACCCGAACGTCAACGCCGTGGTCGAGCGGGTTCGGCTGCTCGCCGGGATCCCCGTCTGCGTTTGTCTCGACGTGCGCACTTCGCGTCCCGTCGCGCCGCCGCGCGGAAGATCCGGCAAGCCGGTCCGCAAGGCCACGCCGCGCGGAAAGGCGGGCGCCGGCGGAGCGGCGGGCTGAGCGTCAGCAGCTCGAGCCGGCCTCGAACGGGCAGGGATCGCACGCGTCGCCGAGGCCGTCGCCGTCGGAGTCGGGCTGCTTGCCGTCGTCGACCGGGCGGATCGGGTTGAACACCTTCGGGCAGTCGTCCATCGCGTCGGGAATGCCGTCGCCGTCGGAGTCGGTGGCGGTCGGGACGCCGCTGTAGATCGTCGAGCCGTTGATCGAGCTCGGCCGCGACGGGACGCAGGTCGGCTCGCCGTCGGGCGTGCCGCAGAAGAACGCCGCGTAGCCGCCCGACGCCGCGGCGAGCGTCGCGTAGGTGCTGCCGGTCTCGGTCTTGGCGCACAGCGATTTGTCGGCGCCGCAGACCGCGATCGCGTCGCAGGCCGCGCCGCCGAGCGCGCTCACGAGCGCGGTGTCGCCGTAGAGCGGCTTGCCCGCGCGCAGCACCAGCGTCACGTCTTGCGGCTCGGCGCCGAGGATCGCGCGGTGATCGGCGCGCCGGCTGCCGTCGAAGATCGCGAGGTCCGCATAGAGCCCGGGCTGCAAGATCCCGATCGCGTCGTCGGTCGCGGTCACGATCGCCGCGTTCCGCGTCACCATCAGCCACAGCTCCTCGTCGGTGAAGAAGCGATCGAGGTAGGTCTGGTTGTACGAGTCGGCGCAGGCGAGCTCGCGCAGCAGGTTCATCGAGCCGGACGGCGTCCAGTCGGTGCCGAGCGCGATGGTGACGCCGAGCCGCCCGGCCACCGTCACCTGCGCGGTGTTGCCGTAGAGCCGCAGGTTCGAGCGCGGCGACCAGATGAGCTTCGACCTCGCGCCCGACATCGCGCGCCAGTCTTGCGCCGCCAGGCCGGCGGCGTGGATGAACGCGCTCTGCTGCTGCATGAGGAGCTGGCCGCCGTTCGCCGACGAGCTGGCGCAGAGGAACTCGTTGTGCGCGACCGCGTCGACGCCCTCGGCGATGTGCGGCTCGAAGCTCTTGTCGGCGGCGATCGACTGCGCGGTGTCGGCGAACGGGTAGCCGCAGCCCGAGGCGAGCTGCATGCCCGACGAGTCGCCGAGCGGAAAGGTGTTGAAATCGACGGCGCGGTGACCGAGTCCTTGCTCTTCGATCTCCACGTCGAGGTTGCGCAACAAGCCGACCGCGCCGCCCGAGCCGACCGTCGAGGTCGCGCCGCCCATCACGAAGCGCGCTTCGCCCCACTGCACCTGCTGCGTGCTCGCGCCGCCGGACGCCGCGATCTGCGAGTGGCCGCGCAATCCCTTGCGCCAGTCGTTGCGCTGCTCGTAGCGCTCGCCGGTGTCGGCGGCCGGCGCGTTCTGCGTATAGGTGATGTGATCGTGCGTGTTGATGAGGCCGGGCGAAACCACGCCGCGCGGACAATCGAGCGCGGTCGCGCCTGGCGCCATCGCCGAGCAGTCGCACGCGACGCACGCGAGCTTGCCGCCGGCGTCGACCAGCACCTGCCCGCCGCGCAGCACCTGGCCTGGCGTGAGGATGGTGCCGGTGATGAGCAGCGCGGCGCCGCCGGCGGTGACGGTGCACGTGCCCGACGACGGCGGAGCGTGGCCGGCGGCGGGACACATCGTGATCGCCGGGCCGCTCGGCGCGGGAGCCTGGTCCCCACCGTCGGGCGCGGCGGCTCGAGGCGGAGCACACGCGCCGAGCGCCGCGCCGAGCGCCGCCATCGCCCAAAGTCTCATCGCAGGTTCATGCGTCGAGCAGCGCGCGATCTTCAAAAGAAGAAGCCGCGCGCCGCGCTTGAAGGCAATTCGACGAGCGCGTCATTCACCCGATTGTGACCAAGGATCGAAAGAACCCACTCGAGGCTTTCGGATTGGACGCCGACGGCAATCCGCTCCCCGACCCATACGGCGTGATCGACAGCGGGTTGACGTCCGACCCGTTCGGCGACAACCGCAGACGACGCCCGCGCGCTCCGCAGCCGGAAAAGCCGGAGGAGGCGCCGGCACCTCCTCCCGAGTCGGACGCGAACGACGACTCGAAGTAGCTATTGAAATGGCAGGCGACGGATCGCCCGGGCTGTGGCATCACAGTGCGAGGAGGCCGCGATGAACGTGATCGAGCTGGTTCAGCAGTACGCGAAGATGTTGAAGCACGTCGACCGCTGGCTCGACAAAGCCGTCGAGCACGCCAAGAAGAAGAGCTTCGACGTCGAGACGCTGGTGCACGCGCGTCTGGCGCCGGACATGTACTCGCTCGATCGGCAGATCCAGTCGGCGTGCGACACGGCGAAGTTCTCGGCGAGCTATCTCTCGGGCAAGCAGCCGCCGGTGCATCCCGACACCGAGAAGACGTTCGCCGAGCTGCGCGCGCGCATCCAGAGCTGTCTCGCGTTCCTCGAGACCATCGGCGCGGCCGACGTCGCGGGCGCCGAGGATCGCAAGGTGACGCCGAAGTGGCTGCAAGGGAAATGGGTCAAAGGCGACCAGTTCCTGGTGCAGGTGTCGCTGCCGAACTTCTATTTTCACGTGACGACGGCGTACGCGATCCTGCGCCACAACGGCGTCGATCTCGGCAAGAACGATTTCATCGGCGCGATTCCGCAGCGCGACTGACGAGGCCCCCGCCCGCTCACTGCACTTCGTCGGCGCCGATATCGAACAGCATCGTCTTCGCGTTGGGCCGCGGCTCGAAGTCGACGTCGTGGTCCGGCATATTGGCGCCGGCGAAGCCGGTGTCGATGCACGGCCCCGTCGCCTGGAGGTGATAGCCGCCGACGACGAAGTTGGGCGGATTGGCGCCGCTCAGCGCGACGTTGTGCGCGCCGGCGTTCAGCCCTTCCGGCCCGTCGCTGGCGAGATAGCCGTTGTTGGAGTTGGTGCAGTCGGTCTCGTACGGCGTGGCCACGAAGTGGTTGTTGTAGAGGAGGTCGTTGATCAACACCGGCACGCTCGCGTTCACGCAGTGCACGCCTTGAATGGTCAGCGCGGTTCCGCCCTGGTTGTCGGCGATGGTGTTGTTGAACAGGTTGGCGCTGTCGCCCACCTGCGTGTTGATGGTGACGCCGCCGGTGTCGTTGCCGCTCGACTTGCCGTTGCCGACGATGAAGTTGTTGGTCACGAGCGCGTTCTTGCCGAGGTACATCGCGCCGCCGCCGCCGCCGGCGCCGTTGGCGGTGACCAGCGAGGCGTCGAGATAGACGTCGTCGCAGTTGGTGCCGTCGAGGCCCCAGATGTTGTTCTGCTGCAGCACCGAGCGGATCACGCGCACTTTTTCGCCCATGCCCGCCGTCTGGCACGCGACGCCCGAGTGGCCGCCGCCGCCGGCGTTCTCGATCGTCAGGCCGTAGATCGTGACCGTGACGTTGGTGCCGCTGACGACGACGCCGGTGTTGTTGCCGGGCGTGACGGTGGCGAGCGGCTGGTTGTTGGCGTCCAGCTCGCCGACGATCGTGAGGTTGGTGCCGATGGTGTAGTGGTTGTTGTACGTCGAGCCGCCGGCCGCGGCGCCGACGTGCAGCACGGTCTTGCCGCCGAGGGCCCCGAGCGCGGTGCTGATGGCGCAGTACGGAGCGCCCGCCGAGCCGTCGGCGCCGTTGTTCGGGCACGTGGCGATGTCGACGTAGAGGACCTGGCTCGCGTCGACGCAGGCGCCGAGCAGCGAGAGCTTGTTGCTCGAGTAGAGATCGCAGACGCCCGAGGCGCAGTCGGCGCCGGAGCGGCAGCGGCGGCACGCGTGGGTGGCGGCGTCGCACGTCGGCTTCAGCGGATCGGCGGTGCAGTCGGCGTTGTCGCGGCAGGCGACGCACGCGCCGCCGCCGGTGCCCGCGTCTCCCGCGCCGAGGCAGTGCGGCATTTTGCCGTCGATGGCGGCGCACGCAGCCTCGGGGTTGGCGACCGTGTCGCAGCCGACGCACGCGGGCGCGGCGCAGATGGGCGTGGCGCCGCTGCACGCGACGGCGCACCCCTGCGGCATATCGCCGCCGCCCGACGCCAGATCGAGCGCGCCGCCGTCGGGCACCGACAGATCGAGCGCGCCGCCCTGGCACTGCCTGGCGATGGTGTCGCACGTCTGTCCGGGCGCGCACTGCTCGTCCCGCTCGCAATAGGCGGCGTTGGTCTTCTCGCAGCCGCCCGCGATCACCAGCACCGCCAATGCCGACCACACCCCGCGCATCGCTCTCAGCGTATCAGGAACTCCTAATCGGGGGGAAGCTTGCCCTCCACCGCCGGCGACGGTTTCTCTTCCTCGTCGTGTGCCGCCGGCGGACGCGGCAGCGCGGCGGTCCCGCGCTCGGGAACCAGCTTGATGCGCATCGGACCGGGCGCGGTGATCTTGCGGCGCATCGTCTTGTAGCCGTCCATCGTCAGCTTGATCTCGACGGGGAGCTGCACGGTGAGCTCGAGCGGCGCGACTCCGCGCGGCGTGTGATCGGCGAACACCTCGGCGCCGGGCGGATCGGTCTGGATGTTCAGCACCACGCGATCGGCGGCTGGCTCGGGCGCCGCGGCCGCCGCCAGCGGCGCGGGAGGCTCGGCGGCGGTCGGCGACGGCGCGTTGGAGCGCGGCGCAGCGGGACGCGGCGCGATCGGCGCGGCACGCTCGTGGCCGATCGGCGCAGCGGCACCGCTCGATCTTCCCGGCGCCCACGGGCGCAGCACCGCGACGCCGGCGCCCACGGCCGCGACGACGAGCACGAGACCGGCGGTCGCGCCCCACCCGCTCTTGCGCTGCGCCGGCCGCTCGTCGCCCGGCGCCGATTTCGCCGCCGGCGCGGCCGCCGATCGCGCGAGCTGTCGAAGCTCCTTCGCGGTCTCGGCGCTCGGCGCCACCTCCGCGCGTTCGCGCGCGTCGCCCGCCGCCGCCTCGCGCCCGAGCTGCTCCGCGATCGGCCGTAGCCACTCGCGCAGCTCCAGCATCGACGCCGGCCGCCGCGCCGGATCCTTGTCCATGCACGCGAGCACGATCGCGTCCATCCGCTCCGACACGCGCACGTGCTGGCTCGGACGCGGCGGCGGATCGTTCAGGTGCATGCGCACGATCTCGAGCAGGCTCGGCGATTCGAACGGCAGGCGGCCGGTCAGCATCTTGAAGAGCACCGCGCCGAGTCCGTAGATGTCCGCGGCCGGGCCCACCGCCTCCTGGCGGATCTGCTCCGGCGACATGTACTGCGGCGTGCCGGCGAGCATCCCGACGCCGGTGCGCACGCGGCCCTCCTTCACCTTCGCCATGCCGAAGTCGAGCAGCTTCACGTGGCCGCTCGCGCACAAAAAAATGTTCGCCGGCTTGAGGTCGCGATGAATGATGCCCTGCTGGTGCGCGGCGTGGAGCCCGCTCGCCACCGCGGCGGCGATGAACGCGGCGCCCCGCTCTTCGATGGCGCCGCGCGCGAGCACGTTGGCGATGCTCACGCCCTCGAGCAGCTCCATCGCGAGATAGAGCGTGCCGGCGTCGGTCTGTCCGAAGTCGTGCACCTTGATGACGTTCGGGTGATCGATCGATCGCGTGGCGCGCGCCTCCTGAAAAAAGCGCTGCGCGATCTGCTCCACGTTGCTGTTGGCCGGCTGCTCGTGGAGCACCTTGACCGCCACCTTCTCGCCGAAGTAGCGGTGCTCGGCCACGTACACCGAACCCACGCCGCCCTCGTCGAGCAGCTCGGCGAGCAGGTAGTTCCCCAGCGCGGAGCCGGTGAGCGGGCCGCGGGCGGTCATCGGGCAGGATCCTAGCATTCATTGGAAGCGAACCGCCGCGAACGGTGAATCCCGGCGCGCTTGCCGCGGCAGGACGTGACGTGTGCCGCTTCTCTTTTGGGCGCGCGACCCGGTATCATTAATGAGTGCGTACCCCGGCCGCACGGTTTGCGTTCGCCGCCATTTTGATCGCGAGCTCCGCGCGCGCGCAGGAGTCGACGATCCGGGACGTGACGACGCAGCCCGAGCAGACCGCGAACGCGCCGAGCGCGCCGAACGCGCCCGGCTCACCGGCGCAGCCGAGCACGACCTCGACGCTGTCGACGCTCTCGCCGGTCTCCTCGCCCACCACGTCGACGATCACCGATCCGTCGGCGCCGTCCGTCTCCGGCTCGATCTCCGCGCGCCCGTCGCTGCCGATGGACTGGAACGATCGCTGGCACCGCTCGCGCGTGGTCTACGGCATCGGCGGCGTCACCGGACTGCTCGGCACCGGCCTGTCGCTCGCCAGCGTCGCCGTCGTGGTGGTGACCGGGTATCCGTGCGATCCGTTCGATCCGTCGCACTCGAACAATCCCAAGGACACGTGCAACCAGAACGCGGCCGTCTTCCACGCGTCGAGCCCGACCGACGCCGCGCCGATGCTCGCGTACCTCGGCTCGAGCCTGTCGGCGGTCGGCTTCGTCTTCTCCGCCGCCGGCCTCGGCTGGCAGCACCACCTGCTCGCCGAGGTCAACGCCGATCCCGGCCGCGGCCTGTTCACCGCCGGCACGGTGCTCGGCGTGCTCGGCTTCACCTCCGTCGGCGCCAGCTACTTCTTCGGCCTCACGAACTATCTCAACAGCCACGATCAAGGCCTCGCCATTCTAGCGAGCACGCTCACCGGCGCCGCGCTGTGCACGCTCGGCGGCCTCTTGTACTTGATCGACTCGTCGCGCACCAAGAAAGCGTGGGAGCGCCTGACGACGTTCTGATCGAAATCGAAATATAGTGCGGTCATGAACCTCAACGGCATTGCGCACATTCAAATCACGGTGAGCCATTTCGAGCGCTGCGTGCCGTTCTATGAACGGCTGTTCGATTTCTTCGAGATGAAGATCGTCTTCCGCACGGAGGACTTGATCTACGGCGTCGGCGGGCGCACCGGGCTGGTGGTCACGCGCTGCGCGCCCGAGTACGCGAACGAACGTTTCGCGCAGCGGCGGATCGGTCTGCACCACTTCTGCTTTCGCGCGCGGCAGCGCGAGGACGTCGATCGCGTTCACGAGTTCCTGCAATCGATCGAAGCGCGAATCGTTCATCCGCCCGAGGACGGACCGTGGGCGCCCGGCTACTACTCGGTGCTGTTCGAAGATCCCGACGGCATTCGCCTCGAGGTCAATCACGTCCCCGGCCGGGGCAACCTCGATCCGAGCATCCAATTACCGAAAACGGTGCCCTGAAATACTGTCAATACAAATTGACGGATTACCTCCGCTCACAAACCTGCATATGTCGCGTTCAGTTATTTCGGCGGCTTGAGATCTCGTCTGCCGTGCATTTGCTGCGCTCCTGGGGATGGTAGCGACGGTCACTGGAATAGGTGCGGTTATGCTGGCGGGAACGATTGCAACGGGGGGATCAGCCCGTGCAGCTCAGGCACCCGAAGCGGCCGCGCCGGATCGATGCGCTCCTGAGATTGGCGGCGGCCGCGGCCGCGCTCGCGCTCGCGCCGTCGTCGGCGCTCGCGGCCACGTGCGGCAACGGCGTCGTCGAGGCCGGCGAGCAGTGCGATCTCGGCGCGAGCAACGGCCTCTCCACCACGTGCTGTAGCGCGACCTGCCAATTCACCATCGGCACCATCTGCCGCCCGACGGCGGCGGCGTGCGATCAACCCGAGTACTGCCCCGGCAACTCCGCGTCGTGTCCCGCCGACACGTTCACGCAGGCGAGCGGCAACGCGTGCTCGAGCGGCGACACGTGCGACACGCTCACCAACACGTTCGTCCTCGGCGCCAACACCTGCGCCGGCGTCACCGCGCTCACCGCGCAGCAGGCCACCGGCGGAACGCAGCTCGCGTGGACCGCGCCGGTGCAGCCCGGCTACCGCATCCAGATCTACCGCACGAGCGGCAACAAGTCGGTCGCCGCGCCCGGCGCCGGCGGCACGCTGGTGTTCGACTCCGCGTCGCCGCCGTCGAGCGCCACCTCGTTCCTCGACGCCACCGCCGCCACCGGCTCGCTCAGCGTCTACTTCGCGTTCGCCAGCTACACCCTCAACGGCGCCAGCGGCTGGGCGCCGGTCTCGGTCGTGTCGTTCACCGGCGGCGACTCCGACGACGACGGCATGCCCGACTCGTGGGAGCTGGCCAACTCGCTCCCGCCGTCGAACCCGCTCAATCCCAACGACCCCGGCGACGCGCTCGCCGATCCCGACAACGACGGCCTGAGCAACGTCCTCGAATATCTCCACCACTCCAACCCGAACGTCGCCGACACCGACGGCGACGGCATCAACGACGGCCGCGAGGTCTCGCTCGGCACCGATCCCAACAACGCCGACACCGACGGCGACGGCATGAGCGACGGCTTCGAGGTGGCCAACGGCCTCGATCCGCTCAACCCGCACGACTTCTCGATCGGCAACTTCTCGACGAGCGCCAGCTTCCTGCTCGGCGCGTACGTGATCGACTCGGGCAGCTACGCGCTCGGCGTGAACGGCGCGACGCCGGTCGCGCAGCCGATGACGTCGGCGAACAACCAGGTGGTGATCGCGTCGCAGCAGCAGGCGGCGCCGGTCGGCTCCATGGGCAGCTCGGGCGGCTTCGGCTACGCGGGCTACCTCTACACCACCGAGGAGTATCTCGCGCCCAACTATCCGCCGACGGGAAACGCCGGCATCAATCAATCGGTGACGCTGCCGGCGACGGTGCAGCTCTCGGGCTCGAGCACCGATCCGAACGGCGATCCGGCGACGTACGCGTGGCAGTTCGTGCAGGTGCCGGCGACGAGCTGCTTGAACACCAACCCGTCGTGCAGCGCCGCGCTGGTCAACAAGAACACCGCCACGCCGACGTTCACGCCCGACGTCTATGGCTACTACATGCTGCAGATGACGGTGACCGACATCGCCGGCGCCTCGGGCGCGCCCGCGTACGTCGTGATCACCGCCGTCAGCGCCGGCCAGTTTTATGTCTCCGGACCGTTCAGCGCCATCGCCAACAACAACAAGATGGTCTCGCAGGGGCTCGGCATCGCCGGCGCGCTCAACCGTCCGCTCACCGGCGGAACCTGCAGCGGCGCCACCGCCGACGCGTGCTGCCCGACGGGCTGCACCACCGCCACCGACACCGACTGCGCGACCGCCGCGCCCGGCTCCTGCACGTATCAAAGCGCGAGCGCCAATTATCAATTGGGCCTGTTCGCCGGCGACACGTCACCCGCCAACCTCGGCGGCGCCGAGGGCGGCACGCCCAACCTGCGCCTCGACGCCGGCTACGTGAGCGCCGCGTTCGCCCCGTTCAGCCTGACCGCCGACCAGGCGCCGATCGCCAACGCCGGCTCCGATCAGACCGTCAGCTTCGGCCCGATGGTGCTGCTCGACGGCAGCGCCAGCAGCGATCCCGACGGCTACCCGAACCCGCTCACGTATAGCTGGACCTTCTGGCAGCGCCCGTACGGCAGCGCCGCGACCATCACCAACGCCACGTCGAAGTCGGCCAGCTTCGTGCCCGACGTCGCCGGCTCGTACATCGTGCTGCTCACCGTCTACGACGGCCAGATCTACAGCGAGCCGAGCCCGGTGGTCATCACCGTCTCGGCCACGCCGCCGGTCGCGATCGCCTCGACCACCATCGGCGCCAATCCGGTGGTGGCGCAAGCGTCGCCCATGCCGACCATCACGCTCGACGGCACCGCCAGCCACAACGGCGCCGGCACGCCCGGCAATCTCATCTACGCGTGGAGCTTCTTCCAAAAACCCGACAACAGCGTCGCGGCGCTCTCCAATCCCGCGGCCGCGCAGCCGTCGTTCGTTCCCGACAGAGTCGGTTACTACATCCTGTCGCTGGTGGTGCGCCTCGACGGCACGCTGGTGAGCGCGCCCTCCTACGTCACCGTCTCGGTCACCAGCACCACCGGCGACCAGGCGCCCGTCGCCGACGCGGGGCCGAGCCAGTCGGTGACCGCGGTGAACTCGACCGGCCTCGACGGCTCCAAGAGCTACGATCCCGATTGGGATCACGTCACGTCGATCTCGCACAACGGGCTCGGCTTCAACTGGACCATCTTGTCCGCGCCCGCCGGCAGCACCGCCTATCTCCAGTGCATGACGGCCGAGAACCCGGTCTATGACTGCATCTATCCCCAGCTCAACTTCAATGGCTTCAATGGCACCTACGTCATTGGCCTGACGGTAGTGGACACGAGCGGTCTACAGAGCAATCAATCGATTGTCACCATAACCGCCAACGGCATCACCCCGGCGCCGCCGATGGCGGTGGCCATGCCGACCTATAAAGTGGTCAATCTGCACGGTACCAACACTACTGTGAACCTCGACGGCTCGCAGTCGTTCGATATCACCAACAGCGCCGCCGTGCTCAGCTACTCCTGGACACTGGTCTCCAAACCGCCGTCGAGCACCGCGTCGCTGATCAACCCCACTACGCTCTATCCGCAGCTCACGCCCGACGTCCCCGGCGTCTACAAAGTACACCTCAAAGTCTGTGACAATGGGGTTCCCCAGCTCTGCTCTTGTGACTATACGAAACCGGTCAGCGGCAATTGCAACGCGCAGAGCTTTGCGCAGATCTCGACGTCGAGCGACTCGGTGCGCGTGGCGATGCCGGCCAACTGGCCGGCGGTCGGCGCGCAGGGCGGCTCGGGCGGCCAGATGACCCTCACCGTCAGCCCCGACGGCGTCTACGACAAGCCCATCATCCTGTCGCACGGCTTCAGCGGCCTGCCCGGCGCCGTCGGTGGCGCGAGCGCGCTCAACGGCCTCTTGCGCCAGCTCGGCTACGACACGTGGGAGCTCACCTACGATCCGATCTGCGACGGCGAGAACGGCCCGCGCCCGGTGCCCAACCTGACCGCGCCCGATCAATGGGGCGGCGACGACGCGTGCTCCAAACCGGGACAGTGCGTCTGCGGCGTAGGCCACTATCCAGTCGACAACTATATGCCGCTCAATGCGGTGGTCGCGGCCTACGCCATTCAACAGGCCAAACAGTATGGTTCCTGCGCCAACAACAACTCGTGCTTCGTGCGCGTGCTCGGCCTCAGCATGGGCGGCGCCATTCTTCAATACAGTCTGGCGTGGGCGGAGGATCCGAGCCGCTTGACGGTGCCGTACGCGCAGGGCGAGTCGGCGCCCTATGCGCTCGACGGCGCGCGCGCCAAACCGCCGGGACAGGACTATTGGGATCTGGGCGCGCGCGTCTACATCAGTCTCGACAGCCCGCACCAGGGCGCCAACGTTCCGCCGTCGGTGCTGGCGTTCGCGCGCAACTACGAGGCCAACGGGCCGAGCATGACCAAGACCGGCGCGCCCTTTGCCGCGCTCTCGTTCCCCGACATGAGCGGCTTGAAGACGCTGTTCGTGTGGGGATTCCTCCAGTGGCGCGGGCTACGCGACTTCGTGATCGATCACCGCGCGCAATTGAAGAAGATGATGGCCGCCGGCAACAGCTGGTGGGCCACCGTCTTCAGTGACATCAAGAAGGCCTACAAGGTCATCGGCATTCTCTCCGCGCCGTCGGACTCGATCCCGGGTTTGCTCGCCATTGGAATCAGCGCCGGCACCGGGTTCCTCATAGGCATCGTCGCCGGCCTCAAGTGGGCGGTGATCGGCGCGATGCTCCGAGGCATCGAGACCACCATTCAAATGGAGATCATGGTGGCGATCTTCGCCACCGGTCCCTGGGGCATGCTGATCGACGCCATCATCGGCATCGTCGACTATCTATTGGGCGGCTTTGGTCAGTTCTTCTTCAACGTCTCGACCCATATGGACATCAGACAGCTCGCCGGCTCCACCGTGGGGTCGTTCCCCGCCAACACCACGGCCGTGATGGACTCGCCGGCCGCGCGCGAGATGCTCTACAACTCCATCGACGCCGTCACGCCGTGTCCCGACGTGAAGATGATCCTCCAGGGCAACTCGGTCCCGTCGCTGGAGAACGCGCCCGGCACCTTCGGCAAGGAGAACACCGGCGAGCTGTGCAACGGCGCCATGCAGATCGTCACGTCGACGATCGACCACGACAACTTCTACGCCGACCTCGGCCGGCTCAACACGTGCACCACGTCGCCGAGCGGGCGCGCCTGCGCGTGTCCGTTCCCGCTGCAGAACGGCAAGTGCGGCTACGGGTCGCTCACGCGCAACGTCGGCATCGCGCTCGGCACCAACAAGACGATGGTGCCGAAGAAGCAGAACGTCGCGCTCGGCCTGCACCTGCCTTACGTGGTCACCGACCAGGTCTATCCGCTGACGCCGCTCGATCATCAGCCGGGCTCGCTGCTCGGCGACGTCATCGAGAGCCACCTCGAGCCCACCGGCCAGTTCGGCACCAACATGGGTTACCGCGGCGACATGCTGATCCACGTCAGCGTGTTCGGCTTCGACGTGGACGACGAGGACAAGAAGCTGTTCTCCGATTGGGTCAACTTCCCCATCGTCGAGACCAACTGGCCGTTCATTCCCACGCAGAGCTCGCTCGATCTCAACCGCCCGGCCGCGTGCTCCTCGACGCTGCCGTGCTGCCAGCTCCTGCCCGACGGCGTCGGCGCGCACGCCGCGTTCGATGGCCAGCAGAACTGCTGTCTCTGCACCACCGGCCTCGACGCGTCGTATCGCCCGTCGGGAAATCCGATCCATCACATCATGAACTTCTCGGTCAACCCGTGTCTCCCGTCGAGCGATCCGGTTCCGCAGAAGATCAAGGACGAGCGCGCCCTGTGCGCCAACACCACCGGCTCGGCGCAGGGCGACCTCGAGCAGATGTGTCCCAACTCGAACGTCTGGTACACCAAGACCAACGCCGACGGCTTCGACTGCAACTCCATCAAAGACGAGTCGGAGACCATCGGCGCGATCGAGCTGTTCGGCGATCTGCTGGCCAACCTCGACGTGCAGCGCACGTGCAGCGCCACCTCGGCCACGTTCGTCTGCAACGGCGGCCAGACGAGCTGCGCGGCGAGCGAAGGCCATTGGATCTGGGTCGGCGGCTCCGACTTCGACGGCGACGGCTGCCCGGGCCAGCACAAAGATCTCAACGGCAACACCTGCCCCGCGGCCGATCAGTGCGAGACCGATACGCAGGATCTCGACGCGACCACCATCGCGCAGCTCCCGGCCAACAACCACGCGCCGACGATCACCTCGCTGAGCCCGCTGCAGACGTTCGCGCTGCCGGCGTGCACGCTCGCCGAGGGCGGCGAGGGTTACGCGTGCACCGCCGCCATCGGCAACCTGGCCACCGGCGCGCCGCTCACCGTCTCGGTCGCCGCCACCGACGCCGACGGCGATCCGCTCAAGTACGTCTGGAACTTCGAGGCCGACTCGGCGCAGGGCCAGGCGCAAGACGACGTCTCGCTGTCGTCGCACGCCAGCCCGAGCCCGTCGATCACCATCAACACCCACAACCGCGCGCCGCAAGGCACGTACACGCTGTCGGTCGTGGTCAGTGACAACAAAGGCGGCACCGCCTCGGGCGTGACGACGGTGGTGGTGCCCGGCGACGTGCCGCCGCAAGTCGCGGCGTCGGCGCCGTCGTCGGTCTCGGAGATCTGCAACTACCAGTGGGTCGACAACAACGCGAACGGCGTGTTCGATTCGGGCGACGACGCCTCGCGCTGCTACGCGCCGGTGCAGCTCTACGGCTCGGTGGTGCAGCCCGATCGTCCCAACACCAGCTCGATCCTGTTCACGCGCTGGGACAACATCACCGATCGCACGACCGGTTATCGCGCCGCCATCTTCTTCGCCGATCCGCGCCAGGCCAACGCGCTGGCGGCGACCTACGTCAGCAACGGCGACGCGGCCACGCCGCACGGCACGCCGCTCACCTTCAAGCTCACCGCGGTCAACATCTACGGCCAGATGGCCACGTCGACGGTGCAGGTGCCGATCTGCAGCGTCAGCGGGGTTTGCAACTGACGTGATCGCCGCGCCCCTCATATGGACCATCGCGCTCGGCGCCGGCCTGCCGCCGCCGTCAGTCGAAGCGCTGCGAGTCGAGCAGGCGTCGTTTGGCTACACCATAGTGTCGTTCTCTGAAGTCACTTCAGAGCATTCGCGCGTGACGCCCATCTCCGCGCCGCTGATTCACGTGACGCTGAGCGCGAAGGTGGCCTCGCTCGCGCCGCCGCCCATTGCGTTCACGCCGGCGCCGCAGCCCATTCAAACCGCGCCACCAGTCTCGCTTGCGGCAAAATGCCGCACACCGGACTCCATTGTCCCGACTGCGCATGGCGAGCCACACGCCTCTGGCGCGCTCGCTACGCCCTGGCGCCCGCCGCAGGTCTGATCGATTCGCGACTTCGCCCGCGCTCGCAATCGATACGGAGGGGATTCATGCGTCGACTGATTCTCGTGACGGCAGCGGTCGCGCTCCTCGGCGGGAGCGCCGGCGCCGATCTGCCGCGCCAGCTCAACGTGCAGGGCCGCCTGCTCGACAACAGCGGCACGCCCAAGGACGGCACCTTCTCGATCAGCTTCACCATCTACGACGCGCCGACGGGCGGCAACTCCTGCCACAGCGAGACCGACACGGTGCCGGTCAATCACGGACTGTTCAATACGTACCTCGGTTATCCGTCGGGCATCTCCGCCAACTGCTCGTTCGCCAACGCCGCCTATATCGAGATGAAGGTCGGCTCCGATTCGCCGATGAGCCCGCGCATGGTGGTGCCGATCGCCGCCTATTCGATCACCGCGCAAAACCTGGTCGTCGGCAGCGTGGCGTACTCGGCGGGCAACGGCGCGTCGCAGATCCCGATCAACAACGGCGCGATCAACAGCGGGCTCAACGCGTCGCTGGTCGACGGCTACAGCTCGGCCGCGGTGCGCTCGCAGCCGGTCTACACGTGTCCGGGCAGCGATACCTATCTCAAGAGCGCGGCCGTGGGCACGAGCTGCGTGCTCGACAACCACGCGACCACCACCACGTCGTGCTCGCTCAACGCCTGCGGCTCGACGCCCGCCAATTCGTGCCCGGCGGGCTGCACGTCGAGCTGGTCGTGCGCGCGCAGCACCGGCTGCGGCTGCACGCGCTACGGCTGCACCACCTATTCGCACAAATGGACCGAGACGTGTAACTGCACCGGGACGCTTCAAGGCTACTTGATGCAGTAGTGGGAGGAGACGATGCCGCGCAACAACAGGATCTCGCTCTATCGTGTGCTCGCGCTCCTCGCGCTGTCGTGGGGCGTGGCGCGCGCCGCGGTGCCGCGCCAGATCGCGTTTCAAGGCCGCCTGGCCGATCCGGCGGGCAATCCCAAGACGGGCACGTACAGCATGACCTTCAACATCTATACGTCGGCGACGGGCGGCGCGGCGTGCCACAGCGAGACCGATAGCGTCGTGGTCAATAGCGGCATGTTCGTGGTGCGGCTCGGCGCGGCGACCGGCGGCATCAACGCCGCGTGCGCCTTCAACGCGCCGTCGTGGATCGAGATCCAGGTCGGCACCGACGCGGCGATGGCGCCGCGCACGCAGCTCCTGGCCGCGCCCTACGCGATCACCGCGCAGGCGGTGGGCGGCGCGCCCGGCTCGTCGACCACCTACGCGGCGGGAAACGGCTCGGGCAACATTCCAGTCTCCAATAACGCGCTCAATACCAACCTCAATGCCGACATGGTCGGCTCCAAGCACTTCGACACCATGGCTCAGACCAACTGCTACAACCTGAACGGCTACATCTACAGTACCGCCGTCACCGGCTCGACGTACTTTGGAAAGATCGCCCACTGAGGAGTCACTGATGCGTGCAGCGATCGTCTGTCTATTGTTCACTGTGGTGTCGGCCGGCGCCGCGCGCGCCGACGTGCCGCGCCTGATCAACTTCCAGGGACGCCTCGCGAGCGCGCAGGGCACGCCGCAGACCGGCGTCTACTTGATCTCGTTCACGCTCTACAACACCTCGGCGGGCGCCAATACGCCGTCGGGCAGCCAGCCGTGCCACACGGAGACCGAGAACGTGCCCGTCAACAGCGGCCTGTTCTCGGTCGTGCTCGGCGCGTCCACCGGCGGCATCAACGCCAATTGCAACTTCGCCGTCCCCTATTGGCTGGAGATCAAGGTCGGCGCCGACGCGCCCATGTCGCCGCGCATCGCGCTCACCGGCGCGGCGCAAGCGTTCGTGGCGCAATCGCTCCAGGGACTGCCGGCCACCAACACCGCTTTGTACGCGGGAAACGCGTCGGGGAACGTGCCGGTGTCGAACGGCGCCAAGAACGTCAACTTGAACGCGCAGTACCTCGGCGGCCTCGACGTGTCGAAGTATCTCAACAAGCCGGTCTATACCTGCGGCACCGCCGGCGACACGCATCTCCAGCTCAGCTGCGGCGCGCTGCAAGCAAACTTCGCGGGATATATCTCGCCTCCTTAGTGGGACGTGAGATGGAGTGAAACGACCATGACCAAGATTCCAAAGCTGCTCCTGATCGCCGCGATCGTCGGTGCCGCCGCGCCCGCGTCGGCCGTCCCGCGCCTGATCAGCTTTCAAGGTCGATTGGCCGACAGCACCAACACCGGATTGACGGGACAGTACAGTGTCAGCTTCTCGCTGTTCCCCACCACCAGCGGCGGCAGCGCCTGCTTCAGCGAGACGCAGTCGGTGGCCGCCAACAGCGGGCTGTTCAACGTCAACATCGGCAGCGCCACCACCGGCGGCGTTCAAGGCACGTGCAACTTCACGCAGGCCTACTACCTCGAGATCAAGGTCGGCAACGACACGCCCATGTCGCCGCGCATCGTCGTGGCGGCGGTGCCCTATGCGCTCAACGCCGATCAGGTCAGCGGCTATGGCGCGGGAAACGGCAGCGGCAATGTGCCGCTCTCGAACGGCGCGGTGAACACCAACCTGAACGCCGCGATGGTCAACGGCGCCGCCGGCCCGTTTCAGCAGCAGGGCGTCTTGCACACCATGACCTGCGTCAACGTCACCGCCTACGGCTCGAACCCGTCGGTGGCGTGCGCCGCCGGTTACACCATGATGGGCTGTAGCTGCGCGTTCGGCGGCTCGCAGTGCGCCGCGACGCTCGGCTACGTCACTGCCGCGGGAACGTGCCAGGTGCTGGGCTCCAATCTCTATGCGTACGGACGTTGCTGCAAGATCAACAATCCGTAGGAGTCGACCATGAGACGCGCAAACCATAGGAGCGTCTGGATGCTCCTCCTGCTCGCGGCGGCGCTCGGTTGGGCCGGGCCCGCGCGCGCCGGAGTGCCGCGCCTGATCAACTTTCAAGGACGGCTCGCCGGCGCCAACGGCGCCGTGTTGACCGGCACCTACAACCTCACGTTCGCGCTCTGGAGCGCGCCGACCGCCGGCTCGTCGTGCTTCAGCGAGACGCAATCGGTGGCCATCACCAACGGCATGTTCGACGTCAACATCGGCGCGGCCACATCGGGCGGCGTGAGCGCCTCGTGCGTGTTCACCGCTCAGTACTATCTCGAGCTGACCGTCGGCACCGACGGCCCGATGGCGCCGCGCATTCAACTGACGTCCGCAGCCTACGCCTTCAACGCCGATACCCTCAATGGCTATTCGGCCGGAAACGGCGCCGGGCAGATCCCGGTCTCCAATGGAGTGGTCAATGCCAACCTCAATGCGGCGATGGTGGGCGGACAGACCGGACCGTTTCAATCGAAGAACGTGCTGCATACGATGACCTGCCAGACGCTCAGCGGCTCGCCCGCGCCGACCTGCCCCGCTGGTTATTGGTTCACCGGCGGCGGCGGCACCGGCTGCAGCACGTTCGGCGGCACCTGGGCGGTTTACAACTGCACCACTTATTACGTGCGCTGCTGCACGATCAACAACCCATGAGGCCACCATCCACGAGGAGCGCCAGATGACTTCGGCAAAACCTCTGCGCGCCGCCGGCTGGCTCGCCGCCGCGGCGATCGCGCTTTGCTCGTCGACGGGCTGGGCCGGCCCGCGCCTGCTCGCGTTTCAAGGGCGGCTGGTCGACGCCACCGGCTCGCCGCGCACCGGCAACTTCTCCATCACGTTCTCGTTCTACGACAGCTTGACGAACGGCAACGTCTGCTTCAGCGAGACGCAGACGCTGCCGGTGTCGAGCGGCTTGTTCGCGGCCAGCATCGGCTCGGCGTCGGGCGGCATCGCGGCCGCGTGCACCTTCAATGCGCAGAGCTATCTGCAAATCCAGGTCGCCGGCGACACGCCCATGACGCCGCGAATTACCATGAGCGCCATGCCTTATGCATTCAACACCGACGCAGTCAGTAACTACACCGCGGGAAACGGCTCGGGACAGATCCCGCTCGCCAATGGTGTGGTCAATGCCAACCTCAATGCGGCGATGGTCAATGGACAGAGCCCGCCGTTTCAAAATCAGGCGACGCTGCACACGTTCACGTGTCAATGGAACTTCGGCAGTCTCTGCGACACCACCAACTGTCAGGTGTCACTGGCGTGTCCCGCGGGACAGTTCGCCACGCAGTGCATGAACTCGGGCGGCGGGATGTGCGCCGGCGGCTCGGCGTGGTTCTCGGGCGACACCTGCTATGTGCAGTACGACAACGGGTGCAGCTCGAGCGCCGCCGCGCCGCAAGTCATGTGCTGCAAGATCAACAACCCCTGAGCATTCAGCGCGCGCGCGGTTTCTCGGCGGGCGGCGTGCCGGGATGGGCGGTCTCCATCAAGTCGTCATAGATGGCGTCGCCCGCCAGGCCGCGCTTGGCCTTTTGATCGGCGGCGTCGACCTCGGGATCGATCATCGCCTTGAAGGCGGCGAACGTCGGCTCCCCGGCGAGCCGTTTGCCGTCGACGAAGAAGGCGGGCACGTCGCGCACGCCGAAGCGCGCGCCGTCGGCCGACTCGGCGTCGACGCGCTCCTTCCACTTGTGCGAATCGAGGTCGCTGCGAAAGCGCTCGAGATGGAGCCCCAGCTCCTGCGCGTACTTCTCCAGTGAAGCGCGGTCGAGCGCCGACTGATTGGCGTAGAGCTTGCGCGCATAGTCCCAGAACTTCTTTTGCGCCTGCGCGGCGAGGGACGCCTCGGCGGCGAGCCGCGCGTCCGCGTGCGCTTCGAGCGGGAGCTGCTTGAAGACCACGCGCACGTCGTAGGAGTAGGCCCGCATGAGCTGAGCGATGATCGGCTCGACTGCGGCGCACGCCGGGGATTGGAAGTCGCAGAATTCGACGATCACGACCGGGCCGTTCTTTGGGCCTTTGACCGGTGAGTCTCCAATCAGAAGGCGACAGATGGTGTCTGGTCCCACTGGGGTTGGCTTTGAAATCGTTTGTGAAGGTGGTTGTAAAGGTGGTGCTTGTGAAGTGGGTGGTGACGCCGCGGGCGCGGGCGCGGGCGCGGGCTTCTTGGAGGGCTCACAGGCGCTCAGCACCAAGACGAGCGCGGCGAGTCTGGAGTGCGTCATGGCTGCGAACCTTTCTTTAGCGCCGCGCGCGCGGCGGCGAGGCTGGTCTGCGCTTCCTCGTTTCCCGGGTCGAGCTCGACGGCGCGCGAGAGCGGAGCGAGCGCCGCCTCGAACTGCGCGCGGCCGACGAGCACCGTGCCCCACTTGCCGAGGACGTACGCGTTCTCCGGGCCGCCCCATTCGATCTCGCGCTGCCAGAGCAGCGCCGGGTCGCCCCACAGCGCGCACTGGCGAATGCTGGCGACCGTCCACACACAACAGACGAGCGCGGCGATCGCCGGCAGCACCTGGCGCGCGCGCCCCGATTCGGCGAGGAGCGCCGCCGCGCCTACCGCAAACGCCGCAGTCGTAAAGTAGCCATAACGATCCGCCACCATGTAAAAGCTGATCTTGACCAGGCCCGAATTCGGCGCGAGCAGCGCGAGGTAGCTCAGCCAGACGACGAACGCGCCCGGCCAACGCCGTCTGAGCACAAACAAGATCGCAGTGACTGCCAGCGTGGCGGCGAACGCTGCTATGTACAGTGGACTTTGCCAATCGAGCTCGGCGGGCGCCGGGCGGAACGGAACCAGCCAGAGCGGCGCTGCGGTCTTGACCAGATAGAACCATACCGAGTAGGAGGCCTGCGCGAGGCGCGGCAATGCGCCGTGGACGGCGAGCGGCGTGATCCAATTCTCCGCCGCGCGGGCCCACCACGCGAGCGCCGCGACGGCGGCGGCCACGCCGAAGAACGGGAGCTTCTCGAGGACGAGGCGCCGCGTGAACGGCCGGCGCAGCGGATGATAGTCGAGCAGCATGAAGACCACCGGCAGCGCGAACGCGGGCGCTTTGAACAGCCCGGCGACGACGAAGCACGCGAGCGCGCGCGCGAGCCGCCCGCGCAGATAGGCGAGCGTCGCCAACATCGCGAACAGAAAGCTGGCGAGATACGGCTGGCAGGAGATCCACGCCACCACCTCGACGCGCAGCGGGTGGACGGCGAACAGCGCGGCGGCGGCTGCGGCGGCGATCTGCGCGCGCGGCTCGTCGAGCGCGGCGGTCCCGGCGCGGCGGCCGAGCAGCGCCAGCGTCAAACGATAGAGCACTATAGTGTTGATCGCGTGAAGCGCGAGACTGACCGCGTGATAACCCGCGGCGTTCATCTTGAAGACACTGTATTGAAGACTGAAGAGCAGCCAGCCGAACGGTTGATAGACGCCCATCAGGTGCGTCGTGGAGGCCCAGTGGAGCTGGTGCCAGCCGAGGCCGCGATAGTCGAGATTGGCCAGCAGGTTGAGATCGTCGTCGAAGTCGGGCGCAAAGCCGTTGCCGAGCGCGCGCGCGAACGCGAGCACGGACACGACGATCAGCGACGCCATGATGAGGTTGGCGCGAAGGCGCTGCGGGCGCGCCGGCGTCACGCGTGCCGCTCGCGCAAGAGGCGGCCGAGGCGGTGCGCCAGCGCGACGATGGTGAGCGTCGGATTGGCCGCGCCCACCGACGGGAAGACCGCGCTGCCGCACAGGTACACGTTGTCGACGCCGTGAAGCTGCAGCTCGCGCGACACCACGCCGCCGCCGGGATCGTCGCTCATGCGGCACGTCCCGAGGAAGTGGCTGGAGACGTCGAGCGGCGTCCACGTCACGTCCCCGCAGCCGATCTCGGCAAAGATGCGCTCACAGGACTTTCGCGCCGCCGCCGCGCCCGCGCGCACCGTGTCGTCTTGCGCGTGGTGGACGCGCGTGCGCGGCAGACCCAACGCGTCTTGGCCGCTCTCCAAAGTGACATAGTTGGAGTCCTGCGCGATAGGCTCCAATTGAAACGTCAGTCCGTGCAGGCGCGGCGCGGCCAGCTCGCGATCGATCTGCGCCGCGTCCTCGCCGGCCAGCAGCATGAAGTCGAGCGGCGCGCGCGTCCCGAGCGGCCACAACAAGAACTTTCCCTGCCGCTGGTGCTCGGCGGTGTCGAACGCGCGCGATACGGTGGTGACGAACGCCAGCTCGTGGCTCACGCGCTCGCGGTTGGGCGCGCGGTCGGTCGCGGTGCCGGTCTGCACGGCGTGGCTGGCGAGCGCGCGTCCCACGCGTCCGCGATCGTTGGCGGCGCCACGCGGCCACTCGGGACACGCCGAGGCGAGCAGCAGCTTGGGCGACTCGACGGCGCCCGCGCACACGACAAACGTCTCGGCCTCGACGCGATCGATCCGGCCGGTCGATTGATCGAGGATCTCGACGGCCGCGGCGCGTTTTTTGGACGTGAAGATCAAGCGCAGCGCGGAGACGCCGGTGAGCAGGCGGAAGCCGGGGCGCTCCATCAATCGATCGATCAGCTGATCGCCGGTGAAGCGGCCGCCGATTGGACAGTACTGACACGTTCCCGTCTGTTGACACTGCGCCATGCCGTGAATGGGACGGCTGTTGCGCGCGATACAGCAGTATTGAGTCGAGTGGCCGAGCGCGGCCATGGCGTCGATGAAACGCTCGTCGGCGGCTTGCGCCGGGAACGGCGGCAGCGGAAACGGTCCGCTGCGGGGCGGATGGCCGGGATCGGACGCGTCGCCCGCGACCTGAAGCGTCTGTTCGGCGAGCGCATAGTAGGGTTCCAATGCTGCATAGTCGATGGGCCAGTCCGCGCCTAATGAAACACTGCTGTGTAGTTTGAAGTCTTCAGGCTTCAGTCGAAAGCACATGCCCTCCCAGTGCAGCGTGCTGCCGCCGCGCGCGCGCAAGAGGCCGCCGCGCAACTCGAGGCGCGGATCGCCGGTGCTCACGTACTCGGCGGGCGCGTAGGTGTGCGCGGCGAAGGGATCGCGCGGCTCGCCCATCCACGCGTCGAGCCAGGTGCGGTGGTCGCGCATGAGCGCGGGGCGGCCGGCCTCGAGCATGAGGACGTCGCGGCGGCCGGCGGCGAGCACCTCCTCGGCGACGACGCCGCCGGCGACGCCCGAGCCGATGACGCAGACGTCGCAGCGCGGGCTCATCGGCGCCCGCCCGGCGGCCGTTGCGCGACCCGATAGTCGCCGCCGGCGAATCCCGGCCAGCGCGAGAGGCCAAAGCGGCGAAAGCCGCCGCGCGCCAGATACAGTCGAATGAATTCGAGGAGCACCAACCGCCGCGCGCGCTCGCGCCGCTCCAAGTCGATACTATGGTCATTGGGGTCAATCAGTCGTTTGACGGCTTCCGGCGCGGAACGATCGCGGCGCGCCTCATTGAACAGCTCGAGCGCATTGCGGTACTCAGTGAGGTAGATCGTAGGCGGTTGGGTCTTTGCGTCTACAACGGACACAAAGTCTTCGCGCGCGATCGCCGGCAACGCGAGCAGCGCGCCGGTGGCCTCACAAAACTCCCAGAGCCGCTGTTTCTCGTCTGTGGAGAGCGGCGACGCGTTGTCCGAGGAGCGCGGCGCGCGGCGGCGGAACGACCACAACCCCACTGTGGCGCCCGCGCCGCCGAGCCCGAGGAGACACAATAGTGTTCGCCGGCTGAGCTTCATGACGTCTATCGCTCGACCGTATAGTGGTCCACCCACCAGCGATCGGATTCGAAACGCAAGACCAGCTTGGGGCGGATGTTGTTGGCGCGATCGGCCATCTCGACCACCGCGTCGGCGTCGAGCTCGGCCTCCTGCCCGTCGGCGGAGGTGGTGAGGCGCGCGACCGTGAACGAAGTCAGGCGCGCGCGCAGCGTGGTCTCGAGCACCTCGGCCAGCTTGGGATCGTCGCCCAGCTCGCGGCGCTGCTGCGCGGCGAAGTTGAGCACCGCCGCGCGCGCCCCGCCGATCGCGCCCGCCGCCGCGTCGTCGAATTTTCGCTCGACCAGGTCGGCATAGAACGCGCGCGCGGCGGCGACCACCTGCTCGGACGCGGACGCCGACGCGAGGTCGGGCGGCGCGGCCGGCGTCTCGACGCGCGCCGGCCCGCGGGCGGCGTAGAGCACGAGCGCGAGCACGAACACGGCGGCGACCAGCGCGAGCGAGCTGCGCATCGCCGTCAGTGCCGCGCGCTCTCGGAGACGAGCGCGTTGAGCTGCGCCTTCATCTCGCCGCTGCGGTACGCGTCGGCGAGCACCGAGGCGATGGCGACCAGCGGGCCGAGCGGGACGCGCAGCCGCAGGGCGAAGCCGGCGCGCCTCGGCGTCACGCCCCAGTCGAGCGTGACGCCGCCGCCGGCGCGCAGCCGCTCGAGGCGCTCGAGATACGAGCGCGGCTCGCGCGGCAAAAAGTCGAGCAGCGCCTGCGCCGCCTGGACCGGGCCGAGGTAGACGAGGCCGACGCGCTCGACGTCGCTGCGCGGCGGCTCCCACAGCGCGGCGCCGCCCGACGGACGATTGGCGTCGCCGCCGCGCGCCTGGAGCGCGCGCTTCATCTCGTCGAGCGCGCCGGAGTCGACGGTGGCGATCAGGCGATCGCCGGCGGTGGCGAGCGCGATGGTGACGCGGCCGTCGGGCCTGCCGAGGAGCGGGCGCAGCTCGGGCGGCGTTTCGCCGGCGTCGCCGCCGGGCGCCTTCACCGCCACGTCGTAGCGCGCGATCTTCACGCCGGCGAGCTTGAGCTTCGACGGCGTCACCGTGAGCGTCGGCGCGGCGGCGCCGGGCGGTTTGCCGGCGACCACCAAGTGCAGGCGCCGCGCGAGCGCGCCGGTGACGTCGAGGGCGATGCGCTCGGCGGCGGCCGCGTCGCGCGCTTGCAGGATCGCGAGCGCCACGTCCTGGCCGGGCGACACGCGGCGCACGGCGACGGTGTAGTCGCCGAACGCGGCGTCGATCGCGGCGGCGCGCGCGGGATCGGCGGCGGCGCCGGGAAACTTGCCGGCGATGAAGGCGGCGATCGCGTCGGCGACGAAGCCGGGCGCGTCGCCGCGGCGATCGGCCGCGCGGTCGGCGAGCAGCAGCCACGCGTCGTCGGGCAGGAGCTCGCGGCCGAAGGGACGCCCCGGCCGCTCGGAGCGCGCCAGCTCGTGCGCGCGCCCGCCGGGAAGCGCCGCCAGCTCGACGCGCGCGGTCAGCTCGTCGTGGCCGAGGCCGGCTTCGATCACGATCTCGCGCAGCGTGGTGCCGAGCTCGACGTAGCGGCGGAAGCGCGCGCCCAGGCGGCGCACGCCGGCCGAAGCGGCGTCGGCTTCGTCGTCGGGCAGCCCCTCGGCGAGCAGGCGCGAGAACGCGTCCATCAAGCGGTCGGCGTCGAGGCCGGTCTGCGACACCACGTTGGCGATGCAGGCGTGCAGCTCGACGTCGCCGTCGGGCGCGCGCGGGACGAGCGTGCGCAGCATGAAGGGCGAGAGCGCGGCGAAGGTGTCGGGCGAGTCGGTGACCAGCAGGTGGCCGGGCGCGGTGGCGACGAACACCGCGCCCACGCGGCGCAGCGGCCCCGCGCGCGGCGCCTCGGGCGCCGCCGCGCGCAACGCCGCTTCGAGCGCGTCGCGATCGCGGTAGGGCACCGACGCCAGCCAGCGCTTGGGATCGACCAGCGCGGCGAACCACACCGTGCGCGACAGGTCGAGCTCGGGGGCGAGCGCCTCGGGCAGCGACAGGCGGCGCGCGACGGCGGCGGCGCGCTCGCGCCTCGCGTCGGGCGCGGCGGCGGCGATCGACAGCGCGCGGCCGACGATCTCGGCCACGCGATCCCCGAGCCCGTCGATGCTGCGCACGGCGAAGTACGCCGCCACCTGCGCCGGCACCGGCACCGGCTCGCCGCCCAGCTCCAGCTCGGGCGGCGCCGCCTGCGGCGTTTTGCCGCACCCGGCGAGCAGCGCGGCGCACAGCCAAAAGAGCGTCGCGCGGTCGATCATGGGCCGGCGCGATCGAGCAGCGGCTGATCGATCTGCGGCGAATACTTCGCGCGCAGCGACGAGACCAGGCGCGCGCGCGCCTCGCCGTGCTCGGTCTCGAGGTAGCGGCCGGCGATCTCGTGGCCCTGCACCACCAGCGGGTCGGCGTCGGGCGCGGACTTCTCGAGCACGCGGAACACGTGCAGGCCGTAGCGCGAGCGCACCACGTCGCCGATGCCGCCGGGCGCGACGCGGGGCAGCGCGGCGGCGAACTCGTCGCCGAGGAACAGCAGCAGGCGGCGGTACGGGAGCCAGCCGAGATCGCCGCCGCGCGCCGCCGACGGATCGGCCGAGCGCGCGCGCGCGAGGTCGGCGAACTTGGACGGATCGCGCAGCGCCTCCTTGCGCAGCTTCTCGGCGGTGGCGCGCGCGGCCTCGAGCTGCGCGCCGGCGGCGTCGGGCGGCAGCTTGATGAGGATGTGCGCGATGCGGTAGCGCTCCTCGTCGGGGAACTCGGCGCGGTGCGCGAGGTAGAAGGCGCGCAGCGTCTCGGGCGACGGCGCGCGCGGGCTCGCGTCGAGCTGGTGCTTGAGGAGCAGGCGCGCGATCACGCGGTCGCGCACGTCGGGATCGTCGGCGAGGATGCCTTCGTCGAGCGCCTGCTGGATCAGGATCTCCTCGTCGATCAGCTCGGCGAGGATCGCCTTGCGGTCGCGCGGCGGCTGATCGGCGCGGCTCGACTGGAGCTGCTCGAGCTGCACGCGCCGGCGGAACCGCTCGAGGGTGATCACGCCCTGGCCGACGCGCACCAGCGGCGTCTCGCCCCACGCGGTCTTCGGCGGCGCGGCGGATGGTTGCGGCGTTTTGCCGCAGCCGGGCGCGCAGGCGAAGAGCGCGCAGGCGAGGAGCGCGCGGCGCAGCGTCACGGCGCCTTGGCGGGGGCGGGCGCGGGAGCAGGCGCGGGCTGAGGCGCGGGAGCCGGCGGAGGCGTGGGCTGGCCCGGCACCGGCGTGACGCTGTAGTCGGTGATCATGTAGTTCGGCGACTTCATCGACGGGTGCGCGGCGCCGGGCGGCGGCGGCGGCGCGGGCGGCGGATCCTTCTTGCAGCCGGCGGCGGCGAGGAGAAGAGCCAGGCAGGCGAGCACGAGCGGTTTCATCAGGACCTCTCATTGGCGGCTTGCTTCCAATCGATCTTGTCGACGGCGGACCAATCGATCTCGGGTTTGACGCGCGCGCGCGCCGACTCCAGCTTGGACTCGGTGCGCTCGCGCTGCAGGCGCGCCGCCAGCGCCGCGCGGATCTGCGCCTCCACCTCCTCGAAGCGGCGCACGCGCTCGGGGATCAGATCGGTGCACAGGAGCACGTGGTGCACGCCCACCACCGGCACCACGCCCGAGACGCTGCCGGCGTGCGCGAGCAGCAGCGCGGCCTGCTTGAAGGTGTCGGGGTATTGCAGCGAGCGGCCGTCGATCCAGCCGAGATCGCCGTGCGCGCGCTGCGACGCCAGGTCCTCCGACTCGGGGAGCAGCTTGTCGAACTGCGAGGCCGGGTACTCGGCGCGGCGCAGCGCCTCGGCCCAGCGCTTGGCCTTCGCCGGATCGCGCGTGATCAGCGCCGAGACGCGCACGCGCCGCGGCTCGGTGTAGTCGCCGAGATTTTTTTCGTACTCCTCGCGCACGCGCGCCGCCGGGAGCGCGGCGGGCGCGGCGGCCTCGCGCAGCGAGTCGAGCAGCTCGCCGACGAGCGAGGCGCGCGCGGCCTGGAGCACCGTCGGCGCGCGCTCGAGGCCGGCGCGCTGCGCCTCCTGCCACAGCAGCAGATCTTCGCCGAGCCGCTGGGCGAACGCGCTCCAGCCGCCGGCGACCGCGCCGCCGGCGGGGGCGAGCGCGCGCAGGTCGGCCTCCGACAGCCGCGCGGCGCCGGCGCTCACCGCCGTGCGCGCGTCGTCGCGGTCCTTGCCCGAGAGCGCCGCGGTGACCGCCGCGCCGTCGACGGTGACGCGCGCCGGCGCGCCGAGCCGCTCGAGCAGCTCGCGGCGCGCGCGCGCGCGTCGGCCGGCGCGCACCCGGCCGGCGATGGCGGTGCGCACCTCGGCGAACGGCGTGGTGCCGGCGGGGCGCCGCGCGTGGAGCGCGAGCACCCGGCACGTCGCGCCGAGCGGAATCGGCGCCGTCAGCTCGCCCTCGGGCGAGAGCTGGCCGACCGCCTGCCACTCCGCCGCCGACAGCCGATCCTCGGCCACCCAGCCCAGCTCGCCGCCGCGCGCGGCCGCGTCGCGATCGGTCGAGTAGTAGAGCGCGGCGGCGGCGAAGTCGATCGTGCCCTTGCGCAGCTTGTCGAGCGCGGCCTGAGCCTCGGCGCAGCTGCGAAAGTCGATCGCCGCCAGCTTGACCGCGCGCGGGCTGCGAAACTCCTCGAGCCGCTCCTGGTAGAAGCGGCGCAGCTCGTCCTCGCCGACCGCGAGATCGCGATCGAGCAGCAGCGCGATGGCGGCGTCGCGGGCGGCGCGATCGGCGCGCACGGCGGCGCCCGGCACCTCGGCGCGCGCCTCACGGGCCAGCGCTTCGTCGACGAGAATGGCGCGGATCGATCCCTCCTCGCGCGCGCGCGTCGGCCGCGTCGCGTCCGCGGCGAGCGCGAACGTCAGCTCGGCGGAGCTCACCTCGATCCCATCCGCCCGCGCCACGGTCCAGCTCGCGGGAGTCGAGCTCGAGCAACCGAGCCACGCGAGCGCCAGCAACAGCCCGAGCCGGATGCGCGGAGACATCACCCCTTCCCGGCACGATACCATGGGCCCCCGGGCAATACGAGCCGCCGCGACGGGGCGCGCGCTACGACGTCAGCCAGACCTCGGCGTTGATGATGAGCGGGCGATCGGTCGGATCCAGCTCGACGAGCAGCGGCAGCTCCGGCGCGTCGGGGCGGCCGAAGGTTCCGACGGCCTTCACCGTGCCGGTCCGCGCCGGCGCCTTGCCGCCGCGCAGCTCGACCGCGTCGCCCGCCTTCACCGTCGGGCCGTCGCGGCGCACGCCGGGCAAGAGCACCCAGCCGTTGCCGCGCACGTTGAACGCATCGAACACGCGAAACAGCCAGACCGGCTTCACGAGCGGGCGCGCGCCGTCGCGCGAGGGCGGCGGCGCAGCAGCGCCCACGCCGCGAACGCGCCGGCCGTGAACCAGAGCAGCCCACCCACGGCCCATTGCCACCACGTCCACGAGGTCGGCCGGCGAAGCTCGCCCGTGTGGAGGATCTCGACCGGCTCGGTGCGCAGCCGCTTGCCGTCGTGCTCGAGCGTCAGCGCGATCCGGTGGCTCCGCTCGTCATTCGGGCGCATCCACGATCCCACCACGAAGTGCCACAAGCTCGACTGCCCCGGCAGTCCGCCGATGGGATGCACCGCGGCCTCGCGCGGCGGACCTTGCGGCGCACCGTCGAGCTCCCAGCGCACGTCCTTCGGCTGGGCGCCCTCGAGGCGCGCGAGATCGATCAACGCGTCGAGCTCGATCGCCTCGGTGCCGCCGCTCCATCGAACCGCGCGAATCTCGAAACGCGGCTCGCAGCCGCAGAGCGCGCCCGAGATCAGCACCAGCAACCACGTCCAGGTCGGCCGCATCCGGCCATGATACGCGCGCACGCCCCTCGCGCGCTACCCTACTTCACCGCGACGGTTGCGTTCGAATCCGCCGCGGTCGCATGATGCGGCTCGATGTTGAAACCCGAGACGCGCCGCATGGTCGAGCGCCACACGGACGACCTGCTGCAGGCGTTCGCCGCGCCGCTGGCCGCGCGATTCGGACGCTCGATCGAAACCATTCGCGCGGAGGGTCTCAAGGCGATCGATTTCCACACGAACGAAGGGATCGAGCTCACGCTGCCCGACGGCTCGACGATGTCGTTCCACTACGCCTTCTTCGTAAAGGACGACGAACAGCGCATCGTCGGAGTCTTCACCGAGCACTGCGGCTACCACTGCTTCGGCATGGCCGATCTCGAGGTGCGCGAGCTCCGCGACGGCGCCGAGGCCGCGCGCCATCGGTGGTGACGGCGCGACGGCTACGCCTGGCGGCGCAGCTCGCGCACGCCCCGTCCGGTCTTGCGCCGCAGCAGCGCGCGCAGCGTCACCCCGTCGCCGTAGCCGACCGCTGCGGCGATCTCGTCGACGGACCCTTCGCTGGTCTGGAGCAGGTGCACGGCGCGCTCGACCCGCAGCTCCTGAACGTAGGCGAGCGGTGACTTGCCGAGCACCCGGTGCAGCCGGCGCGCGAGCGTACGCTGGCTGGCGCCCGCCGCGCGTGCCGCCGCCTCGAGCGAAAAGCGCTCGATCAAGTTGCGGCGCGCCCACCGCTCGAAACGCTCGACGATCGGATCGGAGTGCGCCAGGTGATCCGGGATCGCGTAACGCCCCTGCGAGGAGCGCGCGTCGAGGATCAGGTAGCGCGCGGTCAGCGCTGCCAGCGACGGGCTGCGGCGCCGCACCAGCCACAGCGCGAGATCGAGGTGCGCCAGCGCCGCGCCTGCGGTGGCGAAGCGGCCCGATTCGACGATCATGCGCGACTCGTCGAGCTCGACGCGCGGAAACCGCTCGCGGAACAGCGGCGCCAGCCACCAGGTGGTGGTCGCGCCGCGCCCGTCGAGGAGCCCGCTCTGCGCCAACACGAACGTCGCCGTGCACGCGGCGGTCACGCGCGCGCCGGCCGCCGCCTGGCCGCGCAGGAACGCGCCCGCGTCGGCGACGTCGCGCCGCGCGAGCGCGGCCGTGAGCGTCTCGGGGGTCTTGCAGCCGAGCGCGGGCACGATGATCAGATCCGGCGCCCGCCCACGCCCGGCCGGCGCGAGCGGGAGCGACAGCCCCTGCTGCGTGCGCGCGCGCCGTCGCATCCCCACGCGCTCGACGGAAAAGCGCGGCCCGCCCTTGCCGTCGCCGGCGAGATCGTTGGCCGTCGTGAGCGTGTCGAGCACGGCCGCGAGCCCGAGATCGAACGCGCCGTCGAGGACGAGCACCTGCACCCGCATGGCAAGAACGATATCATAAATGTCAGTCTTGCCCACTGGCCCCGGGGCGGACGCGTCACTAGGATGGGGCTCCGGAGGTGACACATGGTGCGTGTGGGACTGCTGGCGCGGCTCGAGGCCAAGCCGGAGAAATCGGAAGAGGTGGGGCGCTTTCTCGCCGGGGCGCTGGAGCTGGCCAACCGCGAGGCGGCGACCATCGCGTGGTTCGCGGTGCGGCTCGGCCCGACGACGTTCGGCATCTTCGACGTGTTCCCCGACCACGGCGGCCGCCAGGCGCATCTGGACGGACCGATCGCGAAGGCGCTCATGGCCAACGCGGCCGAGCTGCTGGCGGCGCCGCCGAAGATCGAGCCGCTCGACGTGCTCGCGGCCAAGCTGCCCGGCTGAGGGCGAGCGTCCAATCGTCCTCAATCGTCCGCTCTGCGCGCTCGGCCGCCCATCAGGTAGACATTCGCGCGCGGCTCGAACAGCGGATCCGCCGAGGCCTCGATGCCGTCCACTCGCGGGATGGGATCGAAGATGATGTGCTTCTGCTCGCCGTCGTTGTTCGCGGCGAGCTCCGTCAAGCTGATCTCGCCGAACGTGCGCTGCGGACGATCATCCGGCCAGCGCAGCGTGGCGTCGTCGACGGTGTCGCGCTCCCCGGCGAGCTGGACGACGATGCGAAACTTCACCGGGCCTTTTGCGACCCGCGCTTTGATTTCGTCGAAGAGGAAGCTCGGAGTCTTCGCCGCCGCCTCCGCCTCGTCCAGATATTCGTTGCCCGCGACCGGCAGGATTCGATAGCGCCCATAGCGGCTGGTGCCGTCCGCGTTGGTGAACTTGAACGCAGACACCGCGAAATACGATTCCCGCGCGAAGCTCGTCGGGATGGGCTTGGGTGTCTGCACGAATCTCAACGCCGCGGGATGTGCGCCGAGGAACCGCTCGAGAGCGTTCGGGTGCGGCGCGGATGGCTCGGTCGCCACGAGCGCCTCGAGGAACTCCAGGAACTCCTCGGCGGTGCGCGCGGGGAAAGCGTCGGCCGAGTGAGCGACGATATCCGTATGACGATGCTCGGCCAGGTGGAAGCGGATCGCGCACCCGCGAGGACCGGCGTTCTGCGGGTCGTTGTCGGCGACGGTTGGAATCCCGGCAAAGTCGGAGACGCGCACGGTCACCGCCGTCGAGGCCCGCTGGAGGTGCGGCGCGCGCGTGAGCGAGGCCGCCTCCGGCGAAGGCGTGAAGGCGCCCGTCAGCAAGACGCCTTTCGCGTGCGCGCGTCTGAAACCCGGATGGCGACCGCCGTCGGCCCGGTCGAATGCGTCGATGATCTTGCGGCTGAGGGCCAACATTTTCTCATCGGTGGTCAGCGGCATGGCCGGAACCTCCTCGTTCGCTTCGCCTGAATAGAGACGGCGCGGCGAGAGTCAATGCGCCCGCGGCGCGAGGGCGCGGGAACATCGTGCGGCGAAGGCGCGGCACATCCGTTGCCTCGATTCGATCGGGGACGTCGCAATCAGCGACGGGGCACCGATGAGCGAGGCATTCGACGGCACGGTGGTGCTCGTGACGGGCGCCGACTCGGGCATCGGCGAAGCGATCGCGGCGGGATGAGAGGAGGAGTGATGGAACTCGGGATGATCGGGCTCGGTCGAATGGGCGCCAACATGGCCGCGCGGCTGCTGCGCGCGGGACACCGCGTGGTGGTCTTCGATCGACATGCGGAGAAGGTGCAAGCGCTCGTCGAGGAGGGCGCGATCGGCGCGGCGTCGATCGCCGAGCTGGTGCGCGCGCTCGCGCCGCCGCGCGCGGTCTGGCTCATGGTGGCGGCCGCGGGCGTCGACGGCACCATCGCCGCGCTCGCGCCGCTCGTCGCGCGCGGCGACGCGATCATCGACGGCGGCAACTCGCACCATCGCGACGATCTCCGCCGCGCGCGGTCGCTGGCGGCGGCGGGGATTCGCTACGTCGACGTCGGCGTCTCCGGCGGCGTCTGGGGCAAAGAGCGCGGCTACTGCCAGATGATCGGCGGCGACGCCGACCTGGTGGAGCGGCTCGATCCGATCTTCGCCGCGCTCGCGCCGCCCGTCGACGCGGCCGCGCGCACGCCCGGGCGCAGCGGCCCGCCGACGGCCGCCGAGCACGGCTATCTGCGCTGCGGACCGAACGGCGCCGGCCACTTCGTCAAGATGGTGCACAACGGGATCGAGTACGGGCTCATGGCCGCGTACGCCGAGGGGCTCAACATCCTGCGCCGCGCGAACGTCGGCAAAGAAGATCGCTCGGCCGACGCGGAGACCGCGCCGCTCGAGGATCGCGCGCTCTATCGATACGACTTCGAGCTCGGCGCGGTGGCCGAGGTGTGGCGTCGCGGCAGCGTCATCGCC
>Ga0070741_10003965_pt1 | contig 35380 bp, 31 predicted proteins | sample Coa_R1_4_FD_66440 | JGI IMG/M metagenome (GOLD analysis project Ga0070741, IMG submission 66440) | Surface soil microbial communities from Centralia Pennsylvania, which are recovering from an underground coalmine fire - Coalmine... | ecosystem: Environmental > Terrestrial > Soil > Unclassified ... | reverse complement strand
CCACTTCGCCGCGTAATTCTTTTTCAATTAGCACCGAGTACGCCGCGCCGACCTTGTGCGCGCCCGTTGGGAATTGTTTGCCGTACAAGACGACGATATTAGCATCCACGCCGGTGAGCTGTTTCGGCATCACAAAATAATAAATCTTGTTTTTCCCATCGCGCCATGTAATGTTGAATAAATTAATCGGGTCGAGTGGGTCTTTGTCCTTCATCTCTAACGCCTCTGCGCGCGTCGCGGGCGCGATTTTGTCGGGATGAAGCATTTCTTCAAAGGTGGGACCAAGAATGACTGACATAATTTACCTCTGTCTGATTTGCCAAAGAATAGGCGAACAAGTCGGTCTACTTCCTATGCTATAATGGCCACAATGGATGTGGATAAAGTTATTGAGTACTGGTTGAACACAGCAGATGATGATCTCAAGTCTATCCACATCTGTTTTCGTGGGCGTGATTACGTGAAAGCCCTGTATTGGGGACATCTTTATCTCGAAAAGTTGCTCAAGGCCGTCATTACTAAACAAACTGGAAGGCACGCTCCTTATGGTCATGCCTTGGATGTTTTGGCTACCAAAGCAAGTTTGAGCTTACAGCCACAGCAAATTGAGTTACTAGATCGTGTCACACGTTATAATATTCAGGCGCGTTACCCTGATTACAAGTTCAAACTGAAAAAACAGGCTACTCGCGATTTTTGCCAAAAGGAAATCAAAGAGATTGAGGATTTTGGAAAATGGCTCAAGTCAATGCTCAAGTCATGAGAGCCGCACGCAAATTCGTGCGCGACGTTCAAAAGGAAGGCATTCGCCTGCAAAAAGCATACTTGTACGGTTCGTATGCGAACGGGCGCGCCCATCGCGGTAGCGATATTGACATTGCCTTAATTTCTCCAGACTTTTCGGGATGGATTGATGATTTGGACAAGATTCGAAATGCGCTGCGAAAAAGAGACCCCCGTATTGAATCCGTCCATTTGCCACCAGATGTTTTTGTTGACGAAAACCCTCTCGCATGGGAAGTGAAAACAAAAGGCATCTCTCTTCTTGAACCTCGGCGCGCCAGCAAACGCAGCAAAGTTAAGCGTCCGACACGCAGAACCGTACACCGCTCGCGCCGCGCATGATATGGGCCGCTATCTCATAGATATACGCCACACCCTCTGCATGCATTCATACGGCAATTCTTGAATCTCCAACCGCAAACCCTCTTTTGCGTAATTCCCCAACCACGCGGGGAGTTCTTCGCTCGGCGTGGCGATCGGCGTGCAATTCCAATCACCTAACACAAATACGGATCGCCTTGCGCCGCGCATCCATTCGAGCAAGCGCGGAAATTCCTGTTCCGAATTTATTAAACTAGCAGGGCGAAAAATATCGCGCTGTGTGTACAATAGGGTTGCGCCTGCCATTTGGTCGGAGACACCAATAACGGCATTGGAGGGCAATTGCACGTTCACTGAATCCAAATCGCGGCGCGCGGTTTCACTCATCCAACCGTAGGCGCGGGCGACAAATCGCTCGGGACCAATCAACGCGCGGATTGAAATGATGAGCGCGCCGAGCGCCAGTATTGCAAACGCCAGCCAGAGCCATTTGGATGCAAGTGATAATTGAAAACTCTTTGCTGCTTGCTCAAAAATCCATATCGCACCGATAGCAATAGATAAAGCGATGGCGGGATAAGCGGGCAAAAGATAGCGAAGATTATTCTCAAAGATACCTGTTAGAAACAGTGGCGCATGAAATAGACCAAATGCCGCGAGCCATGTAATGAGTACCCCCGCCTGCCACGCGCGCCCTTCGCGGATTAGCGCCCACCATGCTAACGGCGCAAGAACAAGCGCGACGCCAAACCCTGTTACGGAAAAAAGCGCAACGACCATTCCGATGAATTGTAACGGCGCTTGTGGCAAGACCAATTGCGCGCTGTCAGGACTTTCGATAGCGAATGGGCTGCCGAATGTACGTGCGCGATAAATAAAATCTGGGAACATCACCAAGATTAAAGCGCTTAGCGCCACAGCAATGAGTATAAGACGCTGGCGTACGGTATCGCTCCAACGCGAGGCGACGAGCGACAGCGGAATGATAAGCACTAACGCGGAATGACGAATGAGATAGGCAAAGCCGAGTAAAACTCCGCAGAGAGTGGCATAGGCTAAGGGTCTCACAGACCTGACAGGTTTTGGAAACCTGTCAGGTCTAGCAGCTCGCAGCGCGTACCACATCGCTAAAACGCAAAACAACTGTGCTGGTACATCGGACATGGGCACGAGCGCGAGTTGAATTTGTTTGGGCGATGTGGCGAGCAACAAGACTGCGAGCGCGCTAATTGTTTGGCGTTTCCACGCGGGTTGGTCGCGAAAGAGCTCGACACCGAATAAGTAAGTTGCCGCCAGTGAGAACGCGCCGAGTACCGGCGTTGTCCAATTTATCGCGTCCAGACCAAACACACGATATGGTAACGCTAGCAAGAGTGGTAAGCCAAATGCAAAAGTTGGCGCGATGACACCTGTTTCTCGCACGATGCGATAGCCAGGTGTGATAAGCGCATCCCAGCTCAATCCTTTGTCATATAGATTTGTAAAGAGCGGAAAATCATGTATGACCGTGCCGCGCTGCGCCAAATCCACCGCCATTTGCACATACGTCGGCGGGTCGGTGCCGATTGCGCCGAATGTGTGAAAGCGAAATACAAGCGCGGCATACCAGAGCAAGGCTACGGCGAGAATTGCAATCGGAATCCAGCGGAGGTATCTCAAGCCGTTAATTCGCAATCGCCGCGCGTACTGCCTCTAGCGTTGGCTGTATCACCTGCGCGTTACCTGCGGCGCGCATTGCGCTGTGAATGTCTTTGAGACCACTGCCCGTCAACATGACAACGATAGTTTCGGCAGGATCAATCTTTTGCGCGCGAACCGCTTTGACGAGTCCAGCATACGCGGCAGACGCCGCAGGTTCGACAAAAACTCCTTCACCCCGCGCCAACTCACGGATTTCATCCAGAATTTCTTGATCGCTCACGGTGATATACTCGCCGCCCGATTCGCGCACCGCGCGGACAGCACGCACCCCATCGCGCGGCAAATCGGCGCTAATGGAATCGGCGACGGTGTTGGCATGAACGGGAGTGATTTGATCCGTTCCTGCGCGCCACGCGTTATAACACGCGGCGGCGCCTTCTGCCTGAATGCCCATCAGTTTCGGCAGCCTGTCAATCCAACCGAGCGCGTACAAATCGCGCAGTCCCTTCCAGATGCCGCTGATAATATTGCCATCACCGACAGAGACAAAAATGCGGTCGGGCACCTCCCAATGATCGGGCGGCTCAATTTGCTGCACCAGCATCTCGCGCGAGGCGCGCGTTACAGGCGAATACAGTCCTTGATTTATCAAAGTCAATTGTTCGCAGATTTCCAGCGCGCCCGTTTTTTTGCCTTCGGTGGTATATGGATTGTACGCCGTGCTGCGACAATACCAGCCAAATTCTTTGGACGCGGCAAGACAGAGCTCGAAGGCTTGGTCATAGCTGCCGCGCACGAGCAGGACACGCGCGCCGTAAATCAAGAGCTGCGCGATCTTGGCGGGCGGCGCGTTTTCTGGGACAAAGATTACAGATGGGAGGCGGGCGGAGGCAGCAACGCCCGCGAGCGCCGCGCCCGCATTCCCTGTGCTCGCTGTCGTGATAATGTCCGCGCCGAGTTCGCACGCTTTGGCGACGACGACAGCGCTGGCGCGGTCTTTGAACGACGCAGTAGGATTGCGTCCATCGTCCTTGAAATACAAATTCTGCAATCCTAGCGACCTGCCTAGAAACCCTGCGCGCCATAACGGAGTCCAACCGATTGGCAATGGCGGAACGCTGTCACGCGTTTCGAGCGGCAGCAAATCCCAATACCGCCAGATAGATTTGTCACTCGCCTGCGCGATTTGGGCGGGTGCGGTATGGCGATTGATTTCCGCATAATCATACACAACATCGAGTACGCCGCTCTCGCCATGGTCGGGGCAAACATATTTGACCGCATTCGGCGCGTACCTTTTGCCGCAAAGCGTACATTGAAGAAACGAGACGAACATAGAAATTTTTGCCGCGCTATTTGCAAATGCGGGTGCCTGTTTCTCCCGCGAGCGCGCGTTCGATATTTTCGGGATTCGTGATGAGCGCCTCTTTGCCGCCTGCTTCCAAATACCAGATGATGGCTTGAATCTTGGGCCCCATCGAGCCTTTATGAAACTGCCCCTCCGCCAAGTATTTTTTCGCTTCGGCGAGCGATAGTTCGTCGAGCCATTTTTGGTCAGGCTTGTTGTAATTGAGCGCAACTTTTTCAACGGCAGTGGAGATCAGAAACAAATCCGCGTTAACGGTATTAGCCAGAATCGAAGCCGCGTAATCCTTGTCAATCACCGCTTCGACGCCTTCAAGTTGCCCGTTTTCATTTTCAATGACAGGAATGCCGCCGCCGCCCGAACAAATCACGATAAAGCCGCTGCGAATCAATGTCTCAATCGCATCGCGCTCAATAATTTTTTTCGGCAACGGCGAGGGTACGACACGACGCCAGCCGCGCCCCGCGTCTTCGACCATCGCCCAAGACTCTTCAGCGCGTTTGCGCGCGGCGGCTTCGGCGCTCATAAACGAACCGATAGGTTTGCTCGGCGCTTGAAATGCGGGATCGTTCTTGTCAACCAATACTTGCGTCACAACCGTCGCGGCTTGCTTGTTCATGCCGCGTTTTTCAAATTCATTATGCAGCGCGCGTTGAAACATATAGCCGATTGCGCCCTGCGTATCCGCGCCGCAATAGTCTAACGGGACAGGATGAAGTTCGTGGAGGGCGAGTTCAGAGCGACGGAGGATAAAGCCCACTTGCGGACCATTGCCGTGTGTAAGCACAACGTTCCACCCTTTTTCAATCATATCCGCAATGTGTTTTGCCGTTTCCTCCGTCGCGGCATATTGATCGGGAACCGTCTTATGTTTCTCGTCACGAATCAGCGAGTTGCCTCCAACGGCAACGACGGCGATTTGGCTCATACGTAGCACGTAGCAGGTAGCAGGTAGCAGGGATAAATGCTATCCGCTATCGCCTTTTATTTCAATTTGATATATTTGTTCGGTCTCTCGTAACATGCGATCACCAAACAAGGCTTGACCGTCTTTGCGTCTGTTCACAAATGCAATGTAACCGTTCAACGCGCGCTCTGCCTGACGTGCGAGATCGTAGAGCTCTTCAAAAAGCGACTGCTCTATATATTCGAGCGTGCGTGCTACAATAAGATGGCTAATCGTTTCGTTGAGTGAGCCGCGTGCGATGTAGTAAAAACGTAATGCGTCGAGCCAGTGATGTCGTCCGTAGCCTTCTGCAATATTCGTAGGCGTACTTTTGGACGCACGCCGTATTTGGTCTGCAAGGTCGAATTTTTCTTCCAAGGGCAGAATCTTGGCTATATCATGGACATTGACCATCAGTTGCAGGCTCAACTTGTAGCAATCGAGGTCCTCAAATCCGCTCTTTTGTATTCTCGCACCGACCGAATATTCCACCTTGCGAATTGTCACACTCATCTCCTTGCTACCTGCTACCTGCTACCTGCTACCACTCTACATTGTTAACGCCATCACCGCTTTTTGGACGTGTAAGCGATTTTCGGCTTCGTCATAAACGACGGATTGTTCGCCATCAATGACTTGATCAGTCACTTCAATGTTGCGGTCAGCGGGCAGCGGGTGCATGTAAATTGCATCAGGCTTGGCGAGTTTCATGCGGCGCTCGTCCGTAATCCACGATGAATATTTTTTGATAATCTCGGCGCTTTGTTTTTCGTCCGACGTATGCACCATTGCGCCCCATGACTTGGCGTAAATCACATCGGCATCGCGGAAGCCTTCGTCCATATCATCTACGACCTCAAAGCCCGTACCGTACTTGATCGCTTGCTCGCGCGCTTGCTCCATAATATCGGGCAGTAACACAAATTCGGGCGGATGCGACAGCACAACATCCATTCCAAAGCGCGGCATTTGGAGAATGAGCGAATGGGGAATGGACATGGGCTTTTGATACGACGCGGCATACGCCCACGAGACGACAATCTTTTTGCGACGCAGGTCGCGTCCTTTTTTCTCAATGATCGTCATCAGGTCGGCAAGAATTTGAAAGGGATGATAAATGTCGCACTGCATGTTGAGGATGGGCACGCGCGACGCTTTGGCGACATCGTTGAGGTACTGATTGCCGCTGCCCCAATCTACGTGGCGAATGGCAATGCCATCGAAATAACGTCCATAAATTTCGCCAATTTCTTTCGCGGTGTCGCCGTGCGCGATTTGCGTCGTACGCGATTCAATAAACGCAGCATGTCCGCCGAGCTGCGCCATCCCTGCTTCAAACGAACCGCGCGTGCGCGTGGAGGAGAAAAAGAACAGCATGGCGAGAACTTTGTCGCGGAGCAATGCGTGAGGTTCGCCCACCGCGCGCTTGCGCTTGAGGTCAAACGCGAGATCGAGTACAGTTTCTACTTCATCTTTCGAGAAATCAAGGTCGCCGATGAGATCACGACCGCGTAGGTAGGTTTGCATCGGGAAGCTCCTGTGAGAACGGCGGACGACGACCGACCGCCGATGGTTTTAAACAGGTTCGTTTACTTTAATATGCATTGGCTTTTCTACAGCCATTCTTTAAGACTGGTGAGGTCCACGTTTCCGCCACTCAATAGGGAGACGACACGCGCGTTTTTCGGAAGGGGATATTTCTTTTCGAGTAACGCGGCAGTCGCAGCACCACCCGCCCCTTCGACGAGCATTTTGCTGCGTTGGAGCAAGAGGCGAATGGCGCGCTTGATTTCATCGTCATTCACCAGCACAACATCGTCAACATATTCTTGCATAATGGGATAATTGTTCTCGCCAATCATCGGACAAATAATGCCACCCGCAATGGTCGGTCCGCAAACGACCCGTACGAGATGCCCCGCTTGACGCGAAGCGTACAATGCGCCGCCTGCCGCCGATTCGACGCCGATGATTTTCACATCGGGTTTTTGCAGCTTGATGGCGGACGCGATGCCTGAAATCAATCCCCCGCCGCCGATTGGGACGAAAACATATTCGAGATCAGGCACATCTTCTAAAATTTCCAACCCAAGCGTCCCCTGCCCTGCAATGACATATGGATCATCAAACGGATGGGCGATAGTGTAGCCGAACTCACGCTGCAATTCCAGCATTCGGTCAAACATCGTATTGACCGACTCGGCAAAGACAATCGTGCCGCCATAGCCGCGTACGGCGTCAATCTTGGCTTGCGGCGCATCCGCAGGCATAACAATCGTAGCGGGTACGCCGTACTCGCGCGCGGCATAGGACAAGCCCTGCGCGTGATTTCCCGCGCTGGCGCTGACCAGTCCGCACGCTTTTTCTTCACTTGAAAGATGCGCGAGTTTATTCAGCGCGCCGCGCGGTTTGAATGAACCTGTCTTTTGAAATTGCTCGCATTTCAAAAAGAGGTTCACGCCAATCATTTCGCCGAGTGCGGTGGCGGACATCATCGGCGTACGATGCACTTTGCCGTGAATCGTGCGACGCGCGTCGGCAATGTCGTTTAGAGTAACCATAAGTGCGTACGATAGTGCAATCGTGCGATAGTGCGATAGTTCATACACTATCTGATTTGCCTCTCAAATGTTTAATCATGCCATTAACAAGCTGTTTCGTCTCGTTTGCAAGGTCGTAGGCGGCTTCTCGCTCTTTTTCGGAAATATATTTGCAATCTCGCGCCAAATATAACTCGGATTGAACTTCGTTGGCGGAACGCCGTGACATTTTCAAAAAACGAATGAATTCGGGTTTAGACCCCGAATCAAATCCTTCCGCGATATTGTGCATCACCGAACCCGCCGCGCCTTGAATTTGCCCACGCAGACGCGCATCTCTGGAAAAGGTCGGACGCTCCGTTAATTCATAGATTGCGTTAGCCAGCACGCGTGCCTTCTGCCAGCATAGCAATTCCTCAAAGCGAACAATCTTTGGCATAGCACCCCTCCTGGCACGATTGCACTATGGCACTATCGCACTATTGCACGTATTTCGGCAATAACGCATAAAACTCCGTCGCGGCAACCACATCATCCAATTTATTTTGGTCAAGCGTGGAGTGCGCGTAAATCTCGTCGCCAGGTCCAAAGCCGATAGAGGGAATGCTTGCTTTGCCCGCCCAATAGGTGCCGTTAGTAGAAAAACTCCATTTGCCGCTTGGACGCGTTTCGCCCCATAAATCGTGAATGGCGCGCTGTCCCGCTTGCACCAGCGGATGATTTTCCTCTAACGCCCACGCGGGATAATACTTGTCCACAGGGAACACAAAGCCCGTATAGCTCGGTTCGTCGTAAAACAATTCTTCGAGCTTGATTTTGTCGCGCTGGTCATCGGGAATGAGCGCGTCAATTTGCGCGACGGCTTGCTCTTTGGTTTCGCCAAAGGTTACGCGGCGGTCAATAAAAATCGTCGCTTCGTCAGGCACGGCGTTGATGGACACGGTGCTGACCTTCATGTCGCTGACCGTCACATTTGCTTTACCGAGAAATTCATGTGTCGGCAATTTCGCATCAAGGTCGCGAATGCTTGCGATGATGGGCAGCAATTTGTAAATCGCATTATCGCCGAGAAAGTTGGACGCCGCGTGCGCGGATTTTCCCTTGGCGGTAATTTTTAATTCGACGCGTCCTTTGTGCCCGCGATACACTTGCATCTTGGTCGGCTCGCCAATCACGACGAAATCGGGACGCATCTTCGGGTCGGCTTCGACAAACGAATTGGGCGCGATGCCGTCGCACCACTCTTCCATATTGCCAAAATAAAAGGCAGTGTAACCGTCGAGCAAACCGAGATCGCGCGCAATCGCCAATCCGTACACCATCCCTGGCGTCGAACCTTTTTCATCACACGCGCCGCGCGCATACAAGATGCCATTCTCGATTTTGCCTTTGAACGGGTCCCATTCCCACGAGGACGGGTCACCAATACCCACTGTATCAATGTGCGAATCGTACACAAGGATTTTCGGACCGCTGCCGATACGTCCGAGAATGTTTCCCATCTTATCGAAACGCACTTCATCGTAGTCGAGCTTTTTCATCTCGGCGGCAACGCGCTCGCCGACGGGCCCGATTTGGGATTCCATCGAAGGAATCGCGCAGATGTCAATCATAAATTGCACAATTGCATCGCGCTGCGCGTTTACGCGTTTTTGAATTTCAGCAGTGGTGTTGTCCATAGTGTGTTAGAGCGTATGGCAAGTTTGCCGCGACGCAGTTCGTCGCCACCTGCCCTATAGAGCAGCTTGCGCTTGTTCAAGTGGTTTCGCATTTCTCACATGCGAATTAAAGGTTGTTAGAACGGAAATAATTAAATACCAGACGGTAAAGAAAAGTACCGCCGCGTTGACGCCATAGCGTTCGATCAAGAAACCACCCAACGCCGCGCCGAGCGGTTGAAAGCCAAAAGCGAGTAAGCGGAACGTGCTATTCACACGGCCTTGCAGCGCGTCGGGAATCAAGGCAATACGATAACTAAATTGCACCACGTTATAAATCGGTCCCGTCATCCACGCTAAACCTTGGATGATGCCAAGCAAATAAAATTGCGGAGCGATTGCTAACAGCGGAAACAAGATTGCGGAAATCCAGACGGTCGAAATAATCACTTGTCCGAAACGAAAGCGGCGTTGAATTTGCCCGCCGATAATTGAACCTGCGATCGCGCCAATCGCGCTCAACGAAAAAACCAGACCAATCTCTGCATCGCTCGCGCCCAAATTTTTAGCGAGGACGATAATGATGAGTGTAGTCGCCGCGTTGACGAAATTCAAGCCGCCTGTCAGGAACGCCATGTAACGCACCAGCGGTTGATGCCACAGCCAGTCAAGCCCTTCGTGAATTTCCTGTACGAGATGCAATTCGGTTCGCTTACGTTCCAGTTGAAATTCCGCTTTAATAAAAAGAAGCGAAATCACCGAAACCATGTAAGAAAACGAATCGAACAGAAACGGAATCGCTTTGCCGAATTGATAAAGAATCGTGCCGACGCTCGGCGCAAGGATGCCTGCAATCGAAAACGCGGCATCGTTCTGCGCGGCGGCTTGCGGCAGCTGCTCTTTGGTGACCACGCGCGAAAGCGCAGCGACTTCGGCAAGGTTAAAGAACACGAACAGCGAACCTTCGACCAGCGAAGCAATGTAAATCTGCCAAATCGTCAATGCGTTGAGCGCCAGTGCGACAGGAATGCTTGCCAAAACCAGCGCGCGTCCGATGTCGCAATAAATCATCACCCGCTTGCGGTCCCAACGGTCAATCAATGCGCCTGCGGGCAAGCTGAAAATAATATATGGCAAGGACGCCAGCGCAGACGCGATACCTGCGGCAGCAGGCGAATTGGTTAGCGCGAGAATGAGCAACGGATAGACAATTTGCGATGCGCCTGTCCCGATGACGGAAACGACCTGCCCACTCCATAGGAGCATGTAATCGCGATTACGCCAGATCGAGGGCAAGTGAGATGCGCTTGTTAGATTTGTATTCGGTTGTTCAGGTGCTTCGACGACTTCGTAAATGCCAGAAACGGGAGCCGGTTCGAGTTCGCGGTCAAGTTGCGAGTCCATGACTCCTATCCCAGCTTCAATTCAGTCCGCACCGTTCCTGCCCGCTCATGCTTGGCGACGATTTTTAGTGTTCCGCCGTTTGGCGCTTTCACCGTCCATTCGATTTTCGCGCGGTCTTCCGTCGGGTCAGCGTTCCAGACGGTGACGGTTGCATCTTTGTACGCGCGTCCTTCCAATTGCCCAATGTCTTCGCGCGCTTTGCCTGTTTCAAGCGTCGCTCCTGCGGGTAGTTCAACTTCGACAATCACGCCGCGCAATAATTTTTTCTCCAACGCCTTTTTCGTCACATAGGTCGGTAGCCAGCCCACATTTTGTACGACGGCGCGCACGCGGTACGTATTCTCACCCAATGCTTTCGCGCTGGCATCGTGCAGCTCCAGCTTGGGCGAAATCAACGCGCACCAGACGAGCCATGGCGGAAAGAGCGCGAGTTCTTTTTCCAGAAATTCGGGCGGTGGATTGCGCCAGCAGTACCCCATGTCCCAACCGCCAATTTCTATCTCGCCCAACTGCGGATGATTGAATTTGTACCAATTCACATAGCCCTTGCCGCCCAGCACCTCGTCATTCCATTTCATCATTTTCAAGTCATCTTCTATCGGATGCTCGCGGTCCCAGTCAATGAATTTGTATTTTTCGATACCCGCCTGCTTTTGCGGACTCCAAATCTCCACCGTCCAGCCAAACACACCGCGATGTTCATACATCCACGTATCGAACGAACCCGTGATGACTTGCTTGGGATGATATTTGAAATCGTGAAAGACCGAGACGTTCGGGTACTGTGTAATTTCCGTTCCCTTGTCGCCAATCTTTTTGTAGGTCCATAAATCTTCGGCGGGAAATTCGTCGTCGGAGCGATCATCATACGGCCGCAAGAGGACGCCGCTCCACGTGTGAAATGCAATCGCGCCCGTGATGTTCGGATGCTCGGTGATGAAAGTCATCAGGTTGCGGACTTCGGGTTCACTGGCAGGAAACGGCCCCGCGCCGCGCTGTTCGCCTTCGAGCCGCCAGCCCATCGGAAAATTGCGATTGAGGTCAAGACCTTCTTTGACGGGCGCGACGCCAAAGGTTACGCCATCATAATTTTCCAAGCGTCCTTCGGGCAAGATGCGGTAATACGTTCCGCCCGTTTCGGCGGGATCGCGTTGAATCATAATGCGCGGGTCGTCGGGGTGCGCTTTCCAGGGACCATTCGGGTCTTGAATCCGCATGTTCAAGAGTCGCCCATCGCCATCTAAATCTTCGCGGATGAGACCTTCAATCGGTTCTTCGTCATGCGGATACGGACGCACCGACGAGCGAATGATTCTTGGTTTGTCTGCCAGCGCGAGTTCCGCGCCATCCGGATTGACGCGCGGGCAGATGTAGAACGTGCGGGTCGTGAGCGCACGCGTCACATCCGCGTCTTTGCCGTAATTGTTCAAAAGATAATTGATGAAATAGACACATGCCGACGCAGGAGATACTTCCGACGCGTGGATATTTCCATCCACCCAGAGCGCGGGCTTGTCTTTATCAGGTCCCGTTGCGAAATCCGTGACGGTGACGAGCCACACGTCGCGCCCCTCGTAGCTTTTGCCGATGCTTTCGATGCGCGCGAGATTGGGAAATTCATCTACAAGCGAATTGAGAATATTGGTGAGCTCGTCGTAGCGATAATAGTGGTCGAATGTTAGGTTGGCCATAAGGAGGAGTCGTTAGACGTTAGTTGTTAGTCGTTAGAAAGTGCCGACACTAACGACTAACGTCTAATGTCTAACAACTAACGTCTAATGTCTAACAACTAACGTCTAACGATTAATGACTAGCGCCTACATTTTCAAAAAAGCGAATATACGCTTCGATTCCGCGATAATAGTTCGGGAGATAAAAATGTTCGTTCGGTCCATGCGTGCCATCGTCGGGCAGACCAAAACCCATGATGACAACATCCACGCCGAGAATGTCGTTCAGAAACGTTGTGACGGGGACGCTCCAGCCGAGCAATTGAAAGATGGGCGCAACGCCAAACGTTTCCTGAAGCGCGTCGGCGGCAGCACGAACGTACGGTGAATCACGGTTCAGGAGAATTGCGTCGCCTTCCGCGAGCTGTTTCAGCTGCCAGCGAACGGTGTTGGGCGCGTGTTCACGCAAATATGCTTCAAGCTGTTGGCGGACGCGGTCGGAGGTTTGATTCGGGACGAGGCGCATCGAAATTTTTGCCATCGCTTTGGCAGGCAGGACTGTTTTTGCGCCTTCGCCCGTAAAGCCAGAATACAAGCCATTGACTTCGAGCGTCGGGCGCGCGCCGACGCGCTCGACGGTGGTGTAACCATTTTCACCCCAAAGTGCTAACACGCCCGCTGTATTCGCCCATTGTTCATCGGTGAGCGGAAAGCGCGCCAATTCCGCGCGTTCGGCGTCGGAAAGGGGACGCACATCATCGTAAAATCCAGGCAGCGTCACACGTCCATCCGCATCGTGCATTCCCGAAATAAGCTCGGTCAACACTTGTGCGGGATTGTGGAGTGAACCACCAAAACGACCCGAATGTAAATCTTGATCGGGTCCTTGCACCCACAATTCAAAATAGCACAAGCCGCGCAGTCCATACACAATGCTCGGCAAATCGCGCGAGGGCATTTGCGAATCGGCGTTCAAGGCGACATCGCATGTCAACAAATCTTGATGCGCGCGAATGAACGCGCCGAGATTGGGCGAGCCAACTTCTTCTTCGCCCTCCATGATGACTTTGATGTTGACGCGCAAGGAATTGGTCTTGAGCAGCGCGTCAAGAGCTTTCATAAACGCGTGCGCCTGCCCTTTCATGTCAGACGCGCCGCGCGCATAAATAAAATCGTCCTTAATGGTCGGCTCAAACGGCGGTGTGACCCATTCATGCAGCGGGTCAACGGGCTGGACATCGTAATGCCCATAGACTAGGACAGTCGGAGCATCGGCCTGATGCAGCCAATCTGCATAGACGATGGGTTGACCTTTGCCTTCGCCCGTGGGAAGGATGGCGACATGCTCCAAGCCCATTGCCCGCAGTTTGTCCGCCAGCCATTCCGCGCCGCGCTGGACATCGGCGCGATGTTCGGAAAGCGTGGAGATGGTGGGAAGGGCGATAAACTCTTTGAGTTCGTCGAGAAATTCCACGCGGTGCGCGCGGGAATAATCAAGTGCATCCATAGCAAATGAGTGTCTCTACGGCGTCAGGCGGTAAAATCGCCAGGATGGATTTTCAATCGGGAGAACTTGTACATTTGTAAAACCTGCTTGCGATGCATAGTCGCGCACTATGGATGGTCGCATCACAGTTCCCGTGCCTGTCGCGTCGGGAAAGACCATCGCTTGCGGCAAACAATGGAGCACGCTCCAATTGTAAAAATAGTGTCCCAGAAAATTGCGATTTTCTTCGAGTGAATCATTGGCAGCTTCATCCGCAATGAACACGACACCATTCGGCGACGCGAGTTCGCGCATCATTTTCAAAGCTTGTACGGGATATGCCATATCGTGCAAGCACTCGAACGCGGTCACGAGAGCATATGAGCCAGTTAAGGGTTGATAGTCGGCTGACGCAAGATGAAATAGCACGCGGTCAGCGACACCTTGCGCGTGCGCGTTGCGCTTGGCGGCTTCGATCGAAGCCGCATCAATGTCCACGGCGTCAATGTGAACATTCGGAAATGCCTGCGCGAGCGCGATGCTAGACCAACCTTCGCCGCAGCCAATATCGGCGACGCGCGCGCCCCCGCGTAATTTCGTTTGCACATCGGGCAGCACGGGAATCCATTTCGACGCGTAATCGTTCACGAACGCGGGGCGATTGCCTTTGCTGATACATTCGCGCATTGCATCGCCGTATGCTTCATACGGCACGCCGCCGCCACGCTGGAACGCATCGGCAAGCATCGGCAAAATTCCCGCGAGCGCAGGAATACCAAACATACTCGCGCCGCTGTAAAACGGATGCGTCTCGTCCAGCAAGACCGCCGCGTGTTCAATGGGAAGCGAGAAGCGGCCAGTGCTCGCGTCGTAATCCAGATATTCTCCGGCGTACATACATTCGAGCCACTCGCGCACGTAGCGTTCGACACAGCCCGTTCGTTCCTCCAATTCACGCGGCGTTGCAGCGCCCTGCGCGTGCAATTCTTGCAAGAGACCGAGCTTCAAGCCGAGCCACAGGTTGAGACAGCTCAATGAAGCATTGATCTCGTTGGCAAGACGTTCGGCAAAGGCTTCAATGCGCGTATCGTCCATCGTTATCGAGTTCATGGTGCGGTGCTGCGGCGCTCATAAATTGTCCAACCGCCCACGATTTCTCGAACGTGATACATCGCGAGAAATTGACGCGCCCGGCGTTTAATATCTCTGTTTTGCACACCAAAGTGCATGAGCGGCGTGTTCCACGCTTTATTTTTTAGCACCAAATCAGGCGGGTTGCGGCTCAATTCATCCAAGAATGACTGAACCTTCGCCACATTGGTATAGCCGATGCGGTTAAGCGGATGTTGATACACATAGCGCGTCGCACTTGGCCGCCGCGCCGCAAAGAGGATGCGGGCATCCGAACCCCAAATCATCACTTGCGCGTCCGGCTTGGTATTTTGTTCAAGATAAGCAATCATCGGTGAGACCGGACGCGTCAAGACCCGTCCGAGCATCACATTCACCTCTTGAAATGCAAAGAACGCGGCGACAATGAGAATGATTCCGATAAAAATTGGCGCGGCATAGCGCGAATTCCAAACACGTTCTAAACCCGCCATGAGCATGCGGAACGCAAACGCGGCGAGAATCGCGCCCGTTGGCAAAATAGCAAGAAAGTAGTGATCAAATGGATTTCCCGGAAACGCAATCAGAGACAGCTCGATTGGAAAGGCGATGAGTGCGATGAGCAATAGCCTTGCCCGTTGGGGATCGTTCAGAGTATGACCGAATGGACTGGCGGAATTGCTAGTAAGAGTTGCTAGTGCTTGTGTCCAACGCGTGCGGACGTTGCTACCGCCGCGCCATGCACCAATCCACGTGATACTTGCGGCGAGCCAGCCCATGAATGCGAGCAGCGCAAATCCCCCGCCCATGAGCGAACCCATCAGCCGCAAGCTAAGGAGTCGGCTGAACCAGGTCTCGTCGGTGTAAACGAGATTGAACCAAATCGTAGTGTCCCAGAGATCGGCGAGCGCGCCCTGAATGATGAACGGCGCAAGTATAATAAGCGATAGTGCAATAACGCCCGCGCTCATAGCAACGAGTGCGCGGAGATGGTTACGCTTTTCCGCCGTAGTGAGAATCAGAACCAGCCAATACAACCCTACCGCCAGCGGAATTCCGATTACACTTTGTTTCAACCAAAACAAGATTCCACTAAATACGCCAATCAAAAACGCGCGCCGTATAGATATATTCGCTTCGTGCGCCGTTGCAATCAACCACAGAATGCCAAATTGGAACGGCAGCGCGTATTCGGTTGTATAGTTCCCACCATCGCCAGTCAGAAAAGCATTCAAGAGCCATGCGAACGAAATATAGACCGCGCTCCATATGCCGAACGCGCGTTTCATCACATCATATCCAATGAGCGCGGCGGCGAGGAGCGCAATCACTTCGAGCGCCCATACACCCCACCGCGAACCATTGCTGATGAGGAGACCGAGCGCGTTCACATAAAAAATGAGCGGCGGCTTGTGGTCCCAAAAATCCCGATACGGCAGCTTGCCCTCTGTCACCTGCCACCCAGCATACAGAAAAACGCCAGAATCTACAGAGGGGGCGGGCTGGATGCGCGGACTCCATGGAATCAATACGAGCAGAACACAAATCAATAGAAAGATAACTTCTGCGCCGTTTGTCCAATTCAGTTTCAAGCGGTCTGCGACCATGTGGGTTTGCGCGCGGCTTTGGCCTGCGCGACGATTTTTTCAATCTGTCCTAAATGGGAATCATCATGCGCCAAGCCTGACACGAAACGCGAAATGCAGTTGTGGGTCACGCCCAGACGCGGCTGGTATGTATTTTCGAGATGTGGCGGTTGCGGCCACAAATCGAGCGTCGTGAGACGCATGTGACGCGATTCGTTGAGGCGGTCACGACATTGTTGAATGGTGTGAACCGTTTGCCAAGGGACTTCAACCCGCGCTCGTCCGCCGCGCCATGGAATGCCCAACGCGACTTCGGCAGCGACAAACGCAGCTTCTTCCGACGACGCGGTGGTGTGAACGATGACATGGCCAAGCGTCCAAGGCATTTTCAATTCTTCCGCCGTAGCCGCAAATTGATCGTCTGCTTCGGGGTCGGACGGCTCGAATGTAACATCTGCATCCTGACAATCTTGAATCAATTCAAGCATTCGGTCAATCATTTCGTTCGTCAAGCGTTGCAAATCCTCGTGCGTTAATCCTTCGCGGGCTACAAATTCAAAGAGGTTAAGTTCTCCCTCATGGACGGGTGTGAAATCCAACATTCTTTATGCGTTTGTCATTTCGAACGGTGACGCATCATCACTCGCCAGTCGTCGCACTCATTAAGCGAAGCGAATATATCGAGCAGAGAGTGCGACGACTGGCGAACGCACCCCGCGACCCGATGTGCATCATGCGTGATGATGCGTCAGGAGTGAGAAATCTCGTTTTAGTAAAGAGAGATTTCGGCGATGTGAAGTGTGCGACCGAAGGTCGCGAACTGTTATTGATGCTGTTTCGGCAAAGCCGAAACGACCAAAACAGGCACTTGATGCATCGCCGCAATTTCTCGACTGCTCGGTTGCGGTTTTTGGCTCGGCATAACCGAGCGGCAAAAACCTGCGACCAAACGCTCCGCTCGAGACGGCTCGAAATGACAAGTAAAGGTTAATTTATTTGTTTATGCCCCGCGCGCATTGCCAATAACAACGCGTCTTGATCTACGGGCAAACGACGGATGCGGACGCCGACGGCGTTATAAATCGCGTTGGTAATCGCAGGCGTGGTGGGAATGGATGAAATTTCGCCGACCCCTTTCGCGCCGTAGGGACCAGACGAGATTTCATCTTCGACGAGAAACGAAACGATTTCCGGCGTATGCTTGATGCTCGGCATTTTATACTTGGCGAGCAAGTCTGTCCATACTTTGCCATGTTCCACGATGTATTCTTCGGTTAATGCATTGCCAAGGCACATCATAATTCCGCCTTCGACCTGTCCTTGTAGCGCGAGGGGGTTCAGCGCGCGCCCAATGTCCGTCGCGGTGACGATTTTCAAAACATGCACTTCGCCCGTGTTTGTATCCACTTCGACGAGCGCGGCTTGGGCGGCATAGCTAAAGCCAAAGTGCATATCGCCTTCTGTACCCAGCGGCTTGGTCGCGGGCGCTAGATATTCGTGCAAATAGCGCGTCGGACGATTTTCTTCGCGCGCCCGTTTCACCACTTCGGCAAACGGCAAGCGATGTCCGTTCTGGCGAACAAAGCCATCCTTGAACACCAGTTGTTCCGGCGCGGCATCCAGATATTCGCTGGCGGTCTCGGCGAGAATTTCGCGCATACCCTTCGCGGCATAACGCGCGGCGTTGCCTGTTACGAATGTTTGACGCGAGGCAGTAGTCGGTCCACCATCAGGCGTGAGGTCAGTATCGCTTAGCAAGACACGTACGCGTTCGTACGGCAAGCCCAATTCTTCCGCCGTAATCATTGCCAGCACCGTCGGCAAGCCCTGCCCGATTTCTGCGGCGCTCGTCCGAACCTCCGCCGTTCCATCCTCAAACACTTCAACTTCGGCCGCGCTCTTGTCCGGCGCGCCCCCGCCGAGTCCCGTGTTTTTATACGCGGCGGCGAAACCCCAAGCTTGGATTTTTGATTTTTGATTTTCGATTTTTGATTGGCTGCTACTACCGCTCTTTACACGATTTTCTACAAGGCGAATACATTCCAACAATCCCGCGCTCTCACGTACAACTTGCCCTGTGCTCGTGATGCCGCCGACGGTGAGCGCATTTTTGCGGCGGAGCTCAAAGGAATCTATGCCGAGCTGGTGCGCGATTTCGTCCATGTTGGATTCTACGGCGAACGCGGATTGCGTGACGCCAAAGCCGCGAAACGCGCCCGCAGGCGGATTGTTGGTGTACATCGCGTAACAATCAATTTTGACATTGGGAATGTTGTAGGGACCCGCGGCGTGCGTCGCGGCGCGCGTCATTACTTTGTCGCCGAGCGAGGCGTATGCGCCCGAATCGCCATAGATCGTTGCTTGAGACGCGATAATTGTGCCATCCTTTTTCGCGCCCGTCTTGAGACGAATAATCGTCGCGTGGCGCTTCGGGTGAAAGATCAAGCTTTCGTGACGCGAATAGAGCATTTTGACCGGACGCCCGGTTTTTTGCGCGAGCAGCGCGACGTGAATTTGCGCGGCAATGTCTTCTTTGCCGCCAAAGCCGCCGCCGATAAGCGCGCCGCGCACGCGGATTTTGGATTCTTCGACGTTCAACGCGGCCGCAATTTGGCGACGGTCTTCGTACGGGATTTGCGAACCGACGATGACTTCAATACGCCCATTTTCCAAAGGTCTCCCAATGGAGCATTCGGGTTCGAGGAATGCCTGTTCATAAAATGGTGAATGATATTCGTTCTCGACGACCACATCCGCTTCTTCAAACCCTTTTTCCACATTGCCCTTTTCGACGTGAATATGTTTCAATAAATTGCCGTGCCCTGTGCCATCATTGACGATGATGGTTTCTGGTTTCAATGCATCAATCGGATTGTCCACGATGGGCAGCGGCTCGTATTCGACCTCAATCAAATCCAGCGCGCGCTGTGCGAGTTCGCGCGTCTCTGCTGCAACAATCGCAACCGCATCGCCTTCATAGCGCACCTTGTCGTAACACAACACGGGCCAATCGTTATAAATCAAACCGTGATTTTTCGAACCCGGCACGTCCTCATGGGTCAAGACTGCGTGAACGCCGGGCAAGGCGCGCGCTTTGGAAGTATCAATCCGTAAGATGTTGGCGTGCGGATGTTTTGGACGGAGCGTTGCGCCCCACAGCATATCGGGCAACGAGTAATCATCCGTATATTTTGCCGCGCCGCTCACTTTGGCGACAGCATCGGGACGCGGGATAGGTTTGCCAATAACTTTGAGCGGCGTTTTCACTTGCGGCAGATTCGGAATGGCAAAGTGATGCGGTTGGTCGGGTTCACGGATTTCTTGCGCGGCGTGTTTGATGGCGTTCATAATCGAAACGTAACAACCGCAGCGGCAGTACGTATCTTTGAGCGCCACTTTGATGTCGTCGTCCGTTGGATTTGGATTTTCGTCGAGCAGCGCCTTGCTCTGCATCAAAATACCGGGCGTGCAATAGCCGCATTGCACCGCGCCCTGTTGAATGAATTGGCCTTGAAGCGGGTGTAGGGGCACGGTACCCGTGTCCCTACCTTGCCATGTATCCGCCAAGCCTTCAATAGTCAAAACATCCGCGCCTTGCGCTTTTAACGCGGGATAGATGCAAGAATCCACCGCCGTGCCATTGACGATGACGGTGCACGCGCCGCATTCGGCTTCATCGCAGCCGATTTTAGTCCCGGTCAAACCGAGTTTGTAGCGCAGCACATAGGCAAGGTATTCGTTCGGTTCGATTTCAACTGAAAGCGGTTTGCCGTTGACCGTGAGATTCAATTCGACCATCGTTCTACCTCCTGACTTGCAGTGCCCAGCGCGCAGCGCATGGTTGTCACCCTATACGATTTATTCATCATCTTCATGCGAATTCTAATTCCATCATCACAGGCAAATGGTCGGAAGCGCGTTTAACGCCTTCCGGACTCGAAATCACCTCGCACGCGCATAGATGTGCACGGAGTATGTTGTTAACGAAAAAATAATCCAATCGTACTCGCGGCGGGTTAGGCGGAAGGGTGAAACCGCGCTCGTTGTGGTGCAGGGCCCGAAAACAATCTACGTATCCTTTTGCGCGCAAGCGTCCAATCACCTGACGAGCGATCAGACCACCTTGCAAAATCACCGATGCGCGCACTGTCCACGGAACGCCGCTCAAATCTACCATGTCGCCGGGCGCAATCGAATTGAAATCGCCCGCGATGATATATCGCGCCGCGTGTTGCGCCTCAATATGTTTGAGGATTAGACTCAATTCCCGCAGGCGATACAGCTCCACCAAAAGCGTATAGGCGGGTGCGGAAAGATGTACGCCGAACAACGTCAACGTTTGTTCCGGCATATATTCAAGCGTTGCTTCTAAAACGCCATGCCGCAGCGCGTTGGGATGAAAACTCGATGCCGCGCGCAGCGGGAGTCGCGTCAGTAATGCAAGCTGACGCGGGCTATTGCTCTCGGCGATATAGTATTCGGTTTGTAATTGCGCCGCGAGGTTCACAACAAATTGCGGTTCAATGACCTCTTGCAGCAAAATCACGTCGGCATTTTGCGCGGCGATAATTTCATCGAGCAGCGCCTCACGTCCTGTTCCCCCGTCGAGAATGTTATAGGTGAGAAAACGCAAGCGCATTCGGTTCATTGTAGGGGCAGGGTGACCCTGCCCCTACATCACGCGCCCAATCGCAGTTCGCAACGTTTGGTCTAGTAACGTCGGCAGTAGTTCGATGCGATAGGCTTTGGTGGCGCGGTGGGCAGAGGTGCGCGGCTGTACTTCGCTTAATAAAATCTGTGTGGCTTTCCGTAACACATCGTCATGCAAACTCTTGCCTCGCAAAAATTCTTCCGTCTTGAACGCGCGGAACGGCGTCGGCGCAACAGGCCCCGCGCTAATCGCCACTTGCTGCATTGTCCATTGTGCATTGTCCATTGTGCATTCCACTCTTACTGCCATTCCCAAAATTGGCAGCGCGACGCCTTGTGGACGCATGACGCGTGTGAATGCGCTCGCTTCGCCTGCCTGCGTCGGACGAAAGCGAACTGCGGCGATCAGTTCGCGCGTCGAGTCCACCGCGCTCTTGCCCGGACCTTGAAAAATTTTCCCAAGTGGCTGCCATTCTTGCAAAACGCCGTTTGTATTTCGGTGGGCGACCAATGCTTCTGCGCCTAACGCCATGAGTGCGACTGTGCCATCAGCAGCAGGCAAAGCGTGCGCGACATTGCCGCAGAGCGTTGCTACGTTGCGTACCTGCGGCCCACCCACCACCGCGCAGCCCTCGGCGAGCGCGGTCCCGTATTGCTGAATCAAATTCGATTTCACAATTTGCGTATGCGTGACGCCGCAGCCGATGACGATGAATCCGCCTTCCTCACGAATTTCGGTTGCGCCTTGAATTTTTGTCACGTCCACAAGCGCGGCCAAGTGGGGACGGTGTCCTTCGTAATAGTCGGCTTGCGTGTCCACTAGCAAATCGGTGCCGCCCGCGATGACACGCGCGCGGCCTTCGTATTGCGCCAACATCGTGAGCGCCTCATCTACCGTCGTCGGTAAATGATAATTCTCAAAGACCTGCATATGTGGAATGGTCCTTTCGCATTGGGCGCAAAATGCAACCCAGAAACGAACGCTGGTGGAACAGACCAATGGCACTTTTCGAGCGGGGATGCCCGAACGCCGGGCAGTGCGACATTTTCGCCGCGCTGTACCGACCATTGATCGAAGTTCTATTATTTTAGCACAAATTTCGCTTTATAAAAGAAACGAGACGCAACGATTTTCGTTGCGTCTCATAGCGCCTACAGCTGGATGCCTAACTCGCGCGCTTTGTCTAGTGGGTCTGGCAGAGGGTCTTGCCACAACCATTCCTCACGGATAAAAAATTCAGAGAGAACCGTTGAATAGAATGCACCTTCCTGTGTCGGAAGCCGCTCATAGCGTCCCTCTGCATTTAGATGATACCATTCCGCATGTTGCGATTGCGTGTCGAATACCCAGTACTCGGTTACGCCCGCCTCCTCATACTCAACATATTTATCGCGCCAATCTCGTGCAACGCTGTCCGGCGAAACGATTTCGATAACAAGGTCGGGCGCGCCTTCGACGAATTGCTCGCGCACAATTTCAAGACGCGCTTTGGAAATGAACATCAAATCGGGGATGCGCCGCAAGCCCGGGCGCAAACGAATCGTATATTGCGAACCGATGACGAATCCCAAGCCGCGACGCGTCACATAGAGGTCAAGCAGAATTAGTAGAAACTTGAATAGAGCTTCATGTTTAAGCAATGCGGGCATTCGCGTTATAACCTCGCCGTCTCTAAATTCTGCCCAAATGTCCTCGTTTTTGAACGCGTCGAATTCTTCCTCTGTCATTCGACGCGGAATTTCTTGAACGCCTTCCAATTGCGCTTGCATCTTCGATGTTTCCAAGCAATCGCCCGATTTAAACCAATCCCCGCTCCCCGCGCACGTACGGCAAGCCGAGCGCGGCGGGCGCACCCAGTCGTTTACGCAGCGCAGCGCGCGAGCCAATAATCAGTACGACAATTGTAAGCGCATAGGGTAGCATTTCCAAAAAGAATTGCAAGTTGCGGTCAAAGAAGAATGGGTTGCCGATGCCAAAGACGCTTTGTACGCCCTGTACGTCGAGCGTAAAACGGCGGAGCGAACCGAATAGATACGAACCGACCGCGGCACGCACGGGGTCCCACTGCGCGAAAATCACGAGACCAATCGCAATCCAGCCGTAGCCGGATGTCGTTAATTCGCTGAACCAGCCGGGCGAGATGGAGAGGGAAAGCGCAGCACCCGCCAAGCCCGCGAGAATGCCGCCAAGCATCACATAAAAGTAGCGCAGCAAATAGACATCAATGCCAAGCGAATCGGCGGCGGCAGGATATTCGCCAATTGCGCGCAGATGCAAACCCGCGCGCGTGCGATAGACGTAATACCACACGACGGGAATCAGCAGATAGCCGATATAAACGAGCGCGCTTTTGCTGTCAAAGAAAATGGGACCGAGAAATGGAATTTGTGCGAAGATGGGAATGCTGAATACCGGAATCGTCGGCACACCTTTGACGCTGGCAAGTCCTTCGCCCAAAACCAGCGAGAGACCCGTACCTAAAAACGTGAGAGAGAGACCGCTCACCACTTGGTCGGCGCGGAGAGTAATCACAACGAACGCGTGCAATAAGCTCAAGAGTCCACCCGCGAGCATTCCCACTAATAAACCAAGCCAGGGGTCGCCCGTCGCGGCAGCCGTTGCGTACGCGGCAACTGCGCCCATCAGCATCATACCTTCGACGCCCAAGTTCAAGACGCCCGCGCGCTCTGCCAACAGCTCGCCAATCGTCGCAAAGAGCAAGGCGGTGCCGTTGGAAACCCCGGCGGATAAAATGTTGACCCAAAACGTCATGGAATGATTATGCCCTCACGCGTTCGATTTTGATACGGTAGCGATTCAATACTTCGGTGCCGATAAGCATAAACAGCAAAATGCCTTGCAGCATTCGCGCGAGACCACTCGGTTGAATTTCGCGGCTGCCGATCAGCAGCCCTCCAAACACAATCGAAACGGGAATCACCGCCCAAGGGTTAAGTTTTGATAACCACGCGATGATGATGGCAGTAAAGCCATAGCCGGGCGAAATGCGGTCTTGCAAACGATGCACCACGCCTGCGACTTCGGACATGCCCGCAATCCCCGCCAGACCGCCAGAAATCATAAAGACCAAAATCGTCATCATGGCGATATTCACGCCCGCGTATTTTGCCGCGTTCGGATTATCGCCGATGAGTCGAATTTCGTAACCCCAGCGCGTGCGATTTAACAAATACCATACGCCGAACGCGGCGAGCAGCGCAAAAATCAAACCGAGATGCACCGTCATTCCCGAAAAGGGACGAAAGACCCCCGCGAAATCGGTGGCGCGGGCGAGCCACGCCGAACGCGGAAAGGTTGGCGTCAATTGAAAGCCGCGCTCGCTCCACGGCCCAAAGACCCAGTAGGCGACCCACAGCAGCGCGATATAGTTCATCATCAACGTCGTGATAATTTCGTTCACGCCGAACCGCGCTTTCAAGATGCCCGGAATCAAACCCCAAATTGCGCCGCACACGAATCCTGACGCGAGCATCAATGGGATAAACAGAAACGGCGACGCGTCGTTTGGCAGCACCGATTCGACAATCAACGTCGCGCCCCACGCGCCGAGATAAAATTGTCCCTCCGCGCCAATGTTCCACAAGCGCATCCGAAACGCGAGCAGACAGGCGAGACTCGTGAGAATCAACGGCGTCGCTTTGACCAGCGTATCCGAGAACACGTACAGGTCACCGAATGCAGCTTGATAAATGTGGCGATAGGCCTCAATCGGATTGCCGCCGACGTACGCCAGAATCGCCGCGCCTGCGAGCAGCGCGAAAATCACCGAGCCAATCGTCGTCACCCAAGGCAGCCAGCGCGGGGTTGTCAAGCGTGGTTCGAGCTTGAGCGTAAACGGCGAACGCAGCGCGCGAGGTTTGGGAGTGACTTGAGCGATTTGTGCCATGACCAAATCCTATTCTGTGCTAGTTCCTTTACATTCTTTACGCGAAATTTTAGTAACCGCGAATCTGCGCGAATCTACGCGAAAAAGATTTTTTATTCGCGTAGATTCGCGGTTCCCGTCCGGTCAACCAGTGCCAAGCGTTGCGAGATTTTGATAAAGCTTGATGCCGAGACGTGGATGCGCTTGACAAAGCGTATCGAGCTGCGATTTGGTGAGCGTGAAAACGCGCGTCGGTTCAATTGCTGCTGCGCCCGTATCGTCCGCACCGCCGAACGCGATCTTCGCGCCGACGACGCCGCCCTTGCCGATTACGCGGTCCCCGTTTTTGACTGCACCGCCCAGAATGATATACAGCGCGTTGGGTTCGAGTTCCCCGCCCGACTCTAGCTCACTCACCGCGCCTGCGTGATTGAGTAGATACGTTTCGAGCGGCGTGATTCCTTTCAGCGCAGGCGAGTTCAATTCGCGCAAACGGCGCTCATGTTCCTTTGCGGCGCGCTCAAACGGAGGCGCAACGAGTTCAAAATATTCGCGGGCTTTGGGCGTGAGCTCAAAGGGTCCCAGTTCCCACGGCGTGTTTAATTTGGCGAATTTCACCACATCATAGCGCGCGGTGTGGTGAAACACCATCCCTGGTACATATCCCGTCGGCAAAAAGCCCATTGTAAGAAGCGTCTGCTGCAAACGCGGGTTGTACGCGCTGACATCCGCTTCAATTACCTGCGCTTCATATTGATCCTGCGCGTGATTCACCGCCCAATTTAACAGCGCGCCTTTGACGTTGTCATCCTGTCCAATCAATTCGATCAAGCGCACGCTTTCGTGCCGCTCATTATAGAGATAACCGAGCGCGCCGAGCACGCGGTCGCCATCCACCGCGACGACATAGTTCGCTTTGCGCGCGGCGAGCTGCGACATGCCTTCGTCAATGTGCATTCCGCTAAAAATTTCTGGCTCAATCAAACGCCCCTGCTCAATCTTGATGACCCGCAGCAGCGAGGACGCGGTGAGCGGTTGAATGTCAAAAGGTTGATCGAGCGGATAGCCGCGCACGTTGTCCCGAACATTAATCGGTTCGTCCAACTCAAGATTCTTGAGAGACAACTGCGCGAGCGGCGCAACGGCGGGGACAACTTCCGCTTGACCCACGCGGCGCAGTGTCCGCCCATTGCCAAAGAGCTGCCCTGCAAGGACGAGACTCTCGCGCCATTTCATTTTGTAATGCAGCGGCAGAAAACCGAGCGGGACGAGACCGATGTGGTCGTTGATTTTTTGGGTCTTGGGATGAACGGTGCGCGCTTCGGCAAAGGTAAATTCGACGCGCTGATCGGCAGCGTCCACAATTGATTCAAGAATCATCCTGCCCAAGCCCTTGCCCGATGTATCGGGGTCAACGACGACGCGCCCGATTTCGCCGATGAGGTCGTTGTAATCGCCAAAATTCAAAATACACGCGCCCGAAGCGACAATTTTGCCATCGTCGTCCTCGATGACCAGCCAAATGATATGGTCGGAATAGACGCCACGCTTGACCCAATTGGGGTCATAGAATTCGGGCATTGAATAATCGTTGCCATAATTTTCGCGGAATAGGTTAATGACAGATTGAATATCTTCTTCGGCGATGGGACGAACTTTCATAACACCCCTTTAATTTTAGATTTCAGATTTGGATTTTAGATTATAGGTTGGGAGGGCGAAGGCGCACCATCGCGTAGCTATCTATATATTTGCCATCACGAAACGCGTGTTGTTTGAAGGTGCCTTCGATTTCAAATCCAAATTTTTTATAGAGACGCAGCGCGGGTTCGTTGTCGGTAAACACTTCCAGTTCCAGCCGCGTGATATTCAACCATCTGTCCGCCAAGTCCACTGCCGCTTGCATCAGCGCCGTGCCGACACCTTTGCCCTGCCAATCATCGCGTACGCCCATGCCAAGCGATGCGGCATGGCGACGGCGCGGGCGCAGGGGGTTTGTATGCAAGCCCAGGGTTCCAACAATTTCAGTTTCAACGGATGCGACAAGTAGATAATGCTCGTCATTCGGCTGTAACCGCTCACGCCAGCGTTCCACGCTAGGAAAGGGGAGCTGTAACGTGCCCCAAATGACGCGGGGCGATTCATACACGCGGGCGATGGCTTCGGCGTCTTTTGGTTCCGCGCGGCGAATTGTAATGGCGGCGGTTTCCAAATTACGTAACAGGCTCCAATTTCTCGATTCGTTTAGGAGGACGCGCTGGAATTCCTGTTAACATACCAACCGCACTAATGTCTTCATCAATTTCTTCCCAATGGATCCCCTGTCCATTGCCAATTAGCTCAAAATGATTGCGCTGCTCGGGTGTAGCATTTGACAAGCGCCATGACCAAGCGAGCGGAACGCTAATCGTTCGTCCGTCTGCGAGTTGTGCGGTGATTGACTCATCAGTGACTGATACATTCGCGATACGCGGTTCGTTAATTTCCACAATGTTCATCCCATGCCTCCAATATCTGCAAATAATTTTGCAAAATCAATTCCCGAATACGATTAAGTTCACGTGGTGAGAATCCATCATTGTAAGCGAGCGAAATTGGTTCAAGCCAGAATTTGCAAACCATCCGTTCCCGACGTGCATGAACATGTTTTGGCTCATTGCAATCAAAACTGTAAAAGAAAAGGCGATACGGACCTGAAATATGGGGGACAGTAGGCATAACGATTTACGTTGTTACTGTACCAGTCCCCCCGCAAACTCCAAGAACCGATTTACATCTTGCTCGTTACTCACCAAGCCCAAGGAGACGCGCACTGCACCATTGCTTTTGCCATCAATGCAAAGGCGAAAGTCATCCACCGTAAAACGCGATTGATATTGCGGTTGGCGAAAACATTGTGCAAGTTCGGTGCCTGTGATACCAAGCGCGATTTCGCCGCCGCCGGGATTGCAAAAGCAACCCGTGCGGAGGGAAATGTTTTGGGCGTTCGCGCGCCGTTCGATTTCACGATGGTCTATGGCGCGTCCTTCGTGATTGTAAAAATTCACAGTGATCGTCGCGCCGCGCGAACAGGTGTCGGGTGGACCATACAGGCGCACGAGCGGTTCGCCGCTGGCATGTTTGAGCGCAAGGAGATTGTCGAGCAAATATCCCGCGAGCGCCATGACACGTTCGTGAATCACATCATAGCCGATAGACTGGATATGCTTTAAACCGATTTCCACAGCAGGAATGTTCAAATAATTCAGCGTGCCATCTTCAAATGCCGCTTCGCCCTCCGTTAAATAGTACTTGTCGCCCTGCACCGAAGCAACCGTAATCGTGCCGCCTGCAAACCAGGGACGGCGCAATTTTTTCAAGGTCTCGCGCCGCGCAATCAATGCCCCGACGCCCGTTGGATACCCGAATAGTTTATAGAACGATTGTGAGACGAAATCGGGTTTGACTTGGGCGAGGTCAAGGCGGTTGGTGGGCGTGAACGCGGCGGCATCGAGCACAACATCCCAGCCGCGCGAATGCGCCCATTCGACAAATTCCAGCGGATGCTGCACGCCCGAAAAATTCGATTGTGCGGGAAAAGCAAATAGGTTGTTGCCGCGCAGGTTGGGACGCTCCAATTCTTCCAGCAGCGCGTCCGTATCCACGCGCAAATCGGGCAGCACGACGGGAACATACGTCACTTGTGCGCCGCGCGCCCGCGCAAACTCGCGGATGCCATTGACCGAATTATGATTGTCGAACGTGAGCAGGTAGCGGTCGCCCGACGCAAAGGGATAGGATTCGCCGACGAGTTTGAGCGCGCCGCTCGCATTCGACGTAAAAATCGCGCAGTATTCTTGTGGGTCGGCGTTGAAAAATTCGAGAATGTAGCGCCGGGCGTGTTCGACCAGATCGGTCATCGCCTGCGAAGTGGGATTGGAGGAATGCGGATTGCCGAATACGCTCTCGCGCAAGAGCGCCATATGTTTACGCAATTGGGATTCGGCGTAGAGGCCCCCGCCCGTGTAATCGAGATAGACGTGGTTGTTCGCGTCGAGACGCGCGTATTCGGCGGCGCGGAGGGCATCGAGTTTTGCTGTTGCCGCATAAGATGGGTATTTTTCTACAAGACGAGATTGCGCGCACATAGCTTGCCCCTAAATTTCTGCGGGACCATAAACAAACAATTCGTTAATAGACTCGCCTCGATAGTTGCGACGAATGGCATCGGCAAAGACGCGCCCGACAGAAACGATATGCAGTTTGGAATAGTGCGACGCGAACGGTTGATAAATCGTATCGGTTGTGACAATTGCGCTGATTTCGGGAACCTCGCAAAGACGGTCTAATGCATTATTGGTAAAGAGGCCATGCGTGCAAACGAGTTGAATGTCTTCGATGCCCTCCCGAATCAATAGGCGCGATAGTTCGATCATCGAGCCGCCCGTCGCAATCTCGTCGTCATAAATCAGCGCGCGGGTACGCCCTTGTAGCTGCTCGCGGACGATGCCTTTGATGACGACTTTGGTATCCGAAATGCGTTCCTTGTTGCCTGCTGCGAACGGCAAGCCGCCCATATCTTTGGCGAATCGCGCGGCAGACCGCGCGCTGCCAATGTCAGGCGCGACGACGATAGCATCTCTTAAATTTTGTTCCGCAAAATACTGCTTGAATACCGGACGACTGGTGAGAGGATCAGTCGGCACGCTGAAAAAGCCATGCACCTGCGGCGAATGCAGCATCATCGTCATCACATGCGTTGCGCCCGCCGTCGCTAATAAATCCGCGACGAGGCGCGCGGTGATGGAAATGCGCGGCGCATCTTTTTTGTCCGAACGCGCAAACGAAAAATAGGGAATGACCGCGTGCACTTCTTTCGCCGACGCCGAACGCGCAATATCCAGCATCATCAACAATTCCATCAGATGGTCATTCACCGGCGGCGTCATGGATTGGACAATAAAGACGTGGCGAGAACGCACGCTCGCGCCGAGCTGGATATAGAGATTGTCGTTGTTAAAGCGGGTGATGGTGGTCCGTTCCAGTGGCACACCGAGACAGCGCGCAATATCGGCGGCAAGCACCGGATTAGAGCTTCCGCTAAAAAGTCGCACGTCGTCGGGGTTTAGTGGGTAACGGTCAAGAGTCTCGATCAAGGCATCCTCGCGCGTTGTAGAGACGTTACGGCGTAACGTCTCTACACCTTATTGCGCCGTCGCGCCTCCATCCATTGTAATCGAAGCGCCGGTAATTTGGACAGCCGCATCGGAACAAAGAAAAACGACGAGCTGCCCAACCTGTTCGGGAGTGACGAATTCTTTGGACGGTTGTTTTTCGGTGAGCAGCTCGCTCGCAGCAGTTTCTATGTCAATGTCGCGCTGTGCCGCGCGTGCTTGAATTTGCGCTTCGACCAGTGGCGTCCGCACCCAGCCGGGACAAATCGCGTTGCAAGTAATCCCGCTCCCCGCCGTTTCCAGCGCGACGACTTTGGTAAGCCCGATGATTCCATGCTTCGCCGCGACGTACGCGGCTTTGTGTACCGAGCCGACCAAGCCTAGCACGGAGGCGGTATTAATAATGCGTCCCCATCCCTTGCGCCGCATAAAGGGCAGCGTGTACTGGGTCGCGTAAAACGCCGCTGAAAGATTCGTCGCAATAATTGCATCCCACTTGTCGCGCGGAAATTCTTCAATCGGCGCGGTGTATTGGATGCCGGCATTATTGACCAGAATATCAATCGCGCCGAGCTGCGCGCACGTCCATTCGACCATTTCGTAGATTTCGTTGGGGTGCAAGAGATTCGCGCCGTGATGCATGACCCGCACATTGTATTGTTCTTCGAGCGCGGCGCGATTCCGTTCAATTTCGCCGCGATCCCCGAACCCGTTGAGCATGATATTGCAACCCTGCTCGGCGAGCGCGTGCGCGATGCCCCACCCGATACCACTCGTCGAACCCGTTACCAGCGCGTTTTTATCTTTCAGCATAATGGCTCCCACCAGTTACGCGTCAATTGGGCGTCGGACACGACCTGCCAGCACGCAGCTCACTCGTTTCGCCTTTGCGTTAGGCGCGCAGTGCGCGCACCATCGTCTGCGCCGCGCCGACTAACATTGTCGTATCCGCGCTCACTGGCATCAAGGTATAACCTTCCCGCAAGGCGCGCTGGGCGCGCTCGACCGTTGTGCAATACAGGCTCATCGGCATCTTGCGCGCCATCCCAACCTCGCGCACATGAGCAATTGCCGCCTGTACATCGGCGTCGTCATATTTGCCTGGCTTGCCAAAGCTGCCAGAGAGGTCAGAGGGTCCAATCATCAACGCGTCCACACCCGGCACGGCAGCAATCGCTTCGACGTTCCGCACCGCTTCGACATGCTCAATTTGAATAATCACCGCCGCCTCATCATTGGCTTGTTCGAGATAGTCCTTCACATTTGCCCCATACCGCGCCGCGCGCCACGCGCCGACCCCGCGCCCACCTTGCGGCGGATATTTGGCGGCAAAGACCGCGCGCTCCGCGTCCTGTACCGTAAGCACTTGCGGCACGATGATTCCCGCTACACCCAAATCCAGCACCTTGCCAATCCACATACGGTCATTGATTGGCACGCGCACAACACATGGGCAGCGTTCGCCCACCGCGCTGGTCATTGCTTGCACATCTTTCAAACCAAGCGCACCGTGTTCCATATCTAAAAAGAGCCAATCGAAACCCGCATCGGCGCAGATTTCCGCAACCGCAGGCACCGGCAATGTAATAATCGTGCCGAGCAATCGTTCGCAGTTGAGTAAGCGTGAGCGAAACGTCATAAGTCCTCTGGCGTACGACAAATTTATAAATTTGTCGTACATTACCGCATAAATGGGAAACTGGAAAAGAATGCGTTCATACCTGAAAAGACCAATACGGTCGGAACAATTGTAATGCAGAGGATGACAAGAATGAGAATAGCCACCCAGAACAAGATGCGGCTGCTTGTACCCGCAGACTGTTCTAACACGGCATCGCTCGGATTGTTGGGATTGTAATACACGCGGATTTGATTGCCCGGCACGTAACGGTCCACGATAGCGCGGGCGCGGTTGGAATCGCCGTACCCGACCTGCGAACCGAACGTGATGCGCTGACCCATGTAACGATTTCCATTAACTTCATATTGATACAGCACTTCTGGATAATACGCGGTGCTAGTTCCGCCTTCGCTGGAATGGGACGGGCGCGCCTGAATGGACGATGCGCCGATAGTGCCAAGCGTCGAGGGCCAATTCCGACTCGCCTGCGCTTGTTGATTGTTACGACGCCATATAAAGAAAAAGACCAGCGCGACGATGAGAAACGGCAAGACGACAATGCAAGAAATCAACGCGCTTGCCATCATGCCGCCGGATTGCAAAGACCCGAAATCACCCATAGCGTTGATTGTAGGGCGGGGTCATCCCGCCCTTTACAGAATCATTTCGTCCCCGCCATCATCAACCCAATTTTTTCAATATCCGCATTCGCGGCAGGCATTTCCCCGACGATTTGTCCATCAAAAATAACGGCGATGCGGTCGGAAATAGCGAGCAGCTCGTCCAAATCTTCAGAGATCAAAAGGATTGCCGCTTGCCCCTCGCGCTGCTGCAAGAGTAGTTTTTGTACGGCTTCCGTCGCGCCCACATCCAACCCGCGCGTCGGATGCACCGCGACCAGCACATCAGGCCGCGTGGAAATTTCGCGGGCGAGAATGACCTTTTGCGTATTACCTCCAGAGAGCGCGCCGACCCGCGTACTGATGTTCGGCGTCGCAATGTCAAAGGTTGTCACCAAGTTTTGACTGACGCGCTGCGCTTCCCCCCAGTTGATGGAAATGCCGCGTGCAATCGGCGCGTCTTTATAGCGGCGCAAAATCAAATTGTGCATCACGCTCAAGCCCGAAGCAAGTCCGGTCCCCAGACGGTCTTCGGGCACATGCCCCACCCCATAATTAAAAATTTGCCCGGGCGAATGATGGGTTAATTCATACGCGCCGAGGCGAATGCTGCCGCTCGTGACGGGGCGCAAGCCGGTGATGACTTGGGACAATTCGAGCTGTCCATTGCCCGCCACGCCTGCCACGCCGACGATTTCGCCAGAGCGCACTTGGAGCGAAAGCCCGCGCAGCGCCTCCAAGCCGCGATCATTTAATGCATGGACGTCTCGGAGTTCAAGTACCACATCGCCCGGTTCCTGCTGCTTTTTGTCGAGCGCGAAAACAATGTCGCGTCCGACCATGAGGCGCGCCAAATCTTTTTTGCTCATACCTTTCGGCGAGACACCTGCCGCTGTGACGCGGCCTTTTTGCATCACGGTGACGCGGTCGGCAATTTCCAACACTTCGTCCAGATGATGGCTGATAAAAACGACGGAGCGTCCCTGCGCGGTCATGCTCTTGAGCGTGGTAAAAAGTTCGTGCGCTTCAATCGGCGTCAACACCGCCGTGGGTTCATCAAGAATCAAAATATCTGCGCCGCGATAGAGCATTTTCAATATTTCCACGCGCTGCTGTTCGCCGACGGACAATTGCCAGATATGCGCGCGGGGATGCACGCGCATTCCAAATTGCTTGGAGATTTGCTCGACGCGTTTTTCGGCTTGCGCTAAATTCAAAACAAAACGCGGCTCACGCAGACCGAGAATAATATTTTCGGTGACGGTCTGCGAAGGCACCAGCATAAAGTGTTGATAAATCATGCCAATGCCATTCGCAATCGCATCGCGCGGCGAGCCAATATTGGCGTGCTTGCCGTGAACCAGAATCTCGCCTTCATCCGCGCGATAGAGTCCGGCGAGAATATTCATCAAGGTGGATTTGCCCGCGCCGTTTTCGCCCAGGAGCGCGTGAATCTCACCCCGCCGCAAATCAAAATCTACATGATCGTTCGCCAACACGCCGGGAAAGCGTTTGACGATTTGTTTCATTTCAACCGCGTTGCTGGGTTCGGTCATTTGGGGGTTGGTAGGGGCGGTGACGCATCATCACGCATAATGTTTCGGTTACGCGGTGTGCGTGATGATGCGTCAGGCGTGACGCCGCCCCTATGAGCGTTACTGGAGTTTCGGAAGTTCGGCGGTGAAATTCTGATTCCACCAATACATCCCGTATTGCGCGGGGCAATTGGGTGACGCGGATTCTTTGAATTGGTCAATGTCGCATTGGTTGATCTTTTGTCCCGCCGGAATCACGGTGTTGCCTTTATTGTCGGTGATGGGCCCGCTGAACACGCTAAAGCGGTCAAAGTTGCCCGCCTGCGCTTGCTTGAGCACATCTTGGACTTGGGAAATCACGCCTTGCGGTACGCCGGGCTGTGGTTTCTGTCCTTCCATGAAACCATAGAGACCGAGACCGCCATCCTTGACATCAAAGTATTCGCTGCCGCCCTTCCATGTGCCATCCATCATCGCCTGAATGTCTTTGACATAGATGGGGCCCCAGTTCCAGTACATCGTCGTCAAGCATGAATCGAGTTTGCAGTTGCCTTCATAATCGTACGTGACCGCGTACTTGCCGCGTTCTTTGGCGGCTTCGGCATTCGACGGTGTATCCGCGCCGGTCATTACCACTTGCGCGCCAGAGTCAAAGAGCGAGGTGGCGGCGTCTTTTTCTTTCACCGGGTCGTGCCACGTATTGATCCAACGCACGTCAATCTTGCATTCGGGGCAAGTCTTTTGCACGCCGAGCGCGAACGCGTTGCCAAGACGCATTTCTTCGGGAATAGCGAAGGTGGCGATGTAACCAATCTTGGGATTGTTGTCGGCTTTGGCGCGCGCGCCCGCAATCATGCCCGCCATGTATTTGATGGTTTCCATTCCGCCGAACATATTGCCAAAGTTCGTGCCGTTGCTCTTGAAACCCGAGACGTGCAAGAATTTGATGTCGGGGAATTCTTCCGCGACGGTTGCCATCGGGTCCATATAGCCGAACGACGTGGCAATGATGGCATTGAATCCTTTGCGCGCGAGCGAGCGAATCACCTGCTCGGATTCTGCGCCTTCGGGGACAAGCTCGACATAGGCAGTATGTACTTTATCTCCCAGCGTCTTTTCGACATATTGACGCCCAACATCATGCGCTTGGGTCCAGCCGCTATCATCGTGCGGACCGATGTAGATAAACGCGACGTTAAATTTGCCCGGTTCTACTTCGGGAATTTGGAAGCTCGCCGCGCCGCTTGTGGGCTGTGCGGGCGCGCTGGTCGGTTGCGAAGGCGCGGAGGTGGGTTGTGCGGGCGCGCTGGTCGGTTGCAAAGACGCGGCAGTGGGCGGCGCAGCGGTGGGCGACACGGCGGGCGCGCACGCGGCGAGAATCAAAATCGCGCCAAGTACGAGGG
>Ga0070741_10003964_pt1 | contig 35390 bp, 38 predicted proteins | sample Coa_R1_4_FD_66440 | JGI IMG/M metagenome (GOLD analysis project Ga0070741, IMG submission 66440) | Surface soil microbial communities from Centralia Pennsylvania, which are recovering from an underground coalmine fire - Coalmine... | ecosystem: Environmental > Terrestrial > Soil > Unclassified ... | reverse complement strand
AGCTGCACGATCTTGGCTGTTTTATATAATTTGTGGGAAAAGGAACATACATTTCATATAATTAGAGTGGAACTATTGGATAGAAGCATCGTTCACTAGGTAATAGAAGGCGGCGGGGCCTTTGTGAAAAGCGCAGCCAGCTGCTTGTAGTGGGCAATGAACTTTTTTCCAAGGTCTGTCGTTTTGAAGATGTAGCGCTTTGAATTGGGGCGCTCCTGTATCATTTCAAGCATGCCGCTGTCGAGTAGAAAGTCAAGGTACTGGTTTATCTGCTTGGAGTTAAGGTTGCATCTGTACATGACGTGCGTCTTCCTTGCGCCGTTTTCGCACATGAGCAGGATGAACTCTATTATTTCTAGCCATCCCCTGTTACTCCAGCCTGCCGAATTTAAGGGCAACTTATATAGAAACTCTATTCGTATTGCATTTAATGCTAAACGTACTTTTTAACCCAAGAAGAACCTAGAAGATTTCTAGGTCAGCTAAAAAATGACCGGCGACGCAAGATCGCCGTTTTCAAGTAAGTGACTGCGCCACTTCTTCTCGGTCTCTTTCATGCCAAAGTTCGCAGCATAATCGACAATGCAAGGGGAAAGGCTCGCTGCATTTCTGATCCTTTCTGCCGTGCTGATCTGTTGCCGGATGTCTCTCTGCTCCTCCTTTAGTGCAAACAACTGCGCCAGCAGCTTGTCAATTGGCTTGCCATTCCTTATTCTTTCAGATCTTTCCGTTAGGAGCGGCCTTATTCTATTTTCATAGTCTTCATTTTGCTTTTCAAGAGTCTGCAGGTACGCATCGATATCCTTTATCTGCATAGCTTGCATCGATGCCAGAGCTTCTGCTTGCCCGACACCGTGATATATGTCCCTTGAAGGCCAGACCAGCACAAGGGGAAGCTCAAGTCCAAGTCTTTTGCTGACGACGCTTCCATCAACAAGGTATCCTATTCCGCCTGTTCCGGAGGCATAGCATGAAATGCCAAGGTCTCTTGAAAGCAAGAGCGGGATCGGGATTGCGCGTGGAGAGAGGTCGTGGATGACCTTGGTCAAGTCAAGGTTGTCCGGGTTGCCCAAGCTTATCTCTATGTCTTTTTTGCATGACATACAGGGCCCGGAGAGCACAAGCTCGTCGCCGTTCCTTGTTATTTTGGCTGATGCCTTGCTGCCGCATTTGCAGTGCACCCAGACAGGGGCATGGAGGTGGGAAGAAGAGCTCACTCCGGTGTCGATGTTGTGGTTCATGAACATCCTCTCTGTCTGTTTCAGGGCGTCAGAATAAATGCCAAAGTTTGAAATGAGAAATGTAAAGCCGTTTTCAAACACTGTGGAAATCTCTGACAGTCTTACAAACAACGTGCTGTAGTTCCATGTTTCATTTACTATTCTTGACATGAGGAATGAATTCAAGTCAGCATATGATCTTGCCCTTGAATGCGACGCTTCTACCTGCTGCCAGAACTGCTCTAGGTTGACTGCCAGTGCTTTTTTGTCAGCATCTGCATTGGTCTTTTTTATCCAGGACTTTAGCTGCCGCTTCCAGCTGCCCACAATGGCCTGCCCGGGCACAGGCATGTTGCATACCATCTGCCACCTCTTTGATTCGCTAACAGGCAGCCGGAGTTCCATTACGCCGGAAGAATGCTGCATGCTTGGCAGCTGTGCAAGCCTGATCCACGATTCGTCAATAAAGTCATGATCGACAATGAGGAACAGGTTGACAATCTTTCTGCTCCCCTCAAGCTTTTCAACAGCATTTTTCAGAGTCTCAAGCAGGACGATTTTCTTGAATATGCCGCCATATGCAAAGAGGTTTGGCTGGTGGGTCGAGACCACTATCTGGGCGGTCGGGTCGTCAAGCAATGAAATCATGCTTTCAACGGCTGCGGTAAGCGTGCCGGCTTCTGCATGGAATTTTCTGATAAACGATGCCAGTGCTACTCGATTGTGCATGATAAAATCGCTTGCAATTGCCCTGCGCGACTCTACGTGGCTTACCGTGTCTGCAAACTTTTCCGGTATTGACGCGGTAAACGCGGAGACCAGTGGGTCGTTTATCCGGTCAAACTTGGCAAAGAGTGCCTTCACCTGCGGCGCGCGGCCGACTACTGCTAGCGGGCTTGACATTTCTCTAAACCAGCTCGATTATCTCCGCGGGCTTTGCTTTTTCGGCCTTGGGTATGCGGTCGTTTGGAACTTTCCAGAGCTTGAACTCTTTGCCAAAACACATCTTGAGCACCTCAAACGCCTCCACATAGTTGATAGAAGTGTTTAGCCTGCTCTGTAGCGCGCGGTATTCCGCGAGCCCCTTTATCGCGTTAGCCTTCAGGTACAGCTTGCTCTGCTGCGACCAGAATATCTTGATAAGCTCAACCTTGTCGTCCACGACGTCGGAAATGTCGTAGTACACCTGCGGCTTGAAATCTTTTGTGAGCGGTATTTCGTAGGACATGATGTTCGGGATGAACCTTCCAGCCTCTACCGTTGATGCTGCTATTGCCTTGTGGTCATGGTGCACGTCCCCAAGCGAATGGGTGATTATGAGGTCGGGGTCGGCTTTGTTGATGAAGAACTCGATGTGGTTGATAAGGTCGGAGGTGCTAGAGTTGAGCCTAGTATCCTCAAAGTTGTCAATCCAGAGGGCCTTTGCGCCAATGAATTTTGCAGACTGCATGAGCTCATTGGTCCTCTGCTGCGGGTCGCCAGAAGCTGCGCCCCTTGTCAAGGTGTACATGAAAATGTCGTGTCCCTGCCTTGCAGCCTTGATGAGGAGCCCTCCACAACCTAACTCGATGTCGTCTGGATGTGCACCAATTGCTAGAATGTTCACGAGTGCAAATCTTGACTGAGTTTATTTATCGCTGAACTAGCATTCTTCTATTTGAAACGCTCGTACGATTCACTTTCCTTCTAGAATCGAAGCTAGAACAATTGTCACTAGAGAAAATTGCTGTCGGGTTAAAAATTACGCATAGAAGGCTTGAATGGAATGCAGGTAAAAACATGGTTACAGAGACTTACAGATGAGTCTAACCTGTGGTTCAACGCAGTCAAAGCAGAAGATGAAAACAATCTGGATAGTGCTGCGTCGTTCTACATCAAAGACGCCCTGGAATGCATAAAACAACACTCGCTTGTAAGAGCCGCACTAAGCTGCTCGTGCGCGGCAAACTGTCTGGCAAGGATGGGCGCCTTGTCGCCAGCTCGCCAACTGTATCTTGGGGCAGCCGACATCTATGTCGAAAATTCCAATATCGCAATATCCGAGTCAATAAGGGAAGCCCTGTGGTCACTGCAGGAAGCTTTTGAAAATTACGTGCTGGCTGGCGAGAATGATTCTGCAGGAATGGTGCGTGACAGGTACGTAAAGCTTGCAGCAAGGACAAATCCATTTTCCAAGGCTGAGCAGGCCGCAAAGGAGCTAGAGTCAAGAAAAGCGGCTGCAGAATCAATGATGGGCAAGTCGGCAAAGAAAGAGGCAAGCATCGCAGACGAGCTGGCCAAAGAAATCGAAAACCTGCTGCAGGCAAGCAAGTCTCCGGCAAAGCCTGATAGGTTTGATCCAAGTTACGTCATGAAATCAATCAACGTCAACGGGGGTAGCAGATTAGATGAAAAAAGTATTGCTAGTTAACTGGGACAGCTACCCAAACGTGATGTCCGGCGGGATCTACTCGTGGGAAAAGACGCTGGTGGACAGCATGTCAGATTATGAATTTACCATCATCAACCTGCTGTCAAACCCGAACGTGAACGGCAAGTTTGCCGTGCCGCCACACGTAAAGCAGGTAATTGACATGCCGCTCTTTGGGTCAAATAGGTACGAGGAGTTTTACAAAGAAAATCGGCCACTCCATGCAAAGATTGTGCGCACGAGCGACCGAGTCATCAGGCAGGAATTCATCCCGCTTTTCAAGAGCTTTCTAGAAAACATGTTCTCAAATGATTGTAACCCGGAGCGGCTATCAGAGCAAGTGTTTGCGCTCCACAAGTTCCTCATGGTATATGACTCGAAAAAATGCCTGGAGCACACACTTGCCTGGGAGATATTTATCAGCCTACTGGAATCCGACCCGCTCTACCGCGAGATGACGATGAGAGAAGCGCTTACTGCATTCCAGATAATCCAGCGCAATATGCAGATACTGTCAATTGAAGTACCAAAGGTTGACCTCGTTCACTGCTCGCTTGCCTGGTTCCCTGCAATGATCGCAGTCTCTGCCAAGATGGAGTACAATTGCCCCATAATAATTACAGAGCATGGGGTGGCCTTCCGGGAACTGCTGCTCTACTACAACGCGTACCTCCGCGACGAGCCGTCAAACATCTTCTGGAAACTCTTCTCTGCCAACGTCGTCAGAGTTGTGTATTCAATGGCAGATGTCATCTCTCCAGTATGCTATGCAAATGCAAAGTGGGAGGAAAGCCTTGGGGTCGAGCCGTCCAAGATAAAAGTCATCTATAACGGCGTGGATACAAACAAGTTCAGGCCGATAGAAGTAAAGAGGCAGGACCCACGGCTTACCGTTGCCTGCATCGGAAGGGTGGACGTCTTCAAGGACATTGTGAACCTGATCCAGTCGATAAAGTACGTCCGCGACCATATACCCGATATCCAGTGCCTCATTTACGGGGCGTCAACAGACTTGGAGTACTCGATGCGCTGCATCAAGATGGCGCAGAGCCTTGGCCTGCAGGACAACATCAAGTTCATGGGCAAGGTCAAGGACCCAGAAATGGCCTACAATTCTGCAGACGTTGCAGTCATTAGCAGCATCACCGAAGGCTTTCCGTTTGCAATCATTGAAGCGATGGCGTGCGGGAAAGGCATAGTCGCGACTGACGTTGGCGGCATCAGAGAAGCCCTTGAGGGATGCGGCCTGTTGGTGAGAAGCAGCCATCCGCAGGAGCTTGGAAACGCGATAGTCAAGCTACTTCGAGACGAAAAGCTCAGATCAAGCCTTGGCGCGGCTGCGCTAAAGAGGGTTCAGGAAGGATTCACGCTAGAGCGGTCGCTTGGGCAGTACCGGCAAGAATACGAGCGGCTGATGGAGCAATCTGCTCCTCAGGTAGTGGCAAAGGAGGTGGCAGCGGCATGAGAAACGTTTCCAGGGCGCTTGTCACTGGAGGGGCCGGCTTTATCGGAAGCCACATCGTTGACGAGCTGATCGCAAGGGGCGTCGAGACCTATGTCATCGATAATTTAAGCACCGGCTCGATTGACAACCTTGCGCAGCACAAGGACAACAACCTGCTGCACCTAATAGTTGGCGACGCCAGGGAGACAGAGATGCTTTTGCAAGACACTAGCGTCGACGTTGTGTTCCACGAGGCGGCCATAGCAAGCGTCCCCAAGTCAGTCAGCCACCCGATGCTGGTGCACGATGTCAACGTGAACATGACGCTCCAACTTTTGAACTACTGTGTCAAGGCCGGAGTGAAGAGGTTCATTTTTGCCTCTTCAGCTGCCGTCTATGGCATTTTGGAAAGGAAGGCCACCGAAGACATGGTCTGCAGGCCAAACTCGCCTTACGGCGCGTCCAAGCTTGCAGTGGAGGACTACTTGCACGCATACAGGCGCACCTACGGGCTTGAAACTGTCATGCTGAGGTACTTCAACGTGTATGGACGGCGCCAGCGCTACAGCGACTACAGCGGAGTTATTACCGTGTTTGCCAACAAGCTGCTTGCAGGCGAGCGCCCAACGATATACGGCGACGGTCTTCAGGTGCGCGACTTTGTGCACATCGAAGACATCGTGCAGGCAAACATGCTTGCGCTGGAGTCGGCAAATGCAGTTGGTGAAATGTTTAACGTAGCGTCAGGCAGGGCCACCAGCATACTAGAGCTGACAAGGATAGTCAAGGATCTGGTGGGGGCAAGCGGCGTAGAAAACGTATTTGCTCCTCCGAGGCCCGGCGACATGAAGCTTGGCCTTGCGTCAATTGACAAGATAAAGGCGATCCTTGGATACGACCCGAAAGTCCAGATGCAGTACGGATTGAGGGGCGTCATAGAGTCAATAAGCAAGTTGCAGGCTCCAAAAATTCGCGCGTCAGGGGAGGCGGTCTGACGTGGAAGCCGTACACCAGGGCGATGGCATATCTCGTGATGCAAGGGTGTTCGCAGCAAAGACTGCGCGCTCGATTGCCGAGATCCAGCAAAGCGTCAACAACATGGCTGACGTTCTTGTGTTTCTGGAAGTGTTGGGCTACGACGACAGAACTGCCGAGAAGAACGGCTTTGCAAACCTCCACGAGCTTGCAAAGTATGTCTACAACTTTGTCGACGCGTACGACGACAGGGACGACAAGGAGGCAGCCGGCTCGTTTGAAGTGCAGGTGCCAAGCGCAAAGAAGCGCCTCGCAGAGAGCCTGAGCATGATATTTCCGTGGCTCGGATCGCTAATCCTCCTGTTTGTAACAGGCGTGTCGCTATGGATGGCGTGGGGACTCCCGGCAGACGTTACAACCGCGTTTCTGGCAGGAGTGTTCTTGGGGCTTGTCGTTACTGAAGGACTACTCCAGAACTACAACCGGCTGTTCTCTTTCTATTATTCGCAGACAAACATTGGCGAAGTAAAGCGGAGCATCAAGAGAAACTATGCGCTTGCCGGCATCATCCTGTCAGCTGCAGTAGCCATGATATACGGAGTATGTGTGGCAGCAAATATCCCGCTAGAGCTCGCAGCCATCGCATCAGTCAGCACGGTGACAATCTCGCTTCACAGGGTAAGCTATGTGATAATGTATGCGCTCAAAAAGCTCGGGCACCTTGCAATCTCGTACACAGGCGCGTTCGCCGCCCTCATTGCGGTATTCTTCCTGATGCCGGGCATGATGCCTGACGTGACCATGCGCTACTTTGCAGCCCTTGGAAGCGCGTTCGCAGTCCTCTCTATCTCTGCTATATACCACCATCACAAGATAATGGGCAACAGCTCGGCTTCAATAGTGGCCAAGGACGCACCGCACTTTTACAGCCCGCTCACGGTCAACGACAACACTATCATTTCGCGCTTTGGCGTGCAGATGCGGGAGTGCCTGCCGTACTTTATGTATGGCACCTTTTACTTTATCCTGCTCTTTGCAGACAGGATAATATCGTGGTTCTCCAACCCTGTAGCGGTGACTGCCGCAAACGGCACAGTCCTGCCGTTGTCATTCAATTCGGTCTACCACATCGGGGCCGACCTTGCACTCTTGGTGATACTCCCGACAGCGATAATGCAGTACGTCTTGACATCGCCGATCTACGCGCTCGTGCACAACCGCGCCGTGACTCTGAAGGTGTCAGAGAGTCGCAAGATCAACCTGTTCCTGAAGCATAGCTACAGAAAGATAATGACTGCCTCGATCGCCGTGTCAGTGGCAGGGGCAGTGATCCTGAATCTTGTGGCCCCGTCGATAATCGCACACCTTGGTGGATCTGCAGTCAGCGTGCGCATACTGACCTTTGCTTCAGCTGGGGCAGTCTTCCTGTCAGTATTTGCAGCAAATGCAGTCTTTTTGATCTTCCTTGGAAGGGCAAAGGCGCTGGCAATAGTGTCTCTGGCTTCCGCACTGGTTGTTTCGATCGGCGGCATTATCCTTGCACAGACAGGATTTGAGAATATCGTGCTGGCGTATCTGGCTGCAACGCTGACTGCAGCTATTGCGTCAAGTGCGATCATGGGCAAGACGATAAAGCAGGCAGGCAGCTGGCTCTTTGCGCGGTACATCTAGAGCTGCCGCTCATCTTTTTTCCATCCTAGGGAACAATAGTATATAATAGAACATTCCACTGTGTCGACCTATCTAACGATCTTAAATACAAAACAGCAGAACGATTCTTCCAAATGTTCGCTGCAAAAACAACAGCAATGACAGTTCTGATGGCGCTGAACTTGGCGCTTGGGGTTGCATTTTTGTTAACAGCTCCGGCATTCGCGCAGAGCGGCTCCGTGCAAAGTAGTGCACAGTCGCAAATATCCTACAAGACATCGTACCCAAAGATAAGCGCGGATTCGAACAATTCAGTCACAGTGCAATCTGAACACCATCTGTACAAGCCAGGCGACACGGTCAAAGTCACAGGCTCTGTCTCTGGTGACATGAAGGACAAGACCAAGTCTGACACCGTTACTGTAAAGCTGGTAGACGCAAAGGGAAGCGTGGTGGCAAACCAGTCGGCAAAGGTGGACAGCAACGGCGAATATTCTGCAAGCCTGAACCTGCCGGCAAGCGCCCAAGGAGGCGAATATTCTGCCGGCTCCAAGCTTGAAGTTGACGCAAGCGTGCTTGGGCTGCTCGATGCACAGGTCGTAGCCAAGCTAGAGTCGTCAATGTCATTTACCGTGGCAACCCCTTCCTCAACCAGCGTGAAGGCTGATAACGGCCAGGAATTCAAGGTTGACATTGCCAGCAACTCGACAGTCAGCAACGTCGAGTTCAAGCAGAGCGAAAAGATGGTGACATTCAAGGCAGCGGGCGAAACCGGCACAAGAGGCGTTACGCAGGTGACGGTGCCAAAGGCAATGCTGAGTGGCCAAATGGTGGTCATGATCGATGGCAAAGCGGCAGCTTCAGATTCTAACGATGTCATCGTGACATCTGACACAAGCGCCGAAACGACCTTTGAGATCAACTACCACCACAGCGAGCACGACGTGTCGGTGACTGGAACCAACGTTGTCCCTGAATTTCCACTTGCCACTCTGGTCATGGCAGGCGCAGTCGGTTCAATAATGGCTGTACTTACAATAGCTCGCAAAAGAGGATACGTCAGCTGGCCAAAGAACTAGCCAGCCACACTCATTCTTTTTTTAGAAATAATCCGGCACGAAAGAGCCATCTGTATGCACGCACCCGCTGCTTGATGTCTTTTCATAGAGCGAATATGGCACATACACCTCATTCCAGTACCTCATGCATACAAGTCGCTCGTAGCCATCAACTTTGACTTCTTCGCCAAGGACTGCATTTCGAAACACTACATCAGGTTCGTTAACTCCTGCAGCTGCCCGCATGGGGCAAGTTGCCGAAAAACGCGGGTTTATCTCAAATATCACCGGTATGTCACCTTCAAGTTTTGCCTGCACGTTGACTGGGCCGGATGCTCCAAGTTTTAGCGCCACTTCTTCGGCGGACTTGCGGATGCCGTGGAAATTGTCAATGAACGCCTTGTAGGTCTGCCCATGCTTGATTATCTTGCGTATAGATATTGATGACATTGTGTATCTGCAGTTTTTGTCGATGGTGACGCCCGTGGTAAACTCTGCATCGCCGGCAAGATATTTCTGCACAATTGCTCGCCAGCCCGCCTGCTCTATGACCAAAATAGCCTTGTCCATCTCCTCTTTGTTTTTTGTCACGTAAAAATGGAGCGAGCCATAGCCTTCCCTTGGTTTGACAACGAGCGGAAAGCCAAATTCTCTGGCAAATCCGTCACGGTCTTCCGGCAGGGCTGAAGGGGCGCATAAGAGGTTGTTTGCCTTGCAGAATTCATAGGTTCTCCACTTGTCCCTTGCTATTGCCAGCGCGTCAGGCGACCCTGTCAGCAATTTGGCGCCAGTGCTGCTTTCTATAACTTCTTTCGCGCCGGCAAGCGCCAAGAGCTCGTCGTCAGACCCGCAAAAAATGGCCTGCACTTTATTGTTCTTGCAGATCTTGATTATGCTGTCAATGTAATCTGGAGACGACACCGGCGGAACCAGCATGCCGCTGTCACATCGATAAAGCCCCGCCGCAAGCGGGCTCATGTCTGCTGCAATAATGGTATAGCTGGAATTTTTTTTGTTTGCCAGCTTTAGTGACTTTATTATGCCTTGGGCTACTATGCTGCCTGCGGCAGTCACGAGAACCCTTGCGTTCATCTGACAGCATAGGCTTGCTGATTTATCTGCCTTGGCAACTATTTTCTAGAACCATCCATGTAATACATTTAACTGCCGCAAACGAGGATATCTTGTTTTGCAATTGCAAGAATCCGCGGCAAAAGCTGATGCCTCTGATCTTCTGCAAAAAATCGAACAGGCAACAGATGCATTGCATGCAGAAAGGAAGAAAGGAAGCATTGCTGGCGGCAAGGTGTCTGGCGGGCTAGTAGAAATCACTGATCTTCAAAACCTTGCAGTCATTAGCGACCTGCATGGCGACTCTGTGTCATTTTTCAAGATCCTTGATGAGATAAACTACGAACAGTTTCTGGTCAACCCGATGAACAAGCTTGTTTTTCTGGGCGATTATGTCGACAGGGGAAGCGACTCTATCGGAGTCATGTATTCAGTGTGCTACCTAAAGCACACCTATCCTGACTCTGTGGTATTGATGAGAGGAAACCACGAGTCGCCATCAGAGTTCCCGTTCTCATCACATGACCTGCCGTACAAAATTGAAGGACGTTTTGGCAGCGGCTCCAAGAAAGTGTATTCAAAGTTGCTATCAATGTTCAAGTTATTGGCTCTTGCAACAATGGTGCAGCAAAAGCTGCTGCTCGTCCACGGCGGCCTCCCTACAGAAGACGTGGTCATCGAAAACTATAGAGAGTCGATATCCACTGCGCAGGAGAACCACATCCAAAGCAGGGTGCTTGAAGAGCTGCTATGGAACGACCCGCGGAATGTTGACGGCGCGCCAGGCTGGGAGCCATCCCGCAGGGGCATTGGCAGGCACTTTGGCAGCAGCATTTCGCGCAAATGGCTGAAAGCATCTGGAACCAAAGCTATTGTGCGCGGGCATGAGCCCTGCCAGGGTTTTCGGATGGATCACGACGGCATGGTGCTGACTCTGTTTTCATGCAAGGAAGCATATCCGTCGTTCAAGGCTGCTTATCTGATGCTAAATGCAAATCAGCTTGGCAATATTGGCAATGCAAAGGACCTGTCACAATACGTCAGATTCCCAGCGTAGACTTGATCTCTTTGCACCTTTTCCGGAGCGACACTGTCGATATGTCGGCCACCTGACATATCTCCACTTGCCGGAGAAACTCGTTGCAGTTCTGCGATGCAAGGTAAATGACTGCGCCAGCAAGCGCTCTCGGGTTCTTGCCAAGCGAGATTCGGTTTTGCTGAACAAGAGCATAGATTCTGAGTGCCTCCCTTTTGGTCCTTTCGCTCAGATCAAGCCTGTTTGCGATAAGCGTGACATAGTCCGGGCCATGGAGCACCGGCATCTGCAACGAGAGTTCTCTCAGGATAAGCTTGTAGTGCGCCATCACGTCCTTGCTTGTGAGGTTGCAGACGGTGGCGACATCAGCCACGGTCTTTGGGGTTGCAGTCTCTCTGCATGCCGCATAAAGCGCCGCCCCTACCAGACCAAGCGTTGACCTGCCCTTGGCAAGCTTTTTGATAGCGGCCTTTCTGTAAATGTACGCTGCGCTTTCCATGACTGCCTGACTCAGGTACAGCTTGTCTCCAAAGTTGTTGAGAAACTTGAGTGCCTTCTCTAAGTTTCTAGAGATCGAGTCGTTGAGCTGCGATCTGTTGTTCCAGGTGCGCAGCCTCTGCATCTTCATCTTTTGGGCCGGCTCCAGCACCTTACCCCTTGCGTCAGTATCGTCAAGCCCGATCAGCGTCGAAAGGCCTTTGTGATGAATGGCAAGAGACTCTGGCATCCCAGTCCTTGTCCTGTCGCTGTACTCTGACGGGTTTAGCGCGCCGACGGAATTATCTGCATGGAAAATCTTGTCATCTGCAACGCAGCCGCAAGAGCTGCAGACAAACTCGCTTGAGACCATGTCAAATATCACGGTCTCGCTTTCACATTGCTTGCAATATGTCGGATTATCAGAACGTATTTGTTGTTCAGCTGATTCCATCGCAATTGAGAAGCGCGCTCTTTTATTATCTCTAGTTTTTCTAGAAATCAGAGAATCAAGCGTTCCAGCAGAATTCTATAAGAAAATACCTTCTTCTATGGGCTCTCGGTTCGAGTTTTAAACAACATTCTTCTGTGTCCTTAACCCGGATTATAAAATCGTGTAAATTGGTTCTAGAATGCGTCCATTATTAAACAATTAAAAACATAGAGTTTGTGTTGCTGGATAGCATATTATTTGCAATCGCCACATTTTTCTGGCTTTCTTATGTGCCAATAGCCGCCCTATCACTCTACAAGCTGGTAAAAAACAGAAACATATTTGTCGAAAAGGATCTGCGCAGGATACATAACGACCCTGCGATAATATTTCAGATAACGACGCGCTCTGCTACAAAGACTCCTGTAGTAAAACGCGGGATATTCTCTATAATTAATTCTGCCCACCAAGTGAACTTTTACAACTACCAGATCTCTGTCGTGACAGATGACTCGCAGGATGCCAAAACGTTGGAAAGCGAAAAGTGCGAAGTAGTGGTGGTCGATAAAGAATTCCATACAAACGCAATCAAAAAAGGCAGGGCACTGCAATACGCGGTGGAACACCGCCGGCTGTCTGGCAAGAACACGTCAAAACACTGGATATTTCACATGGACGACGAAAGCTACGTGACACCTCAGACCGTGCTTGCACTGCTCAAATTCATCAGAGAGAAGAAGGGGGTCGCGTCTGAAGGCCCGATATTTTACCCTCTGAAATTCGAGTCGGCAAACCGGCTGACTGCGATCGCCGAGTCGATAAGGCCGTACGCATGCTACGACTGTGTGTCGCAGATGACAAACCCTCCACCACTCCATATGCATGGAAGCAACCTGCTTGTCAGGTCAGATATTGAAGATGACATCGGGTGGCAGTTTGGACCAACCCTTGCGGAGGACCAAATGTTTGGCTTTAAGGTCTATGAAAAGTACGGCCAAGGGTCGATGGGCTGGCATGGTGGCATACTTTTGGAGCAGCCACCGCTCAACCTAAAGGATCACTTTTTCCAGAGGCGTAGGTGGGTCTTGGGCACACTGCAGAACCTCCGCAAGTTTCCGCGATGGCACAGGTACAAGCTGATGTTCAAGTCAGTGACATACTTCCTCGGGTTTGCTTCCGCGGTTGCATCTGCAGCCTACAGCGTGCATAACTACCTGCCATTTCTACTTTCATTTCAGGAGCTTAACTACAGGATAAGCTCTGAAATATTTTCGCTGCCAACCAAGTTCTCCGGACTATCGCTTGACTCGCTTGCCCACTCGGCTGCAACCATAAGCCCTGTAGAAGTAGGGATAGGGACGCTCCTGCTTTTTACGTCGCTTGTCTGGCTTGCGTCGTACCAGCTGGGGCTGTTTTTGAACCTGCGGTATTCAAAGATGGGCTGGGCAAAGCGAATAATGCTCCACGTGCAGACCCTTATCCTGTGCCCTGTAATAGGGCTGGTCGAGACATTCCCCGCGTTCTGGGCCACGATAGAATACCAAATCCGCAAAAAGCAAACCGAAAAAGTGCCAGTCTACGACTTTTACGTCATAAGCAAGTAGGCTAGAGCGCGCTGGCCACTGCCGCCAGAGGCCGCCTGCTCTTTATCGCTAACACAGAAATGATTGAAAATGCTATACTTGCGAAATACCAGTTTGGTATCGCGGTGAAATATGCGTCGGTTGATCCCATGAACCTTGTGGTCCATTCGCCTTGGGATATCAGTTTGCCAGCATTAGAATCGCCATGCACAGGTGCAACAGCACGGAGAGCAAACCATGTAAAGTCCTCGACTACTAGCATCGAGGAAAACAACGCTACAGTTAGGATAAGGCTTGGAATGGCACCTTTTATACCGTGCATCGTGAGCAGGGCATAGGCGGTCAGGCCAAACACTGCCGCCATTATAAAATGGTAGGGATATACAAGCGAAAACATGACAGGGTTATATCCAAATGTCGTGTCCCTGATGGCATAATACTCAACAAAGCCATATGCAATCGAAAACAGGGAAGCAGACAAGACAAGCGCCCAGACTTTTCGCATCAATTGTCACGTTGAATGTTATAGAACATTCGATTGGGATATTACAGTATGCGCTTATCAATTTTGCTGTATTTTAGAGAAGGATCGTCCACTTTCTCATCCTGTAGATTCTATACATTATTGGGTGTACGGAATATCGACTGCTTTCAGATCTTCAGCTGCTTCAACATTGTCATGTATGGTGCCCGCCTCTTGTACAAGCACTGATGTTTCGTCGTACCGCGCGCTAAAATGTGTCAAGAATAGCTTTTTGACGCCAGCGTGCTTTGCCAGTATCGCAGCCTCTGTAGCGGTGGAGTGCCAGTTTTCAATCGCCTTTTGCTGCTTGTCTTTGCTGTACGTGGACTCAAAGACAAGGACATCGCACTCGCGGAAGAATTTTGTCAGCTTCTCTGTCGGTCTTGTATCGCCGGATATTCCAATCTTTCTGCCCTTGCGCGGCTGCCCAACCACCTGGCTTGACTTGATCTTTCTGCCCTTGTAAGTGATATCGTGCCCATGTTGGAGCTTGCTGTACATCTCTCCCTCTGGTATCCCAAGCCTCTTTGCTTCTTTCACGTCAAAGACACCCGGCCTGTCAAACTCTTCTAGGCAAAACGCAAGGGACGGGATGGAGTGCTTTGCTTCGCAGCATACCACTTGATAGTCATTTTCTTTTACAACCAGACCTTCCTTCTCTATCTTGTGTACAACCAAGTCAAAGGTCAGGCCAAAGTTGATTATCCGCATGTTCTCTCGCAGGAATTCTTCCACTTTTGGCTCGCCGTAAATGTCGATGCTCTTTTCTCTTCCCTGCAGCGCCATTGTCTGCAAAAGCCCGAGCAGACCTACGCTGTGATCTGCATGCATATGGCTGATGAAGATTTTCATTTTCTTGTTCGTGCCAAGGCCTGCCTTGATGAAGTTGCGCTGCATGCCTTCGCCGGCATCAAACAGCAACAGCTCGCCTCCCCTCAACAACGCTATGGAGGACAGCCCACGCTCTACAGTCGGGGTAGCCGACGAGGTGCCAAGGAAGACCATCCGCATGTTTGCCATTGGTTGGAGCTACGATAATGCTGGGTCAAATTTATGCTAATCAATCGCTACATGTAACGGGACTTGAGAGCATCAGCTATTGCCGGGCTCATGTCCACCTTGGAGTATTCGCCGGGAACCGAGTTGGTGGCAATAATGTCCTGCACGCCGGCCGCCTTGATCCTATGTGCCGCGTCGCCAATCAATAGCGCGTGAGCGCACATCGCATAAACCTTGCCCGCTCCTTTTTTCCGCAGCACTTCGGCGGCCTTGACAATGCTGCTGCCACTGCTTATCATGTCGTCCACCAAAATGACATCTCTTCCTGTCACATCGATATCTAATTTCCCGTCAACTGTTACTTCGCCAGTGCTCCTATCGCGGGATTTTTTCAGAGCCATCATGTCTGTCTTCAGATGTTTTGCAAATTCCCTAGCTCTGTCAGAGCCGCCCGCGTCAGGCGAAACGGTAATGGGCTGCTGCAGCTTCATTCTGGTAGAAGCATAATTTGCCAAAAGCGGGATCGAAGAAACATTCTGGATACCTATAGTGAAATGCGACATCGCAAGCTGGCTGTGTACGTCGACTGTTATCACGTGCCTGATGCCAGCAGCTTCAAGGAGCTTTGCCACAAGCGCAATGCTCACCACCTCGCCTTCAAGAAACGCCCTGTCCTGTCTGGCGTACGCAAGGTATGGAATAACCGCGCAAACGTCTTGCGCCCCGCTGTCGGCGCATTTCTTTGCCATCATCAGAATCTGCATCAGGTGAGTATCAGCGGGCGGGTGGGCAGACTGGACAATTATGCAGTTTCCTGCAGCCTTGCTTCCGATCTTGATCTTGCTCTCGCCGTCTGAAAACACCCGCAACTCTGCCGTCATGAGCTGCGCATCAAGGTGCTTTGCAATTCTGGCTGCAAGATCGGACGACGCCGGCCCAGATATTACTGATATCTCTGGCAATGTTCTGACAGGTAGGGTACGGCATCCTAATATCTATTCTGCGCGCCTTCGGTGTTTTTAAATAACCAAGACTGCTCACACAAATTGTACTTGCGGCACCTAGCTTTTGCAATATCTATCATAATATCCCTGTCAATTGTGCAGGGCCCTGTGTTTGCCGCCGGTTCATTTTCATTCCATAACCCGTCGTCCTTTGTAGACGAATCCAAGATCCTGCATGTCCTAGGCGAAATCAGGAACGAGTCCGGCACTCCGATGAAAGACATCCTCATCAAGGCGTCATTTTATGACAAGGCTGGCAAGCTTGTTGACGAATTTGAAAGGGAGCCTGCCCTGCAGACAATAAATGCCGGCGAATCGTCGCCGTTTGACATACTGTACACAGACCAGAAAACAGTTGACAACATAGCAAACTTTACGCTGTCTGCCACGGGGCAGGCGACTGAGGCAAAGGAAAAGCAGCTGAAAATCCTCTCTGCAAATTCGCGGCTAGACGTGTTTGGAACGTATTTTATCAACACGCTGGCAAGAAACAACGGGCAGGAAAATGCAACAAACGCCATCGTGGTGGCGACTCTTTACGATAAAGACGGCAAGGTAATATCTGTTGGGAAGGCGCTGGCAGAGGCGAGCCCTGGCAGCTCTGACATGCTTCCCGGGACAGAAGCGCCATTTAGTGTAACAATCCCGGAGAAATTGCAGACGTACAAGACAGCCAAGTATTCGCTTACGGCAGAATCTGACCAGTACATATCTGATGCGGTGATGCTTCAGGCAACAGGTCCGGGCTTGAGCTCGTCAAGCGGAGGCAACCAGACAAAAAGCGGCTGCCTCATTGCGACGGCTGCATTTGGAAGTGAGCTTGCTCCGCAGGTACAGGAGCTCCGGTCGTTTAGGGATGGTATCGCACTCCAAACCCTTGCGGGAAGTAGCTTCATGAACGTGTTCAACGGCTGGTACTACTCTTTCAGCCCGTCAGTCGCTGACTATGAGCGCGGCCAGCCGTGGCTCCAGAGCGTGGTGAAGGCTTCGATATATCCACTGCTTGGAATCCTTGACGTAAGCACCACTGTATATTGGTTTCTTGCCTTTGACAACGAGCTTGCTATAATGGGGGCCGGGGTCACTGCCAGCGCTCTCATCGGCTTGGTATACTTTGCGCCGGCGGCATTAGCTCTTGGCGTTGTCATCAGGAAGAAGAGATGGAACATGAAAAAAGCGAAATTCATTTTGGCGATTACCCTGTCAGCAAGCGTTCTGGCGATAATAGTTGCAGAGCTTGCCGCAACGCCCGAGGTTATGATGTTTGGCACCGCGCTCTTGGTGCTATCTGCGATAAGCGCCGTAGTCATTGCAGTGGCTAGAATGATCAGATCGTGAAACGCTCTATCTTGCCAGAGTTGATAATCTTGGTTGTTAGTTCTGCCACCCCGTCAACGTCTATTCCATGATAGAGGCCGCCCTGTCCATCCAGCTTTTTCATTGCCCGCCGCAAGATGGACAGGCAGATTTCAGGCTCATTCTTTTCATCATGCACAAAGGCGGCGGCAACCAGTATTATGCCGTTTAGGATGGCCTTCTCATTGCCACTAGCAGTCTTCCACACCGATTCAAGGGCTTCATGGGCGCCCCAGTATTTTTCATCATTGAACAGCTGCACCGCATGCTTGATCGCTTGATCTTTTTCCATGTGGTGTTCCACGATGTGCTCATAGCTGGCTAATGGCGAAATGGATTTTAGTCTGTCAACTATGTCGCCAATGGCTGCGCTGTCTGAAATGCTTGTGTCAAACTCAACGTACTTCTTTGACACCCTTGCATCGCGGACGACTACTTCATCGCCTTCCACAAGCTCCCTTGCCATATAGAGCAGAACCGTCGCGTCTTTGGAGGTGTGCGACCTATTCTGCAGGTGTATCATGTACCTCTGCATGCCCTAGCATACATTTTAGCGGCATGCCAAAATAAACTTTGTAAAAAAGAGGTTCGCTAAGTATTAGACCACTGCTAGTTTAAATATCCACGTACAAGTTGCACTAGATCGATGAAGACGTTGAACGTTGACGATCAGACGTACAAGCGGCTGACGTCTATAATGAGCGACATGATGCATGCGAAAAAGCACGACATCAGCTACGATGATGTCATAAACGAGCTGATAGACGTATACCACGACAGCCTTGCATTTAGCGGCGAAAATGCCGGAGGCTAGGGAAATTTAAATTGCGGTTGCGCATATTTGCTATCCGATGCGCACCGCCATTGCCGCGCTCTCGATTACCCTCGCGCTCTTGTTCGGAGTTATTGCAATAGCAGCAAGCGCGTATGCTGCCGATGACCCTGTGAAAATAATAGCACAGTCATCGTTTATCGACTCTGAAAACAGGCTAAATGTCGTAGGCACTATCAGAAACACCGGCAGCATGCCTGTTCAGGTTACAATGGGGCTCAACGTTGAAGACGGAAACGGCAGCCATACGATGCAGCAGCCAACGTACGGCCGTATAATCTGGCCATTGAATGACTCGCCTTTCAAGTTTGTAGTAAATGGCACTGCAGGCAAGCCTTTCATAATGAATGTTCAACAGGCAGAAGCGTCAAACCAGCTGGTGCTTGTGCTCAACTATACGAGCATGGCTGCAGGAGGAGACCGTGCATTCGTGGGGACAATCAAGAACACGGCCCCATTTGACTTCCATAACGTCAGCATTTTTGCCTCTGTTCGCAGCGACAACTGGACCCAGCTGGACACCGTTAGAAGCGATGTCATCCCTGTGCTAAAGTCAGGGGAAGAGAAAGTGTTTGTAGCCAAGCCTGATCCTGCAGTCAAGTCAAGGACGGCCTATTACAGCTGCGCTGGAATCGATTTTGACGCACCTATCGCGACGATAGACGCCGGAAACGGCAAGGTCATCTCTTATGATCTGCGCACCATATCCCAGATAAGCAGCATGAGATATGAAAATGCCAACGATAGCATCGCATTTGGGATAAGACCTTACAGTCCTAATGGAGGACCAGTGAGCCTGAAGATACCGCAGTTCAACCAGAACCAAACATTGACCGTGATGTTGGACGGCCAACCGCATAATGCGTCTATCAAGGGCGACGGCAGGACGATGTACATCGACTTTTTCGTACCCAAGGGAGACCATGAGGTAAAGATCCAAGGAGTGAAAAACGTGCCCGAGCTGCCGTCTGCCGCCATAGCCCTGGCAGCCGTAACAGCTGTCGCAATAGCGACAACAAGGTTCAAGGCAGCGTTTAAACTGCTCTAGGATTTTACAAAATCTGATGGACATCTTTCTGATAGACAAGTCGGAGGGCGAGATTAAGATTAGCCTGTACGACGACAACCTTGCCCTGATCGAATCAGAGTCTTTTGCAGACCTGTACACGCTGAATTTCCACCTGCAGACCCTTGTCAAGAAGCGCGGGATCGAAAAGGGGCTGCTAGTTATACATGACAAGGACAAAAATGCTGTCAGCCTGTCGCTTGCAAGCGACGAGAACTCATTCTTCGTTGGCAGCTAAACGGAAATTCTTTAGCGCAACGGCCACCTTTGCCGTACAATGACAGGCAGGGCATTCTGCCCAGTTGCGGCCACCAAAATACATCCATTCAAAGCCGCACTTATCATAGGTGCACTTGAGCCACCTTCCCCTCGGAATCTTAGCCCAGTTATCCTGCATCGGCTTGCGTGCGCGCCGGGCCGATCTCGGGTTGCGCCTGGAATTTAGATACGGCACGATCCATTGCATCACCTTTTCCCAGTTAAAGATATTGTGATCCTATCTTTATTTCTACATATACAGAAATATTGTATATTTTTCACATAGATGACCCGTATGTAACCATAGAAGCGACAATTCTTATATATGTCACTTTCCTTAGCCTTTAGCTAATGAACAAGGCAATCGTTGCAGGCTTGGCTGCCGGTGTTCTGGTAGTAGGACTAATTTTTAGTCCACTGTTTTCAGGAATAACATCCTACCTATCACCAGCACAGGCACAAAGTACTGGCAATACAAAACACTTCACGTTGGTTGCAAGCGAGAAAGTGTTGCAAGTAGCGCCCGACAGTGATTTGCACCCTGGAGGAGTGATGTACAATGCAATGGTATTCAACGGATCGATACCCGCACCAGTCTTAGCAGTTCACCAAGGCGACAAGGTGGAAATAACTCTAGTCAATGAAGGCAAAGTCATACACAGCCTCGACTTCCATGCTGCAGTTACTACAACAGGAGCCAACTCTGGCCCAGTAAAGGCAGGCGAGAACAAGACATGGTCGTTTGATGCAGTGAATGCAGGTGCATTCTTCTACCATTGCAGTGGTGACGGCCTCAATGGTGTATGGGAGCACATTGCTAACGGCATGTATGGCGCAGTAGTAATACATCCACACAATGAAAAGCCGGCCAAGGAATTCTATGTTGTCTTTGGACAGGTCTATACCGATAATGTCAACGGGCTGGGTGCAGTAAATGGCACAGGAAGCTTTGACATGGGCAAGTTCTGGAACAAGGAACCAGATCTTGTACTGACAAACGGAATGTCGCACAAGTATGCACCAGCAGTTGGCGGAGTAGCCAAGATCGTGCTGAACAAACCACTAAATGATGAATTGACAGCTGCACTCGGTGGAAATGGCACCTTGAAAGACTTCTTCTTGGTTCACCCAGGTGAGCAAACAAGGTGGTACATCGTCAACGCTGGACCCAACGACTACGTCGCGTTCCACTTCATCGGAGCTCAGATGGATGTCAGGGACGGTTCTATAATCAATAGGTACGGCACACAGGACAAGAACGATGAAACATGGACAATCCCACCAGGATCAGCTTCAGTAATTGAAGCAGTATTCCCAGCAGGAGGACCAAATGGTTCACCAGGTGTCTATGTAGGTGTTGATCACGAGATGACAGATGTTGTGAAAGGCGCAGCGTTTGCTGTGATAGCTCTGGACGCAGAGCCAGCCATGGCACACGATCAGCCGGAAGGAACTGCTGTCATGTCGATGGAAGACACTATGGGTAGCATGGCGATGGGGCAGTAAGCTCCATCCCTTCTCTTTCTTTTCTTTTAACAACCACAAAGCTTTTCTATACACAATTTCGAAATAATTGCATTGGCTAAACGGCAGTTTACGATAGACATCGGAAAGGAGCAAATCCCAGTCGAAGGTCAGGTTCACAAAAATGTCGCAGTAAAGTACCTAATGAAACGTCGCAGGTCTCTTTTGATGACAAAGAATCCGGAGAAGGTTGAAAAGCTGTTTGCAGATTTGCCAAAGACGATCAAGATAATCGGCAAGCAGCTGACCCGCGAGTACAAGATAAACTGGGAACGCATGGGAACTGAAGATTTTGAAGGCTCCCGCTTTGTATTCACTCTGGATGACATGGGAGAAGCGTCTACAAAAAATTAGGCTACTTCTCTGCTTGGTCTGTAACTATCAGACCGCCGATCTGGCTGTACGTCTTTAGGAATTGCAGGCCTTTCGAGGTGGTCTTGTAAGTCTGCGTTCCTTTTTCAAACTCCAGCAGGCCGTTTTCGACCAGAACTGAAAGGTACTCTTTCAGCTGCGCATACGAAAGGTACGCCTTGTACATTATTCTGGTCTTTGTCGCACCGCCGTTTGCAGCCTCCAATATCTGAGAGACGATATCAGTTCTGCTTCTATATTTCATAATACCTGTAAATAGGATAACTCTTATAAAAATTGCAAGCAGAGATTTTATATAACAATATTCTATACAAACGATTTTATCCGCACAGCGTCATCACTTGCACGTTGAACAGTATCAACTTTGTCGTTCTAGGCGACCACAGCATCTCCGCACAGCTTGGAAAAAAGGGGACGGCAACAGACATCGTGATCTATGACCGAAAAACTGCTGACACGGTTTATACCTGGACTGCGCCGTTGACATTTCCTGACAAGGTGCAGCCCCTGATGCAGGCTGTTAACATTGCCGAGTACGCGATATTGAATGCCACGAAGCTAGACAAGTACCTTGGCGAGCAGATAGTCGCGCTTGACTCTGTCGGAATTGCAGACGGATTCGTGCTCCACTCATATGAAGTGGACAGGGAAAAGCTAAAGACGCTCTTGAAGAACACGTCACTTGCCAACTACCAGTTTGTTGATTCCGTTGACCAGCTAAAACAGGAGATGGGCAAGCTCAAGCCAAAGGGCACTAACGGGCCACTTGCAATATCAGTGGATCATGCTTTTGACGTAAAGGGTGTCGGGACCGTGGCGCTTGGAGTCGTCAAGCAAGGCGCGGTAAAGGTCTATGACGAGCTTATCCTGATGCCGGGCAAAAAGAATGTACTGATAAAGTCAATCCAGATGCACGATGATCCGGCAGAGACTTCGTCAAGCCCCTCGAGGGTGGGGCTTGCAATCAAGGGAGTCAGTGCTGACGACATTTCAAGGGGAGACATGATATGCGCGCCTGACGCGGTCAAGGTCTCGTCAGGCACAATCAATGTCAAGTTTGCAAAGAGCCCGTTTTTCAAGGGCGACTTGCCGGAGAACCACACCTACTTGGTTTCTGTCGGGATGCAGATACGCTCAGTCAAGATAAAGCAGGAAGCAGATATATTGCAAGTAACACCAGAAAAGCCAATCGCGTATCTTCCGGGGCAGACTTGCGTGCTACTAAAGCCTGACAGCCCGAGCACGAGAATAGTGGGCAAAGGCGCGATCCAATAACGCTTATATCAAAATCAGCCTGCAAGAAGCAGCATCGGCGCGCGCAGGGTTCACTCGGAGAAGAAGGGAATTAGGGTCTTTGGCATAGCCGAGAGTTTCAAGAAATCCAACAAGAGATCGACTCTTGCAGGCGTCGTGATGCGCCGCGACCTGATAATTGACGGCATGGTTTTTGCCAGAGCGACAATAGGTGGCGATGACGCAACTGACAATATCATTTCAATGTACCAATCACTTGCAAGAGACGACATCAACTGCATACTGCTTGACGGCCTAATCATCAGCATGTACAACATTATCGACGGTGGCAGAGTGGCAGGCGAAACCGGCGTCCCTGTAGTTGCAATAACTTTTGAAGATTCAAAGGGTCTTGCAGACAGCATAAAACATCACTTTGGCGCCAACTGGCAATCCAAGCTGGAGCAGTACGAGCGGCTAGGCAAACGAGAGAAAATCACTCTAAAGACCGGCAAGAACCTTTTCATCAGGTACTGGGGACTGAGCCAGAGAAGGGCTGTTTCGATTCTGAACTCGTTTACGCTGCAGGGGTCGGTGCCAGAACCCGTAAGGGTGGCCAAGATTGCAGCGCGCTCGTGTTCTTCCCTAATGCTTTAAATTAGAACTTGAAAAATGAATTACAGCATTGCGGTGGGGTGGCAGAGCGGCCATGCGTTCGCCTGCAGATTGCAAGCAGCAAGCGGATTTATAGGGGTTCGAATCCCCTCCCCACCTTCACGTTGTTGTCTGTAGCTGCCTATTACTGCAGAGTTGTTTTATCAACACTTATTGCGCTGTACCCTGCTGATGGATAACGAGGCGATACCTTGCCCAAACTGTGGTAGCGGCATGTTTACTGAAAAGTTTTGTCCCAATTGCGGCAATGCAAACCCAGTAAATTACATTGATGAAACATTAAAGGTAACGCCTGCCATGACAGTAAAAAATAGCCATTCAGGCCGGCGGGTAGCACGCACAGCAGTCATTGCAGTCATTGGACTTGTTATTGCCAGCTTTTTTGCTAACAGCTACGCGTTTGGTAACCTTCAGTTCCGCATCAAAGACGTTTCTGGATTTGACTATGCTTCTCTAAGCTCCAAATTGCAGCTTGACGCCTGCAACCCTTCTGCGTTTCCTGCAAGCTTTGACAAGTTCGACGCGGTGATACTCTACAGAGGAAACGACTTTGCAACCATGTCGGTTAATGGCGGCATGGTGATGCCTCACCAGCCTGCACACTTTGACGGCAAGCTTAAGCTTGATGCGCAGACCGTAAGCGGCCTGATAGTTGCCTTTTCCGACGCACTTGACGGGCGGAATACTGCTTACAACGAAGACGACATTTCGATGACCATGACTGTGAACACCAATCTTCTCGGAATAGTTCCGTATTCACAAACCCGTGAATTCACGTTCTCTGAATTCAAGCAGGTCATGAGCTTGCAAAAGAACACAGAATATGCATGCTAGCAAAAAACTAAAAGCATTGGCGCTACCACAATACGTCATTGCGAAAATTCCTGCACACATTTACAATCAACGCAGGCATTGACAGGGTCTGGGAATTCTATACCGATCTGCATCATCTGAACGTTATTACACCAAGACAGCTGCAATTAAGAGTAGACAACGCGATCTCTCAAAAGCTGGCAGCCGGGCATAGAGTTTCGTTATCCGGAAGGTTTGTGACCAGAAGGACCTGGAACACTGACATCACGTACTTGGGGCCTTATGTCTATGTGGATGAAATGAAAAATGGTCCCTTCAAGCAATGGAAGCATACCCACACGTTCAAGAAGATAAGCGATAATGAAACAGAGGTTGTTGACGATATCGACTTTGAGCTTCCGTATGGAGTCATTGGTAGGCTGTTTGAAGGATATGCCACAAGTCAGCTAGCCAAGATATTTGACCACAGACAAGAGGCTACGAAGGCTGCTCTTGAAAATCATAGCTGACTAGATGACCTTGGTAGACTTGGCCAGCTTTTCTGCGGATTTCTTGTCCATCTTTATCTTGCTCAGGATGGTGTAGCGGTCAGGCCGAAGCGACTGGGCAGCAACAAGCGCTTTTACTACGTGTTCTTCTTTGAGCTTGATCTGCCTTGCCTTTGTGGGAGCGCCGACGTTTTGCAAAGTCTCTTCAATCCTTTCCCAGTCAAGGCCGTGCAGTTTTGCCATCATTATCGCGCCAATGCCTACACGCTCGCCGTGCAGCCCGTAGTTTGGTCCTGCCACGTATTCGATAGCGTGGCTGAACAGGTGTTCTGCGCCAGAACATGGCCTGCTGCTTCCAGCTATGCATGCCGCAACACCGGCGCTGATTAGTGCCTCGACAATGGTGCGTATGCTGAACTGGCTCTTACGCTTTAATTTCTGAGACTCGTCAAGGATTATCTTGGCGCTCATGTATGCAAGGTTGGCTGCATAGGTTCCAAAGTATTCACCTTTTTCATCACGGGCAAGCTCCCAGTCCTTTACTGCAGTAATTTTCGCGACTAGGTCGCCACAGCCGCCCGCGAGGAGCCGGGGCGGAGCTTGCGACATGAGGTGCGTGTCTGCAAGCACGCCGATAGGGGCATTTGCCTTTATCGAATGAGGCTTGTCGGTGCCCCTGACAGAAACAAATGGGCTTGAAATTCCGTCATGTGAAGCAGAGGTTGGCACGCTCAGGAAAGGCTTGCCAAGCCTGTAGGCAGTCATCTTTGCAACATCGACAGACCGCCCGCCGCCAAACCCCACGACAAAATCTGGCAATCCCTTCTCTGCAATCTTTTCCTGCAGCTTGCTGACCGTGTCCATCGACGCGTCGCTCACAACATGCCACGAGCTTGTCAGTGATGCCTTGTCAAGCGATGCGCTGCATTCACCGCCAGCCCTTGCCTTGACCATCCTGCCTGTTATCACTGCAACCTTGGATGCAGGACCATCAAGCGAGCTTATCAACGACCCCACTTCAGAAATTACGCCTTCACCTATCAGTATCTTTCTTGGTAATTCCATAAGGTGAGTGGGCGGAGAATTCAATGCAAGAGACCTGTGCAGAGCAACTAATTAAGCTTGCACAGCTATTCTGTCTCTTCTTCAGGACCAGCCTCTGAGTTAGTGCTTTCAGCTGGCACTTCAGTTGTCCCGCCGGCCACACCTTGGCCCGCGACCTCTGCTGTTGCATAGCCGCGCCCTACCTTGGTTATCCTGATCTTGACACTGTCGCCGACTTTGGTGCCGACTACAAAGATGACCAGACCCTGCACCCTAGCAACGCCACTGTCGCCTCTCTTGCTCATTGACTCAATCTTGACGTCGTATTCTTCGCCTACTCTTACAGGTGACGGCCGAAACGGCCTTGGCCCGCCAAACCTTCCTCCGCCAGTCCTTCCAAAACCATAGCCTCCGCCGCGGTAGCCGCCTTCGCTGCCTCCATAACTTCCACTGTCTTCCAAATTGGATCGCTCCGTAATATACGGACAGGTCAGTATTTCAACTTTATTTTCCCTGCCTGCAAGCCAAATATTTAATATGGGCGCTACAGCAACAAACGCCATAACCTGTGCGCTTGCAGCAATCTGCTGATTTGCTGACCCTCTTGAGTGATTACATTAATGCAACGTAAACCACCTTACGACCAGAATATCATGGCAGTAATACTGCAGAGTCTGCCGCAGGAAGCCAGCCTGACAAAGATAGAGTACGAAGGCCCGAGGATCGCGCTTTATTCAAAGAACCCGGGCTACCTGATGCAGAACAGTCAGCTTGTTTCAAACATGGTCAACACGATAAAAAAGAGAATAGTCATCCGCACCGACGAGTCGATAAGGCGGCCAGAGCAGGAATCATTTCAAATCATTTTGCAGACGATCCCAAAAGAGATTGGAGTCGCCGGCACCTTCTTTGACGCGGTGTTAGGTGAAGCTGTCCTCTTTGTGAAAAAGCCCTGGATGCTTGCCCAGGTGGGCGAGGATTTCGACAACATCGAGCTTGCAGAAAAGACCGGATGGAAGGTGCGTGTAAGAAAAGCCCCGCAAAACCTGTCAGCTATTGAAGCGATGTACAAGGTTCTCGGCGAAACAGTAGGTGAACGCACAAAGTTCTACCGGGAAGTGGGGGACAAGATATTCCGTGATAAATTGAGCGAGTCGGCCGAAGCGAGCCTCATCACCCTCGGAGGCTTTGCTGAAGTGGGCAGGTCGTGTATGCTGCTGGCCACTCCTGAGAGTAAAGTGCTCCTTGACTGCGGCCTGAACCTGTCTGCAAAAGACTCTCTATCTGCCATGCCGCGCCTTGACATTGCCGGCGTTGGGATGGACGAAATTGACGCAGTGGTGCTCAGCCACGCCCATCTTGACCACACTGGCTTTCTGCCTATGCTGTTCAAGTACGGCTACAAAGGGCCGGTGTACTGCACGGAACCGACGCTTCTTCTGATGAGCATGCTTCAGCGTGACTATGTCAGGCGTTACGGCATCAACGCGCTCTATTCAGAAAGAGACATCGACAGCGCAGTCACACACACTATTACTCTTACCCATGGGATAGTCACAGACATCTCGCCAGATATCAAGCTGGTGCTTTCAAATTCAGGTCATATCCTTGGCTCAACTTCGATACACCTGCACATCGGAAACGGTGATCATAACCTTGTTTACACTGGTGACATGAAGTTTGGCAGGACAATCGCGCTTGATAACGCTTCATGGAACTTTCCGCGCGTCGAAACCATGATAATTGAAAGCACGTATGGCGGCAAGGAAGACGTGATGTGCCCAAGGGAGGAAGCCGAGGCTCGGCTTGTGGACGCGATAAACAGAGCTGTCGCGGCAGGAGGCCATGTGCTGATACCAGTGCCGGCAGTAGGCATCTCGCAAGAGCTCATCCTTATACTTGATAGATACATGAAAGAGGGAAGGCTGCATAAACAGACACGCGTTATTGTAGAAAAAATAATTTCTGAAGCAACTTCAATCCATGAAGCGTACCCTGAATTCCTTTCAAAAGAACTGCGTCAACGAGTGCTCGAGTCTGAAGCAAGTCCATTTGGCTCTAGCCAGTTTGCTGTAGTTGAATCTGAAACCCTGAAAAACAGCGAGCCGTCAGTGGTGCTTGCACCATCGTCAATGCTTGCAGGAGGACCATCGGTAAACTATCTCCGGCAAATAGCCGGCGACCCAAAGAGCAGACTTGTCCTGCTATCATACCAAGCGATCGATACACCGGGCAGGGCTATTCAGGATGGCGCAAGGCAATTGATGATCAAGGGAGAACAAATCCACTTGCAGTGTCAAGTTGACAGGATTGACGGGTTTGGAAGCCACAGTGACTATACGCAGCTGATAAACTATGTCGGCAGGCTCAGACCAAAACTCAGGCGCGTCCTTGTAAATCACGGCGAGCGGCCAAAGGCGCAGAACCTTGCAAGCATGATAAACAAGATGTTCAAGATCCAGACGCAGCACCCACTTGTTCAGGAAGCGATAAAGCTACTTTAGGTCGTAGGCGCCGCGCCATATCTTGACGCCTGGCGGCGTGATGACGACGCGCTCTTCGCCAAGCCTTGCAATGTCGCCGCCGACTGACTGCGCGTAGGAATAAAGATCCTCTACTACCTTGCGCAATTCTTCAACATCTTTTTGCGCAAGCGGCGTGACCCTCAAGATCAGGATCATGTGCTTTTTGATGTCTTCTTTTATCGCAGTAATGTCACTGATGTCACGTAAGGTCAATGCCTTCAAGTAAACCGGTGTTTTCTGGGTCTGCATCTTGCTATCCTGCTGCGATTGTAAGTGGGGTTCTCATGCGTAGTCAATAGTTGTGCTGGTCAAATCTCATTCACTGAATAGTTGATTTCTAGCTTCGATCGAAGTAAATGTGAGCTAGTGTCCAATATAGGTGAATTTTCCTATATCCTCATCGTATCTATCTCAGAGCTATCTGCTGGCAAAGCAATAACCTCTGTTTCAGTGCCATTGATGGCTATCCTGATTTTTGACTCTGCATCCTTGGGCGCATCGGAATAGCGCAGGGCAATGCTCGCGCATTTCTTCACAAGCTCTTCATCATGTTTTTTCGATCGCAAGACGCACGTCGGGCCGACGTAATCCTTGGCTTCAAACACAATGTCGTTTTGCGTAACAAGCGCCTTGATGACTTCATTTTCATCTTTATTCCTGCCCACCACTAGCTTGGCGTCAGCCGTCAGCCTGAAATGCCTTCCAACCTTCAAAAGCTCAATGTCGTTTAGACTCGGAATGTCATCGCAGTAATCCATGATGTCTTCGACGCGCTTTGAAAATGCCGGGTCTGTCAACAGGCATCCGCCGGCGGCATTTGGTGGATCGGCCAGACCAAAGTGCTTTGCCATAGCCAGCTGCCCTTTCCTTGATCTGCCCTTTATGTCGCCCATGTTTTCGCGCTTTATAAGACCTGATTTTTCCGCGTTGGTAGGCGGGAGGTGCTTTGCAGAGAGTGGCCGGAGCACCCTGCCTTCCATGCCTGCTTCTTTTTCGATAATGTGCAGCGCGCGGTTGTTCTGGCTCATCGGGCGCTGGAACAACACTTCGCCTGTTATCACAAAGTCTGCCCCTGTCTTTTCCATGTGATCCTTCGCCGCGTTGTACATCATGCCCCTGCAGTCAATGCATGGGTTCATGCCAGAGCCGTAGCCATATTTCGGGTCCTTTAGCATGCGCAGGTACTCTTCGCCAAAATACACGGTCTTTAGTTTTATCCCAAGCTCGTCGGCCACTTCCTTGACGCGGTGGCCGCAGCCCTTGCCGCAGTCAAAATCGCAAAATGGAGTCTTGATCGCGACAGCTTCCACTTCAACGCCTTGTTCTAGCATCATTCTTACAGCAAGGCTGCTGTCAAGGCCGCCGGACAGTAATGCAACCGCCTTTGGCTTTTTCTCTTCCTGTTTTTTCTCGCCATCTTGCTGCGACATTGTTGTTCGTTTGTGGGCAACTGGTTATAAAAATGACACTGTTTACTCTTCGGGTCAAAGTGCCATTGCAAACGTAGGAGTAAGGCTGCTTTTGGCAGACCAGCAAGAATTACAGAAGGTGATAAGTCTAATCAAAGCGGCAGAATTGGGCGGAGCTACAAACCTATCATCGAAAGGCTGGTAGCTTCTTTAACTTTGCATCCTTATCCAGCAGCTATCCTTTCCATTGGATAGCCAGCTAAATAAAAATGATATGTGCCCCGCCTCTGACTCGCACGCTATCACAGGTTAGCCATAAGCGTGTCCTCTACGTGCTCTATAAACGGGGTATATTGTCTGCGCTGTCATCCTATTTGTCTTTTATGCACCAGTCAGGGCTGACAGGTTTATCTCAAATCCTGCTACCGGCACCCTCAGCTTAAATCTCTCAAGCGCTGGTGGAGTGACCTCGCCTATCATCCCAACGGTCTTGCCCTCTACAGTGATCTCCGCGCACCTGCCAGACATAAAGAACGGACTTGACGCCGCCTTCGTGGTTGCGTCCTTGCCAAAGCATGTCTTGAGTAGCGCCTGTATTGCAGACTTTATTTCGGTATATCCCGCCTCACCATGCGCTACTACAGCAGCAACGTTCCAGCTTTCAGCTATTTCGCCATTTTTGCGGAACGTCTTGCCTATCTCGAACAGCCGCTGCGGATACTCTTCATGCACATTTCGCGAAAGCGACTGAAGGAGTGACGGAATAAGTGACTCGCGCAGAATTTCGTGCTCGATGCTTTTGGAGCCATCTACTGAAAGCATGTCGCTCGCCTTGATGCCAAACGAATCATACTGCACCTCCTTGCTCGTGAGCGAAAAGTTGAGCGACTCTAACATGCCAAGCCCTGTCATGGTTTCCCTTATTGCCTCAAAATAGGTGGAAAGCAGGTTCTTCTGGCCGGCTGTTGTTGACGCCGGGAACGTAGGTTCCAAATTGTATATGCCGTACCCTATCGCGACTTCTTCTGCAATGTCTATTGAATGGGTGATGTCCGTCCTGTAGCGCGGGATCGTACAGATAATCTTGCTTCCTCTTGTCTTTGCGTCCAGCCTGCTCTTTTTCAGACACATGATCATTTGCCTAGCATCAAGATCGAGCCCTAGTATACCATTGATATAATTGATGTCTGCAGCAATCTGGTTTGGCCGCATTTGCGGCATTTCTCTGTTGCCTATCGATACTGTCCTTATCTCAAATCCTGCGTCTTGCAGGGTGACTGCAATGATCGCCAAAACATCTTCGGCAGCCTTTTGGTCGGTTGCCGTGACTTCAACAAAGAGGTTGCGGCATTTCGTGTCTACCTTTGTTATATCGCCATTGATTATTGGCGGGAATGAAAGGGTTGTCCCTGCGCTATCTACGATTACTGGATACCTGTCAAATTTATCAAGAATGTGGCCGTACTGTTTTCCTATTTCTGATTCTTTCAAGATCTGACCAATTGTCATGCTTGAAGATTCGCCGAGCGGCACAAATGAATAGTCACTTCCGGCAGCCTTGTATATGATCGGAAAGCTGATGGCATCAAGGTTGTGTATGCCGATTGACGCTTTTTTGCGCCTTCTTCCGACCCCATTGTGGAGGTCTTCCTGCATCGCTATCAATTGCTTGATGGTTTCGTCGTCCAGCCTGCCGTTCTTTGCAACAAGCGCCACAATACAAGGTCTTATCTTCTTGACTGCCGGGTCGACTCTGATCGCCTGCCCGCTCTTGCTTGCAACTTTGAACTTGGGCATGCCTGTTTCAATTCCAAGTAGGCCGCGCAATGCCCTTGCAATGCCGTAGTCTGATGAAAAATCCGGCCTGTTTGGATTGTACTCTACTCTGATGACATTGCTGTCAACACCCTCGATGTCAAGCGCGACAAACGGCAGGATGTCGAGCACCTTGTCTACTTTTACGCCGGGGACGAACTTTTTCAGCCTATCATTCGTGATGTTTACAACTGGCATCTTGGCACGCTCCTGAGCCATGCAAGCCTGTTGCTGTACAGTTCGCGCACATCGTCCAGCCCAAAGCGCAGCATGGCGATCCTCTCAAGTCCTCCGCCCCACGCAAGCACCGGGTTTTTGATGCCAAGTGGCTGCGTCACTTCCGGCCTGAATATGCCCATGCCAAAAAGCTCGACCCATTTTTCCAGCTTTTCGTTGTAGACCATGCTCTGGAGCGACGGTTCTGTATAAGGAAAGAACGTCGGCCAGAACTTTATCTTCTTGATGCCCATCTTGGCATAGAATTCTTTTTGCAGGCCCATTAGGTCGCGAAGTGAAGCGTTGGGCGCAGTTGCGACTCCTTCCACCTGGTGGAATTCAACGAGGTGCTTGTACGACACTTTTTCATTCCGGAAAACCCTGCCTACTGAAAAGAACCTGCCGCTCTCTGGCTTGATTTTTGCAAGGTGCTGCAGCGTCACGGGAGTGGTATGAGTGCGGAGGACCATTCTCTTTGCTTCTTCCGCGTCCCATTCCCTGCCCCAGCCGCGTTTGTGAATACTAGAGATCTTCTTTATCTGATCATTACTTGCAGGTATCTCCTGCTTTTGACCTGAAACATAGAACGTGTCCTGCATCTCCCTTGCAGGGTGGTCCTGTGGGGTGAACAGCGCGTCAAAGTTCCAGAACCCTGACTGCACCATGGGACCATCTATCTCTTCAAAACCGAGGCCGACAAAGATCTCTTTTACTTCTTCAATGATGTCTACAAGCGGATGGCGCCTGCCCGGATATGCTGCCGGTGCAGGAGCTTCCACATCAAGGGCACTGAATTTGGTTTCTTTCCATTTGCCTGACGTGATAAGGTCTGTAGTGAGACGGCGCTCTGCATTGATTTCTTCCTTAAGGGTGGGAAGCAGCATCCTGCCAGCATCTGTAAGCGAAATTTTTGTTTCCTTTTCTTCTTTGACTTCTATATAGTTGGGGCGCTTTTTCAGCTGATCAAGCGTCCTCTTTTCTTCGTCAGTTAGTTTAGTAATATCTGTGCCTTCGCTATCTAATCTTGCAAGAAAAACTTCTTCTGGTGACTGCTTTTCTGCCAAAGTAGTCGCTATCATCTTGCCTTCAACAAGCTGAATCCACTGGTTGCGCCTTGCACCGGCAATGGCCGCGTTTACTTCTTCATTCTTTATGACGCCGCTTGCAAGCACTTCTGCAATTGTATTCTTGCCTTCCTTTACTGCATTAACCAGCCTTCTTTCAGGCAATCCATTATTTTTGGTCACTGCCCCTTCATTGGCCAGAAATACTCGTGAAGCTGATAATTCGTTAACTGAAATGAAATCTTTGAACTTGAGCCATTCTATTCCGCGCCTGACCTGATCCATCTCTAGACCTGTTCCCGTTGATAGATCCACTGCAGATTGTGGATCATTGGTACTCAGCGCCTTGAGTATGGCCTTTTCTATCGGATGAAGCGCCGGCGAACCTGCACTCATTTATCAAAAGTTTGTCAGTGGAAGACTTTTTAAACGTTTAACGTGATGTTGCTTCAAGGATTCTGATGGATCAGCCTGAAGATAACAAGGATAACGACGATTTCAAGGTCACGCCTTGGGAAGTCGAAGGCGAAGTCGACTATGGCAAGCTGATCGAAAAGTTTGGCACTCAGCCGATCACTCCAGATTTGCTTCAGAAGGTGAGGGACATGACAGGCGAGGTCCATCCGATGCTAAAACTGGGCTACTTTTTCTCCCATCGCGACTTTGACTGGATACTAGACAAAAAAAGCAAGGGTGAGAATTTCTACCTTTACACTGGCAGGGGGCCGTCAGGCATGATCCACATGGGTCACTTGATGCCTTGGATGTTCACCAAATATCTTCAGGACAAGTTTGACTCAAAACTGCTGTTCCAGCTGACTGACGACGAAAAGTTCCTCTATGGTCAAGACAGAACAAGGGAAGAGACCGAGCGTTATACCTACGAAAACATACTGGACATCATCGCGATTGGCTTTAACCCAAAAAAGTCGAAAATAATAGTGGACACAAAGCACATCCAGCACCTCTACCCTATTGCAACCGAAGTTGCAAAACGGATCACGTTTTCGACCGCCAAGGCCGTTTTTGGCTTTACAAATTCAACCAACATTGGCATGATCGGCTTTCCGCCGGTGCAGGCAGCGCCGTGCTTTCTGCCTTCAATTATTGAAGGCAAGCCTATGCCAGTCCTGATACCCGCCGCCATCGATCAGGACCCATACTGGCGTATGACAAGGGATGTTGCCGACAGGATGGGCTACTACAAGCCTGCCCAGATCCACAGCAAGTTCCTCCCAGGCCTCGGGATGCTTGGCAAGATGTCCTCGTCAAAACCAGAGACTGCGATTTTCACAACAGATGAACCAGAAGTCATTGACAAGAAAGCGTCAACTGCCTTTACGGGCGGCCAGCCAACGGTAGCGCTGCAGAGGCAGCTGGGCGGAAACGCACTTGGGTGCCCAGTCTTTTGGTACTTGCGCTACTTTTTTGATACTGAAAAGCAGTCTGACGAGCGCCTGCTCAAGTGCAAGAGCGGCAACCTGCTCTGCGGAGAATGCAAGGCAGACTTGGCAAAGGGCGCCAAGCCGTTTGTCGTAGAATTCAAGAAGCGGCGCGAGAAGGCCAAAGATGTTATTGACAGGTTCATGTACGACGAGAAGCCTTTTGAGAAATGAAAACCGTGAAATTCGAATGCGATGACCGCTATGAGGCGGAAAAGCTGTCAAGCCTAGTGTCGGTGCAAAAGGACGGCGAGGTCTGGTTCACCGGTGTCGCAGCGGTGATTGGAAGCGAGATCGTGATAAAACTAAAAGACAAGTCCTCTCACGCTGTTGTCTTGAAGGACAAAGAAAACGTGGACAGGCTAAAAGCGCTCCTGCTGGATGTCGTAAATGGAAAGGCCAGCATCCACTCTAGCGACTTTGCCGGGCCGGTTGCAGAAATAGTATTGAAGAACTAGCGGAGCTCCTTGTTCATCTCATCAGTCAGTATTTCCTGCACCTTTCTGAAATATAGGCCAGTCGAGTAGGGCATCATTGGGATGTACTCTTCAATCACCTGCATGACGTAAGGGACTGCCCTTTTTGAGACATCCATCTTGAATTTCATCCACAATATCCTGTCCTGCTCAAAATGGACCTTGTCCTTGAGGTGCGGCGGCACGACTTCTATCGACCTGTCCTCCACCCTCTTGTACCAGTAGGCAAGTATGTCCGGGTCAAGGCCGTCGCGCATGTTTTTCACGCCGGTTGCTATCTTGCTTGCAGCATAATCAATAGGTGCTTCTGACACGTCAGAGCATGCTAAAAATCAGGATAAAATTCAGCTAATCAAAGATTGTTGATCATGTCCTACTTGCGTTTTAACAACCTACCCTTGCTGTCTATTTCGCCGGCTCTTATGCGGGTCGAGGAGATTGGCGAGCCATCTTCTGCCCTTACCAGCTTTACGGCAACTACCTTTACAGGTTTTAGTCCTTTTTTGACGCGGATCTCGTTTAGAATCCTACCCTTGCTTTCAGTTTCGCTGCTGGCTACCAACGCGCTGACATCGCCTGAAGTCACTGCCGGCCCAAAGTCGCCTTCAAGCTTCGCAATTTTGTAATTGACATCGCCAAATTCCTTCTTTATCATCTTCTTCAGATTTTCAACCCTCTGCTCAAAATTATGGTTGAGCTTCTTGCCCCTCTTTTTTGCAAACTCGTCGCTTGAAACTCCGATTATCACTTTGTTGCCGACTTCAAACGCCTTGGCAAGCAGTGCAACGTGGCCGATGTGTATTTCGTCAAACGTGCCGCCGGTTGCAACCACTTCAAATTTTTCAGCCAACGCTACAGTGGATTATGCGTTGTGCAATATTAATTCTAGTCTAGCTTTT
>Ga0070741_10003963_pt1 | contig 35407 bp, 33 predicted proteins | sample Coa_R1_4_FD_66440 | JGI IMG/M metagenome (GOLD analysis project Ga0070741, IMG submission 66440) | Surface soil microbial communities from Centralia Pennsylvania, which are recovering from an underground coalmine fire - Coalmine... | ecosystem: Environmental > Terrestrial > Soil > Unclassified ... | reverse complement strand
ACCGCTATTTTCAGATCGCGCCGTGCTTTCGCGACGAGGACGCGCGCGCCGACCGCTCGCCCGGCGAGTTCTATCAGCTCGATCTGGAAATGAGCTTCGTCACCCAGGATGACGTGTTCGATGCCGTCGAGCCGGTGATCCGCGGCGTGTTCGAGGAATTCGCCGACGGCAAGCCGGTGACGCCGAAATTTCCGCGTATTCCCTACAAGGAGGCGCTGGCGAAATACGGCACCGACAAGCCGGATTTGCGCAATCCGATCGCGATGGCGGACGTGTCGGAGATCTTCCGCGGCTCGGGATTCAAGATTTTCGCGCGCATCCTGGACACCAGCGCGACGGCCGCGGTGTGGGCAATTCCGGCGCCGCGCGGCGGCTCGCGCGCGTTCTGTGACCGCATGAATTCGTGGGCGCAGGGCGAAGGCCAGCCGGGGCTGGGCTACATCTTCTTTGCCGCCGAAGGCGGCGGCGCAGTCGGCCGCGGGCCGGTCGCCAACAATCTGGGCGCCGAGCGGACCGAGACGCTGCGCCGCAAGCTCGAGCTCAAGGATGGCGACGCCGTGTTCTTCGTCGCCGGCGAGCCGCAGAACTTCGTCAAGTTTGCCGGTCCGGCGCGCACAAAAGTGGGCGAGGAGCTTGGGCTCATCGACAAGGGCCGCTTCGAGTTCTGCTGGATCGTCGATTTTCCGATGTACGAGTGGAACGAGGACGAGAAGAAGATCGACTTCTCGCATAACCCGTTCTCGATGCCCAACATGGCGGTCGACGACTTTTTGGCGCTCGATGGGTCGGATCGCGAAAAAATTCTCGGGATGCGCGCCATCCAGTACGACATTGTCTGCAACGGTATCGAACTGTCGTCCGGCGCCATCCGCAATCATCGGCCCGACGTGATGCGCAAGGCGTTTGAGCTCGCCGGCTACGACGAGACGGTGCTGGAGCAGAAATTCGGCGGCATGCTGCGCGCGCTCTCCCTCGGAGCGCCGCCGCATGGCGGCATCGCGCCCGGCATCGACCGCATCGTCATGCTGCTGTGCGGCGAGGAAAATCTGCGCGAGGTCGTGCTGTTCCCGATGAACCAGCGCGCCGAGGATTTGATGATGGGCGCGCCATCGGAGGTGACGCCGAAGCAGCTGCGCGAGCTGCACATCCGCATCGCGCGGCCGGGTACGAACTAGCAGAGCTTCCTTTCGGGTTGGTGCATAACGGCCGCGAACGCAATGCTCGTTACCGTGGCGGCTCAAAATCATCAGGCCAGTCTTTTCACATCAGTAAATAGCCGCTTTAGGTGTTCGTCGGACATGTCTACAATTGGCTCATACATGAACGAGTTCACGTGGATATTCTCTGGCGTCATCAGTGCGACGCGATCAAGGCAGTTGATTGCATTCAGCTCTTTCGAAAATTTTGCCTTGAATCTTCCAATTAGTGCTTGGGTTTGATTGGCCTTTATCCCGGCTACAAACTTGTCATCCTTAATTTTCCCGATCATAAATCGCTCTGCGGCGAGTCGCGTTGCGACAGCCAGCACGATCTTATTCTCAAGATTCAAACCGGAGGCGACAGTCAAGCAAATGTCCGCCTCCTCTCGTATTAATTCGTGCACCAATTTGTCAGAGTTTCCGGATTTGCAGCCCGTTTTACAAACGGCGTTATAAACCGCATCTAAATCACCAACCTTTAGCCCTGCAGTATCGGTTTTCCAATGCAGCATAGACGTAAGCTTTTCATAGTTGGGATCGGTCTCCCCGGTGGTCATTTCGATGATATTTCTCAAAAAGCAAATCGATGCGATTTTCTTCTTCGAATCTGCGAAAAAATTGGGCTTCCAGTCATTCGCAAATACGTTTCTGATGCCGCTAGCCTGGGCTAGAGAGATTCCTTGGTCATTCTTTGATGCCATAAGACAGTTATGATAACCGACGAACCGGCCTTCAATCGTGCGGAAGAAATCGAAATTGTGCGTCATAACAATGAGCTTAAATAGTCCATCTCCATCATCGCATATATCTTTCAGATATTGGATAATTGCATACTTGTTTTGGTAATCAAAGGAATCGGCGATGTCATCGACGATAACCAGCGTTTCCTCTTTTGCCTTGGCCCGCCTTTGTATTTCAAAGATGACGTTCAGTACATACAGCGCTTTCCGTTCGCCCGTACTGAGCACTTTCATTAGGTCCGGCTTGTCAACATTTGCTGTGTCCGCGCCGTCAAGATAGGTGAACCCGAGCTGCATGATCTCGTCGCCGCCGAGTATAACCTCAATGCGATTTTTGGCTTCCAACCTGAATGGAACAAAAAAGCGCTGGTTGAAGATTGAAATACCTCGTCCCACTGAGTGCGTTGCTTGCGCGCTTCCTCCTCTATTTCCTTCTTGCGCTTCGCCGCGGCGTCGTACTTGTCCATTAGCGTCTTATAGAGATCGTAATGTACTTTTAGATATGACTTGAGAATATCCTCCCGGAGTTTTGGCAGGTTGTTCATTCGCGCTAAAAGCGGTTCGTTTTCTTGAAGATAGCGGGTAAATTCGCGCAATTCGGAGTTGCGCTCCAGGGCCCGAGAAACAGTGTCGAATTTTTTTCGAAGGTCCTTGTCCTTAATTATCGTTTCCTTTTCTTTGACGATGATCTCCTCGAGCTCTTTCTCTGTGTTTATTTCGACCGCGCTTCCGCGCGCCCCCTTAAGATTAACCGTATGTTTGGCTTCGAAGAAGCCGTTTGCCGCAAGACTCTTTGCGATTTGACCGGCGTTGTAGTAGTCAAATGTGCCTTTCTGAAAGTATGTGGATGCCGCCAAAAGTTGGTTGTATCGTTTGATGTACTCCTCGACGGCATCTTTTAGGTCTTTCGTCTCAAGCGCTTTAACGACCTTGTCATCGAAGATGACGTCGTAGAGAACATCGGCGAATGGGGTGTCTTTCTGTTTTTCGAGCTCAGTCTTTATGCGGCCTGCGGCCGTCTCGAAGTCGTCGCCACTCGTGAACGCCTCTGCTATCTCCTCGTCGAAATCTTTTTTCGAGTTTGCTTGTTGGCGAACTGCTTTGACCAGCGCGATTCTCGCTTCATCAATGTCGGCGTACAGCTGATCATATTCCTTGCGCAGTTTCGCGTCGACCAGAAGCGTCGAGGTCTTTTCGGTGGGGCCAAATTCAGGATCGTACGGCAACACGACCAGAACGCGCTCGCCCTCTATTGGCTTGCCGCTTTCATCAGCGATTTTTCGGACAGTTTTGCGATCGCGGAAAATGAGATCGTGCGATTCCTCTTGCTTCGCGGCGTCGTCGAATGTTTTCGCCAGGGAGGACTTCATGACCCCGTTCGGGGCGTAGATCGCGTACGCGCGCGTCTTGGTAAAATCAAAGTCCCTCTTGAGAGCCTTGATCCCGTAGCAGTGCTTGAGATCACTTGAGACCCGATTCATGACAAACCCTCGCGGTGTGCTCCTGCTCATGGGGAGGCTATCACCTGTATGAAGGGTTGTAACGCTGCGCCCATGAGAGGGAGGCAGGCCGTCGCATTGATTCGTGCTCATGGGGCGTGTTCCTATCTCGTCACTCTCATTCCGCCGCCATCGCGTCCGGTTCATCGCACAAGGCCGCAATGATCGCCGGAAACTCGGCGTGCATGCGTTTGAAGCGCATGAGCCGCAGGATCAGGCGCAGCTCCTGCAAAACGTCGAGCGGCAGCCGCACGCCGCGGCCGAGCGCGCTGGCGATCAGGAAGGCGCGGCGTTCGTCGCGCCACCAGCGCTCGGCGAGCGCGATGGCGGCGTCGAGGTTGCGGCCGCGTATGAGCGCAGCGCGCGCGGCAAAGCGGGCCCGTACCGCGGGATGGAGCGGGCCGCGCCGCAGCTGCCGTTCGACGCGGAGCTTGAACGCGTTGACCTTGGCGGCTTCGTCGAATGCGGCGCCGATCTCGGCCAGCGCTGCGTCGAGCGCCGATCGGCTCGCGGCGGCGGCACGCCGCCCGCGGTCTTGGTCACGCCATTGGCGCGGACGATAGGGCATCGGGCGCTCTTTTGTAACGATTTACGTGATATTATTTGTAGCATTATATAGGACTATAGTCAACAGCAGTCGCGATGCACGCGCCGGCGATGGGACGGCCGGCACGGCGTGCGCGGGCGCGCGATTCGGCGCGTCCGGCGGATCAGGCCACGATTTCAGGGGCGGCGAGGCCGGCGGCTCCGGGCGCTGGAAAAAAGACGCGCTCAGACCAGCTTGAGGCAGCAGATCACCTTGCCGACGATTTCCAGCTCGTTGAGCGGAACTTCGTCGGTCGCATGATTCGGATTATCGGAAATGATCTTCACCCGCGTCGGCTGCACCGAGCGAACCAATTGCAGCCGCTTGACCACGATGCAGCCGAAGGCATCGCGGATCGCATAGAGCCCATCCGGCGTCGGGGTGCGGTGCGCGGTGTTGACGATGACCCGTTCGCCCGAGGCGACCGTCGGCACCATGCTGTCGCCGATGGTGTCGAGCACGAGAAGATGGGCCGGCGAAGCGTGCAGCTCCTCGCGGACGTAATTGGCGGGAAACAGCCATCCTTCGGGCTTAATCGGGTCGGTATGGCGGCCGTCCTTGCGCATTTCGTGCGCCGGCACGCCGCCGCCGCCCATGCCGGCGCGGGTGTCGAGCTCGGAGACCCGGCCGGGGCCCGGGCCGAACGCCGCGGGCCGCGGTTCGTCGCGCAGCACGTCGCTTGATTCGATGTGGCCGCCGGGCGGCGTGCCCGGATAGCGGCCCCAGAGCAGGATCTGCTCCGGCGAATAACCGAGCGCATTGGCGAACGGTTTTAAATGGTCGAGCCGCAGGCGCACCGCGCCGTTCTCGAGCCGCGACAGCTGCTGTTTGGAGATGCCGGTCAGCCGCACCAGCTCGGTGCGACTCATGCCGCGCGATTCGCGGGCGTAGTAGAGGCCGGTCAAAGTCCGCCCCGGTCCTGCCGGTAAAATCTTTCTGCCCATGGGCGCCATTGTCACCAATTTCGTTCGAATTTAAAGAGCCTAAAATAGTGACTTTACGGTCGTTGTATATAGGACTATAGCCCTCGTTCGTCACTATACAAGAGACGTAATTACGTTGCGCGGGACCGCCGGTTTCCCGCGAGGGAGACGTCATGCGCGATCGCTGGACGGCTGAACTGGTGGGCTTGCTGCAGCAGCTATGGGAGAGCGGCCTCACCGCGGAAGCGATCGGCGCGAAGCTCGGCGGCCTGTCGCGCTCGGCGGTGCTCGGCAAAATTTTGCGGCTGCGGCGAGGTGCCAAGTGCGGCACTGCGCCGACGATGCGGTCGGAGCACCGCCGCCGTCGCAAACGGCACGAACCGCCGCCGCCGGCACCGTCTTCCGAGCCCAAGCGCCTGCTCGATCTGACCAATCATTGTTGTCGCTGGCCGATCGCCGGCCCGGGCGCGGGCGAAATCCTGTTCTGCGGCGCGCCCGAAGCCGATCTCGCCGGCGGCATGCCGTACTGCGCCTATCACGCGCGGCGCGCTTATGTGATTCCGCCCCAGCGCGCTGCCGCCGCTAAGCCGAACGTCGCCGCCGCGACAGCGGCACAACCCGACGCGGCGCCGCCGGCGCGACCCCGCTACGTCTGGCGCGCAGCGGTGCGCCATCCGGCGCCGCGCCGGCGATGAGGCGTCCGATGCGCAAGCGTCCGCCCGACGATTCCCAGCGCCACGATGCGCAATGTGATGATTCGCAGTGCGACGCTTCGCAGCGCAGCGCTGCAGGGCGCGGCAACCCAAATGCTTCGCTCGACGAACGCGCGGTCGCCGCGGCGCGTGCGGAATTGCGCGGCGAGCGCACCGGTATTCTCGGCGCGACCGGCCGGCTGTCGCTGCCGCGACTCGATCCGCCGCGGCGAGTGCCGGAGCGGTGGACCTTCATTCACGTCATGGAGCGCCTGGAGGAAGCGTTCCGCATCTTGCGCCGGCTGCCGATTTCGACGCGGCCGCGCGGCTACGTCACCTCGATGCCGTTCCATGTCTACGACCGCGCCGATCTCAACGCGCAACTCGAGACCTACGAGCTGGAACGGTTGGCGCGCCTGCGCAACCGCGTGCGCATCCCGCCGTCGCCGGCGGAGATCGCGCGGATGGAGGAGGCGCTGCGATGGCCGGCGCAGTTTTTGTCCGGTGCCGAATACCATCACGTGGCGCGCGCGGTGAACCTCGGCTGCCTGTGGGCCGCGGCCGATACCGACATCGACAAGGCGTTGCGGCGCATCAAGCTGACGCAGCGCACCTTCAATGCCCGCAAGCTGCAGGGTTTGCGAATCATCGCGCGCGAACTGATCCGCCGGCGGGTCTCGGTGCGTTGAGGCGTTTGCTTGGATCATCCGTCGTTGCGACCGATGCGAAGCGATCGAGAGGTCGACATCAGCGCTTTTGTAACGGCGTACCGCGAGGGGCTGGGACTTGCCTGCATCGCGGTATGCCGCGTGCCGGCCGGAATCACGATTGCGGCTTCGACCTCGGCCGATCCCGCAGCGATCGTTGCGTGCTGGTGGTGCCGGCGCGACAGCGATGCGGCACGCATTGCAGCGGCTGCGCGCGCCGCGCTGCGCCGGTGCGAATCAAAAGCCGATACCGCACTTGCGGCCGGCCCTCGCAACGCCGATCTTGATTCGCACGCCGTTTCCTTCGCCTGCACGGCCGTAACGGAAGCGGCGCGACGCCACGGCGTCGCGCTGTTCTCTGACGACGACATCGCCGCCCATGCCGCCGAGATTGCCGCGCGCGTCGATGCCGAGCTGAAAAAGCTCAAGGAATCCGGCGGGTTAAAATCGGTCAATCAGGCCTACAAAACCTATCGGCTGGAGACGTCCGGCCGCGGCGAACGCGCGCTGCGCTACGACGAATGGATGCGCCGATACCGCGCCGACTTGGTGCGCCAAGCTGCCGCCGCGCTGCGCGCGCTTTGAGAATCATCGGCGAGTGAAACGTCGTCGACGCTCTTTCGGTCCGGTTTCCAACCTTTCGCGAACGGAAAAAATTTGCACGCTTCTTCAACATGATAAGATCGTTTGCCGCACCAATCACAAACACCGCGCTTGACAGCGCACGGTTTCCTGCGGCATTGACTCGCGCGCACACGGGCCTTGCAGAACTGCGCCCGCCGCGCTCCCACAGCAAAATAGCAACAGCAACAGCGTCGATCGCTCGCGCCTTGTGGTCGCCCACGACGGCGGGTGATCCAGTATTCACGGGAGTTTGGAGCATTTGCTCCGGCCTCTGTGATTACCGGATGCCCCGCATGCGTGGGGCATGACAGGTCGGGAGTCGCTTGGCACCGGCGCGCTGTCGCGGCTGCGGATTAACCACCAGATCGCCACAGCTTCGGAGGCAGACCCCGTGATCGCCAAAGGCAAAGTCAAATTCTTCAACGAGACCAAAGGTTATGGCTTCTTCACCCGCGACGACGGTTCGGGCGACGTGTTCGTGCATCGCACCGATCTGCCGGCCGATGTTGGTTTGATTTACGAAGGGCAGCCTGTCAGCTTCGAGATCGAGATGACAGCGCGCGGGCTGCGCGCGATCAACATCGCGATGGGCTGAGCGGCGCGGCTTCGGACCTTTCGTATCGTCGAAAGTTTGGCCGCCCGGCCCGGGCGCGGGAGCGTGATCCACCAGCAACAAACCAACGGCTCACCATGGACAGCGAGGACAGTGCGTCTCAGCAGTCCGTATCGTCTTCCTTCAATCCCACCGAGAAACAGGAAAAAGCCCAGAACCTGCTGCGCGGACCGCAGCGTCATACGCTCCTGGTCGGCGGCTCGCGCTCCGGCAAGACCACGCTCCTGGTTCACGAGATCGCGCTGCGCGCGCTCAAGGGCGAGAAGTCGCGCCACGCCATCCTGCGGCTTCATGGCAATGCGGCGCGGGCGTCGATCGCGCTCGATACTTTGCCGAAGGTCTTCGATCTGTGGTTTCCGAGCGAGCCGCTGAAGCGGCACCGCAGCGAAGGCTATTTCTCGCTTCGTAACGGCTCGGAAATTTGGATCGGCGGCCTCGACGACAAGCAACGCGTGGAGAAAATTCTCGGCAAGGAATACGCCACGATCTTTCTCAACGAGTGCTCGCAGATTCCTTACGCGTCGGTGCTGATCGCGCTCACCCGCTTGGCGCAGGTCGTCGAGAACCTGACGCAGGCGGCGTTCTACGATCTCAATCCGACCGGCAAGGGGCACTGGAGCAACGTGCTGTTCGGCGACAAGCGCGATCCGGTCTCGCGGCTGCCGCTCGAGGATCCGGAAAACTACGTTCGCTTGTTTCTCAATCCGGCCGACAATGCCGCGAACCTGTCGGAGGATTATCTCAAAAGCTTGGCGCGGCTGCCGGAGCGGCAGCGCAAGCGCTTCTTCGAGGGCGTCTACATCGACGAGCTCGACGGCGCGCTGTTTTCCTACGAGATGATCGCGCGGGCGCGGGTGACCGAAGATGCGCTGCCGAAGAGCCTACGCGTCGTGGTCGCGGTCGACCCGTCGGGCGCGTCCGGCCGCGACGACGAGCGCGCCGACGAGATCGGCATCGTGGTCGCCGGACGCGGCGACGACGGCCACGCCTATGTGCTGGCCGACCGCTCGCTGCGCGATGCGCCGGCGGCATGGGGCCGCGCCGCGGTGGCGGCGTATCACGACTATTGCGCCAACATGATCGTCGCCGAGGAGAACTTCGGCGGCGAGATGGTGCGCTTCGTCATCCGTACCGCCGATGCCGGGCTCAAGGTCGAGATGATTTCCGCGTCGCGCGGAAAAGTGCTGCGCGCCGAGCCGGTGTCGGCACTCTACGAGCAGGGCCTGGTGCATCACGTCGGCCGCTTCGCCGTGCTCGAGGATCAGCTCTGCGCCTTCACGACGAGCGGCTATCGCGGCGAGGGCAGTCCCGATCATGCCGACGCGCTGGTGTTCGCCATCACCGAGCTGATGCTCAAGGATCGCGCGTCGATCCTGGAATATTATCGGCTGCAGGCCGAAGGCCGCATGCGGGCGGAGGAGGGGGGCGGCGCTGCAGAGACGCAGGCGCAAATCGGAGTCGCAACGCTGCCGCCGAGTGTGCCCATCGTGCTGTTGCGCGTGCCGGACGGCATCTCTGCCGTTCACGGTATGTCCGGCACACTATACATAGCCAGCGCTGCGGGGATCATTCCGGCCAAGCCGGAGGATGCGGCGGCGCTGATCAATGCCGGCTTTTCGCGCCTTGCCGAGCCCGCCGGCTAAGTCGCTTCGTTCTTCGCTCCCTTGAAAACGCGACTCATGCCGATGCGGCGCGCCATCCGCCGCCGGCATGTCGGGCCCGCTTTTAGGCGGGCCGACTCGCGTCCCGCTCGTGCGTCGCGCTGTGGCATGCGCCGTCGCCCCACCCGGACACGGTCCGGAGCTGATGACGCTATTGCTTCGCAATCCACTCCGGCGTCTTCTAGCGAAGCCCATCTGCAGCCGAACCTAGTGCATGTTGCCGATAATTCGAGCGCGCACATTAATGACCCACGAGTCGTTTCGGACGCAACACCAGACAACACCTGGATCCCGGGAGCACAGTATGCAGCCGGGTGGCCGCATCACTGGGTGCCATGGGGTACTTTCGGAAAATATAAATTGGCACCAGCGACGCGACGAGTGTTCGTAGATGCCACGTCTGGACCGCTTGAGGACACCACTGTAAATCGTTGGTCCGCAGAACATAAAGCCTATAACGAGGCGGTCGACGAGGCCTTTAAATCGTTCCTGAAAAGGAATAACATTCCTTTAGACCAAACAGAACGCTTGACTCCCGCGCAGGCCGACGAATTTTTAGACGAGATATACCTTTCGGACGAGCCGCGAATTCGCAATTTTAATAAGAAAATTCGGTACCAGGCATTCAGATATTGGATGCGTCATGGGCCGGGGCGTAGAGGCGGAGACGAGAATAATGGCCAACGAGCAAGATTCAGACGCCGAGCGGCAGTTCAAAATCTTTGAGGACATCCGCGACCGAGCTTTCGCCCTGCTTGAGCAATTCGGCGAGTCGGGCTACCAGCCTCCTTACGAGTCGGAGGTGGATTACTCGGTGGAGGGCGATTTCACCGGCTATCCGGAAGTAGTCGTTTACGTTGACAATCTCAAAATGCTACGGCCGTCGGTAATTGACGCTCTTCAGGCGCTTATCGTGAAATACCCAGGCTGGCAGATTACCGTTACGGTCACCGTTCGCGGCCATTACGATGACTGGCCGAATATGGGACTTTATGTGCGTCCCCACGAGATAATCGATGGCTTGCAGCGGCAATATTTTCCGGAGGAATTCCAGAACCTCGTATACGAGGGAGCGCGGCGCGGCACTGCCTACGACTAACCTCCACGCTGAGGGAGCAGTTTATTCACGTTGGGATGAATTTCCGTGGAGGCTCCGCATGGAAGGCATATCGAGCCAAGCCTGAGGATGCCGCAGCGCTGATCACTGCCTGCTTTGCGCGCCTTGCCGAGCGCGGCGACTAGTTCGCTTCATCATTGGTCTTGCCAAGAAACCTGTTCATGCCGATGCGGTGCGCCATCCGCCGTCGGCATGCCGGGCCCGCTTTTGCGCGGGCCGACTCGCGTCCCGCTCGCTCGTCGCGCTGTGGCATGCGCCGCCGCCCCACCCGGCAGCGCATCTCCTCCCGGACAGCGCCAGACGGCGAGCGGGCGCGAGTCACGGGTCGGGGTCCCCCATCGCCGCATGTTTCGAGGGACCCTGGCCCTTTTCGTTTGCTCCGTCGCGCGGCGCGTCGAGCGCAGTGCCACTGAGGGCACCCCCTATGACCATCTACAAATTCTCACGCCTGACCGTGCCGCCGACATTGGAAAAGCGGCGCGAAGCACTCGAAGCGTTCCACACGCTCGTCAGTCAGGACGACGAGCTGGTCCGACAGCGCCGCGCCGAAATCGCCGCGATCCGCCGCGAAGCGGAGGACATCCGGCGCTGCATCGATGCGCTCTGCCGTCAGTTGCCGGAGCTGAGCGCTGAAAGACTGAAAGAACTGAAGGCCCAGAAATACAATCCCGACCAGCCGCGCGTGCCGGCGGGTGAGTCGAGCGGTGGACAATGGACGAGAGAGGGCGGGAGTGGTTCGTCGCCCGATTCAATGGCTCGGCCAGTTGCTGAGGGGCACCCGAGCTCTGGACGCGGCGTGCAATATGCAGCGCTGCAGACCAACGTCGTTAACGATGCCGTTGATGGCGCCTCCCATTCGCCGACGCCGCAAGATTCAGCGAAACAGCGCATTCAAGTAGCGGGCAATGATTGGCGAAACTTGCCCGTCAATTTGGCCGAGGAAGAGGCACCGAACGGACCAGGCCATGCGATATCGAAACATGTTGCCAAGACCGAGGCCGAACTTCGTGCCCAATTCCTCCGGATATCCGTACCTGGCTCGTTGATGCGATCAGGAAGCGTGAGGGATCGTTCGATTCGATTGAGAATGCGAATGACCTGACGAACCGAACACTGCCGTGGCGCCGATCGCGCTGCCGGCGCTCACGCTCACGCCATAGCGCGCCCGGTATGCGCCATGGTTTCCGATCTCGAATGCGTGCGCGCCTGCGCCGCGACCTACGTATTGCCGGCGACATTGCCGGTGCCGGCATCGGGCGCCTATGTGCGCATCACCGTGGCGGCGGACGGCACGACGGCGATCGTCGCCTTCCGCGGCTCGGTGACGGTGCTGGACTGGTTGCGTGACTTTTTGTTTGCGCCGGTTGCGGTGCGCGCCCATCCGCAGCTCGGCCGCTGTCACGCCGGCTTTCTCAACGGCGCCGAAAGCATCGCCGATGCGGTCGCCGGCGCCGTGGACGCCCGACCTTTCGTGCTGACCGGCCACAGTCTCGGCGGCGCACTCGCCGTCGGCGTGGCGGGCTTGTTGATCTGCGCCGGCGTTGCGCCCGACGCGGTCGTCACCTTCGGCGCGCCGCGCTTCGGCATGGCGCGCTTCGCCGCGCTGCTCGAGCCGTACCCGGTGCGCCAATACGTGCGCGGCAACGATCCGGTGCCGGTGCTGCCGTTCGACGTGCCGCCCGAATGGGCCTTTCTCGACACCAGCGATCCGCCGCTCCGCATCGGCAAGGCGCAAGCCGACCGCTTCGCCTGCCACCACATCGACGGTTATGTCGCCGACGTGGCGGCGTATCTGGCATCGCGAGATCAACAGGAGACCGCCGCCTGATGGCCGGCAAGCTCGACGATATCAGTGAAGCGATCGGACGGTTGCGCGCCAGCGTCGCCGATATCCATCGCCGCATCGACGAGAATCAGAAAATGCAGGAACGGCGCTACGCCGACCAACGCGTGGCGCTCGGCGATCTGGCGCAGAAGCTCGACAAACACGCCGCCTCGATCGAGTCGATACGCCCGACCGTCGCGGCGCTCGAACTGGCGCGCTCGAAGCTCGTGACCTGGGCGTCGATTGGATTTGCCAGCGTGGTGCTGCTGGGCTGGATCGTGGAAGCCGCGATCAAGTGGGCGGTGACCGCGACGCTGTCGCACTTTCAATAACCGTTAACGACGATCCCGGCGCGATTGGCACCGCGCCGGGCATCGTCAATCGCCAAAAGGCTCGCTCGGCTACAAGCGCCGCCCGAAACCGCCGCGCATGCCGCCCGCTATCAGCGAGATCAGGAACAGCACGATCGCGACGAAAAACACGATCTTGGCGATACCGACCGCGGCGCCGGCAATTCCGCCGAATCCCAATATCGCGGCGACAATCGCGATGATCAAAAGCGTAACGACGAGGCTCAGCATGAGCACGCTCCCTAATCGGTTTGTTCGGGCGGTCAACTCGCGACAGGGCAGGGCGGTTCCGTCGGTCGGCGGAACTTCCCACGGCGGTGCAGGCCTTTAGGGCGGGAGCGGGCAGGGTCAGGACCGGCCGCTCGGCATGGCCCGTCAGATCTGGTCCGGATCGTCCTTCGGCGGAAACAACAGAAGGCCCAAAACAATCGCGAGGGCGATCGCCGTATAAAGGTGCGCCTGCGACTGCTGCAGCGTGAGCGCGATCTGGCTGCACAGCCGGTCGAAGACAACAAGAATCGAAGCGGGTTCGCCCATCGGTGAGAGCCCCTCAGCTCGGGAGACGGGTTGCACGTGAAGTGCGCGTCTCTTGCGGGGCGAAACAAGCGAAAATGTGGCCGGCGGGACCGAGGGGGCGGCGCTGGCGGGGCAGAGAGCGCGCCATGCCGCGCTTCTCAGGGGCAGTCGGCGGAAAAATCGCGCTCTTAAAAGCTCACCGCGGCGCGAATCGCTGGGCCACGGCACTCGGCCTCGTTGTCTGATCATTTCTGAACCCAGCAGCTCTTTCCTGACATCCACAACGGAGGCGACGCGTGCTGAACCAACAGCCTCGCGGCGGCCCGCGCGCGCCCAACGAGCCGATCAGCACCGTTCTCAGAATCACGCCCGACGGCCTGGTGCTCGGCGCCGGCACTCTCCTGCTGCCGGCGCACGGCCCGCGGCAACTGCGAACCACAAAGGGTTGCGAAGCGCGCGTGCTGGCGCTGCTGTCGGCCGCTTACGGCAGAGCCATCGGACCGGCAGTGCTGGGCAACATCGACCGCGCCGCCAAGGCCTGGAACGCCGGCGACGATTGCCTCGCCTACGTCCACTTGGCACACGCCCGTCTCGGCGAGCTGCCGTACCCGCACGACGCCGCTCAGCGCCTGATGATCGTTGACGCCTTTCTGAAAGCGGGCGGCAGCCCGCGCACTGTGCTCCAAGGATTGAAGCTCGACGCGTCGTACATCGATTGGCTCGAGAAACAGTACAATCCCGAGGAGCTGCGCGTCCCGCCCGGCAGCGGCAAACCAAGCGGCGAGTGGACGCGCGGCGGCGAAACCGCCGCCAAACCTTCACCGCCGAGCTTTACTCCGCCGCGCGTTGACGCCCCCGTGCTGCGTCCTGGCTCAGCAGGCTTGCGCCGTCCGCCCTGGTCTCGCTCGGTCGCTTCGCGCTGACCATCATCACTGGCGCAGGCGGCGCGGCTTTAACGTTCGGCCTGTTGTTCGTTCCATCGCCCAACGACGTTCTCGTCGAGGGCGAGGTCGAGGGTATACCCGGCCTTCGCTATTCCTGGAATCGCGACGAGGCACTGCTCCACTTCACCTATGAAGGTCCTAACGGACAGCGGCATGTTGTTACAGCTCAACTCGACGACGATGTATTTCGCGACGGCCAGGGGCGCGTTGTTGGCCGGCTTCTGCCGGGCGGCACCCTTGCGATCGACCCGGACGCAATCTCTTCCGATCTGGTTAAGGATGATGAGCCGCGGCTGTGCCCGGCGCCGGTGAAGGATAGACGCACCAATAACTTAGGCCTAGCTTACGAGATGTATGTCCGGGGCATTATCAACCCCGGAAATCCCACGCCTCCCAAGCTTGCATACGAACTTCCGAATCCTGGCGATTCGGGAAAAATGGTTTCTTTTGACGATTGTGATCGCCAGAGCGGCACTTTTGTTGCTGAAATAAAAGACCGGCATGAATTTCTTCTAGGATTTGGAAAAGGTCTACAATCCATAGCCGAGAAGTTTCTCGACCAAGGGAAGCGGCAAGTTGAGGCCGCCGAAGCGGCTGGCTATGAGGTCCGATGGTACTTTTCTGAGAAGGAAACAGCCGACTTTGCGCGGGAGCTTTTCAGAGGCATGGACGATGGTCTCGAAAAGATTAAAGTCATCTGGGAGCCGTGGCCGGGGAAAAAGCCATGAACGAGTTTTTCAAATATTCAATCCGCTCGGCGCCGGCTGCTCAAGCCGAAACCAGCAACACGCTTGGAACAAGATTCCTGAACAGTCTAGATACTTTGAACCGCATTGATCCGACGCTGTTCACGAACTGGGAGATCATGGATCTTCCGACAAGCACGTCGATCCCGCTTGCGGCAGCGCGGCCACGCATCGGCGCTATCGTAGAAGCCAACATTACGCGCGACGATCACGGCAAGCCGAGTCCTCACTACGGGTACAGCTGCGTAGCTTTTACCGATAATGCAGCGAAGTCCCGCAACGTAACTCTGAGGATAAAAGCAGGGGGAAAGGACCAAGGCCACATCTCCTTGGAGACCGGCAGTTACAGGGTGGCACCCGATCCTTCGATCTTGACGTATCCATTCTTCAGAGCGGCATTGCTTGCAATCAATGCGACCTGGTCGCCACCTTGGAGCTGCGCGCAGGCCTTTAGAGTGGACTACGATGAAGTGCCCCTATTCCCCGGCGCGCCGTTGTTTCCATATTCGCGCTACCACATTCCGTGGATCGCCTATTTGTCGAGCCCGCTTGCTGTCGAAGTGAGGCTTCCGCGGGAAATACTGTGCGAGAACACTCCTAGCGGCGACCTGCTGATGACCGCGACTGAGGACCGGCTCGATCCCACTAACCCCGAGCACCTGCGCCGCGCGCGCCTTCTGGCGGAAACCTTGATCGCGCGCACGGGCTACACGTCGAAATAGGGCCCTGCGGTTCGTCGGCGCCAACGTATTTACGCGACTTGACGCAGCATCGTACCCGTGAGAACATAACAAGAACGATCTTGGTCCGGTCCCTTTGGGCGCGGCCGTCCATAGGATCGGTTTTGCGGGTGGGGGCGTTGTGTCAGACTTCGATTTCGAAGCCGCGATGACGGTTCACTGGTTGGGGCACAATATCGGGCCGAGAGAAGCGGCAGCCAAGCTGCGACCGGCATGCGGCAACGGCGAGCCGCTGGCCGAGGCGAAGCTTGAGGAGCTTGAGACAAACTGGAAAGAAGAACGGAGCGCCTTCGGAATTCTTTTAGCAATCTTAAGCGAGTGGCATCGGTTGACCGGCTTTGACTGCGAGGACGTTGAATGGCCCGCAGACCACGCGCGCAAGGTTTGGTATTTGTCGGAAATTACCGGAGGCCGTTTTGTAGTGGAAGACGTGGAACAAACAATCGAGCCAAACGATCACGTGAGGTTGACCCTCACGCATCGAGGCAATCGTTACTCGTTTACTTTTCAGCACGACGGAACTTGGATTAACCTGCCTGGGCTTCTCAACGGTCTAAACCAGGTGCTGGAGCGCCTCGGGATTCCGGAACGTTTTATCGAGCTATACCTCAGCGGGGAAGGCCCCGGCCTCGTGACCTGCGTTCTTCCAGACGTGTTTCTGCCGGCAGCTCGCGAATTGCACATCCGCTTAGAATCAACGCCAGACGTCAAATACGATTAAGTGGCTGTCCGATCTGAAGAGAAGTGGCTGGGGCGCCTGGATTCGAACCAAGACAGGCAGAGTCAGAGTCTGCAGTGCTACCGTTACACCACGCCCCATTGCGATACGCGGCCGGCTGATGGGCGCTAGATAACCCGGCGCCGGGCGGAGAACAATAGGTCGGGGCGGCGGGTGGCTCGCTTCAGCCGACTCTCCTCCACCCGTCATTGCCGGGCTTGACCCGGCAATCCATGGTACGTTGCGGCCGCATGGATGCGCGGGTCAAGCCCGCGCATGACGAGGAATGGGCTTTCCCTGGCGGAGTTCTGCCTACCGCCGCGGTTTCTTGGCGCCGCCGCTCTTCTTCTGCGCCTGCCGCTTGCGCGCCGAGGCCGTGGCGGGGACGCGCGCTGGGGTGCGCGCGCTCGCCGGCTTCGGCGTCGGCGCAGCGGGCGGCGAGGCGTGGCGCGACATCGGGCCCCACCAGTTCGACGGCGTGTCGTCGCCCCACACCTTTGGGCGCTGCGGCCGGTCCTGGTGCCAGGGTCGCGGCTCGAAAAATCCCAGCTCTTCGTCGAACATCTGGTCCATGTCGCAGAAGAACTCGATGGTCACGCCGTCCGGGTTCTTATGATAGATCGCGATGTTGTGGCCGATGATGTGGCGGATCGGCCCCCAGGTCAGGGTGATGCCGTTGCGCGCCAATAGATCGCAGGCGCGCTTGATGTCGGACCAGTCGCGCACCTCGAACGCGATGTGATGGATCGCGGTCTTCTCGTTGCGCAGGAAATTCACGGTGTGATGGTCGCGGCTGCAGCGCAGGAAGGCGAAGAAGTCGCTGCGCCAGTCGGAGACGCGGAAGCCCAGCGTGTCGCAGTAGAAACCGACGATGCCCTGCACGTCCGGGCACTGATAGGCGATGTGGCCGAGTTTTAACGGCATGACGCCGGTGAAGTTAGGGTCCTCCGCGGCAAAGGCGAAATCGGCAAAGATCTCGAGCGCCGTGCCCTTCGGATCATTGAACACCAAGGCTTCGCGGATGCCCGGCGTAATATCGCGGCGGCGCTCGCTCTTGATGCCGGCCTTCTTCAGCCGCGACGCGACCTCACCCAGCTCGCTGCCCGGCGCGATCTGGAACGACAGCCGCGGCGCTTCTGCGCCGCCGCCGCGCTCCAGCACGATCGCCTCGACGCCCGACTTTGTCGCCAGCACGGCGCGGCTCTTGTCACGCTCCGTCAGACTCAAGCCGACGATGCGGGTGAAATAATCGAGCGTGCGCTCGATGTCGGGTGTGGTCAGGGTGGAATGGCCGGCGCGCTTGATCTGCAGCATGGTTTTTCTCCTCGGCCTTTCGCCTCGTCACGCCGGCGCGTGCGCGCGCGCCTCGTTGCCGACGCTGCCGAGCTCGTGGGCGCGCACCTTGATGGTGAGCTCGCCGAGCGCGGGCGCCGAGCGGCAGACGATCACGTCGCCAGGCTTGACCGGGCTCACACCTTCCGGCGTGCCGGTATAGACGAGATCGCCCGGATAGAGCGTGTAGAACGCCGAGGCGAACTCGATCAGCCGGCGGCAATTGTAGATCAGCTTGTCAGTGTTGCTGTTCTGCCGGACTTCGCCGTTGACCGTGAGGCTGATCGGCACCTTGTCGGGATCCGGAATCTCGTCGGCCGTCACCATCCAGGGTCCGAGCACGGCATAGCCGTCGACCGATTTGCGGAAGCTGCGGTCCTCGCCGCCGCGCACCGTCATGTCGAGGCCGAGGCAATAGCCGGCGACGTAGTTGAGCGCGCGCGCCTGCGGAATGTCGCTGCCGGCCTTGCCGATCACCATGACCAGCTCGACCTCGTGGTCGTTGCGCCGGTCGGGAAAGCGGAGCGGAATGCCTTCCGACGGGCCGACCAGCGCCGAGTTGGCTTTGAGAAACATGCCGGCCTCGCCGATGTTGGACGAGCGCGCGCGGACCACTTGCGAATTGGCCTGCGCGGCCGCCGCGGTCATCTCGGCGATGTGGGCCGAATAATTGGTCGGCGCGCACGACAATTTTGTGGGCCGTGCCACGGGCGGCAGCAGCTTGACGGAAGCGAGCGGCTTTGCGGCCGCCTTGTCGGCCATGCGCTCGATGCGCTCGCGCCATTGCGGCAGCGCCGCGACCACGGCATCGCCCTTCATCGCATACGACGCCGCGTTGCGGATCGCGGTCTGCGCCTCGGTCACGTCATGGACCTTGTCGCCGCGCACCACGCCCAGGCGATCGTCATCGTAACGGCAAAGCTTCATCACTGCCTCCCTTGACCTGACTTTGTTATAGCGCCGTTCAGCTGCGGTGGAACAGCTCGTTGAACGTCTTCTGCCATTTGCGCTGGCCGGCGACGTCGAGCACGATCGGCGCGATCTTCATCGCTTTGAGCTGGCCGGCGAGCTCGGGCGGGTTGGTGGCGACGTCGGGCCGGGTCGGAAGGCGTCCCTTGCGCGTCATGAAGGTCTCGGCTTCGGCGCTCAGCGCGAAATTGGCGGCCAGCTTGGCGGCATTGGGATGCGGCGCCAGCACGTTGACGCCGACCGAGCCGAAGATCAGCGTCACCGGATCGAGCAGCCAATAATCGGTCGGCGCGCCGGACATCTTCACGTTCAAGGTCAGCGGCAGGAAGTTGTTGAGCGCCACCCCGAATTCGCCGGAACCGACCGAGCGGGCGAGCGCCAGATGGCCGTCGGCGATCACCGGATCGAGCGTGTCGACGATAGTCTTGACCAGCGCGCGGCCGCGCTCCTCCCCGTAGGCCGCAAACAGCGCGGCGAGCCACTCCTTGTCGGTGCCGTCGATGGCGATCTTGCCGCGCCACTCTTTGTGCGCGGCAAAGTCTTCGTAGCTTTTCGGCAGATCGGCTTTCTGAACGAACTTCGTATTGTAGGCCGGCGCATTGTAGTTGGCGTAGACGCCGTACCAGCGGCGGTCCGGATCGCGCGCCTGCGGCATCAGGCCGGCACCCTGCGGCGGATCGAACGGCGCCAGAAAAGCCGCCGGCATTTGCGATACGATGGTGGTGAGCGCGATATCCCAGGAGCGCTGCCGGGCACGCTCCTCGATGGCGACGCGCGCCATGATCTGGGTGTCCGAGCCGCGCACATAGCTGACTTTGATGCCGCTTTCGTCCTCGAACAGCTTCCACAGCGGCAAGGCTTCGCCCTCGTTCATGGAGCCGTAGACGGTCAGCGCGCCCTCGGCCTTGGCTTGCTGCTGCAGCTCGGGCACAAGCCACGGATGCTGCTGCGCCTGCGCTAAGGCCGGAGAGTGCAGGGCCGCGAGCGCGAAGAATGCGGCACCTAGACGCGCCAAGCGGGTACTCCGCCACATGGAAAATCTCCTCACACTGCCTGGCGCTTGGAAAAGCCGAACGTCACGGTCGAGATGCACAGGATGCTCACCGCGGCGGACAACAGAAACACCGCGCGCGGTGCGCCATTGTCCATCAGGTAGCCGTAAACGATCGGCGCGATGCTGGCGCCGATGTTGAAGCCGACGCTGACGAAGCCGAACACCAGGCCGTAGGCGCCGGGTGGCGTCACCGCGCGCACCAGCATGTCGCGCGACGGATAGGTGGCGCCGACGCAGAAGCCGGAAAAGCCCATCAGCGCGATCAGTCCGGCTGCGGGCAGGTTGAACAGGCCGACCAGCGCGGTGACGAGGCCGCCGACCGCAAGGCCGGCCGCAGCCACCAAGGCATGCCGCGTGGTGCGGCCGGCGACGAAGCCGCCGGCCAGTACGCCGAGCGCATTGAAGGCGAGCAGGCTGGTGAGCGCCATGTTGGCGATGCCGACCGGCGTGGCGTGCAGCGCGCCCAGCGCCACCACCAAGTACGTGTTCAGCCCGCCGCCCATAATCGAGGTCAGCACGAAATAGGCGAGGTTGAGCAGGATCGGCGCGGTGAGGAGTACGCTCCAGCTGCCGGCCGCATCGGTGCGCGACTTGGCCGGCGCTTTGGCGGCGCGGGGCTGTTCGGCTTCGGGCTCGGGCTGCGCGATCAGCACCGCAAGCACGATGAGGCCGATGATCGAGGCGCCCACATAGGCGCCGCGCCAGCCGAACAGGTGCTGCATGTAGAGCAAGGTCGGCGGCGCGATGGCCGAGCCGACGATGCCGGCGAAGGAATGGAAAGCGAAAACCTGGCCGACCTTTTGCTTGGGCGCATGATGCGACAACAGTGAATAATCGGCCGGGTGAAACACCGTATTGCCGACGCCGGCCAGCCCGTACATGGCGACAAAAACCCAATACGAATTGACGAGGCCGGCCACCGCATAGGCCACGGACGCGACCGCGAGCCCGGCGATCAGCACCATGCGCGCGCCGAAGCGATCGACGATAAAACCGATCGGCGTCTGCAACACGCCGGACACGACGTTGAAGACGGTGAGCGCCAGCGCGAGCTTGGTGTAGCTGACCTGGAAATCCTCGCGCACGAAGGCGAACAGCGGCGCCAGCAGCAGCATATAATAATGGCTCACCAGATGCGCCGCGCACACGGCGGCGATCAGCCGCGATTCGGCGGGCCGCATCGTCCGGACGGAAATGGCTTGCGTCATTGCGGGCGGGGCTGGGACGAGGCCTCGGTGGAATGCAGCGCCTGCCAGATGCGGAACGGCGTGAGCGGCATGTCGAGATGGCGGATGCCGTGCTCGCCGAGCGCATCGATCACCGCGTTCATCACCGAAGCGAGGCCGCCGGCACAGCCGGCTTCGCCGCAGCCCTTGACGCCGAGCGGATTGGTCTTGGCCGGCGCCGGATGATCGGCTACCCCGACCAGCGGCACGTCGGCGGCGCGCGGCATGGCGTAGTCCATGTACGAGCCGGTGAGCAATTGGCCGTCCTTGTCATAGACAGCGAGCTCCATCAGCGCCTGGCCCATGCCCTGCACCACGCCGCCGTGCAGCTGGCCGGCAACGATCAGCGGATTGATCACGGTGCCGAAGTCGTTGACGCTGATGTAGTTGACGATCTCGACCATGCCGGTGTCGGGATCGACTTCCACTTCGGCTATGTGGCAGCCATTGGGGTAGGTCGAGGCGCCGGGTCCGTCGCTGACATGCGCCAGGTCGAGCGTTTGCGGGGCGTCGGCCGGCGGCTTCAAGCCATCGTGCAGTTTTTGGGCCAGGTCCAGGATCGAGATGGCGCGGTCGGTGCCGACGATGACAAAGCGGCCGCGCTCGAAGCCGATGTCGGCGGGGGAGGCTTCCAGCGCATAGGCCGCAAGCTCCTTGCCGTTCTCGACGATCTTTGCCGCCGCTTCGACTATGGCGGTGCCGGTGTGCATGATCGATTTCGAGCCGCCGGAACCGCCGCCGGCGACCAGCCGGTCGCTGTCGCCCTGCACGAGTGAGATTTTGTCGATGGGTATGCCGAGCCGCTCGCCCAAGACCTGCGCGAACGGGGTGAGGTGGCCCATGCCGAAATCGAGCGTGCCGGTCGCCAAGGTGACCGTGCCGTCGGCATTGAATTTGATGTCGGCGAGTTCTTTGGACGGCGGCGCGGTGACTTCGAGGAAGGCGCCGACACCGAACCCGCGCAGCTTGCCGCGCTTGCGGCTGTCGCGCTTGCGCCTGGCGAAGCCCTTTGCGTCGGCAAGCTCCAGCGCCTGTTTGGTCAAGTTGGCGAAATCGCCGCTGTCATAGGTCCCGCCCGACGCGGTCTTGAACGGCAGCTGCTGCGGCCGGATCTGATTGCGCCGGCGCAGCTGCACGCGGTCGACGCCGAGTTCGGCCGCCGCGGCATCGATCAGCCGCTCCATATAGTAATTGCCTTCCGGCCGTCCGGCGCCCCGATAGGCGGAAACGTGCGAGGTGTTGGTGAACACGCATTTGGTCGAGACTTCGAGCAGCGGCGTGCGATACATGCCCTGCACATTCTTCACCGCGTTGATGGTGCCCGGCATCTGCGCCACCGGCGAAAGAAACGCGCCCATATTGGCGAAGCTTGTCAGGCGAACGGCCAAAAAATTGCCGTCGGCGTCCAGCGCCAACTCACCGTCCACGTCGTGATCGCGGCCATGGCTATCGGAGACGAAGCTGCCGGAGCGCTCGTCGGTCCACTTCACCGGCCGGCCGAGCGCACGCGCGGCGTGCAGCACGCAGATGTATTCGGGAAACACCGCGGCCTTCATGCCGAACGAGCCGCCGACCTGGCCGGTGATCAGGCGCACGTCCTTGGCCTGCACGCCCAGTGCCTCGGCGACATTGGTGCGCATGCCGAACACGCCCTGCGATTCCACGTACAGCGTAAAGCGGCTGCCGTCATAGGCGGCGAGCGCGGCGCGCGGCTCCATGGCGCTGACCACAAGCCGGCTGTTGACGAGCTTGAGCCGGGTGACGTGCGCCGCCTTGGCGAACGCGGCATTCACCGCTTCGCTGTCGCCATAGTGATAGTCGAGCGAAATGTTGTTCGGTGCGTCGTCATAGAGCTGCGGCGCACCCGGCGCGGCGGCCGCTTCGGCCGTGGTCACGGCGGCCAGCGGCTCGATGTCGAGCGTCACCGCCTCGGCCGCATCTTTTGCGGCGAGTACGGTTTCGGCGACAACGAACGCGACCGGATCGCCGACGTAGCGCACTTTGTCGGTCGGCAGCGCCGGCCGGCGCGGCTTCTTCAGCGGCGAGCCGTCGCGATTGGGAAACGGCACGATGCATTTGAGCGGCCCGTAGTCTTTCAGGTCGGCGCCGGTGAAAACACCGAGCACGCCGGGCATCTGGCGCGCCGCTTCGGCATCGATGCCGCGGATCACGCCATGCGCGACTTGGCTGCGCACCATCACGGCGTAGCATTGGCCCGGCAGGCTGACGTCGTCGGTATAGCGGCCCTTGCCGCGCAACAGCATCGGATCTTCGAGACGCGGAACCGATTGGCCGACGGCAAATTTCTCGACGGCCCACTGGTCGGCGTCACCTTGTCCACTTCCGGAATGCTGAAAATTCATCGCCGGTCGATCCCATAAAGCATTGATGCGCTGACATAATGGAGTTGGGGGAGGCCGACAAGGCGCGCCCCGGCATGGCACGTCCCCGCGGCGGCACCAACTTGCTCCGACCGGCCCGGCTGGTACACTTTCGCCCGATTTGGTCTTGAATACGAGAGGCCGTGCCGTCGAGCGCGCTCGCGCTCCAGCGCGGCGGAAAGGATTTTTTGGCATGGATGCCGAGGGCCCGCCGCAAGGCGGCCGCAACGGCTTTCGTGACGGAATGCGGCGGCCGCGCTGGGGCCGGCGCACGCCGTATGGCATCCGCCGCGACGGCTTCGCCGAGCCCGATCGGCGCTTCGAGGAGCCGCAGCAGACCTACGCGGCGCTCGACCTCGGCACCAACAATTGCCGCCTTCTGATCGCGCGGCCGACCGCGTCGGGCTTTCGCGTCGTCGATGCGTTCTCGCGCATCATCCGCCTGGGCGAGGGGCTCGCCGCGTCGCGCCGCATCAGCGATGCGGCGGTCGGCCGCGCGGTCGAGGCGCTGCTGGTCTGCCGCGACAAGATGCGGGCGCGCCGGGTCGGCCGGGCGCGGCTGATCGCGACCGAAGTCTGCCGCGCCGCCGAGAACGCCAAGGCGTTTTGCGCGCGTGTCGCCGAGCAAGCCGGCCTCGAACTGGAGATCGTCGATTCCGCCACCGAGGCGCGGCTGGCGGCGACCGGCTGCACCGAGCTGTTCGATCCCGCGGCGTCCGGCGTCATCCTGTTCGATATCGGCGGCGGCTCGTCCGAGCTGGTGCGCCTCGGTCCGCGCGGTTTCGGACGAGGCGGCCCGCCGCCGCCCGACATTTTGGGCTGGGCGTCGCTGCCGGTCGGCGTCGTCACGCTGGCCGAGCGTTACGGCGGCAAGATCGTGACGCGCGAGATTTACGACGCGATGATCGGGGAGGTCGCGCTGCTGGTGCAGAAATTCAAGGACGCGCAAAGCTCCGGCCTCGACGGTTTTCACATGCTTGGCACCTCGGGCACCGTGACCACCATTGCGGGCGTCTATCTGCGGCTCAGGCGTTACGACCGCCGCCGCGTCGACGGCTGCTGGCTGTCCGATCAGCAGATTTCCACGGTCGTCGCGGAGCTGATGGCGATGAGCTTTGACGAGCGCGCCGCCAATCCATGCATCGGCGCCGAGCGCGCCGACCTGGTGCTGGCCGGCTGCGCGATCCTCGATGCGATCCGCCGCGCCTTTCCGTGTCCGCGGCTGCGCGTCGCCGACCGCGGCCTGCGCGAAGGCATGCTGGTCGAATTGATGCGCGAAGACCGCGTCTGGGGCGAGGCCTAGCGCCGCAGACGCCATGGCCAAGCTCAAGCCCGGCAAACACCGCACCGCTTCGTCGCGCGCCTGGCTCGAGCGCCAGATCAACGATCCCTACGTCGCCCGCGCCAAGCGCGAAGGTTTTCGCTCCCGCGCCGCCTACAAGCTCGCCGAGATCGACGACAAGTTTCATTTGCTGAAAGTCGGCGCCCGCGTCGTCGATCTCGGCGCCGCGCCCGGCGGCTGGAGCGAAATCGCGGCACGCCGCGTCGGTGGAAGCGGCCGCGTGGTCGCGCTCGACATTCTGGAGATGAAGCCGATCGCCGGCATCGACTTTTTGCAGCTCGATTTTTTGGACGCGAGCGCGCCGGCGAAGCTCAAGGCGTTGCTCGGCGGCAAGGCCCAAGGAAAGGTAGACGTGGTCCTCTCCGACATGGCCGCCAACGCCACCGGCCACCGTCAGACCGATCACCTGCGCATCATGGCGCTCGCCGAAGCCGCGGCGCTGTTCGCCCGCGAAGTCCTCGCCCCCGGCGGCGCCTTCCTGTGCAAAGTGCTGCAGGGCGGCACGGAAACGGGCTTATTGGCCGAGCTCAAGCGCGATTTCGAAACCGTCAAACACGTCAAGCCGCCGGCGAGCCGCTCGGATTCGGCGGAGCTTTATTTGCTGGCGCGGGGATTTCGTGGCGGTCGCACCGAAGAATAGGGCGGCTTTCACGCCGCTTTCTGGTCTACACGCCCCGCCCCACCACCGCCTTCCGTCCCGACAGCTGCGCGCCGGCGTCGGGCGATAGCCGCATGAAGACCAGCGCGGCGGTGGCGGTGAGCGCGCCGACGGTGAGGAATGCCGGGGGAAATTCGGCGGCGGTTATGCTGGCGCCGTGATTGAACCGCAGCATGAATTCGACCACCAGCGCGCCCACCGCGACACCGGTCGACAGCGAAAGCTGCTGGGCGGCGGCGGCCATCGCGGTGGCGCGGCTCATCAGCCGCGGCTCGATTTCGGCGTAGGCCAATGTGTTGATGCTGGTGAATTGCAGCGAGCGGAAGAAGCCGCCGACCAAGAGCACCGCGATCATCACCGCGAACGGAATGCCGGGTGCGAAGGTGGCGCAGGCGGCAAGAAACGCGGCGCCGATGAAGCTGTTGTAGAGCAGCACGTTGCGATAGCCGAGCCGCTTGAGGATGGACACGGCTGCGGCCTTCATGAACATCGAACCGACGGCGCCGGTAAACGTAATCAGGCCGGACTGAAACGGCGACAGGTTGAAGCCGAGCTGCAGCAGGAGCGGCAGCAGAAACGGCATGGCGCCGATGCCGAGCCGGAACAGGAAGCCGCCAAAGATGCTGGCGCGGAAGGTCGGCAGGTTGAGGAGTTTCAGATCGAGGATCGGCGCGGTGGCGCGCTGGGCGTAGAACACGTAAGCGAGCGAGCAGACGGCGCCGACGCCGAGCAGCGCGGCGACCGCGCTCTCCGGCAGGAACGCCAGCCCCATCACCGAAAGGCCGAACGCCAGGCCGCCGATGCCGAGCGCGGAGAGGATGAAGCCGATGAGGTCGAACGGGTAGGGGTATTCGGTGCGGATGTCCGGAATGAAGCGCGTCGCCAGCACGATGCCGAGAATCCCGATCGGCACGTTGATGATGAAAATCCAGTGCCACGATGCGTACGTGGTGATGAAGCCGCCCAGCGGCGGACCGCAGATCGGCCCGATCAGCGCCGGAACGGTGAGGAGCGACATGGCATTGAGCAGCGCTTCCTTGTCGATGGAGCGCACCACGATGAGGCGGCCGACCGGCGTCATCATGGCGCCGCCAATGCCCTGAAAGATGCGCGCCGCGACGAACTGGGCGATGGAATGCGACAGCGCGCAGCCGATCGAGCCGAGCACGAACACCCCGATGGCAAGACGAAACACATTGCGGGCGCCGAAGCGGTCGGCGGCCCAGCCGCTTGCCGGAATGAAAATGGCGAGCGACAGCAGGTATGAGGTGATGGCGAGCTTGAGCGCCAGCGGACTGGTGCCGATGTCGCGCGCGATCGCCGGCAGCGAGGTGGCGATCACGGTCGAGTCCATGTTTTCCATGAACAGCGAGACGGCGACGATGAGCGGTGCGGCGCGGCCGTTCGGGTTAGGCTGCATTGGCTCCTGTCTATTCGGCTCTGTCTCTTATACCAACGCTGCCGCGCATCAACTCATGCCTCCTATGTCTCCTATGCCTTGGCTCGCCGCACGGCAAAGATGCGGATGCCCGGTGCGAGGCCGGGCATGACAAGGCGGACTTTACCGCTGTTGGTCTTAGTCGCGCTTGGCTGAGCCGGCCAGCCGCTTGAGGCCCTCGGCGGGCTGGCGGAAGCCGGGATCGAGCTTGAGCGCCTGGCGAAAGTCCGCGACGGCGCCTTGGCTGTCGCCGAGCCGCTCGCGAATCAAGCCGCGCGTCGAGAACGCGCTGGCGGAACGCTGATCGAGCTTGATGGCGGTGTCGATGTCGGCAACCGCTTCGGAATTGTCGCCGCCCAGATAATGCGCCCAGGCGCGATTGTAGTATCCGAGCGCCACTTGCGGCGACAGCGCGATGGCCTGGCTGTAATCGGCTATGGCGCCGGCAAGATCGAGCTGCTCGCGCTTGGCGTTGCCGCGGTTGATGTAGGGATCCGCCGCCTTCGGATCGAGCTTGATCGCCTGGTCCAAGTCGGCGACGGCGAGCTTGTACTCGCCTTTCGCCAGCAGCGCGCTGCCGCGATTGTTGTAGGCCGAAGCGGTGGGCTTGATCCGGATCGCCTGGTCGTAATCGGCGATGGCGCGGTCGAGCTGACCTTTGCGCCGCCACGCCAAGCCGCGATTGTAATAGGCAGCCGCATAGTTCGGGTCGATGGCGAGCGCCTGATTGTAGTCGGCGATGGCGCGGTCGGGGTCGCCCTTGTCGTCGAAGGTATTGCCGCGATTGTCGTAGGCGATGGCGAAACGCGGATTGAGCTTGATCGCCTCGCCATAGTCGGCGATGGCCCGATCGGCATTGTGCTGCCGGTAATAGGCGTAGCCGCGTTCGTTGTAGGCGCGGGCGAGTTGCGGATCGAGCCGGATCGCTTCGCTCAGATCGGCAATGGCACGGTCGAGATCACCGGCGCGGCGCAACGCAATGCCGCGATCGTAATAGACGGCGGCATTGGCCGGATCGAGCCGGATCGCCGCATCGTAATCGGCCATCGCGGCGTCGCGCTTGCCGATATCGTCGTAGGCATTGGCGCGATTGCGATAGAACTGGGCGTTTTTGGCGTCGAGCTGAATTGCGCTGGTGAAATCCGCAATGGCGCGATCGTAATCGCGCCGCTGATAGGCGGAGAGGCCGCGATTGTCGTAGGCCAGCGCGAACTGCGGCGACAGCTTGATGGCGCGGTCGAAATCGGCTTCGGCGCGGGTAAGGTCGCCCTTGCTGCGCCAGGCATCGCCACGGTTGTTGTAGGCTTCGGTGAAATTAGGATTCAAACGAATCGCCTGATTGTAGTCGGCGATGGCGCGGTCGAAATCGCCCTTGGCGAACCAGGCGATGCCGCGATTGTTGTAGGCGGCGGCATTTCTCGGATCGAGCCGGATCGCCTGACCGTAATCGGCAATGGCGAGATCGGTGGCGCCGGTGCGGCGGCGCGCGAGCGCGCGGTTGAAGTAGGCGGCGGCGTGATTGGGCGACAGCCGGATCGCCTCGTTGTAATCGGCGATGGCGCGGGTGGCGTCGCCTTTCTCGTCATAGGCGTTGCCGCGCGCCATGAAGGCAGCCGCGTCGGCTGGGTCGAGCTGGATGGCGTGGTCGAGATCCGCAATGGCGCCGTCGAGGTCGCGCTCGGCCAACAGCGCGCTGGCGCGATTAGCGAAGGCGCGCGGCGAATTCGGATCGAGACCGATGGCGCGGGCAAAATCCTGCAGCGCGCCGGTGCGGTTTCCATGTGCGCGCAGCGCGACGCCGCGATTGTTGTAGAGAACCGCGAGGTTCGTGCCGTCGTAGTGCCCTGAATCGATCAGGTTGGTGCAGGACGCGATACGCTGCTCGGCGGTGGCGCGCCATTCGCCGGTGCAGCGCCGCTGGTCGCTGACGTCCTGCGCGTGCGCGGCGTGGCCGAAGAGCGCGGCGGCAGTGAACGCGAGCAAAAAACATCGATAGGGCAGGGCATGTTTCAGCGGCGATCCGTCACGCATTTCGATGATCTATTCTGCGCCCCTGCCGTCCAGAACGTTGCTCTCATCCCAGCCGCTTCGCCGCTTCCTGGACCATGGTCAGGTTCGCGTATTTGTTGACGTCGATATCCTGCCGCAGCAGGCCGACCTCTTTCTGCAGCTGCAGATTACCCTGCAGCGCTTTGAGATTGGGCATGCCGTTGGGGTCGCGGTATTGATCGCGGTCGCCGAAGGCCCAGTCCATGCGCGCCGGCGGCGCCTTGTTGAGCCGCGCCACGATGGCGACGGCTTCCTCGTGATTTTTCGGGTCGGTGTACCAGCGAATCGCGCGCACCACGTCCTCGAGGAAATCGGTCACCGCGGCGCGGTTCTTGTCGATGAAGCCGGTGCGCGCCGTCCACATGGTGAGCTGGGTGATGCCGAACGCGTCCTTCTGGGTGAACAGCGTGTTGGCGATGGAACGCAGGTTCGGATCGAGCGAGAACGGCGGCACTGCGCTGATCAGATCGGCTTTCTTCTCCGCCAGCATGGCGCGCATGGCCGGGAACGGCGCCTCGATGATGGTGTAGTCCTTGTTGGCTTCGAGGCCGTTCTTGCGCAGCATGGCGCGCATGGCGATGTCGACGGCGCTGCCCATGGCATTGGTGGCGAGCACCTTGCCCTTGAGGTCGGCGACGGTTTTGACCGGCCCGTCCTTGAGCACCATGAACTCGTTGGTGCCGTGGCCGGGCACGCCGTCCTGGACCTCGTCGCAGATGACGCGCAGATCGTCCAAATGCGCGTTCTGGATGGCGAGCGCGAACGAGGAGAAGGCCAGCGGGCCGATCTCGACTTCGCCTGCCGCCAGCGCCGTGATCACCGGCGGCGTGCCCTCGAAATGGATGGCCTCGGCCACGTAGGACTGGCCGAAGTGCTTAAGAAGCTCCTTCTTTTCCAGCACCAGCATCGCCGAGGAGGCCGGCACCACCACCCAGCCGACGCGGATTTTGACCGGCGCGGCGGCAGCCGGCCGGGCGCCGCCGCCCGCCGCCAGAGCGGTGCCCGCCGCGAGCGCGCCGCCGCCAAATTGCCGACGATTCAGGCGATTTGTCACGTATCCCTCCATACGTCCCCAATGGGCCTATTCATCGCCGCCAAGGCGTGCTATCGACCGCCGCCAACCCAAAAGCGGGCCTCTGATTCGGCGAACGATCATCTATCGGTTCGCCCATGGCGCTTCATCCAGATCCGCCACCCGCTGTTTTTAACCGCCATGCGGAGTTGGCAATGGCAGTGAGTCCGAAAGACGTAGCGGTCGAAGCATACACCTTCGATGACGTGCTGTTGAAGCCCGGCCTGTCCGAGACCCTGCCCTCGGACGTCGACGTTCGCTCGCGCATCACCCGTTCCATCCCGCTCAATATCCCGATCGTCGCCTCCGCCATGGACACGGTAACGGAGGCCCATATGGCGATCGCCATGGCGCAGGCGGGCGGCATCGGCGTCATTCATCGCAACCTCGAACCGGCCCTGCAGGCCGCCCAGGTGCGCCAGGTCAAAAAGTACGAATCCGGCATGGTGGTGAACCCGGTGACCATCCAGCCGGACGCGAGCCTCGCCCAAGCGCTGGCGCTGATGGAGGAGCATCGCATTTCCGGCATTCCGGTGGTCCAGGGCGGCGGTAACGGCCGCGCCGGCAAGCTGGTCGGCATTTTGACCAACCGCGACGTGCGCTTCGCCACCGACGTGTCGCAAACAATCTCCGAGCTGATGACCAAGGAGCACCTCGTCACCGTGCGCGAGGGCGTCGGCCAGGACGAGGCCAAGCGCCTCCTGCACCAGCACCGCATCGAAAAGCTTTTGGTGGTCGATGCCGATTACCGCTGCGTCGGCCTCATCACGGTGAAGGACATCGAGAAGGCGGTGGCGCATCCGAATGCCTGCAAGGACGAGCGCGGCCGGCTGCGCGTCGCGGCCGCGAGCAGCGTCGGCGACGCCGGCCATGCGCGCAGCGAAGCTTTGATCGACGCCGGCGTCGACCTCGTGGTGGTCGATACCGCGCACGGCCATTCCAGCCGCGTGCTGGAAGCCGTGACCCGCATCAAGCGGCAGTCCAACGCGGTTCAGGTCGTGGCCGGCAACGTCGCCACGGCCGATGGCGCCAAGGCGCTGATCGATGCCGGCGCGGACGCCATCAAGGTCGGCATCGGTCCGGGCTCGATCTGCACCACCCGCATCGTCGCCGGCGTCGGCGTGCCGCAGCTCACCGCCATCATGGACACCGTCGAGGCCGCCTCCAGGTCCAACACGCCGGTGATCGCCGACGGCGGCATCAAATATTCGGGCGATCTCGCCAAGGCGATCGCTGCCGGCGCCGATTGCGTCATGATCGGCTCGCTGCTCGCCGGCACCGACGAAACGCCGGGCGAGGTGTTTTTGTATCAGGGCCGCTCCTACAAGAGCTATCGCGGCATGGGCTCGGTCGGCGCCATGGCGCGCGGCTCGGCCGACCGCTATTTCCAGCAGGAGATCAAGGACACGCTCAAGCTCGTGCCCGAAGGCATCGAGGGCCAGGTGCCCTACAAGGGGCCGGTCGCCAACGTGCTGCACCAGCTGACCGGCGGCTTGCGCGCCGCGATGGGCTATGTGGGCGGCAAGAATTTGGCCGACTTCCACGCCAAGGCGGAGTTCGTGCGTATCTCCGGCGCCGGACTGCGCGAAAGCCACGTCCACGACGTGACCATCACGCGCGAGAGTCCGAATTACCCGAGCCGCAGTTAGGCACGGCGATGGCCGGCGCGGCACCCGATCCGTTCGCCAAAATCCGCGCCGCGACCGACGCGCATCGCGCGCAGCATGGCTGCGGCGCCTATCCGTACGATAACGGGCCGCTGCTTGCCGCGCTGGCAGCGGCCGCCGGTGCGCGCCGCATCCTGGAGCTCGGCACCGCGCTCGGCTACACGGCGCTGTCGTTTGCCTCCGGCGCGCCCGATGCCACGGTCGACACCATCGAGCGCGATGCCGAGCACGTGCGGCTCGCGCGCGACAACATCGCCGGCGCCGCGCTCGACCACCGCATCACCGTGCATGAGGGCGACTTCGCCTCGATCCTGCCGACGCTCGATCCCGGCTATGACGTGGCGTTCTTCGACGGCCACGCGCCGACGCCGGCACTGCATCGGACGCTGCGCGGATTGCTGCGCACCGGCGGCACCCTGATCACAGCGAACCTGACCCACGGCGGCACCGCCGATACGGTGCGCAAGGCGCTGTTCGACGGCAAGTCGTGGCGCAGCGCCGTGGTCGACGAGGACGGCGAGACCGCGATCAGCGTGAAGCTGTAAGCGTTGCGGGTGGCCGCACGGGCGGCAGCGTGCTAGGAGCGAGGCTGTCGGAACGGGCGCAACGCATGTCTCTGCAAGCCATCTTGCTGCCGCTGTTCGTCGAGGTGATCCTCACCTTCGTGCTGTTGTTCTGGTCGGCGCCGTTGCGCACCGGCGCACTTCGCTCCGGCGCCGTGCGTCCCGAAGACATCGCGCTGCGCGAGCCGAACTGGCCGAGGCAGGCCACCCAGGTGGCGAACGCCTATGCCAATCAGCTCGAATTGCCGGTGCTGTTCTACGTGCTCACCATCCTCGCCTATGTGACGCACAAGGCCGGCATCGTGTTCGTGGTGCTGGCCTGGATTTTCGTCATCTTCCGCCTGCTGCACGCGTTCGTGCATGTGACCAGCAACAATATAAACGTGCGAGGACCGCTGTTCGGGCTGTCCGCGGTGGTGCTCGCCGTCATGTGGATCATTTATATCGTTCAAGTGCTTACCGGCACGTAAGGAGCGCCGCCATGCCGCTCGACTTTTGCCATCCGACCGCGCCGCACAAGAAGCTCAGGCTGCCCGAATGGTATGTGTCCAGCCTGATGATGGACCGTGCGCTCGATGCGGTGGTCCGCCGGGTCAAGAACCTCGACCGCAAGCACGACATTCCCTACCTCGCGGGCTACAGCCTCGACGGCAAGACGATCTACATCGATCGCCACATGCCGAAATCGTTCAAGTTTCGCGGCCGCACCATCGAGACCGACCGCTTCCTGATCCTGCACGAGGAGGTCGAGAAGACTTTGATCGATCAGCTCGGCCTGCATTATCTGCACGCCCATCAAATCGCGACCCGCGCCGAGGAGGCCGCGGTGCGCGCCGCCGGCGTCGAGTGGCGCGCCTACGACCGTTTCATGCAGAAATACGTCAAGCACATCGGCGACGAGCGCCTGACCAAAGTGCCGAAGGACCTCGACCTCAAACCGTATCGCGACGAGCAGGACGACGATCTGTTGCGCCGCATGCTCAAGAGCGTGCGCGCCGGCAAGGCTCCGAAAGGCCTTCACGTGCGCGATCTGGCAGAAGCGATCCAGAGCCTGCGCAAGCACGTGCAATGGCACGAGACGCCGGCCAGCGAGCGGTCGGCCGCGATCCGCCAAGTTGCGAAACAAGCCGCGAAATAAGCCGATCCCCCCGTAGCGTTATTTGTTGTCATGACACCTGCCGCCCGGCTTGCCGCCGCCATCGAAGTGTTTGCCGATATCGACGGGCGGCGCCGACCGGCCGCCGACGTGCTCAAGGATTGGGGGCTGTCGCATCGCTTTGCCGGCTCGGCCGACCGCGCCGCCATTGCAGGGCTGGTTTACGACGCGCTGCGCCGCAAGGCGTCGTCGGCGTGGCTAATGGGTGCGCAGACCCCGCGCGCGGTGCTCATTGGCATGCTGCATCGCGAGCGCGGCCTCGACTGGGAAGCCATCGCAGCGCTGTGCAGCGGGGCGCGCTTTGCGCCGCCGCCGCTGAGCGATACCGAACGCGCGGCGCTGGCGTCCGGCGTGCCCGCCGGCGCGCCGCCGGCCGTGCTCGGCGACTACCCGGACTGGCTCGAGCCGCACTTGGCCCGCGTGTTCGGCGACGACCGTGCCGCCGAGGGCGCCGCGCTCGCCACCCGCGCGCCGCTCGACCTGCGCGTCAACGAAATCAAGGCCGAGCGCGACGATGTCGTGCCGAAGCTTTTGCATCTTGACGCCAAGCCGACGCGGTGGTCGCCGATCGGATTGCGCATCCAGCTTGGCGCCGATGCCAAGAATCCGGCGATCCACGCCGAGCCGCCGTTCCGCAAGGGCGAGGTCGAAGTCCAGGACGAGGGTTCGCAGCTCGCCGCGCTGTTGACCGGCGCCAGGCCGGGCGAGCAGGTGGTCGATCTTGCCGCCGGCGCTGGCGGCAAGACCTTGGCGCTCGCCGCCATGATGGACAATAGCGGCCAGATCTACGCAACCGACATCGACAAGCGGCAGCTGGCGCCGATCCACGAGCGGCTGACGCGCGCTGGGGTCCGTAATGTCCAGGTGCGCACGCCGCGCGGGTCGCCGTCCGATACGCCGCCCGCAAGCGGGGCAGGGCTGGGGTGGGCCATGGCCGATCTTGCCGGCAAGGCCGACCTCGTCGTCATCGATGCGCCGTGCACCGGCACCGGCACATGGCGGCGCAATCCCGACGCCAAATGGCGCGTCCGCCCCGGCGCCCTGGATGAGCGCATCAAAGAGCAAGCGGCGCTGCTCGACCGCGCCGCGACGCTCGTCAAGCGCGGTGGCCGCATCGCCTACATCACCTGCTCGGTGCTGGCGGAGGAGAACGGCGATCAGGTCCGCGACTTCATCGGCCGCAGCGGCGAATTTGTCGTGGAAAACCCGGCCGAACTGGCCAAGCCGCTCGGCGAGCGCGCCTATCTTTTCAGCCATGCCGCGCTTATGTCGGCCGAGGGCCTGCAGATGACGCCGCGCCGCACCGACACCGACGGCTTTTTTGTCAGCCTGTTGCGGCGCGCGGCATGACATCGACCACCATGACATCGACTGCCACGACGTCGGCCGCATCTGCTCGACAGGGCGCGGCGCTTGCCTTAAAACCCGCCATGGCGACTCACGACAAAATTCTCATCGTCGATCTCGGCTCGCAGGTGACGCAGCTGATCGCGCGGCGCGTGCGCGAAGAGGGCGTCTATTGCGAGATCGTGCCGTATCAGAAGGCCGAAGCCGCATTCCGAGAGCTCAAACCCAAGGGCGTGATCCTGTCCGGCGGGCCGGCCTCGGTGCTCGACAAGGACGCGCCGCTGGCGCCGCCCGCCATCTACCAGGCCGGCGTGCCGGTGCTCGGCATCTGCTATGGCGAGCAGGCCATGGCGCAGCAGCTCGGCGGCCGGGTCGAAGCCGGCCATCACCGCGAATTCGGCCGCGCCGAGGTCGAGGTGACAAAGCCGTCGCTGCTTACCGACGGCGTCTGGGAAGTCGGTCAGCGCTATCCGGTGTGGATGAGCCACGGCGACCGCGTCACCCGGCTGCCCGAAGGTTTTGCGGTGACCGGCACGTCGCCGAACGCGCCGATCGCCATGATCGCGGACGACGCCCGCAAATTCTACGCCACCCAATTCCATCTCGAGGTCGTGCACACCCCGCACGGCGCCGCGCTCATCCGCAATTTCGTCCGCAACATCGCCCGCTGCAGCGGCGACTGGACCATGCGCGCCTTCAAGGACGAGGCGATCGAAAAAATCCGCCGCCAGGTCGGCACCGGCAAGGTGATCTGCGGGCTGTCCGGCGGCGTCGATTCCGCCGTCGCCGCCGTGCTCATCCATGAGGCGATCGGCGATCAGCTCACCTGCGTGTTCGTCGACCACGGGCTCCTGCGCCTCGGCGAAGGCGAGCGCGTGGTCGCGCTGTTCCGCGGCCATTACAACATTCCGCTGGTGCACGTCGAAGCCGAGGAGATTTTTCTTAAAGAACTC
>Ga0070741_10003962_pt1 | contig 35429 bp, 30 predicted proteins | sample Coa_R1_4_FD_66440 | JGI IMG/M metagenome (GOLD analysis project Ga0070741, IMG submission 66440) | Surface soil microbial communities from Centralia Pennsylvania, which are recovering from an underground coalmine fire - Coalmine... | ecosystem: Environmental > Terrestrial > Soil > Unclassified ... | reverse complement strand
CACGCGCCCGTCGGCGAGCACGACCTCGACGCCGAGCGCCATCTCGCGCGCGACGCCGTACGCCAACGCAGTGGTGCCGCCGGCATTGGTCGACAGATTGCCGCCGATGGTGCAGCTGCCTTCCGCGCCGAGCGACAGCGGAAACAGCCGGTCGACCTCGGCGGCACGCTGCTGCGCGATCTGCAGGATCACGCCGGCCTCGCAGGTCATGGTGTTCGACGCCGTGTCGATGTCGCGGATCTTGTCCATGCGGCGCATCGAGATCACGACCTCGCTGTTGTGCGGCGTCTGCCCGCCGACCAGGCCGGTGTTGCCGCCCTGCGGCACCAGCGCGATCCTGTTTTCGTTGGCGAGCTTGCAGATCGCGGCGACTTCCGCGGTGGCGCCCGGGCGCAGCACCAGCGGCGAGCGGCCATGGAACAGGTCGCGCTCCTCGGTGGTGTAGGGCGCGATGTCGGCGGGATCGGTCACCGCATATCTCTCGCCGACGATCGCGCGGAATCTTGCGATCAGCTCTGGCGACAGCGGCGGAGTATTGGATGGCACGACATTCATTTCCGTATTCCAGCTCAGCTTCCGGCGGCGGCGCGGCGCAGCCGGTCATTGATGGCTTCACCCAGTCCTTCGTCGGGAACGGGCATCACCGCGATGGCCTTGGCGCGCGCCGCGTCGAGCGCGCGAAGATAACCGAAAAGATTGGCAGCGGCTTCATCGAGATCGCCGCGGGGCGACAGATTCATGACGGCGGCGGCGCTGTCCGCGCCTTGCGGCGGCGTGCCGAAGGCGAGCAGCGCTTCGCCGGCCTCGACGCTGGTCGCATTGAGCCGAACGCGCGTGCGCGGCGCATAATGCGAGGCGAGCATGCCCGGCGCGAGCGGCTGCACGCTGTCGCTCCCGGCGTCCGTGGCCGGCTGCACCAGCGCGCGTCCGAGCACGCGCTCGATGTTTTCGCGCGGCAATCCGCCGGGACGCAGCAGCATCGGCTGCCCGAAGCAGCCGACGATGGTGGATTCCACACCGACCGCGACCGGCCCGCCGTCGACGATCAGGTCGATGCGGCCTTCGAGGTCGCTTTGCACATGCGCTGCGGTGGTCGGTGAGACATGGCCGGAGAGATTGGCCGATGGCGCCACCACCGGGCGGCCGAATGCGCGCAGGATCGCGCGCGCGACCGGGTGCGAGGGAACGCGGATCGCGACGGTCTCGAGGCCAGCGGTCGCGAGTTCCGCCACCGCGCAACCGGCCCCCCTCGGCAGCACCAGGGTCAGCGGTCCCGGCCAGAAGGCCTCGGCGAGCGCAAGCGCGGTCGCATCGAACCGGCCGATCGCGCGGGCGGCATTGAGATCGCCGACATGGGAGATCAGCGGGTTGAAAGCGGGCCGTCCCTTGGCCTGATAGAGGCGGGCGATCGCAAATGCATTGGTGGCATCGGCACCGAGCCCGTAGACCGTTTCGGTCGGGAACGCGACCAGCCCGCCATTGGCGAGCGTCCGCGCGACGACCGCAACTGCGGCCTCGCCGGCGGGCAAAATCGCTGTGGTCAGGCCGGTTTGCACGGTCCAAATCCTTGCCTCGGGCTTCTTGCGGTGCGGGGAAGGCGACGCTATAAGCCGCGGTCTCAGTCGGAGTGTGGCTCAGCCCGGTAGAGCACTGCTTTCGGGAAGCAGGGGTCGCAGGTTCGAATCCTGCCACTCCGACCATGATTCATTGACTTTTTCTTCTGGTCGTTGGCCTGACCCGAGTCAACCACCGATTCGACCACCGAAACGAAACGGTCTCTTTGGGCGATTGCGGCGGCTGCCGACTGGAGATAGTCGGGATGGTGGTGGCCATAGACCTCCTGCAGGACCTCGGGCGACATGCCCAGGAAGGCGGCCGCCTCCCAGATCGAGACGCCGCGCTGCATCAGCCAAGTCGCCGCGGTGTGGCGCGGTGTGGCGCAGTGTGTGAGGCGTCACGTTTCCAGGTCATCCGGCGAGCCTTACGGCGCTCCGAAAGCCTTTTTTGACCGACGCGACCGGCTTACCGTTGAACTCGACGAAGTGACTAACGATCAGTCTGCGTGCCTTCCAGCGCCGCATGTGGGCGAGGAGACGCGGCGGGATGGGTGCCGGCGTCTGCCGTTTCTTCGTCGCGCGCTTGCCAATCGGCTTCCGAAAGAAGATGCCGCGCTCGAGGTCAACATACGAGCGATCCGGCTCGGCCATTGGCGCCGCCGAAGCGATCGCGCCGGCGCGGGTGCGGTGTACAAGCCAATTAGAATGAACCGAGCAATATGCCGCAGCGGTCGGCGGTTGGTGTGAACCAGGCCGCCCTTAGTGGCGCCAGCGTGAATGGTCTGCCGCTCGCGGTAGCGCCGGCAGTTCCAGAGCGGCGCTGCTGCCTCGCTCCTCGTCAGCCAGCGCTCCCGCGGTTCTCCCTTGGGAGGCAGCGTCACGCGTACGACCTCGCGATGGAGCCCCTCCTTCGCATGATGGTTGATTGCGGCAAGAAACGTCTGCAGGCGAAATAGCCGAGTAGCGGTCTATCCCCATGCCGTCCTTGCCGGATGCTGCTCCCGACCGGCATTTTCGGTTTCCTGCGCCGCGCCGATGAAGCCACGTCGAACATCGACCATCATTTCAGATCGGTGGCGCCGCGCATTCCAGGTTCGCAACGGGCCCCCGTTGGCGTATGCTCAGGGCGCCAGGCGAGGGGGTTATAGTACCCCATGCGGCGTGGAAACGCTCTACCGGCAACCGAGTTTCAGGTGATTGATGGACATTGACCCGGCGAGCAATTTGGATCTCCTGAAAGGGTGCTATTCGCCTGAATGGGACCCGGATGGTCACTTTGTCTGGGCTCCTTCCCGCTTTGAAGTCCACTTGCCCCGAAGCACTCACGCAGTAGGCCTACACCTAGCTTATCTAGGCGAGTGCGGAGCCATCCGCCTCGTTTGCAACGAAATATCCGTGGATGAGGCACCGCTCCGCAAGGGTTGGCAAGAGTGCTTCCTCTGCATACCGAGCGGAGCTGATCGGCTGCAGCTTGAAGTTGGGCCTTTACCACAAGTCCCGGGCGATGACCGCGAACTCGGCGTCATGATCCGGAAGGTGACGCTCCTCGAACAAGGTCCGCACCTCGTACTTCGACGGTCGGTGGCCGAGAACGCCGTTCTGAACGACACGGAGTACAGGACGGGACAATCTCGCCTTGCCTCGTACCCCCCGTTTTTGCGGGTCACCTCGGAGGTGCGTTGCAACATTCCTGAAACCAGCCAAGCGTGCACATATTGCGCATGGGATTGGGCGAAAGCGATGGAGAGTGGGTCGCCCCCCTTCGCTCCGGAAACTCTGGATCGGCTTGGCGGATTCTATGCCAACGCGCATACGATCGGAGACTGCAGCATTGGTGAGCCGACGATGAACAGGAGGCTGGGAGAGATTCTTTCCCGCTTCGACAGCGACGGCAAGCGTTTTTCGTTCACGACAAACGGGCAACTGCTCGTCGAACGCATTCGCAAGCAACTTCTTGGAAAAGATATCGACGTCTACGTCTCGATCGATTCAGCTTCCGCGCAGGGCTTCAAAAGATACCGGAACGACCGATTCGACAATATCATCGCCAACTTGCGATTGCTTTGCGACAAAAGGCGGCAGCATAACAACCTGCCCAGGGTGATTGCCTCATTCATCGCGATGCGCTCGAATGCCGATGAAATCGAATCCTACATCGAATTGATGAAGGACGTCGGAGTCGACTTCGTCAAGTTCCGGACGCTCTACCTGGACGACAATGTTGCCGCCGTCGTGACCAACAACGGTTACAGGTTCGACTACGCTTCAGAGGTTCTCTCCAACGATGAACTTGCTCATTTTGCGGAGCGCGCCCGGACGTGCGCCAAAGCTAACGACCTGCCGGTCTATGTGGAGTGGGACCAGTTCGAAGCGGAGGTAGATGGGGAAGAGCAAGGGCCTATATGCGCTGAGCCGTGGAAGTCCCTTTATGTTCTCTCTCGCGGGATCATGCCGTGCTGCTATGCCACCGAACCGCTCGCCAAGTGGCAGGATCAGGGTGCGCGGTCCCTCGACGTTTTTCTGCGCGATGTATTTGACTCTGACCAGTATCAGACCCTGCGGAGCGAACTTGCGGCTGGCCGGCTGGCGCCTTATTGTTTGAACACACCAAGCTGCCCAGTGGGCAAGCGCCGGGCCGGCGAACGGGTAAGCGCAGATACGGAAGCGACGACTGGGTCTTCAAGTAGATGAAGGCTGTTTTGCTGCAAACGTCCGATGCCGCTTGCTATGCGTCCATGCTGGCGATCACGTCGCGCACGACACGCGAGTTCTGTCGCCGCCATGAGCTTGAGTATCGACAATTCGTTGGTGTCAAGTCGGGCCGTTTTCCATGGCATTCGACCTACAACCGCATCCATATGATGACGGAGTTACGCAATGAACTGCACCAGGGTTGGGTGTTGTATCTCGATGCCGATGCGTACGTCTATGATCTCGATTTTGCGATCCTCGATTATCTCAGGGAGAACGATCGCTTTGCGGCCATCGCCGTGCGCGCCAATTCCGAAGCGGAATATTGGGACATCAATGCCGGGGTCCTTTTCCTGAACTTCGGCAACTATCTGGGACTTCGGATCGCGTCCGAACTGGCTGAAAGGTTTTCAGCTGCATCGCGCGCGCCGCAATTCCTGGAGAATTCATGGCCTGACCCTGACCTTCTGCTGGACGATCAGGGATTGCTCAACAGCACCTTGATCGAGAATCCTGGGTGGCAGAAGTCCATCAAGTACGAGGCTCAAACCCTGATGAACTCCCTCCATGCGTCCTTTATCCGGCATCATTTGCGGGCCATGACGCCTGATCTCTCCGCGCGAGTAAGATCCATTCAGACAGAGGTCGACGATGTGTTCGGGCGTTTTGGAATCTGAGGCAGCGGCGTTCAAATGCTTTGCAGTTCGTGCCGTATTTTGGCAAGGCGGGAATCGAAATCCGGAGTCATAGCACGCAGATGATGCTTGATGAAAGTTGCGTGCATCGAATTTATCAGACTCTGCGATTCAACGTGGAATTCGGCAAACCAATCAGGCCGATCACGAAAAATGTGCTGCAGAAGCCGCTGATCGCCGAAATTGTAAGGTCTCTCTTGCGAAAGGTACTCGGGTTCTTCAAAAATCTCGGAATGGCGTTTTATCCACTCCTTCACGACGGCCCGAGCGACTGGCATCGCGAGATTTAGAAACATCACGCCGTTGTTGATGTCCCACGGCTCCGGCTTGAAGTTGGAATGAACGACGACACCAGCGCGGAGCTTTTTCTCGTCGAGGTACCGGTGGATCGGGAACTCCATATCAGCAACGTAGGCATCCGCGTCCAGATACATGACCCAATCCCGATGGCCTGCCGCGATCAATTCATCGAACATGTAAAGCCGGTTAAAACAGGAGTGCCACTGCCAGCGCCCGGATTTGATCCCCTTGAAGCTTCGATATTCGAGATCGTGCCGGCGGCAGAAAGTCATCACGTTTTGTGACGTGGCGTCGAGCATCGCCGCGTATTGCCCGGCGTCGGAGGTCTGCATGACAATCGGGCTTGAGGCCCCCTTTGTCGCTCGATCGGTATCGAAATATGATGGCATCTGGATCGAATTTCTTCCAAAGTGGGCGTTACGGAGAAACCGGGCGGTCGAGGTTAGCCGTCAATATATCCGGGGGATCGATGCAGTATCAAGTCGAAGCCGATTGGCATTTGCTCAATACGTGTAACTATCGATGTGACTATTGCTTTTTCTCGGATGAATTCCTGAGCGCGAAATTGTCTGCCGTGGCGAGTTCGGAGGAATGGACGCGCAGCTTCGACAAGAGCGGCCTGACGTGGCTCTTGCACCTGACCGGTGGCGAGCCAAGCCTGTATCCAGACTTCGCCGGTCTGTGCGCATCGCTGACCAAACGACACTTCATTTCAGTCAATTCCAATATGACGAATTCTGATTGGAAACGCTTTGCGCGTCAGGTTGACCCTTCACGTGTGAGTTTCGTGAACGCGGGCCTTCATTTTGAAGAAAGGCAACGCAAGAGCGGGAATACAGCTTATCTGGAGCACGTGGCCTTGCTTCGGAATGCGGGGTTTCAGGTTTATTGTTCGCTCGTCGGTGCGCCGAGGGCGCTAGCTCGCTTCGAAGCTGCGGTCGAACTGTTGGGGTCGATCGGCATGTTTCCAATTCCAAAACTGATGCGCGGCACATTTGGAGGCCGGCGATATCCAGACGCCTACACGCATGAAGAACGGGTAATGTTCGGGGAATTTGCGGAGAGGGCACGAGCCTTTTACGCGCCGGCTCTTGCGCAAAGGTCGGAACGTCCGACCCTGGACATGTTCGGCGATGACCGTTTTCTCGACGGGGAGCCCTCTTATCACGGCTTGTCCTGTGAGGCGGGTCGTTTGTTTGTACGGATTGATCCTTTGGGAGAATTGTTTAGATGCGGTACGTCGACCTCCTTGGGAAATATACGCGCCGGATCGTTCGCCCGCAGCAATTCGGCGTCACCATGTGACACGAGCTACTGCTTTTATTTCTGCCAAAAATATTCCGTGGCATCGGTTGAACGGCGCGAGCGAGCAAATCTGTTCGAAATGCGGGAATGATACGCAGCCCGGGCCGAGAACTCCGGCAGATTTCAGGGCATGAGGGGTTTGGAGAATATATTGTCGTCGCCAGCATCTACCGCACCGACATTCGGCATCTATCTCTATGGATGGTACGATGCGCCGAAATGGCAGGCTCATAAGCATTTATATGTGCCCCAGATCGGCTATTACGACTCATGCGATCAGCTCGCCATAGATTGGCAAGTCGACCAGATCCGGCGAACTGGCGTCGACTATGTCGTGTTCGAGACCGTCCCAGTGGAGGACATAAGTTTCGCGCAATGTATGACCCAAGCGAGAAGATTCATCGACACCATAGCGGGTACGGGAGTTGGTTATACGTTCATGATCGATTTCGGCGTCATGGCGCCAGGCCGAGATCCACTTTCGGAGTACGATGCGATTATCACGGAGCTTGACCGCCGGGACTGGCTCGATGGCGTCATCGATATCCCCGGGCGTGGAAAGTCGATCTTTGCTTTTTCGCCTTATCCGGACCTCGTGCCGGCCATCCGGGCCGGCACGCCAGGCGATCTTGAACTATATTGCGCGTCCTGGAGTCCCGATCGGGACATCATCGATCCGGCAAATTACGATCCTCGCCTGGCCGCGTTTTTCGAGCGACATTGGAAGCCCGCGACGGAGGCGGGCATTCGCTATGCCGACGCGGTCGAGCCCCTCGGGTTCATTCAGTTCTGGCAACCTCCAGAACAGACATTGTCACTCAACGGATTTGCGTCGATTTGTCCCGGTTACGATGAACTATTGCTCAAGCGGAATCCGCAGATCGCTGCTACCCTGCCACGAGATGACGGAAGAAATCTCATTCGGCAATTTCAGGCCGCTGTCGCGTCCGGCGCGCGCGACATGCTGATCTACAGCTGGAACGAACATTTCGAGGCAGCCGGGATCGAGCCGACCATCCAGTTCGGGAACTTCTATCTTGAACTGACCCGAAACTTGATCGCACAAGCGAAGGCAGGTCGGAATATCGAACAACCCAAGGGCCTTGATGCTTTGAGCCCAGTGACGCCATTGTATCTCAGCTCGGAACTCGAAAGGTCGGGCAGGAGGCATGTCGATCGCGTTCCCCGTTGGGGATTTGATGATTCGTCTCAAGTCAAAACCAGTCTCTAAAGGCCTCTCCAGGTAACGCGCAATCGCAAGTCCTAGCCTCTCGCCGGCGGTTTGCTCTTCCACTCTCCGGCTGCGCGATGAAAGTCTCAGCTCTAGCCGCTCAAACCTTACGCGAAAGGTCCAGCTCGCAAAAGCGAAAGTTTGACGACGGCAGATCTGGCGCCTGCTTCAAGAACTGCCGACGTCTCGAAACATTCGGGCTGCAAACTGACGCTGCAAGAAATCGGCAATGACGCTGGTCTCCTCCGGCTTTCGATGTCGGCCCGGCCGTCCCGTTCGTTCCCGTAGCTATCCGCCGGCATCTTGTTCGAACAGGGTGCGAGGCGTCAAATACCAGAGCAGGAAGAGGAGACCAGCACCGTGCGTCAGCATAACCGTTGTCAGCGGCACGTTGAGAATATATTGCGCGACCATGGCACTCGAGAGCAAGACGAGCCGTGGCGGCAAGCCTTGTGAACAGTAGTTACCAATCGACACGACAAGTCCGCAAACGAAGACGGCGATCGGAGCGAACGTCAGGCCAACGGACGCGACGCCTTCGGTCGCGAGCAGCGAGGCATTGAAAAATCCCAGCCCATAAGTTCTTTCCATGATGACGAAGAGAGGCTCGTTGTCCGGGCAATTCAAAAGTTTGTTCAAGAAAGAAATCTGACAGAAATGGGTTGGTTCGTGACGAGCAAAGTAATCATTGTAGACGTTCATGGCGCTCGAAGGCACGGTGATCATCCGAAAATTGACAATGTCGAAATAGGTCCGTGCATGGTCCTGGAAAATGGCAAGCAAAACGACGCCCAGGAACAGAGGCAATAGCAGCGAAAGAATGACGGTAACTCTGAGCTCCAGGAATTGCGACAGAACTGCAAGCCCGACGAGCCAGACGGGTGCAAAGAAAGCCATCTTCGTCAGCGTAATTGGATAGAGGAACGCAAGCAGTATCAAGGTCAACCCGACCCGCCAAAGCCGTCTCTCCATAAGGAAGATTGTAAAAAGGAAAGGTAGTACCGTGCTTGAGACGATACCGATCATGTATCCAACGAGTACTGGAAATTTCAGCGTGGGACGAAGGTCTTGAATACTGTTGAGGCCGACCGGGTGGAAATCATAGCTCGCGCCGATGATGATCGTGGCAGTCGCTGCGATCAGAAGTATGCCCAGCAGACGGTGAAATACGTCTGGCGAAATCCGTACCCGTGATTGAAACGGGACCGAAACTGACAGAGCCGGAAACAGGAAGGCGATGATCGACGCGACGGCCGAGATTCGCGCGGCCTGATGGTCGTATTCGAAACTGGTAAACCAGCTGAGCCCGACGAAACCGAGGACGATCGTAAGGAGGTAAAAGCCGACAAAATATCCGAAACTGAACCGTGCGAAGAGAAACGGAATGGCTGCGATGTAAACCAGGACCATCGTACCGATGGCGTACGGCAACTGCTGTTGCTCATAGGCGATCCTATGCGTCGTGTAGTGGAGCGCGAAAAGAAGGGACGTGAGACAAACAGGGATGTAACAGGCGAGAACGACGGCCAAAGCCACCCGCAATCGTCCGCGGCCAACGACTGCAACCCATGGTATACCTGAATAGGGTGCTTTCATGCCTTAGGGGATCTCCCGGATTTCGCCATTGAGCCCCGAGATTCCCCGACTGCCGCAACTGGCTTGGCAACCGTTTCCGTCAGGTGCCTCAATTTTCGTAGTTGCGTTGGATTCAATCATTGCCACTTTGTTCAGTCTATTCCAATGTTTCCGTTGGATTGATGTGACTTCACCAAGGGTGGTCTTATTTTGAATATTTTGCATTTCTACAAGACCTATCTTCCCGACTCTCATGGAGGCGTCGAACAGTTCATCTATCAGCTGGCTCACGGTTGCGCCGGCCGCGGCTTAAAGGTTGACGTCCTGTCCCTCAGCCCGGACCTTGGCGATGAGACGAGCTGGTTTGAAAATCATACCCTGCATCGAGTTCGCAGGAATCTTGAAATTGCGTCAACAGGCATTTCCCTGAGGTCGATTCGCAGATTTGCTGCCCTCGCACGCCATGCCGATGTTGTTCACTATCATCATCCTTGGCCATTTGCCGATATTGTTCATTTTCTAACGAGGATCTCCAAGCCTGCCATTCTGACTTATCACTCGGATATCGTCCGGCAGCGGCGCTTGCTGACCATGTACCGACCGCTGATGAAGCGATTTCTCGGCAGCGTTGACCGGATCGTGGCGACGTCGCAAATCTATCTGGACTCCAGCCAGGCGCTGAGCGGATTTCGCGAAAAGACTGTAGTCATCCCGATCGGGCTTGACCGCTCCACTTATCCAAATCCGGATACCAAACTCACCGCGCGCTGGTCACAGGAGCTCGGCAAGGGCTTTTTCTTGTTTGTTGGCGTATTACGATACTACAAGGGACTTCACGTCCTAATCGAGGCGAACCGAGATTTGGACTATCCTCTCGTGATCGTTGGCGCGGGTCCGATTGAGAATGAACTTCGCAGCCATGCCGCAAATGTCGGGCTCACACGCACCAGGTTTCTTGGTGCATTGCCGGATGTTGATAAGGTTGCGCTGTTTAATCTAAGCTATGCCGTCGTATTTCCCTCTCATCAGCGGTCGGAAGCTTTCGGCATATCGCTGTTAGAGGGCGCGATGTTCGGAAAGCCGATGATTTCGAGCGATATCGGTACTGGGACCAGCTACATCAACAATCACGGAGATACGGGACTGGTTGTATCCCCCGATGATCCCTGCGCTCTGCGAGAGGCCTTGCACTATCTTCATGACAATCCAGCGCTCGCAGGCGAGATGGGACGACGGGCGCATCAACGCTATCTGGAATACTTCACTGCGGATCAAATGGTCGACCGCTATATCGATCTCTATCGCGAGGTCATTGCGAAGCATCAATCATGAGCACGCGAGAATTGACTAGCCCCTTGCCGGATATTTCGATCCTGATGCCCGTCTACAATGAGATATCCAGTATCGCTGCGATTCTCGATCGGGTGAAAGTGGCGCTGCCCGGCATCAACAAGGAGATCGTCATCGTTGACGATGGTTCTCGGGACGGTACGCGCGCCTGGCTGAGCGAGCAATTTCCATTCATTGGTCACGAGGCGTCGGTCTCGGGTAATGCGCCGGAAGCCAATACGGTCTCGGACGAATGCAAGGTTCGGTTGATTTTTCATTCCCGCAATAAGGGCAAGGGTGGCGCGCTTCGGACAGCGATGCGGGCCTCCAGCGGCGCCGTAGTCGTCATTCAGGACGCCGATCTCGAATACGATCCTCAGGATTTGCAGGGAATGTACGAATTGATCGTCACGAAGAAAGTCGCTGACGTTGTCTACGGCTCGCGGTTTTACGGCAAGCCGCATCGCTCGCTGTACTTCCACCACTATCTGGCCAATCGCCTGATTTCGCTGATCTTCAACGTGCTTTGCAATCAGACGCTTACCGACGTCGAAACCTGCTATAAGATGTTTACGCGAGAAGTTCTGAACACGTTGCGGCTGACGGCGAACGACTTTGGAGTTGAGATCCAGATAAGCACGCAGATCGCGCTGGAGCCGCGGTGGAGAATCTACGAGACCGGCATCCACTATTACGGACGGACTTACGTCGAGGGCAAGAAGATCGATTGGCGAGATGGGTTGAAGGCCCTTTGGTATCTGGTTCGCTACCGGATCAGTCCGGGAAACTAGTGGAGCGGATTTGACGTTCGCGACCCTGCTGGCCAAGTACCTGGAAAGCGAACGTCAAATCCGAATGTTGCAATCGGACCACTGGTTTCCGGCGGGTAATTGGATGCACCGAGGCAACTTCTACCAGGGCAAGCGCGTGACGGACGACATGAACGCAACTGCCCCGACAACCGTCTTGTTTGCGACCTATCCCTGGGCGTTCGAGACGCCCGGCGGGGGAGAGGTCCAGTTGAAGGCGTATGCCCGGAACCTGCCGTCGCACGGGGTCGAGGTGCGGCTTCATGATCCGTGGCGAAGCAATCTATCCGATGCTTCGGTCGTGCATTTTTTTTCCTGCATGGGAGGGTCCTCGCATTTTTGTTCTTACGTGAAGAGGCGCGGGCTTCCGCTGGTAATTTCGTCCTCGCTCTGGATCACCGAGACCACGAAGCATCTCTATCCGATCGAGGAAATCCGCGCCCAGTTGTCGTTGGCCGACGTCGTTGTCACCAATTCGGAGGCTGAATCCGACCGACTGTCCGCTCTGCTTGCGTTGCCGCGTGACCGCTTTGCCAGGGTGCTCAACGGTGTTGAACCCGAGCTGGCTTCGGCCGGTCCGGACCTGTTTCGGGAAAACACCGGCATTCGGGGTCCCTTCATCCTCAATGTCGCGACCATTGAACCGAGAAAAAACCAGCTTGGCCTCGTTCAGGCGTTGGAGGGCGTGGCGCTGCCCCTGGTTCTGATCGGTGCACCGAGAGATCAGGCTTACGCGGAGGCCGTCTTTGCCGCTGCGGGCCGGCAGGTGCGCCACCTCGGACCGCTCGATCATGACGATCCGCTTCTTGCCTCCGCTCTCTCGGCCTGCTCCGTGTTCGTCCTGCCGTCCACGCTCGAGACGCCGGGCCTCGCCGCACTGGAGGCAGCGGCATGCGGTGCGCCGTTGGTCATAACCTCTGAAGGAGCCGCCCGCGAATATTTTGGTGAATACGCGCGTTATGTCGATCCTCATGACCGCTCGGATCTACGTCAGGCCGTAGAAGTTGCACTGACTGAAGGTGCTCATCCGGGATTGCGCGAACATGTGTTGCAATTCGCCTGGAATCGGGTAACCGCTGGACTTGTCGGCGTTTATCGGTCCGCGATCGAGCGCAACAATTCAGCAGCCTTGGGGCTCCGCTGACATTGCTTTTGGAAGAAGCTTTTAATATCAATCATATAACGTTTGTTTCAGGCGCGTATTTCGAACGGTGAGTTGCTGGATGCGTTCGCTTTATAATGGTGTGCGAGGATTGGTGGGGGCCGGGGCCGCGTTGCCCCTGGCCGAGCGCTGGGAACGGCGCAACATCCGCGGAAAGCAGGGTTGGCTCGCAGCCGAAATGGGCCTGCCGTTTGCCGAGCGCCGGCGCCACTCGTGGGACCGTCTGCTCGAAACCGTTCGTTTCGCCGGTGCGATGGTCCCGTACTATGTCGATCTCTTCGCCGGCATTGGTTTCGATCCCGACAGGCTGGCGCGCGATCCCGCCTACCTCGCTGACATCCCCTTGCTCACCAAGGATATCATTCGCGAACAGGGCGATCGGATGTTGCGCAAGGATCATGCGGACCATCGCAAGCATGTCTGCAAGACCGGCGGATCGACTGGTCCTTCGGCCAACATCATCTATGACCAGAGCGGGGCGGATTGGTCGTCGGCGGTGACGCGCTATGCACGATCGAAGATCGGCGCCGGCGCCGTCCGGTCGGAATTGCACCTGGCGGCAGACTTCGGCGAGATCATTCCGCTTCGGGATCGCGTGCGTGAGCAGGTCAAACGTCTCGCCAACAACCGCTTCAACCTGACTTTCGCGACATTTGCGCCGGAGCGGCTCGATGCGATGTGGCAGCGGATCAGAGCGATCCGGCCTTATCTCGTTCACGGTCATCCTTCGACCCTGTATCATCTGGCTCTGCATCTGCAAGACAGAGGAGTTCAGGCGGGGCGCGACCGCGCGTTCAGCGTGTTCGAGTCGTCTGGCGAGTTGATCAACAGGTCCCAGCGGGATTTGATCAGCCGTGTGTTTGGCTGCCGTGTCGTTAATCGGTATGGCCTTGCGGAAGCCGGCGTAGTCGCCTACCAAACCGATCCAGACCAAAACGACATGCTCGTGTTCGACCCCGTGGTGTGGCCGGAGATGGCCGGCGTGGATTTTGCGGAAGAACTCCATGACGAAGCGGGCGATCGCGGCGGCGAATTGATCGTTACTACCCTGACGAACGAGATCATGCCGCTGTTGCGCTATCGCACAGGCGATGTGGGGCTGCTCCGTGAAACGTCCGAGGGCTTTCGGCTGCAGGCGCTGATGGGCCGGATTCACGACGTGATCGAGATCGCAGGCGTGTCGGTACCTACCCACCACGTCCAGGATTTGCTCGACCGCACCGGAGGCGTCCGGGAGTTCCAGATCGAACCGGGCGGGCGCAATGCGCTGTTCCGCATCGTGCCGGAAGACCTCGCGCATCGGGACAAGATCGAACGAACGCTGCGAAGCCGATGGACAAGCGGCATAGACATCGAGTTTGTGAAAATGGATGCCCTGAAACGGCAGGGGTGGCGGGCGAAGTTTCGTCATCTCGTTGTACCGGCAGCGGCCGAATAGCTCGACTGCTGTGATCTATATCCAGGGTGACATGCAAGATCGCGCGACGACGGAAATCGTCGTCCGCGCTTTCGAGCGAAGTTTCACCCGTGGACAGGTGAGGGAAGTCGAGAGTTGCGCGGATGTCCCGCGCCAATCGATTGTCGTTGTCGTCAGGCCCGATCGGGAGACGGCCGGCGTGCTTGCTCGCATCGTCCGTGACGGCGGCAAGCTGATCCTCCATGGTCCACTAGATCAGGCGGCGGCAGATATTGCCGGCGTGCAATTGATCGCGGTCGACCCCGCCTTGCGCTGTTCGGCCGAGAGCGAGGCGGCTCCGCCCGCCGAACTGCGCGCAAGCCGCGCGGCCCTTCGATATTCCGACACCGGCATCGGCCGCATGTCGCCATTGCGGCGTCGCCATTTCTGCCGATACGACTTCTCGAACGAGTGGAACAATCTCGGCTATGGCCGGATCGGCCTCTGCGACGACAGGTGGTCGATCTCGCACATCGCGTGCCGTTTCGAGACGTCGGTTGCGATGTTGGAGATCGACGGCCAATCTTCGCCCGGGGCCGCCGTGACGCTTCGCGACCTCTCGCGCGGCGCAATTCTGTGGTTCGCACGACCGGTGGGTGCGGTTGATGGCCAGGATTGGGCGATCGTGGACTATTTCATTTCGGCCTATCGCGAGGATGACCTTGCGTGCCGCCCCCGACTGATGGGGATGCCGCACGGTTACGATGCGGCCGTGAGCATGCGTCTCGACTGCGATGAGGACGTAGCTTCAGCACGGCCGCTGTTCGATCTTTATCGCACGCGTCATCGCCCACTCTCGCTCGCGGTGGCGACGGGGCGGCTGCAGGACGGCCCCGATGTCGAGTTGATTTCGGACGTGTCGCGGAACGGCGGGGCCATCCTTTCACATTCGGTGACGCACACGCCGTGCTGGGGCGGCTCCGGGCGGGCCGCCGAACAGGAGGCGCGAGACTCCAAAGCGCGCCTCGAAGGCCTCGTCGGCGGGCTCGAGGTTCGTTTCGCCGTATCGCCCTTTCATCAAAATCCGGGGTTCGTGCCGCAGGCGCTGGCGCTAGCCGGTTACGACGGCTTCATCAGCGGCAGCATCGCCAATGACCCAGAATATCTGATGGCGCGAGGCGGCATTCCGCCTTTCGGTCCGCCGGGCATTGTTTTGCACACGCAAAGCTGCATGCTTCATGGCGATTGCATGCTGGCCGAAGGGGATCCGCTTCGAATTTACAAGGACGCCTTCCGGCTGGCACGGGCCAGCCGCGAATTCTTCGGTTACCTGGATCATCCGTTCTCGGAACGCTACGCTTACGGCTGGCGTGACGAGGGCCAACGACTGGCTGTACATGCCGCCTATCTGGATTTCATGGAGGGTGAGTGCGATCGGGAGCCGATACTTTTCGTCAATGAAGACACCTGCATGCGGTTCATCAAAGAAAGATCCGCGACACTGATCAGATACGACGAGCGCGGCAAAACATACGAGCTCTCTGCGGCGATGGCCGCTGGGTTTCGATTGTCGATCGGCTACGGCAGCAGTGTCGTCGAGGCCGCGGCATGACGAAACGCCTCATGGTAGTTCTCGGCACGCGGCCTGAAGTTATCAAGCTCGCTCCGGTGATCGCGGCGATCAGGTCGAAGCCGGATGTGTTCGAGCTCGTGGTGTGCTCGACCGATCAGCATCGCGAAATGCTCGAGCAGGCGTTTGAGGTGTTCGGCGTCATTCCCGACCTCCGCCTTAATGTGATGCACGCCGGGCAGACGCTCGCCGAATTGACTGTCCGACTGGTTTCCGAGCTGGCTCCAGTTCTCGCAGGGGTGAAGCCCGACCGGTTGATTGTTCAGGGGGATACGACGACCGCTTTCGCCGCGGCGCTTTGCGGCTATTATGAGCGGATTCCTGTTGCCCATGTCGAGGCGGGACTGCGTTCCTTCAATCGATATTCGCCATTCCCCGAGGAGATGAATCGCAGAGCGATCGGAGGGATCGCCGATCTGCATTTCGCTCCGACGCAGGGAGCCGCTGATGCGCTCTTGATCGAGGGCGTGCCGCACGCTTCGATCCATGTCACCGGCAATACGGTGGTTGATGCGCTTCGTGCGGTTCGGGACAGGCTCGGCGGCCCCGAGCGCGCGACGCTACTGTCGGACGAGGCTCTCGGTCTTGCCGAGGGTTCCGTGCCCCTCGTGATGGCGAGTTGTCATCGCCGCGAGAGCGTGGGTCCCGATCTCGAAGCCATTTGTCGTGCATTGTTGCGGATTGCGCGCGGCTTTTCCGACGTTCGAATAGTTTTCCCCGTGCACCTCAACCCAACGATCCGCGGCTCGGTCCTCAGCGCTCTATCCGGCGAGCGCAACATCAGGCTGGTCGAACCGCTGTCATATCCCGATATGCTGTTCCTGCTTTCGCGCGCGCGGCTCGTCCTCACCGACTCCGGAGGGATTCAGGAAGAGGCGCCGAGCTTTGGTGTGCCAGTGCTGGTGCTTCGCAGACATACCGAACGCACGGAGGCGATCGATGCAGGACTGGCCGTTCTCGTCGGTCCCGATGAGGAATTAATCGTCAAGCGCGCAACAGAATATCTGAGCGCGGCACTGCCGCCGCCGGCATCAGAAAACCCCTTTGGCGATGGTCACGCCGCGGAGCGCATCGTCGACATTCTGGCGAGGGACACGTGATGCCCCTTCCCGCGGACGTCATTCTGTTTTCGACAGCAGACTGGAACTCCAAATACTGGACCAACAAGCAGCACATTGCCTCGCAGCTGGCCGAGCGCGGCCATCGGGTGCTTTATGTCGAGACCGTCGGATTGAGGAAGCCCGGCTTGAACAGGACGGACGCTGCGCGCATCGTCGTGCGATTGCAGAACGGACTTTCGGCGGCGGCGACGGTGAGGAAAAATGTCTGGAGGCTGTCGCCCCTCACCATTCCGTTCGGTCACCGCAGCTCGCTGATCACGCGTCTCAACAGCCGGCATCTCAAAAAGCGGATCGCGCGCTGGATGGCCGCGAACGGTGTCGTAGCGCCGATGGTCTGGACCTATCACCCCTATGTGCAGGGTGTCGCCGATTTCGTCGGTGCTTCGAAATTGATCTATCACTGTGCTGACAATCTTGGTGCGATTCCGGGGATCGACGTTCGATCGTTCGACGCCGCCGAGCGCAAGTTGCTGGCGTCCGCTGATGTAATATTCACGACGAGTCGCACGTTGCAGGAACGCTGCTCGACCATTGCCGGCACACGGGCGCACTACTTTGGCAACGTAGCCGACGTCGCGCATTTCGGCGGGGCGCGTCGCGTGCGGGAGCTGCCCCCGGAACTTGGAAGAATTCCAAGGCCGCGACTCGGCTATCTGGGTGCGCTGAGCGATTTTAAGCTCGATTTCAATCTTCTTGAGTCGATCGCCGAACGCCGGCCCGATTGGCAGTTGGTCTTGATCGGTGACGAACGAGAAGGGCAAGCCGACGCGAACCTTGCGAGGCTGGCCGCACGCGACAATGTGCATGTGCTGGGATGGCGGCCGTATATCCAGCTGCCGAACTACATGGCGGGGCTCGACGTCGGACTATTGCCGCAACTTATCAACGACTACACGCAGGCGATGTTTCCGATGAAGTTCTTCGAGTATATTGCTGCCGGCCTTCCCGTCGTGTCGACGCCATTGGACGCGATCAAGGAGTTCAGCCCCCTTTACCGGGTTGGCGTCGATGCGACATCTTTCATCGGTGAGATCGAGGCGAACCTGGAGAGCCCGCCTGATCCGATGCCGCTCGACCATCCCATTCTCCTGAAGAACTGTTGGGCGACACGGCTCGACAGCATGCTCGAAGTCATCAGGTGCGCGAGGCGTCATGGCGAGCCTTGACCAAAACCTGATCGCCTCGGAAGCTGCCCCTTCGATCGCTCCTCTAAACTTGGGCATCATCATTCCGGAGCTGGAAAAATATGGGGGGGCCGAACGCTATCTGATCGAATGCGTCAGGGTTTGGCAGGACCGCCACGACGTCACGATTTATTCTGCGGTGTTCAATCACGACATGCTTCGCGAAAGCATGATCCGCCAAACGGTCAAGCTGGTCGAAATTGCGCGTTGCTTCGCCGGCGAACACGCCTTTTTCTTGAACGCAGTGTTGCTTCCGAAATTATGGCGCCAACAAATCGGACGCCACGATGTCTATCATACCCACTTATGGCCGACGCACATGATAGATCTGCATCCCATGGTCTGGTTTCCCCATGAACCTCTCCGGCTGCTGCACGACCTTCGATTCGAGCAAAGGCAAAATGATCCGGAAAATCACGAAGTTCACATCTACCCCAAGTACAATTACGACCAAATCAGCGACAACATCTACGATGCCTATCACTCGGCGATCGACGCAATGGATCGCGCCACACGGCCCGACCACATCGTTGCCAACAGCAAATATATGGCAGGTTACCTTGCGCGGGTCTACGGCGGCGACGTGGCCGGAGTCGTTTATCCCGGGGTCGACCTTGACAACTTCATTGACCTGAAAGTCGATCGAAAGCTTTTCGTCACGATAAGCCAGCTCTGGTCGCACAAGCGTGTCAATCTTCTGATCGAGGCGATTGCGCTGACTGACGAAACCCAATTGATAATCATCGGCTCCGGTCCCGAGCTCGATCGTTTGCAATCGCTTTGCATCAAGCTCGGCGTCGAGGACCGCGTGTTCTTTCTCGCTGGATTGAAGAATTATGAGGTAAGCTTGGTTCTTGCGCGTGCCTGCGCGCTGCTGTTCTGCCCGATACGCGAACCGTTCGGGATCGTCGTCCTGGAGGCTATGGCCGCAGGCAAGCCGATCGTTGCCGTGAACGAGGGCGGTTATGTGGAGGTGTGCGATCCCGACTATGCCATTCTGATTCCACCCTCACCGCTGCTCTTTGCAGAGAAGATCGAATATTTGCGCGATAACCCGGAACTGCGCCGATCCATGGGAAACGCAGCGCGCGAGGCGGCAAAGAGGTTTTCCTGGAATCGCACCGCGATGGAACTTGAACGATTTCTTCTTGCGGCAAGTTCTCCAGACAAGCCCCGCACCGAGGTGCCCGTCCAAAGCCGGTTGGCGCCGCTTGTCGGCATCCAGTACTATCTTTGGTATGGCGACGGGTTCGGAATGGAACATTGGAACGACAGCGCCCAGTTCGGTCACGTCGGGGATCATCCTTTTCTGGGCTACTACGCGTCCGAAAGAGGGCAAACGATCGAATATCATCTCGATCAGTTCGACGCGATGAAGCTGGATTTTGTCCTGCTCAACCTTCACATCGACCGGTTTGGGGCGAATGAAACCGAGTTGAGAAGTATCCGAAATCTGTTGGATATCAGCAGTAGGCGCGAATCGACACTGCGTTTCGCCATTCAAATATCTCCGTATGAGGGTGACGCGGAACAAGTTCGCGCCGTCATAGGGTTGATAAGGACATTCTTGGAGCGCGAACAATATCTGCGGATCGACGGCAAGCCCGTCCTGTTCTGGTTCTGGTCGAGCGCCTTTGACGGCAACCGCGCCATGTTCGAGGCTATGGGCGAGGCGTCCGCTGGATTCAGAAATCTGGGCTTCAGCCTACGGTTGCCAAAGGGCGTCGAGGAAAACCGATATACCTTCGGCTTTTTCGAAGGTCTCGGCTTGTATTCTCCGCTGGAAGTATCATCGGAAGCCAACTGGGAGCGAACCTGGCAAGTCGCGGTTGATGCTGCTCAAACGGCAGGGATGCGTTACCAACTTCTCTCGGTATCGCCGGGTTATGATGATCGCGGGTTGCAGGATCCTCGGCGCGCAGGAAACCCCTATCGTGCGGTACCCCGCCGTGGAGGCGAGACCTACGTCCGGACCTTGAAGTTTGCGGAGTCCCTTGCGAAACCTCCCGACATTGTCGTCGTGTCGACCTACAACGAGTTTCACGAAAACACGCACATCGAATCCTCGGCGCAGTACGGCTATAAGTACGTCGAGCTGACCCGGGAATTCGTTGAACGCATGCATGCCAATAAGCTGAAACGGAATGGGGAGAATGGCTGACCCACCTGCCGGCTTGATTGCGAGGATTGGCGAAACGGAGATCGTGATCGAATGCGGCGGACGCTTTTCGATCCGACTTCCGGAGGCGAGGGCGGTCGCGAGCGCATTTCTGGTCATAGATATTTATGCTCTCGACAATGCGGTTCATCCCGAGGGACATATCGGCTGGTGGCGCTACGAGATCGCCGAATCACCGCAGTGTTTGACCGGGTTTCTCTCGCGCGATCTCGATGGCCGGATCGCTCCTGAGATAAACGGGGCGGCTCCCGCTGACGAGTGGCGCAACCCTTTGGCGCCTGATGTTCGTCGGATGGAGCTGATCGTCGTTCTTCGCTCATCGATCACCAACGCGATCCTCTCCAAGGACCGCGTTCCCGTCCTGTCGACAGTTGAAGAGCTCATGGAGTTCAGGGCGCGGACCGTCCGCGAACTTCAAAATCCGCGTTATCGGCGCCCGGCTCACAAGCTTTCAGCATGCCGGAAGGTTCACATCGTCTCGAAGAGCATGTTCGAACGCGATGCGGTCGGCAACCTCTGCTTCCAGCTCTACAAGATGCTCTTCCAGGCCGGGTTGCAGGCGAGATTGTTCGCCGACGATTTCGATCTCGCGATGAACGACGTCATTAATCAGCGATTTCTGCTCTCTGATTCGGTCGGGGCGGAAGATAGCATCGTGTATTTCTTCTCCATATTCGATGAGAGACTTGAAGATGTGATTAGCCTCGCTTGCGGTTGCCGTATCGCCTACTATCACGGCATAACGCCGCCGCAATTGCTGCAAGTCTTTGACCCGGAAGTGGCGGCGCAAAGCGGGAAAGCCATCCGTCAACTGCCATTGCTTAGAAGCTTCGATCGGCTGGCGGCGAACTCGCGGGCCAGTGCTGACGAACTGTCTGCGGCTTTTTCGGACGCAGGTTTGCCAGCGTCGACGGAGATTGCTGTGATTGCTCCGAAGATACTCAGCGAAGCTGAATTGCAAGTGACCAGTACGAGTCGGGAGCTGAAGGCGGACGGAAAGCCGAACTTGCTGTTTGTCGGAAGGGTCAAGAGCCACAAGCGTATCGAGGATTTGTTGTCCCTGATCGCAACATTGCGGTCACTGAACCCCGAGGCTCGGTGCACAATCGTGGGCGCGGCGGACACTCCCGCCTATCGCGACTATCTTCGCTGGGTTCAGACCAAACAGTTGGGCCTGCCGGAGGAAGCCGTTGACTGGCGTGGTGCGGTATCAGACAAAGCGCTCACTCGTGCTTATAGCGAGGCGACCGTCTATGTTTCGATGAGCGAGCACGAAGGCTTTGGTTTGCCTATCCTGGAAGCTATGATGCACGACATCCCGGTGTTCTGCTTTGGGGTGCCGGCAGTCAGAGAACTGTTGGGAGTAAGCGGGGCTGTCTTTACCAAAAAGGTTTTCCCCGAACTGGCCTCCCGACTTCAGGATCTGCTTGGCTCCCCGGCCGCATTGGCCGACCAGTTAAATCTACAACGCGAACGTGTCAGGCAATTGATTGAAAGCATGGACGGAAGCGGCTTTCTTCGGTTGTTGGAGGCCGGCGATTTGCCGCCGGACGTCTCCGGTTAATCCAGAAGGGAAGTACATCGGGTTCCTCGCCAATCGCGTTAAATGCCAAGCGGAGGAGAATGTTGCAACAAGGATTTCAGGCGCGGCTTGCGCTAGCAGATATCATTGATGGCATTGTCCGGTGGCCGCTATGGATGAAGCTGGGCTGGAACGACATCCTCAAGCGTTACAGGCGATCGGTGCTGGGGCCATTCTGGCTTACGGCAAGCATGGGCATGATGATCACCGTTCTTGGCGTTCTCTACGCAAACCTCTTCAATACGCCGGTCCACGATTTCCTGCCGTACCTCTGTGTTGGAATTCTTGTGTGGACCCTCATATCGAGCTTCCTGGTCGAGGGCGGATCCCTGTTTGCCAGCGCCGAATCCTTCATAAAGCAGGTGCGCCTGCCTTTTTCCATCTATGTCTATCAATCCACCTGGAGCAAGCTCATCATCTTCGCGCACAATCTGATCATCTATGGAGCCGTTCTCGCTTATTTCCGGATCTGGCCGGGTGCCGCCGCGCTTCTCGCGATTCCCGGTCTGGTGTTGGTGCTTTTCAACGGGGCGGTGGCGAGTCTGTCGATCGGCGTGGTGTCGGCTCGCTTTCGCGATATTCCGCAGTTCATCAATTCGATCGTGCAGATCCTGTTCTTCGTGACGCCTGTCATGTGGCATCCCGACCTCCTCCGGGAGCACCGGCTTTTTCTAGATCTCAATCCGTTCTACCACCTGCTCGAGCTCGTGCGTCAGCCGCTGCTTGGGCGCGCGCCGACCATCGAGAACTATCTGGTGGCATCGCTCCTCAGCGTGGTGAATCTGGCACTGGCTGGCGCGATCTTCGTGCGTTTCCGTTCGCGTATTGCTTATTGGGTCTGACACGGAGACTTGCATGTCAACGGCCGACGTCGAACTTGTCCTTGAAAATGTCAGTGTCCGGTTTCCCGTCTACAGCGGGAGCTCGCAATCCCTGAAGAAACAGCTCCTGTTCCATGGGTCGGGGGGGAGGCTTGGCCGCGACTCCCATCATCGCATCATCGTCGAAGCATTGCAGAATGTCTCGCTTTCGCTGCAAGCCGGCGACCGGGTTGCCATCGTCGGCGCCAATGGAGCGGGAAAAACGACCCTGCTCAGGGTAATGGCCGGAATTTACGAGCCGATGGCGGGCATTGTCAGAGGCCGTGGCCGGATCTCGCCGATGCTCGAGATCGGGCTCGGCGTCGACAGCGAGGTCAGCGGATATGACAATATCCGCATCCGTGGGCTCATCCTCGGCCTGAGCACGCGCGAAATCGAGGAGCGGATGGAGGAGATCGCGCAATTCTCAGAGCTCGGCAACTATCTCGATATTCCCGTGCGGACATATTCGGCGGGCATGCTGACGCGTCTGATGTTTTCGATCGCGACGTCGTTCACCCCGGAAATTCTTCTAATGGACGAATGGATCATGGCAGGCGATGCTGCTTTCCAGTCAAGGGCTCAGCGTCGATTGGAGTCGTTCATGGAGAGGACGAGCATCGTCGTGCTGGCCTCGCACAATCGCGAAGTCTGTCGTCGCTGGTGCTCAAAGGGGATTTTGCTTGAGAAGGGCGCAATTGTTCGACAGGGCACCATCAATGATATCCTCGACGCCTATGAAGGCAAGGTTGGAGACTGATCTCCGGCGACATGATGCATGCGATCCGAAGGTCGGGCCGTCCAAGGTGGGTTGGCTGCGCCATATACAGCTATTGCTGACGAATCCCGCGTTCTGGTATGCGGCGGCTATTGTCATTGCTACATGTTTTTTCCTTCACTCGCTCCTGAGCGCTGGACCGGTGTGGGACGAACGGGAGGAGTTCATCAAGCTCAAGGCTCAACTGGATTTCGCAAGGGACGTCTTGTCGGGCAAGACGGGCATGACCTTCCACTCCCTTCCGGCAGATTACGCCTATTACGGCATAGGCTCGGTGCTGCCCCCTTATGTGTTGTCCTACCTGATCGACATCGTTTGGTTGAAGAAATCCGTTCACAGCTACGAAAACAGCTACTCCATACTGCTGCACCTCCTGACGTTCTTCTGCGCGATCGCAGGCGTCGAGTACACGCGGCGATTGGTATCGCTCGTCAGCGGAAGTCGAGAGGCAGGCTTCATGGCCGGCGCTGCGCTTGCGTTGACGCCAATTTGGACCGGATACGCGTTTTTTGACTACAAGGATATTCCAGTCGCCACTGGCGTGATTGCCGCGACCTACTATGCGGCTGCCTATCTCGGCGACGGGCGTGCGCGAATATCCTTCTGTTTCCTTCTTGCTCTGTTCTTCATTGGAATCCAGAAATCTGCCGCCGTCCCGCTCGCGCTGCCGGCATGCCTGGCGGTGTTGGTTGCCGCATTGCGTCAGCCGGCGGTTCGGCGGTTCAGGATACTGGCGCTGCAGGCCGCGATCTGTGCCGTTCTCCTTTATGCATTCACGCCGCCGGCCTGGCCGGATCCGATTTCATTCGCGGTTGAGAGCTTGACCTACATGTCGCAGCACGGATGGGGAGGTTGCACGCTGACCGCGGGAGAATGCATCGGCCGCGACTACGCCAACGGGCAGGGCTATTCGGTGCTTAAATATCTGGGTCTTTGGTACGGTACACAATTGCCGATCGTTGTTTGGATCGGCCTGGCCGGCTCGCTCTATCTCTACGTCCGGTGGTTCTTGCGCTGGCGCCTTGTTCATCATCTCATATTTGCTGCGCTAACCTGGCCGGTGTTGGCGATCGCAATCCGCAATTCGACGCTTTATGACGGGGTCCGTCACACGCTTTTTCTATTGCCGTTGGCGGTGACGACGGTTTGTGTCATGATACCGGCCGACTTGCTGCGAGCACGCCGATGGTGGCTTCCATGCTATTTCGTGTTTCTGATTGCCGACTCAGTTAAATTGCAGCCCTATCAATATGTCTGGTTCAATGAAGTGGGGCGTTTCTTCGCGAGTGACAAGAATTTCGAGACCGATTACTGGGGGTTTTCGCTGCGCGAAGCCACTAACCAGGCTCGCGCCCTGCAAGGTCCCGCGGACTGGATTGTGGGTTCTCCCGCGGACGTCAACCCGAGCGATTCGGTGAGGGTTTATGCGGGCGAACGCTTCGCCACGGAGGAGAACTCGTTGCCTGCAGGAGCCAGATATCTTTACGTCCGAACGACCCGAATGAACAAGCCGCCTCCCCATGATTGTACCAGTGTGCATTATGTGACGCGGCGCGAATTGTTCGCACCCGTCGCTCTGCGCCTGTCCTTCGTTTCGGAATGCGGAGGTGCCGTGCACGAGCGACGTTAGCATAACCGATCTTGTTATGACCGAAAGCAGCGACACCTCGGGCAAATTGTGAGCGCATGAAATTCCAGGATGTCAAATCGCAAATCGTGCGTTCGGTCAGACAATGTATGAACGCAAGAGAGTTCTCGCCCTCGGTAGGCGTGCTGTCCCTTTGCCTTTTCGCGCTTTTATCCACGATCTTTGCGGTGAGCCCCATCAGGCTTCCGACCGATTCCAGGTGGTCCGTTCACACCGCCCTGAGTTTCGCGCGCGGGCATGGAGGCGATCTCACCGAATTTCTCCCAATCATCGAAAAAGAAAAGTTCTATGCAATCGAGGCACGCGACGGCCACGTGCGCTCGCGGTACCCCATCGGAACGTCCCTCCTGGTAGCTCCGGCCGTGGGCTTGATCGCCGTGGCAAGCCCGGCATGGGCGGAAGAGTTGCACACCACGATTCCTGCACGCACCGAGCAGATGTTGGCGAGTCTTATTGGAGCAATGACTTGCGTCGTGTTTTTCTGGGCAGTCTTCCAGAGTTTTCGAAGCGTTCCGGTTGCGTTGTTTTCTGCTCTGATACTGGGGCTCAGCACCTCCGTTTGGTCGACGGCGACGCGTGCTCTGTGGCAGCACGGGCCGCTGATCCTTATGCTCTCGATCGCCATGTTGTTGCTGATCAGGGCGCGCGAGAAACCCGCTATAGTTCAATTCGCCTCGCTTCCATTGATCGCAGGCTACGTCATTCGGCCGACTGGCATCGTGCCGCTCGGGATCTTGAGCCTTTACGTCCTGTTGTACTATCGGGCCTGGGTGCCAAGGTACGTCGCGTGGGCGCTGCTGATTTCTATCCCGTGGGTCCTTTACAATTTTTCAATCTATGGAACGCCGCTTTCTCCTTACTACGTCGGCGAGGCGTTTACGAGCCAGACGCACTTTGCCGAAGGTTTGCTGGGCAACCTGTTCAGTCCCTCGCGCGGCCTTTTTGTATACTCACCGGTCTTGCTGTTTGCCGTAAGTGGCTTCGTCATCGCGTTACTTTCCGAGGAACGGCGGCCGTTTGTCGTCGCGCTCGCGTCAATCGTTGTCGCACACATGATCATCGTGGGTTCGGCGTCGATGTGGTGGGCCGGTCATTCGTTTGGTCCTCGTTTCACCACGGACATTCTTCCAATCCTCGTCTATTTCACAGCCTTCAACTTTCGACTTCCGGAGTCGTTGCCTCGACGCTTGCAGCACCTCGTTTCGAGTTTGATCGTTGTCCTCGCCGTCGTCAGCGCTCTGATCCACGCTCAAGGCGCCATTCGATACGGGACCTGGCAATGGAATTACATGCCCGACAGCATCGATGATCATCCTTCCAGAGCCTGGGACTGGACTGACCCCCAGTTTGCCCGCAAGCTTCGAAATTGAGGGTCCAGGCTGATATGCTTGCCGTGTATCGACTGTGACCTCCCGATCGATCTTGACGGAACCGTCAATCGCGGACCAACTCGGGCGTCAATCTCAGCCCTCCCAATGCCATTGCGAGAACAGCGCAGCTTTGCGGAATAGCAAGGCGGCACCGAGTGCGGCGGTCGGCGTAATCAGCCAGGTTCGCTTTTCGCAAATCGAGGCGATGCACATGAAAGCCGGAACGCACATCAGCAGGTACCGTCCCGAAGATGGCGAGATTCCATCGAGACAATAGGCCATCAGGACGACGGCAAGGCCATAGAGTGCAAGTGAGAGACGAAGGCACCGGAATGATACTAGCGACAGGACGAAAAAGGCCAAGAACTCGGAGATGTTTCGTAGCTCTCCAACACGGAACGGACGAAGTGTTGCCGCCGCCACGAGTCGATCCGAAATCGTCCCATGGCTCCATCCTCGCTGCGCATCAATGAACGCCAACGGGGCGTCGAAGTTGATCCAGAGGTACGTCATATAGGCCAACAGGCCACTCGTCGCGAGTAACGCGCATATTGCGATCTTGGGCAGAGATCTGATGGAGAAGGGCCGGGATGCCCGCCAAATCTCGACCAGCATGACGGGCAACAGGACTATGCTGGTGTGCCTCGCAGCCGTAGCAATGCCGGCAGCAATCGCCGACAACGCAAAGCGCTCCTGCGCCATCGCAACGAGTGCCAGCAATACAAAGGTCAGACACAGAGGTTCCGAATAACCCGCGCTAAGGAAGATCGAGGATGGATACAGACAGAAAAATGTCACCGCGATCGTCGCTGTCTGTTCGCCGAGTTCGGACTTCGCGAGTTTGGCGAGAAGCAGAACCGCAAAGATTGAGCTGATGTTCGCGACGATCAGCAGGGCGACGAGGCTGTCGACGCCGAAGATCGCCTTCACGGCGCTGGCCGAAAGTGGGTAAAGCGGAAAGAAGTTGACCGAGCCTTGGTCTGTCGGACTCGAGCTGTATCGATAACCCTGATCGACGATCGTGGCGTACCATCCGGTGTCCCACCGGGCCAGTCGATAGTACCAGGCGTCGCCGCCATACCATTTATGGGTTTGATCGAATGTCAGGAGCGTCCCAAAACGGACGGCGGCAACCACTATGAGGCGGGAAACGATGAAAATCCCCAGCGCGTTTGCATAAAAGCGCACCGACCCAGAAAGCGCTGGCGAAGGTTTCTGCACCTGTTATCCTTTCCGCCATTCGGTAAGGGAAACGTAGCGTGATAGTCACACCGGATCAACGACGTCGATGCGTCGATCTGTTGTCCCGACTGGGACCAACGCAAGCGATACCGAGATACGCTTGGGTCTCCTCATGTCCAAGGCTGGCGGAGTTCGTCGAGCAGCTTGAGCTTTCGACTTCTGCCAGCGGCACCAGGCGGAGATGCCGCTCCCGGTCGCTACAGGTCAGTCACGGGGCAAAGCGGACCTGCCATTCTGCAGGCCGACTTTGGCAGGCATCGATTTGAGCATTGGCGGGCTCTCAACGATCCGGCTATTGCCTCGAATTCTGTGATAAGATGCGGAATGATCCGCCCCGTAAAATTCTTGTTCACTGCTGTTGGCGCGCACGGTAGAAATCGGAACGGCAAATGATCGAACCTGCAACCATCCAGCTGGAGGCATCGTCATTCTGCCAGTTGCGGTGCCCTTCGTGTCCGACCGCATCCGGCGCCATCGATGCGGCCATCGGCCGTGGGTTTCTAAGATTTCGCGATTTCAAGGATTTGCTGGACCACAACCCTGCAATCCAGCGGATCGAACTCTCAAACTACGGCGAGACTTTTCTTAATCCAGAGCTGCTCGAAATATTTGAGTACGCCTATCGAGCGGGAGTAAGTATCGCGATTGATGGCGGCGCAAACCTAAATCAGATTGACGCGGCGGTCCTCGAAGGCCTCGTGAAATACAGGGTTCGAATTCTCAGGTGCTCCATTGATGGAGCAACGGCCGAAACTTACGAAAAATATCGAGTGCGCGGGAATTTTGAAAAGGTCATTGAAAACGTAGAACGCATCAACCATTACAAGCGCCTCTATCGATCGGAATTTCCGCGCCTGGGGTGGCAATTCATCGTATTCGGTTATAACGAGCACGAACTACCGATGGCACGACGAATGGCCGCTTCACTTCAGATGGACTTTCATCCGAAGTTGACCTGGGATACGAAGTTCTCGCCCATAATTGACGCCGATTTCGTTAGGGAGCAAACCGGCCTGGCGTATACGACCCGCGACGAATACCAACGAATCACGGGTGAGATTTTCCTCAACAGTATCTGTCACCAGCTGTGGGACAGCCCTCAGATCAATTGGGACGGCAGGGTTCTTGGTTGTTGCAGGAATTTCTGGGGTGATTTCGGTGTGAACGCCTTTCACGACGGTCTTTACGAAAGTCTCAACGGTGAGGGCATGAACTATGCGCGCCAAATGCTTTCGGGCGAGGCTCCTGCGAAGGACGGCATACCCTGCACGACGTGCGAAATCTACCTCTGGATGCGTCGCAATTCGAAGTGGCTGGCGCCGCGTGCGTAGCGCTGATCGCTGCGACGCAGGCTCTGGGCGACTTCCGTGGTGTTGGGCACGTGGACTGCTTGTTTCTCCCGTGCTCCCGCGCCCCATTATCGATAGTGGCCTTCCTTCTCGATGGCATTGAATCATCGGGAGCATCAGTTCCGTCAATGGCACAAATCTGACGTTCAAATTGCACAAAGCGATGTCTGCTTTGAAGGATAAGCGGACGTCAAGCCAGCGAGGTATTGCGTAAGCGTCCATTTCTTGCACGTAGTGTCAGTTCAGCGTGGCCGACGGGCGCCAGTTCCACGGCAGCAACTCGTCGATGCGGCTCGCTGGATACCCGCTGGACAGACGTTCGAGCACGTCGGTGAGGTAGGCGAAGGGTTCGACATCGTTGAGCTTGGCGGTGGCGATGAGGGAGCAAACTGTTGCCGCGCCGCCATCGGATCCCGCCCTGCAGCCATAGCGCGGCCGGCAGATACGGATGACCCGCAGCCGCGCTGGAACATGGTCGAGCATCTCGCTGACGGTCTCGCCGATCAGGTGCAGCGTGCCGCCACAGCAGGGGCAGGTCTGATGCTCGACATCGAGTCGGACGTCCTCGCGCGCCAGGTGCGCCGGCAGGCTCGGCCGCTCGTCTTGGGTCTTCGGGGTACCGGTCTCAGCCTGGGGAAGTGGAAGACTGGCTTCGACGCGCGCAAGATATCACCGAAGTTAAGAAGGGGGTGGGACGAGAATCTCGTCCTTTCGTCACGACATTCTGGAAACGATTCGACCGCGCGGCTTGCGGCTCGCCCAGACAAATCGTCTTGCGCCTTGCTGATCGAGCACGAACCTCGGGATCGTGCGCACGAGGTCGGAGTCGCGCACCAGGGTCAGGGTGCGATTGTCCAGAATCAGCCATTCTCCGTCGACGCGAGCCGCGACTGCGGCGTGGTCTTCATCCGGAAAAGCGTTCCTCAGGATAACGATCTTCACGTCATCTTGGGAGATGCCAGCGGCTCGCAACGCGAGATACTTGACGAGCGCATAGTCCTCACAATCACCCCGATTGGATCCGAGCGTCTCGAACGGTGCGCTCCACCGGTCCGAAACGCCCCACTGCGCCTCATCGCTCGCGGGGTTGATGGCGAGATCGACCGCGCGGTTGATCAATCCCACTTTGGCGCGGCCGCTTTGCCCCGCACCGCTTTCGCTCAGGTCGATGAGTCTTTGCGCAACAGGGGAACAATCGGCTGTTGAACGACAGTGCGTGACCTCGTTGAACTCTCGGACGATTTCAGTCCTTGCCCGCATCCACTTTTCTGCGACCCCTCCGCCGATGACGGGTTCGGTCTCCATGTCGAACAGCTGCGCAGCCTGCTCATTGTTGCTAGTCGGCGCCGGAGGCTCCGGCACAGCTTTCGCGCCCTCGCCGACGGTCGAGGCTGACCCAACCTCGTTTGCGGCGAGGAGCGATACGAGCTCAGCGGAATGGGCGGCCTGTCGATGCAGCGCCGATTGCGAAAGAACGGCAAACAGCATGGCGGATATGGCCAGCGCCCATATTGCGCCATGTCTGGTCGTTCCCAAGCTTTGAATTGTGGCCAACATCTGAACGAGCTTTTCAAGGAGACAAGAGGCACAGCTGAAGTAGCGCCGGGGAGGCTGATCCCAAGCTACATGCGAGCAACCCTGCCTCGGCAATCTTGCTTGCCTTCGCAGGCCTTGACGGCTTGGAGCGTCTGATACTCACGGCCTCGTGTATGACCGGGCACGCCGGCTCACGAGCCCGGCATGTTGCGGACAACATTCACTGGAGCAGGCGGCCTCTCGCCCTGGTGGTGATGACATAACAGCCACATCGTGGGCTCCGCAAAATGCCGACTACTTCCGACCTCTCAGATACGATAGAGGCGAGCGGCTGTGTCGTGAAGAATGGCGCACTGCTGCTTCTCATTGAGATGCGCGACCGCGTCGCGACCGGAGATGGCCGGAATGATGGTGGCCGTAGACCGGTGGAGGACCCCGGGCGACGGGGGCCAGCGACCCGTTGGCCTCCCAGATCGGGACGGTCTCAGCGGTGAGCGGCGTGCCAACCACCGGCGCTGCCGTGGACGCCTCAGTCTATCGTCACATCCGCCGCCTTGATGATCTCGCCCCAGCGCGTGCGTTCTTCGTCGATGAATTTTGCGGTTGCGCCGATGTCCATTGGCGCTGGCTGAATGCCGAGCTTGACGAATTGAGCCTGGATATCCGGCTCTCTCAGGATTTCAGTCACGGCCGAATTGAGCTTCGCGACGATGGCATCGGGGGTGCCCTTCGGTGCCATCAGGGCAAACCAGGTTACGGAGGTGAAATCGGGAACGCCGGATTGCCGAACCGTTGGAACGTCCGGCAGGGAAGGGGCGCGATCCGGCCCGCAAACGCCGAGAATGCGGAGTTTGCCACCGAGATGCAGGCTCATCGATGAACCGATATTGTCGAAGAAGATGTCGACCGTGTTGCCCATGATGTCCTGCAGCGCCGGCGCGGTGCCGCGATAGGGGACGTGCACCATCCCGGTGCCGGTCAGTTTTTCGAACAGGATTGCCGTGAGGTGCGAGGTCGACCCGTTGCCTTGCGAGGCAAACGACACCTTGCCCGGATTGGCCTTGGCGTAAGCGATCAGCTCCTGCACGGTCTTCGCCGGAAAGCCGGGACGGACGTCGAGGACGACAGGCGCAGTGCCGAGCACGGTGATCGGCATCAGGTCGGCGGGCCGGAATGCCAGCTTCTTGTAAAGGCTCTCGTTGATCGCAATCGGGCCGGGCGGGCTCGCCAGCAGCGTATAGCCGTCCGCCGGGCTGCTCGCGACCGCCTCGGCGCCAATGTTGCCGCCGGCGCCGGACTTGTTCTCGATGACAACGGCCTGATTCCATTTCTGCCGAAGCCGCTCGGCGACGATGCGCGGAAGCGTGTCCGCTGTTCCGCCGGCGGGGAACGGCACGACGATCTTGATGGTCTGCGAGGGATAGCTCGCCGCATCGTCGGCGCGGCAATCGGCAGTGTGAAAAGCGGCAAGAAAGGCGGCGGCGAACAGGACGATCGTTCGTGAAATCATGACTGCACGGGGTGCGGCTGGAGTTCGCTGGCGGTTGACGCGCCGGATTCGACGAAAGCGTCGGCGAAGAATTGTGCCTCGGGCAGACCGTGGCCTTCGGTAAAGGCTCGCTGCGCGGCGGACACCATCAGCGGATTGCCGCATGCATAGATGTCGGTGTGGGCCAGATCGGCCTGGTCCTCGCGGACAGCGTCGTGAACAAGGCCGGTGCGACCGCGCCAGCAGGCTGGCGGCTCGGACAGCACGGGCGTGAAGGAGAACCATGGCAGGCGCTGCGCCCAACGCGCGGGCAGGTCGGCGAGATAGACATCCTCCAGCCTGCGGGCGCCCCAATAGAGATGCATTCGACGGCGATTGCCGGCATGCAGCGATGTCTCGATGATGGACTTTATCGGCGCGAAGCCGGTGCCGCTGGCAAGCAGGATGACGGGCCGGTCGGCTGCACGAAGGTAGAAGTCGCCGTAGGGGACTTCGACCTGCAAGGTGTCGCCAACGGCGAGCTTCGACAGCGTCCCGACCGAGAACTTGCCGCCCGCGACATGCCTGACGTGCAATTCGGCGCCATCGTTGTGGCGCGCGGCGTTCGCCATCGAGAAATTCCGGCGATCGCCGTCGGCCATGATCACTTGCAGATATTGTCCTGCCTTGAACGGTGCTCGCAAACCGATCGGGAAGCGCAGGTTTACGATCGTGACGTCTTCGGCGGGCCTCGTCAGCCTGAAGATCGTGGCGGCGATGACCTTGCGGCGGAAGATGTCGATGCGCTCGAACCGTTTGGGGCGAATGGTCAGATCGGTGCGCGGATGGGCGCGGCACATCAATGCCGTGCCGTCGCGTGGCGTCCGGCGACCGCGGCCGCGTTGCTCGACCTCGCCGCCGAGAAGGGCAGTCTCGCAGGTGTTGCACGCGCCCTTCCTGCACGACGACGGCATGGAGTATCCGGCGCGCTCCGCGGCATCGAGCACGAATTCGCGCGGTTCGCACGGAAAAGCGGTCTCGCTGCCGGCGATGCGGACGGTGAATGTCATGCCGCCCCCGTCACGGACAGTGCACTGCTCATAGCGGCAATGCCAGCAGGGTATCGAAACGCGAGCTGTCGCAGACCACGATGCGTTCGCGCAACTTGGGTGCGCCGCCGTTCAGCCGATAGACGTCGATATAGCGGCCGGTGGCATAAACGTCGGTCGTGCCGTCGCGCATGATGCGCGCGACCATGAAGGATGTCTCGCTGTGCACGGCGTCCGGATTCTCCGACAGGATCCAGGGCTGGCCGAAGAAGTGCCGATAGCTGTGGCGCTCGTAGATATTGGCTTCGCGCAAGGACGCCACGCGGTCGCGCAGCATGCCCTTGGAGTTTGCGAAGATCACGCCGGCTTCCAGCCCTTGCGAATAATTGTCCGATGTCGTGATCTTGTAGGTGCAGATGTCATCGAAGAAGTCGGGCCATGCCTCGAGATTGCCGTTGTCGATGCAACGGGCATAGGCATTCTGCACATGGTTGATCAGGCCGACGACGTCGTTCACTTCGGCACCTCACAGGCCCATTTGCGCGCGATAGGCCTTCCAGAAACCGCGCACGGAAGCTTCCGTCACGCGGCTTTCGCTCGACTCGGTGCCGGCGCCGCCCATTTCGATCACCGCTTGCTCGCCGGCCGCGCCCGCGATGCCGCGCTGGACGAAGCCGCCGACGCAGCCGTCTTCCATCGAGATATAACCGGCCGGACCGACGAGATTGGCCTGCTTCAGCCGGATCATGCGCTGCTCCGGGGTATCCTCGGCGAAACCCAGCAGCGTCCAGTGCAGGTCGGTGCGGTCGAGGCCGCGCGGCACGATCTGGCGCACCGCGATCGCGTTCTGGATCTGCTGCAGGATGAAGGTCGGGAACGTCGAGAGAATCTGCAGCGTGACGTTGTCCGGAAATTCCTTGAAGCTTTGCAGCAGCGAGGGATCGGCGAGCTTGAACTCGCTGTCGGAGCGGATGTTCTGCTCGGCATATTCGTCGTTCTTCGCCGCGGTGTCGATGACGGAGAAGCTGATGTGATGCCCGCCTGAGGGATCGACGATGATGCCGCCGGTCTGCGACAGGCGATTGAGCTCGAAGGTGGTGAAGAACAGATGCAGGATGCTGGCGTGGTAGGAGTCCTTGACGTTCTCCATATAGAGCTTCCAGTTGTTGGGAAGCGCCTGGGTATAGCGGCCGAGCACGACAGGCGTCCGTCCGCCCATGACGCGCCCGATCCGCGAATAGATCTCCTCGCCGAGATGCTCCTCGAGCGGCGGGACGTCGTTTGAAAAACTGCCGAAGATGATGCCGAAGGCTTCGGCGAGCCGCAGCTTGCGCGGGCTGTGCTGCTCCATGCAGAACGAAGCCGACATTCCGCCCTTGCCCTTGATGCCGTCCCTGAAAGCGACCTCCTTGAGGTTGCCCTGCCTGTCGTAGCTCCAGGCATGATAGACGCAGGTGAACGCCTTGGTGTTGCCGCGACTCTCCAGCGCGATCAGGGCGCCGCGATGCGCGCAACGGTTCTCGAACGCGTAGAGTTCTCCATCGGAGTCTCTGACGACGATGACCGGGGTGTCGCCGACGAAGGTCGTGACGAAATCGCCCGTGTTCTTCACCTCGACGGCCAGGCACAGGTAGTTCCAGGACGGACCCTGGAAGATGCGCGTCTGCTCGGCGGCGTAGATCTCGCGATCCTGGAAGATCCAGTAGGGCACCCGCGTGACGCCGTCGCTCGGCCAGACGGGTGAAGAAGGATCGCGTGCGGTGGGCGTCACCTGATCCAGCATGAAATCTCCCGGGGATCGTGCAGGGCTCGTTGACCGATCTACCGTTTTGTTCGAATATCGAACAAGTGTTCAGACCAGAATCGGTCTCGGCGGGCGATCTGTCAATATGAGCGGTGATGCGCAAAAAGCCGTAGGCGCGCAGCGTGTGCCGGAGGGCATGGGCGGGCTCGCCAAGGGCCTCGCCATCATCGAGGCGTTTTCGCCGCATCGCACCCGCATGACCGTGTCGGAGGCCGCGCAGTCGTCGGGAACATCGCGCGCCTCTGCGCGCCGGTGCCTGCTCACGCTGACCGAACTCGGCTACCTGGAATTTGACGGCAAATTCTTCCGGCCGCAGCCGCGCCTTCTGGCGCTGAGCGCCGCCTATTCGGGCACAAGATCGTTGCCGCAAATCGCGCAGCCGTTCCTGACCGCCGCGCGCAACGAACTCCACGAGTCGATTTCGCTGGCGGTGCTGGATCGTGACGCGGCGCTGTTTGTCGCGCGCGCCGAGGCCGAGCGTCTGGTGACGACGGGCATCTCCATCGGCACCCGCATCGACCTCTATTGTTCGGCGACGGGAAGGGTGCTGCTGTCGGGCTGGGACGACAGGCGGCTTGCC